>ERZ761584.484-NODE-484-length-12131-cov-3.438473_pt1 | contig 12131 bp, 14 predicted proteins | sample MGYA00512168_ERZ761584 | MGnify/ENA primary metagenome ERZ761584 (study PRJEB28899, sample SAMN03785564) | bioreactor sludge metagenome | biome: EBPR Sludge; feature: EBPR Bioreactor; material: 0.22µm filtered reactor supernatant | place: Saint Lucia: Queensland...
CAACCAGTGCCTTGCCGGGAAGCTCACGAAGTCCACTGGCGCGTTGACGATCTACATCGACGGCACGGCGCTCGACAGCGGCGGCGGATCGGGCTCCGGGTTCAGCGGGTCGTTCAGCACCGGGCGCGTGTTCCAGATCGGTCGGTGGGCTGGCGCGACGCGGTACTTTGACGGCTCAATCGGTCGCGTGTGCATCTGGTCAGGAACGCTCTTGACCGACGCACAACTTCAAGCGCTCTCACGCGGCAAAGACCCGCGCTCTGTGTCAACGCCGACGCACGGCGTCCCGATGCGGTACACGAACCAGTCATCGAGCAGCAACGAGAACGATTACTCGGGCAACGCCTACACAGTCAGCGGCACGCCTGCTGCCGCTGTTGATCCATACGGGCTGATCTTCCCGCCCGTCGCCGGGCGGTTGCAGAATCTTGCGGCGCGAATGCGCGGAGGCATCCAGTGAATATCAAGAAGGGCCAGACGTCCCAACTGATCCGCGTGTTCATCGCCGACACCGACTACGCCGATGGTCGCGGCAAGACAGGGCTCGCGCACAACACGTCCGGCATCAAGATGTATTACTTGCGCGAGACGGCTTCCAGCGCAACGTCGATCACGCCCGTAACGATGACGGTCGGCACGTGGGCGAGCGGCGGGTTCAAGGAAGTCGATTCGACGAACATGCCCGGCGTGTACGAGGTCGGCATCCCCGACGCGGCGCTCGCCACCGGCGCGAACTCGGTCGTGCTGATGATCAGCGGCATGACCGGCGCTGCGGTCGTCGTCAAGGAGATCAACCTCGTCGCCTACGACCCGCAGGACTCCGTGCGGCTCGGGCTCACCGCGCTCCCGAACGCTGCGGCTGCTGCGAGCGGCGGTCTGTTCGTTCGCGGCACGGGCGCTGGTGCGATCAACCAGAACGCCAACGGCGAGATCGACGTGCGCATCGTCGGCATGTCCACGGCTGGCGCTGCGGCGTTCCTCAGCGTGGCGACCGGCTCCGCCGACTTGGACTCCGCGAACGCGCAGTCGGTCGCCAAGCTCATCGTTGCCAACGTGCCGAGCGCCTCGGGCATCGCAACGGCGGTGTGGGCAACCGGCACAAAGCAGATCACGAGTCTCGGCTCTGGCGCGATCACGGCGTCCAGCTTCGCCTCGGGTGCAATCGACGCGGCGGCTCTCGCGGCGGACGCGGCTGCGGAGATCGCGACGAAGGTGGACGAGTCGCTGGTCGTTCGGAGCGGCACGTGCCAAACCGGCGCGGGCGGCTCGGGGTTCGTCAAGCTCGACTCCGGCGCGTCGTCAGTAGACGACTTCTACAACGGATGTGTCGTCTACATCTACAGCGGCACGGGCGCTGGGCAAGCCCGACTGATGACCGACTACACCGGGAGCACGAAAACCGGCACGCTCAACCGCGCTTGGGGTACGCAGCCGGACGGCACGAGCTTGTTCAAGGTGCTTGTCTCCCGCGAGAACCCGTCCAACTTCCACAACCTGTACATCGACTCTGGCGGGCTCGTCGCGGCCGACGTGAACAAGTGGGCCGGATACTCGGCGTTGACCTACGCGGGCGAGTCGGGCGACACCGTGCCGCTTGTCTCGACCGGCGCGGTGGACGGGCGCGAAGCGCTCCTGTTGCTCGGTGACATCGCGGGCGTGTTGATGGGCAAGTCGTCGGTCACGGGCGCTGGTCCGTTCACCGAAGTGTTCCGGTCGATCGACGACCTGCGCGACGTGCGCACCATCGTCGTCAACAACACCACCAAGCAGCGCACCGCGTCATCGTGAGGTAGACCATGCCGCAGACGTTCAGCGCGCACACTTTCGACGCACACGGCTACGACGTGGACACGCTGCAAGGCGAGGAAGCGGAGGCGCCTCCTGGTCCAACTCCGGATGGCCCTGGCTCCGTTGACGACGACATGAGCAGCTCGCCGCGCCCAGGGTTTTCCGGCAAGGCCATGGGGCCGCAGGGAACACTGGCGTGATCGAGACCGCGACAAGCTGGCTGCCCCACGACGGGCTGTGGTCGCTGGAGATCAACGGCCACCGGGCGATTCCAGGAACGATCGTCTACCCGGACCAGAAGAAGTACGTCCTCCGCATCATGACCATGTGCGGCAAGGAGGACGTCACCATTGAGGCGGTCCCGCTGGTGATCGAGCCCATGGAGATCTTCGCCAGGCGTGCGCAGATCGCCGGGAGCATCGGCCACGTCACCCGCCGCGCCTGCCACGAGTGCCTGCGCGCTTACCGGCAGCGGCTCACGCCGTTCGAGAAGCAGTTCCTGTACCAGACCGAGCCCAAGCTGGGCCCGGTGCTCGGGATCTCCGGCATGGACGTGTAGAGGGGGCGGGCGGTGGCGAGACGCGGTGCGACGCAAGACAAATCGGTCCCCTGGCTCTCAGCGTGCATGCGCCTGCGGGCCATCCCGGACTCCGACCGCTGGAGGCTCACGTGCCTGCGCTCCGAGAACTGGTGGCAGGAGTTCCTGGCCGCGTGGCTCGCGATCGCGGGCGACTTCGCCTCCTACGGCATCGACAACATGATCGACGTGGCGGGCCGGGCCGACGACGACATCCTCGCGGAGTGCTGGGACGTGGTTGCGCCGCTGGTTGATTCGGCCATGGCGGTCATCAACGCCCGGACGCCCATGCCGAGCTGCGAGGTGCACCGCGTCTTCCAGGTTCTGCAGGGGGCCAGGATCATCTACCCGGACGGCGGCGTGCACGCCATGGCGCTGGCCAGGCTGAACCGCTCCGAGGAGCTGGTGGACCTGGCCGACATCGCCGAGTCCGCAACGTCAACCGTCCGCGCTATGGAGGCGCAGGACAAGATCCAGAAGAGGAAGAAATGAGCCACGAGACCGCCTACATGGTGCACCGGGTGCGATACCCGTCGTACTCGCTCGCGGGGTTCCTCGCGGGCGTGCCGGTCGTTGAGGTGTCGCTGAGCGAGAAGCGCGGGCGCGCCATGACCCAGCACCAGATCGCCTCCAAGATCGGCATCATCGACACGTGGATGATGGAGGGCACGGACGTCCCGCAGTGGATCGCTATCACCGGCGACACCCAGGGCGTGAACACCGACCTGTTCCTGGCGCTGCGGCAGCTCTGCAAGAAGGCGGTGTACCTGGAGACGGACGGGAAGCGGTCGCTGCGGAGCGGCGGGTTCTCGATGCCCAACTACGACCACGTCTGCCTGCGGCCCAGGCTGCCCATTGAGCGGATCGAGTGCGAGCTGTTCCACAGCGTGCTCGTGGACGCCCGCCAGGGCCCCGTGCGGCCCCTCAGCCGCACGCTGGACGCCCTGGGCTTCAACGGCCCCAGGTACGTCCTGGCGAGCGCCAAGGGGGCCGACGTGTGCCGCCGCAACCCCAAGCACTGGCGGATGACCTGCGCCGCCGAGCCCAAGGAAGAAAAGGCGGCCTGATGCTCACGCTGTCCAGGGCGATCAAGCGGGACGCCTCGCGCCACCTGGCCGTCGTTGCGCCCGTGGCGGCCGACGAGCCCGCGGCCCAAAAGGTCGAGGACCTGCGCGGCCGGATCGTCTGCAACAGCGAGCGGCAGTTCGCATTCCTCAACGACTACCAGACGCACACCTTCGGCCTGATCGGCGGCATCGGCGCGGGCAAGAGCTGGGCGCTCGCGCGGTCGATCTGCACCAAGCAGTTCATTGAGCGCGGCCGCGGCACGGTGGGCGGCCTCTTCGCCAACACCTACGAGCAGCTCACGACCGCCACGCTCCCCCACCTCTGGGCCATCTACGAGCAGCTCGGCATGGAGTACGGCCGGGACTACGTCTACAACGAGGCGCCGCCGCGCTACTGGCGCGGCTTCAAGTCCAAGTTCAAGAAGCGTTTCACCAACGTGGTCTCGGTCCGCGAGTGGGGCCAGATGATCACGCGGTCGCTGGACAAGTACGAGAACATCCGCGGTATCGAGCTGGGCTTCGCCGGGCTCGACGAGCTGCGCGGCGCGAAGGAGGCGGCGCTCGACGTCGTCCTGGGGCGTCTCCGCTGCAAGCTGTGCTCGCGCATCCTGGTCCGCTACGCGACCAGCCCCAACGGGTTCGACTGGGTCTACGAGCGGCTGGTGGAGGGCCGCGGGAAGGACCGCAACCACGACCGCCGCAAGGTGGTGTTCGTCCGTACCATCGACAACGCCGCCAACCTGAAGGAGGGCTACGTCGAGGACCTGCTCGACACCTACGACCCCAAGATGGCCCAGCAGGAGCTTGAGGGCAAGTTCGTGCTCATGACCGCGGGCATGGTGTACCACCAGTTCTCGCGGCAGGTCCACGTCGGCCGCTTCAGCCCGTCCCCCGACCTGGACTGGCAGGTGTGCTTCGACTTCAACCGCACGCCCTACTCGGTCATCCTGTGCCAGACGGTGCGCCGCGCCGGGAAGCGGGACCGCGTCTACGCGATCGACGAGGTGATCCTGACCGACGCGGGAACGCCCGAGGCGTGCGCCGAGATCTTCCGCAGGCTCGACGCCTTCGGAGCCCGCGCCAAGGTCGAGGTCTTCGGCGACCCCACCGGCCGCCGCAAGGACACGCGGAGCAACCACAGCGACTACGACATCATCACCCGGGAGTTCAGCGCGAAGTACGGGTCCGCGTTCGCCGCCGAGTGGGACCGGCAGCACAAGCCCACCATGAACTACATCAACGCCGTGAACGCCATGCTCCGCAACGCCGCCGGGGACGTGGCGCTCATGGTGAACGAGCGCTGCAAGAGCCTCCGGCGCGACTTTGAGCGCGTCAGCTACAAGGAAGGCAGCGCCGACGTCGACAAGATAACCGACAAGCGTTTGACGCACGCCTCGGATGCCTTAGGCTACTTCATCGAGCGGCGCTACCCCATCCGCCACTCCGAGGGCGGTATCGCCATTCTCTAAAGGAGCCCGCGCGTGGCCGAAGAAGCACAAGCAATCGTCGAGAACGCCGGGAAGAGCAACGCCACCGGCGCCTTCTGCTGCAAGGACTTCTACCAGCGCGTCCGCGCCATGAACTGCTTCGAGATGTCCTACAACGGCGGGCCCGAATACAAGAGCGGCGTCGACATGAACGGCGCGGCGATCCTGATCGAGCACGAGACCGAGAGCCCGTTCTCCATGGTCACGGCGGGGTCGACCAGCATCTTCAGCAGCATGGCCTCCAGCCAGCCGGGCTCCACGCGGGAGCAGCTCAAGAGCGGGCGCTACGCGCGGCGCTGGCGGATCGCCGCGTACGAGAACCACTGCAAGCCGATCGTCGACAAGTTCGCCTCCTACCTCACCAGCAACGAGCCCCACCGGCACGAGCGCGTCACCGAGGAGGCGAACCGGGTCAAGCTGGACGAGTACATCTCCCGCGCCGTGGGCGACGGCCTGAAGCTGACCGAGGCGTGGGTGGGCGTGCACGCCGCAAGCTTCCCGACCGGCCAGGTGCTCACCCAGGCGCAGGCGGCGGCGCTGGACCCCAAGAACAAGGGCAGGCCGTACCTGGTGAGCGTGGACGCGCGGCGCGTGGTGGACCGCGAGATCGACTGCGAGACCAAGCGCGTGATCCGCGTGACGTTTGAGGAAACAGAGGTCACCAAGGGCGGGTTCACCAAGCCCGAGACCAGCAAAACGTTCTTCAAGGAGTGGACGGCCAACGAGTGGGTCCGCTACGAGCTGGTGGAGGACGGGGCGGTGGAGACGCCCAGCGAGGGCGACCGCAAGGTGCGCGAGGTCTCGCGGGGAACGCACAGCTTCGGCCGCTGCCCGTGGGTGTGCTTCCGCCCCGAGTTCCCGATCAAGGACCTGGCCGAGCTGAACCGCCAGCTCTTCAACGTGTCGTCGCTGGCCGACGAGGAGCTGTTCCAGAACACGTTCACGCAGAAGTGGGCCACCGGCATCAAGGGCGAGCAGATCGCCAAGATGAGCACCGGCACGGGCAACTTCCTGTGGAACGACGAGGTTGACTCGGAGTTCGGCGCCTTCGGCGCGGTGGACGGGCAGAGCCAGGCGCTGCGCGAGCGGATCGCCGAGCTGCGGGACGCCATGTACCACATCGCCGCCATGGAGGGGCAGACGGTCAAGAACTCCGCGGAGGCCGCCGAGAAGAAGAAGCGCGACCTGGAGTCGCTCTACAAGATGCTGGCCAAGGTCACCCTGGAAATGGAGCGGCTGGAGAACGAGCTGCTGTTCCTCCTGGGCGCCGCCGCCGAAGACGACTCCGAGACGCACACCAGCTACGAGTACACGTTCGACGTGTCGACGCTGCAGGAGTCCCTTGAGTGCGCCCAGGTCGCGTGCTCGCTCCCGTTCATGCCGCCCGACTTCAAACGCGAAATGGTGCTGGCGCTCATCCAGAAGATGGACCCGTTCGGCGAGCACGACCGGTACAAGGAGGCCGCCTCGGGCCTGATCGACGTGTCCACCGCCCTGGTCGAGTCGCTGGCGACGCTCAAGCGCGACGGCATGCTCACCCCGGAGGCGTTCGCGGCGCTGGTGGGAGCGCCGCCCGAGGCCGCCAAGACAATCGCCGAGCTGTGGGCGCAGCACCACGAGCAGACCATGGAAGAGAAGACGGGAGGCCTCAATGGGGATCTGGAAGACAATGACGGGGCGGAAGGAAACGACCAAGGCGGAGCAGGTTCCGGAGGCGGTAGCGGCGGCGGCCCACCGGCTTGAGAACTTCCGCGCCGGGCACAAGAACATTCAGCCCGGGTCGGTGGACGACGTGGTCGAGAAGCGGCTGGTCCGCCAGCTTGAAAAGGCGTGCGCCGACCACGGCATCGCGCTGGAGGAGTAGGTGGACGACCTGGAGCGCGAGATCCTGGACAACCGCGCCCGGCTGATCGCCGCCGAGGCGCTGCTGGACCGCAAGGTTCGGGACTTCGTGAAGCAGCTCGCGGCCCGCTGGGTGGCCGAGATCAAGCGCGAGGCCCGGTCGTCCAGCGCCTCGACCGTGGCGGAGCTGGACCGCCGCCTGGTGGCCCTCCGCCGCACGCTGGACGCCATCACCGAGTCGCAGTTCCAGGCGCTCCAGGCCAGCCTTCGAACGACCGCCAAGCAGGTGTTCGTGTCCGAGACCTACCGCCACGCGGCCATCCTGGACACCGCCGTGGTGTCGGCCAGGGGGTCGGTAGGGGCGGTGTTCGGCGGCGTGAGCCCCAAGGCGCTGGCCAGCGCGTTCGCCCAGAACCCGCAGACGCTCTTCGGGTCGGCGCTGGACAAGGTCTCGCGCGAGGTGGTCGAGCAGATGCGGAAGGACATCGCCACCGCGATCGCGGACGGCATGCGGGTGGACCAGCTCGCCCGGAAGTGGACGAACATCAAGGGGGCGCCGCGCATCGCCGAGTACCGGGCGGCGGGGGCGGCCCGCACCGCCATCATGGAGGCCAGCAACAACGCGGCGCTGGCGGTCTACCGCGACTCGGGGATCGTGGAGGCGGTGCAGTGGAACGCCACGTTCGACACGCGGACGTGCATGCGGTGCGCGTCGCTGCACGGACGCATCTTCCGGCTCGACCAGTCGCCCGGCATGCCCAACCACATCTCGTGCCGGTGCACGTGGGTTCCCGTCACGGTCAAGGGCGGGCGGTTCGTGAAGGGCGAGTACCGGCTCCCCACCAAGGCGGCGCACGACCGCGCCTCCAAGAAGTTCGACGCGTACCTGCGGAAGCAGGGGGCCCGCCACCAGCGGGACTTCTTCCCTTCCGAGAAGAAATACAAGCTCTGGAAGTCCCGGCAGAAGACCATTGCGGAGATGGTCAACGGCCTGGGAGGCAGTATCCTGCCCGACTCCATGCTCCCCTAAATCTTTGCGCCGCGCAAAAGAGAGGCCCCATGCCGATCACCATCGACACCACGTACGCCGGGACCGCGACCAACTCCTACTGCACGCTGGAGGAGGCCATCGAGATCGTTGAAAGCGAGCTGGCAATCTTCGTCGGCTACGGCGTCAACGTGTCCGGGTGGCAGGGCGTGGGCTCGCCCAGCTCCGAGACGCTGAAGCGCGCCCTGGTCCGCGCCGCCGACATCATCGACCAGGCCCCGTTCGACGGCGCGAAATACAGCCAGAACCAGCGGCGGGCGTTCCCGCGCATCGACACCGGCAAGTCGTGGATGAACTACGGCGGCGACGGTGGCGGCTACCCGGACTCCCTGAAGCTCGCGCACGTGGCGCAGGCGTGCGAGCTTCTCAACGAGGCCACGGCGTCGCAGCAGCACGCGATCGACGGCGTGGTGAAGGAAACCGTGGGCGATATCAGCGTGGAGTACCGCGCGGGCGGGGGCGCTTCGACGGGCGTGGCGCGGTCGGTCGTCAACCTCATGGAGCGCTTCGGACTCACCTCGTCGTCCAGCGGCGGGAGCGCCTACGTCCCCCGCGGGTGATTTTCGCGTTTGACAACCGTCCGAAATCTGCTTTATTCGCGTTCAGCCCAAAGAGCGTCCGCTTGTGGCGGCTGCTCCGAGGGCGAGTCTCCCCGGTTGCCTGTGGCACCCGGACGAGCCCGGCAGTGCCGGAAGAACCCCAAGGAAACACGAGTCATGGCAAACGAGATCCTCAACAAGTCCGGCTCCGCACTCGGCCTCGCCTCCGCTGGCTACGGCCGCCTCCCCAGCGCCCTCCGCTTCGCGCCAGACGATGACGGCGGCGGTGCAGGTGGCGGCGCGACCGGCGGGAGCAAGGACGACGCCGGGAGCAAGGACGGCGGCGGGAGCAAGGACGACGCCGGGGGCAAGGACGACGAGACCCCCGTCTACACCAAGGCCCAGCACGACGCCCTGCTGAACGAGACCAAGAAGGAGCGCGAGGCCCGCCGCAAGCTCGAAAACGACCTCAAGGAGCTGAAGAAGAACGCCCTCAGCCCCGAGGAGATCACCGAGTTCCGCAACTTCCGCGTTGAGAAGCAGAAGGCCGAGGAGGCCAAGATCAAGGAAAAGGGCGAGTACGAGAAGCTCATCAAGCAGCAGGAAGAATCCCACAAGGCCGCGCTGGAGGCCGCCACCAAGGAGCGCGACGACTTCAAGAGCAAGTTCTACGGCGAGCGCTTCGGCCGCCTGCTCGCCAGCGAGATCCCCAAGCACACCACCGCGCCCGTCGAGGACCTCAGCCCGCTCATCATGCCGTTCCTCCAGATCGACGAGGAGGACGGATCGATCGTGGTCGTGGTCAACGGCGTGACGCCCAAGAACGAAAAGGGCCAGGACATGAGCCCCGCAGAGTTCATCGCCGCCGAGATCAACCGCCGCCCGCACTTCGCCTCGCTCAAGCCCGCCAACGGCTCGGGCGGGCCGAACCAGAACGGGAAGGGCAAGGGCGGCAAGGCGACCTTCACCCGCGAGGAGATCGCCAGCATGTCCGAGGCCGACTTCAAGAAGAACGAGGCCGCCATCCTCGCCCAGGGCGTTGCATAAAGCCCTGGGCCCAGACCCACCCGCCACCAACACCCCGTAGGAGCATCACAGACTCATGCCTAACAACATCACCGCGTACGTCCCGGAAATCTGGTCGCGCAAGAGCGTCTCGCTTCTGCGCGAGAAGATCGTCATGCCCCAGCTCGTCTACAAGGACTTCTCCACCGACCTCGCTCAGTACGGCGACGTGGTGAACACCCGCCAGGTCAACACGATGACGGCCGACACCGTCTCGACCTCGACCGGCGTGGCCGTGCAGGACGTCAGCTCCACCAACATCCAGGTGACGCTGAACCAGCACAAGCACGTCACCTTCCGCATCAGCGACCGCGAGGCCAGCAAGTCGTTCATGAACCTGGTGGCCGAGTACGTTGACCCCGCCATGCTGGCGCTGGCCAACGACATTGACACCGCGATCCTGGGCCGCTACACCGACCTCACCATCGAGCCGATCAGCGTCACCTCTTCGGGCGGCTGGAAGAACGGCGTGAACGGCGCCCGCACCCAGCTCAACAAGAACAAGGTCCCCCCGACCAACCGCTACCTGGTCCTCTCCGACGACGACGAGGGCATGCTCGGCAACACCGACCTGCTCCAGAAGGTCAACGAGAGCGGCCAGTCGACCACCCTCCGCGAGGGCGAGGTCGGCCGCTTCAAGGGGTTCCAGATCTTCCGCGCCTCCAACGTCATCGGCGTCGGCAGCCCGACCGTCACCCGCAAGAACCTCGCGTTCCACAAGGAGTGCTTCGCCCTCGTCATCCGCACGCTCTCCCCGGCCAACGGGCAGACCCCCGGCGCGATCCAGACGACCGGCGTCGACCCCGACGCGGGCCTCAGCCTCCGCATGACCATCAGCTACAACACCACGCTGCTGGCGACCCAGGTCACCATCGACGTGCTCTACGGAACCGCCACGCTCGACCCCTACAAGGGCGTGCTCATCAACTCGACCGCCACCTAATCCAGACATGGGGAGGGCTTAACGCCGCCCTCTCTTGATTTCCTCCGCACCCCGAGGGTCACCCGGCCCTCGAGGTGTTTTCATGAGACTGAGACGCCGCAAGCCGTACACCGAGATCGGGATCTCGCGTATCCCGTGCACGCGGTGCGGGAGCCCGAGCCGCTACCAGTGGCGGGCGTGCGCCGACGACGGGTGGCGGGCCCTGTGCCCGGCCTGCGACGTGGCGCTCAACGAGATGGCGCTCCGGTTCATGCGCGTGCCCGGCTGGCGGGCGATGATCCGAAAGTACCGACGCTTTGTATTTGGGAGGTGACCCGTGCCCTGGCCAGTCAAGATGATGCCGTCCGTCGACTCCATCTTCCAAGCCGAGCAGCGCGGCGAGTGCTCGTTCGGCATGGCAACGGTCGTGAAGATCGCGCCGGAATCCAAATACGAGTTCAGCGACGACCACAACGCCAACCGACCGGGCAACGAGGTCGTGTGGATTCGCTTGCCTTGCCACTCCAACCCCGGGCACCCCATCCCGTCGAGCCGCTACGAGGGCCAGTGGTTCGTGCCCGACCACAAGTACCCCAACAACCAGCAGTGGACGGTGAAGGGTGAGTGGCCCAACGTCACGATCACGCCGTCGATTCACTGCACCGGAAGCTACCACGGGTACGTGCGCGACGGCGTGGTGACTGACGACTGCGACGGTAGGAAGTTCTAGGCCATGGGCAGCAACTACACCCGCATGCTCCAGCCGCCGCACCACCTTGTTCGCGTGGACGTGGAGCATCGCTTCGTGGAGCAGCGGCGCCTGGAGGGCTGGATCGACGACCCGTTCCCGGACGACCGCGAGCTGATCGCCAGGAACATCATCGGCAGGCACAAGGGCCGCGCGGCGTTCGTCGTCGCGGCCGGGCCCAGCGCCGGGATGTTTCTCCCGGAGCAGGTCAACGAGCTGGCGAGCCTCTGCGTCACGTGGGGCGTGAACCACGCGTGGGAGGTGCTGGGCGGCGAGCCGCTGGACGCCGACTACCTGCTGATCCTGGACGATCACTTCCTGGCGCGGAAGCGCACGCCCATCTTCGACTACCTGGCGGCGCGGCCCCACTGCCTGCCCTGCTTCGGGTTCGAGATGAAGGAGGCGCTGCGGCACTACTTCGTCGGGATCGAGATGGGGCTCACGCCGGACCAGGGCCCCGACTACAAGCCGGGCCGGTACTTTCACGGCAACTCGGGCGGCGTCGCGGCCATTCAGATGGCGCTGCACTGCGGGTGCTCGCGCGTCTACCTGCTCGGGCACGACTGCTGCACCGCGAACGGGAAAACCCACGGCTTCGGCGTGCGCACCACCGGCGAGCTGAACGCCGGGTACTCGCAGGGCTTGACCATGGAGCCCGGCTATGGTCTAGTAGCTCGTCACGCCGCGTCGCTGGGCGTTGAGGTTGTGAACCTCTCGCCGGTCTCGCGGCTCTCGTGCTTCAAGAAGTGCACGCTTGAGGAGGCGATTCAGAATGAAAGAGCGGAAGCGGTCAAAGGCGGCGGCTGAGCCCAAGAGCGAGGGCTCGATCGTGGACCACGCGCAGCAGGAAGACGACGAGCCGACCACGAGCCCGTCCGAAGAGTTCGGCATGGAGGACATCCCCGCCGACATCGACTCGGTGGGGCGGGACACCGAGGCCGAGCACGCGTTCGTGCGCATGCTCAACAAGCGTGGCCACGTCTGCGCCGTGCACATGAAGCACATCTGCAGCAAACTCGTGGAGGGCTACCTGTTCATCGTGGACGAG
>ERZ761584.485-NODE-485-length-12130-cov-13.272050_pt1 | contig 12130 bp, 12 predicted proteins | sample MGYA00512168_ERZ761584 | MGnify/ENA primary metagenome ERZ761584 (study PRJEB28899, sample SAMN03785564) | bioreactor sludge metagenome | biome: EBPR Sludge; feature: EBPR Bioreactor; material: 0.22µm filtered reactor supernatant | place: Saint Lucia: Queensland...
AATTTGTCGATTTTCGTTGGTGGGGCTCCAGATGCTCCAATTAAATGGAATGGATCTGGAAACATGTCTCTTCTTGGTGGAAGTCCACCATCAGGCGAATTTTGTTTGATGGCGAACAATAGGCTATTTATAGGAAATACAGCGGCGAATCCATCTAGAATTTATTGGTCTATCCTTGGAAATCCGGAGGATTGGAGTGGAGCCGGGAGTGGTAGCCAAGATGTAAAATTAAACGATGGTGATTCACTTGTCGGTGCATCTGTTATTGGGCTCGACACAATGATTCTTTTTAAACAGAACTCGATCCATCTTTTAAACATCAACAGTTCCCCATTCCCATTATATCCGTTATTCCATGATGTTGGAGCTGTATCAAAAAGAGGAATTGTAAATGTGGACGGTATCGTTTACTTTATTACTCCTGAGCCAAGAATGAAAGCAACGGACGGGACAAAAATTATTTCTTTTCCGGATTCAATCGATAATGTATGGGATGGAATAAATAAAAACAGGCTACAGTATATCAATGGTGTTTATAACAGAAGACTTAGGCAAATATGGTGGTTTGTGTCAGACGGGTCATCGACACAACATGATTTGTGCATAATTTGGGATTTGGAAAGAAAGTGTTGGCTAAGGAATACCGAAGGATATAGTATGAATGTTGCTGTTGTTGTTGATAATCGGACGCATTATTGCGGTGGTTATGATGGAAAGATATATAAGATGGATGATTCGGCAGCGGCTGCCGATGCGTCGGAATCCATTACGACGATAAATTCTTATTGGCGGTCTGGATGGCTTAACTTTACAAATTCAACTGAATCAAAAACGCCTAATTATTCGACTCTCGTGTTTGCCGGACTTGGCGATGTCGATTTTACCTTTGGATATGGATTTGACTTTAATAAAGATCAAAATTTGGAATATATTTCGACAGTAACAGGTGGGGCATGGGGGATTGACGCATGGGGCAATTTTGCGTGGAGTGGAGATTCGAATTCATCGAAATTAGTACAGATGAAGGGGAATGGGAATTTCTTTCAATTCCTTGTTCAGCATAACACATCAAACCAAAAATTTACTTTTAATGGGATAGAATTTGGCGTAAACAAAAACGAAGTAAAGTATGTCTGAGGAATAAACTATGGGCGATTTGGCGACGACAAATACATTTGTTTCCGGAGCAACAGCGGTTGCCTCAGAAGTTAATACTAATTTTTCTGATGTCGTTAATTATATTAATGCACGCAACACAGGTACATCGAAATGGGATTCTCTTAAAACGTCCGGGAACGCATCTGTCGATGGAACTCTTACTGTTACAGGAGCGGCGTCTTTTGCGTCAACTTTATCTGTTGGATCAACGGATGTCGTTGCGGCTGTTGCATCTTTAACAGACGGGTGGGTCGCAGCTGGTGAAACGTGGACTTATGCTTCGGCAACGACATTCACTATTGCGGGAGATCAGACAGGGAAATACAGTAAAGGCGATAAAATAAAATTTTCCCAAAGTGGCCAGAAATATTTTTACATTATCGGTGTTAGCTACGGCGCACCAAATACGACCATTACCGTCACAGGCGGGGTAGACTACACCATCGCCAATGCCGCCATTGGTTCGCCTTACTATTCAAAACAAAATAGCCCGAATGGATTCCCGCTTCAATTTAACTGGACACCTGCGTATACTGGATTTTCATCAAACCCGACAACAACGGCGGCGTTGTTTTCGATATCAGGTGGATTTGTCTATCTCTACTACAAACAAAATGCATTGGGTACAAGTAACTCAACGTCATTTTCAATGACGGGGTTGCCGATTAATTTCGGGACACTTGACGGAACAGGAGCCAGGAGAAGTGTCCGTCTTGTCCCGGCGACAAATAATTCAATCGGTCTTGGTTACGCCCTTGGAAGCATTAGTGGAACGACGTTCACGTTTCAAAATACGGTTGATAACGATACAAGTTGGACAGCATCCGGGACAAAAGGAGTGTGGGGGTTTCAAGAAATTATCCCACTGCCCTAATGAGCGATTTCGTTAAGCCGTTTCATTTATCTCCTTTCGAGGAGAATATCAACCTGAAAGCTAACCGCAATTGGGACGACCTTATTTTGTACACGAACAACAGGAATAACGGATCGGATGCATTTGGTGCAATACGATGGGCCAATTATGGATGCAGGGTTTACAACAACGCGAATATTTCTATAACAGCAAGTGGAACACCACAGGCTTTGACATTTAATAGCGAAAGATATGATGTTTATACGATGCACAGCACAAGCGTAAACACATCAAGGTTAACAGCTCCGAGAGCCGGCGTATATAGTATCTTTGGCCACATCGAGTATGCTTCAAATACAACGGGTGTTCGGTTTGCGACAATACAGTTGGATGGAACGACAGATATAGCCGTAGCATCGGCACTTGCTTTGACGGGTGGGTACGCAACCCATTGTAGTGTTGCGACACAGTATTATTTAAACGCGAACCAATACGTTGAACTTGTAGCACTTCAAACGAGTGGCGGCGCATTAAACGTGTTGGCAACTGGGAACAGGTCGCCTGAGTTTGGGATGGTTTATGTTGGAGAATAGTCGAAAAGAGGATTACAATGGCTGATACATATACTGGAAATTATAATTTAGTAAAGATTGAACAGGGAACAACTGGATGGGCGGATAAGGCCAATGGCAATATGGATACGATTGACATGGAATTAAACTCTGTATCATCGAGAATTGACGCGTTGGGACTCGGAATTGGTTATGTGAACGTCAAAGATTATGGAGCAAAAGGAGACGGGACGACAGATGACACGAACAGCGTCTTGGCGGCAATCGCCGCCGGATCTGGAAAAACCATATATTTCCCTCCAGGGAACTATAAAACTACGAGTCGACTAACACTAAGTAGCGCAAACACTCGAATATGCGGCGCCGGAAAATTTCAGACGACGATTAGTTGGACAGGCGGTGGGACATCATATTCCGTTGGGGCTGGGACAATTTACGGACAGACTGGAACAGCCGCAATTGTAATAACATCAAGTAGCTGCGCCATATCAGACTTGACTGTAAAAGGTCCCGTATCTGGATCATATTCGGCTGGGCAACGGCTCATTGTCGTTTCCGGTGCAGATAGCTCAAACATGAATAATGGATTTATCCTTTTAAATTGTATATTGCGAGATTCAGGATCTGCCGGAGTTATTCTTATATTTTGTGAAAAGTTTAGAATATCAGGAAACGAGATTTACAATATTGGGTACGAAGCTGTTCAGATGATTTCATGCCGAAAATTACTTGTCGACTCAAATTATGTGCATGACGTCACACCTGGATCGTCCGGAAATATGTACGGCATCAGCTTATCTCACGACTCAGCATTATGGCCAGGAGATCAAACGACATCACCATTTACTGACGATGCAATCGTTGTTAATAATCGGGTTGAAAATATCGCGTGGGAGGGAATTTCAAATCACGGTGGACAGAGACATACAGTGATAGGGAATCAAATATATAACGTCGGTGGATGCCTGTCTTTTGGGGCGTCTTCTGGTGGTGCATCAGCTTATTCTGGTGGAGATCATGTTATCATTGGCAATGACTGCGACAGTGGTCCAAGTTATGCTCACACTGGGCACTGTAGTTTTCAAGGAGGGTCGTCTCAATATCTAACGAATGTAAGAATTATGGGAAACTCATTCCGTCGTTTGGGATTGCCAGATTCGGCGACTGGTGGTGCTGTGCGTTTGGTATATACTAGTCGAATAAATGTGTCTGAGAATATGATTCGAGAATGGCGCGGACATGCAATTTACGTGACAAACTCATCCGCGATAAATATTAATGGAAATCAGATTAGTAAATTGGCCGCCGCCGATGCATACGGATACGCAATAACGACCGATTCGGATATTTCGGAACTGTTTATTTGTGGTAATCATGTTATTACTGGTGGTGGAACTATCGCCGCAAGAGGGATATCTTTATACTCTTCTGCGACTAGTCTTGTTAGTTGCAGATCAAACTTTATAACCGCAACATTGCCAATCGCTGGAACTATACTTTCCAATTACGACGGACCTCCTACCGTAGTTATAACATCCGGAGCGTCGACGTATGATGTCTCAACGTATGGGTCAGATATGACTATTGTATTTAATCTTGGGGCACCGCAAACCGTTACTAATTTTACGAATCCATTTCAGGGACAAAAACTAACACTCGTCAATATAACGGCAAATAATTTAACATTTACTCGCGCAAACGCGTATCTTCCGGGTGGGATAGATGCTGTTTTGGGACAATATGACTCGATTGGCCTTGTGTATTACGGGACGACTTGGAAAGCGACAACTACAATCGTAACTAATTCGTAAACGTATTTATGACGACTCTAGATAAAATTTAGATTTTAGGAGACAATATGGGATTAAAAAAAGAGTTTAAAAAAGTTACAAATATTACAAAAAAAGCAGATCCTATAGGGATAGGATCTGGTGGTCCAAAAAAAGGAGCGTTGGGTGGTTTTTTAAAAAAAGGAGCAGTTAATAACAACACAGCCGCACCTAAAATTAGTCCTATCGAGAAACTAGCTTTAAAAGAAGAAGCAAAAAGGAAAGCACTCGGTTTACAGCAGCAGGGACAAATAAACGAGTTTGCGAACACGATGGAGGGTGAGGTTGCAAATTATCGAAAACGGCTTGCTCAAAATTTAGCGGATACGTCTCAACAAACATTTCAACAGGCAACCCCAGGACTGCTTGAAGATTTAAATGCGCGTGGATTATTTACGTCTCAGACAGCGCGTGACCAGGAAACTAACAGAGCCCTGCAGGAACTTGCTACGCAACAAAATAAAATTTTATCGGATTACGACACACAACAATTTGGCAATATACAGGATTTGCGCGGGACAGCATTAAGCGCATTGCTCGGCGGCGATCAGTCGGCATTGGATTCTGCGTTGGCTTTAAGAAAGGCTGATATTCAAAGGTCGTTTGATGTGGCGGATCAAAATGCCCAAAATAATCTCGCCATGATGCTTGCGCGCAGGCAGAGCAGAGATAATCTCACTTCTTCTCTAATTGGAGGAGGGGGGATGGGAATAGCGGCACTTCTTTGCTTCGACGGTGAAACTGACATCAAAATGGCTGACGGATTAACAAAAAAGATTAACGAGGTAGCTATCGGTGATACGACGGCTGGTGGTATTGTGATAAGTCGCCGCGAATCCTTTACGCAAAACGGAACTCGTTACAATCATAATGGAACGATTGTGACAGGTTCACATGCCGTGTTTGAAGATGGTATCTGGAAACGAATTGAGAACTCGTCAAATGCGACTCCGATTGAAGGATCTGGAATTGTCTACTCGCTCGTAACGACAGGACACCGTATTTATGTAGGTGACAACATTTACGGGGACGAATTTGAAGTTGACGATTACTACAAACACCAAGAACGGGTTAATAACGAGACACTTCAACAATTAAATACTCTCGTTGGGAGTGTGGCTTAAATGGGCGTACAACTTCCACAAAAGAATTTGTCAAACGACGAAATTAAGCGTCGGCAGTTTGTTGATAACTCGCAAGCAATTATAGGTGTACGTGGTAATAATCCTTATGCCAAGGCGATAGATCAACTTGCACCCATTATTGCCAATGCTTTAATTCAACGCCAACAGATGAAAGAGCAAGCGAGGCAGGCGGCGTTAGTTAGACAGTCTCTTGAGCAGGGAGAGATTGTTGATGGAATTAGTTCTCCTGAAACAATGCTTGCTACACAGAAGGCCATAGTTGGTATGCAGGCCCCGAGAAGTGCAGGTCAAGCGGTTGCGTTTGTTGATACTCAAACTAAAGAAATGTTTGATTCTTCTGGGAATAAACTAAATTCGTTAGATCCGAATTTTAAGTGGACATTTAGAAATTTAGACAATGCAGATCCGATTCGTTCAAATAACTTAAAGTTGCGCGAAACTGGGCTGGTTTTACAGCATATGCGATCTATGCGGTCTGATCCGGAAATAAAATCGTTGTATCAAATGAAAATAAATTCAGGAACAGTAAATGAACTAATAAATAAAATACGTGAAGGTAATACGGTTGCTTCTGCCGCTCTTGGCATGAAGATGGCAAAAGCGATGGGTGAGGTCGGAGTTTTAACTGACGCAGATGTTATACGTTATGTTCAGTCGGGCAGATTAGACAGGAAAGCTGCAGATCAATTATCAAGAATGCTGCAAGGGAAACCAACAGACGCAACATTGGATGAAATAAGTCAAATATCGAATGTACTAAAAGACACATTCAATTCGAGAGTTCAGCCTGTTTACGATACGTACATTGATTCTCTATCGGAGAATTTAAATATTTCAAGAGAAGATGCTTTTAAACGTCTTGGGTTCACGACAAATAGTCTGAAATCAAAATCCAATCAAGGTAATAAATCGACTAAAGCCGATGATGCGTCTACTTTGCTGGACGAATGGAAAAAAAGCAGAGGTAAATAGTTATGCCGCGCACAGACGAAGAGAGATTGGATTTTATTAAGTACATGATGGGCAAGAACGCTGATAAACAAACCATTGCTCTTGCTCTTGATAAATTTGATAGTGAACCAAGTCCGGTGCAAAATGCGGGACCAAAACAAGGATTTTTTAACGATAGAACGATGGGTGCGCTCAAAGGAGTAACGAGCGCAGTTTTTAACGCTATGCCACCTGGTGTTGGAACTTTACCTTCACAGTTAATGGACATAGCTCAGGCCGGACCTAGACAATACGCTCTCGATAAAGCGGCAATGCTCCCAGTGGTTGGTGGAGCCGTTGGCATGGCGGCAGGGGGTGGAATGATGTCTATCCCGGCAGCAGGTGCAGGGGCGACACTTGGATCGTTTGCAGAACAAGGGATCAGAAGGGGACTAGGAGCAGAAGCCGCTCCTCCCGCTACATTTTTTGGTGCAGAAATACCAGAAATCCCCGGTGTCGGTCCTTCCGCGTCGAGAGCGATTACAGAAGGTGCATTGGCGGCTGGACCGCAGGCTGTTGGAATGGGAATTACAAAACTCCTTTCCAAGGGTATGCGTGGAGGCATAAAGGCACAGTCACCATTATCACAAGAGACAATCGATGCGTATTACAAAAATCCTAAAAAGATAGACAGCGCGTTGTCTCCCGAACAAATTTCACAAGTTATTAAAAATGCGCAGGAGAAATTAAGGGCTGATGTCGTGGCGAGTGAATCAGCACTTTCAAACAAGGTACTAAGCAGTGAGAAGAATATACCGATAAAAACGATAACAGATAAATTAAAAAACGCGATTAAAGAACCAATTTCAAAAACAGGGGTTGAGCTTACACCAGAAATTGAAGCGAGCAATACGGCTATACGCAAGGCGATTGAGAAAATAGAGTCCATTGGAAAACAAAAGACAGACCGAATCGTTGATACGCAAGGTAAACCTATTCAATCTCAGTCAGGGGAAGTGAGCGAACAGCAAATTCGTGAATTAATCAAGCAACCAAATAAAACCAATTACAACGTCCCCGGTTCTTCATCTGGCAAGACGATTGAAGGTGTTTTAAGTTCAGTTCTTAAAGACAAAAATGTTGCGTATAGAGAAGGAATGGCTAAACTAGCTGAAAAAACAAAAACACTTGATCTAGTCAAAAAAAGATTTAATCTTGGTTTTGACACAGCATCTGGTGAACAAGCGACAGATGCTACAGTAAAGAAAATATCTCCCGCGTTATTTTCTGGCAAGAATCCGGAGAAGATGGGGATACTAAAAAAACTTGAAAAATTGTCGGGAACAAAGATTGTTGAGCCTGCGCGCGATGCGGTCATAAAAGATCAACTGCAGACATTGGCAATTAGGGGATCGCGTGGAATACAGTTGGGGGCCATCGGGGGGGATGTAGGAAAAGTTGTGGCCGCGCTGATGGAAACGGATAGAGGTAAAATAACGCGCGGAGTATTGAAGGCCGCTAAGGCGATTGAGGAAACGAATCCGTCCTTGGCGGTTACTCTCATTCGAGCGTTAGCGCAGAGGAAACAACAAAATGAGCGAAAATAAGCGAAAAAAACTTGCTCAATTAATGGCAGAGGGAAATGGGGTTCCGGATTTAAGTTCGGAGAACGTCCATCCAACTGAGTTACGGGATTATCTTGCTCTGCTTCCGATTGGGCACAAAATTTCATACGGTGGCAGAGAAGCAAGAGTGGCAGAAGTCCAAATGAGGGACATTAAGACTGTCCCAGAGGATTTGAAGAAATACTACATTCACGCAGGTAAGTTTAAGAAAGCAAGAACATTTAAATAAATTAAAATAAAAAGGAGAAATTTATGTCAAACCCAGAACGGATGAGCATTTACCCGCCGATTAATTTGTTATGCATTGGAGCAAAATTGTCCGGAAATTCGCAAGGCGCATTGTCAGTCAGCGCAGCGGCGGCTGAAACTTCGGCGTTTACATTGCGAGGACTTTATGATATGTGGTGCGACGTTGACGTGTATTTGAAAGTTGGATCAGGCACAGTTACTGATGTTACTTCCGGGAACGGATATTTGTTAAGAGCAAACACGACTGTCCCGTTTATTATTGATGAAAACGACAAAATTGGTGCGATAGCAGGTGGAGCCGGGACGTTGCGATATCACAAGGTGAGCTAGTCCCATGCGGGCAAGGCAACGGGAACGCATCCGCTTCGCCGGGGCGAATGAGGAAATATTCCGAGACGCTATTTTCAGAGCCAATCTCACCTCTTCAATCGATGCCCATAAAGGATACGGACCGAGCGTTTTTACGAGGACGTCCGCCGCCTGGGTATTTGACCACTTAAATCGATTGATCCGTATCCCAAATGGGGCCGCCCGGTTTACAGGGGCGCGCATGGTTAGCAATCTGGCGAGTTGGGATATTTTTAGTTCAAACTGGACGAAAGCGACAGACGTAACAATTTCGAAGATCGGCGGAATTTCTGACGGATACCGTGCGATGTACGGAGCGACAGATCAATCATACGTTACCAGGCGGCAATTCTCTACCTACGAGCCAAGTGCGGTTTATTCAGTAAAGATAAATTTAAAGTACGTTTTTGGACAATGGTGGCGAATCGTGGTCTATGACGGGTCATCGAACCAGGCACGTGCATGGGTCGATTTACAAAATGGAGTTCTTGGACAAACTTCAACGGGTGGCACAGCGTCATTTGTAGTCTCTCCGCAGTTGGTATCTGTTGGGGATGGTTGGTATCAGTTGTCAATGTCGGCAAAATTAAATTCTTCTCTAGGGACCAACTATTTTCAAATTGGCTACCAGAGTGATGATGGATCGACTGCTTACGTTGGTGCGGCGACCAAGGGAATCGATATTCGATATCCGCACTGGGAAGATGTTTCAGGGATGAGCGACAAATCAATTCTGGAGCCGATTTCATACGGAAAAAGCCCCATCAACTCGCTCGTCTATTCCGATGATGCGTCGCAAAGTTCTTGGACAAAAACGAACGTGACACCAACATACAATATAATTGCAAATCCATTGGATGCACGTATTACTGCGACAAAAATACAGGCAACGGCCAGCGCAGTTGCATCTTTTTACCAAACGGTAACAGGGCAAGTAAGTGAGAACGGAAGTCATTTTGTCGTTTTTGTAAAAAAAGGGTCAGGGGCCACAGACGCCAATACGTTTAAGCTCCGAAACTCGACAACATCAACAGATATACTGAACATTGAGCTGAATTACGACACCGGGTCTATTACGTATGTCGCTGGGGCTGATGGATGTATTGCGACAGATGTAGGTGGCGGTTGGTGGAAATTGTCAATGGTGTCATCGTCCGGCTTTACCAACGGGGACTCGCTCCAGGTTTATATCGGGTTCACATCACAAGCGGAAACGGCGGGAGAGTATTGTTACTATCATGCCCCGCAATGTGGAGATGGAACAACACTGCCCGCATTTTACACGCCAGTCGGTGCGGCGAATGATCCACATGGAAGCGGGGCCGATGGGGTAAAATACTTCGCTTACGCTAAAGATGGGTCTGTTATTTCGGATTCAGTTATGAAGGGAATTTTAATTGAGCCGACACGCACAAACAATCTACTGTATTCGAGAGATTTATCAAACGCAGTCTGGTCGAAAATAAATTGTACGGCCACACGCACAGTGGTTGGTAGGGACGAAATCGATAATTCCGCATCGACACTAACAGCATCATCAGATAACGCAACGTGTTTGCAAACGATTACTCTCTCGGCCGCGTCTCGTTCGTTTTCAGCCTCCGTTAAGCGCAGAACAGGGACCGGAACAATTAACATCACGCGCGATGGTGGGACATCGTGGACAGATATTACAGGATTAATCAATGAGAACTCGTGGACAACTGTATATATCACTGGGACGTCTGTTTTAAATCCGACCTGTGGATTCCAAATTATTACAAGCGGGGATGCAATCGATGTTGATCTGTGCCAGGATGAGTCAGGCACGAGCATTTCATCCCCAATCGTTACAACGGGATCAGCCATCACGCGGATTCAAGATAGTATTAGTTGGACTAACATTGGGCATGTAATTGATTCGTATGGGACCGCACTAGTAACATCTCAATTACCGGAAGCATCCGGCCCAACAGACTCTTATCCCGGATTTATGTTCTCGACATCTTTAACGAGCAGTCCAGCCTATCGCGGGCATACGAACGATAGACTTGTATCTCACGACGGGACAAACCAAATAAGCGCAGGAACCGGGACATGGGCACGAGACGCGTCTCGACATAAAATAGTCGGCGCATGGGGGGCTGGCCCAATTCGCAAACTTTGCAAGGACGGAGGATCTATTTATTCCATTGCCGATTATGATTCGTCATGGAATTCCGATATTGTTTACGTTGGTAAAAGTAGCACTGCAACAACATCCACACATGTCAGAGATGCTGTGCTTTGGAACCGCACTTTGACGGACGATGAAATCAAGGCGGTAACGATCCTATGAGAAACTATCTAGCAACATTGAACAATTACACAATACTCCCGATCCGAACGATATATCGTGGTTCTGGTAAATATGATTTTTACGCAGATGAGTTAAACACTGTATCGTTACAAATAATTAAAGAAAAGTTGATCGAATTAAAAGAAGATGCGAGCGTCATATTTAGAAAATCTGGTGAGACAACTAAAATATCTGCTGATTACAAAAAAGATGGAAAATCCATTGCAAGCAATGTGGCCAAGCTCAAGGGGGTTAAATGAAACGGATGATCTATATTCCGGCCATTAATGAAATGATCCCGGATGGCGGCGTGTTTTACCGCCTGCCTGTTTCTGGAAAAGATGTTGTAGACGTCATTTGCGATGATGATTTTTCAACGATGGGGGAAATTCACTATGACAGCAAGATAGGCCAGATGTTGTCCGAGCCGTTTATTCATCATTTTGCAGGATGGGAAGTTCAAAACTAAACCAGAACATCAGGATGACAATGGCAAGTAATGACGAATACGATGGAGGGATAGTATCGGATTTGGCAACACTCAAAGAAAAAGTGAGAGCGTTGGAAGCCAACGATTTTTCTGTGTTGGCGAAATTCGTTAACCGTGTCGATTCGTTGGCGGTAGAGGTTAGCCAAACAAAAGCGAAGGTGATTGAATTGGAACATTCACACACGCAACATTTGGAATGGTCCGCGCAGATTCCGATTAATTATGAGAAGGTTAATGCGCATGTCCGCGCTCTTGAGCAGACAGTTAAAGACGGGTTTGCGGAACTGAAAACACAAATAAAGGGGCAGGACAAAGACTTTGACTATTTTGTGAGGTTGCCGGCAAAAACTGTTTTGCTTGGCGCGTTGGGTGTTTTGGGCGTCGCCGTCGCTCACTCATTTATGCGGGTTTTCCACTGGGTGTGGGACTGGTGGAAAGCGTTTTCAAAGGCTAATTACCTGTGATCGAGGGGAGCCCGATAACAATTTGCCGGGTGTGCGGAGACCCTTATTCGTCTGTTGTCATGTCAACATGCGAAAATTGCGAGCGTGCGGCGTGGGAATTGTGCCAGAAAATTGATGACGCCAAACGTATAGCCCTGGAAAAGGTGGTGG
>ERZ761584.486-NODE-486-length-12118-cov-7.094172_pt1 | contig 12118 bp, 14 predicted proteins | sample MGYA00512168_ERZ761584 | MGnify/ENA primary metagenome ERZ761584 (study PRJEB28899, sample SAMN03785564) | bioreactor sludge metagenome | biome: EBPR Sludge; feature: EBPR Bioreactor; material: 0.22µm filtered reactor supernatant | place: Saint Lucia: Queensland...
GGGTCCTTGGCGATGGCCGAGCCGAGCGTCCCGCCCGCATTGCGCAGCCAGTCGGGCACGTTGTCGAACATGCCGCCGCTCGTGAGTTGGGAGCCGTCAGGAATGCCGATGCCATCGGTGGGCATGCCGCCCGGGAAGAGGTCGTTCATGCCCGGAACGTCCGGGGGCACGTAGCCGCCGGGTCCGTCCAGGCTGAAGCGCGAGAGGTCAGAGGGCACGAGCTGGTCGATGTTGCCCGGCACGTCGTATGGCAGCGGGCCGCCCATGCCCCCGGCGCCGCCGAGCGTCTCGGGATCCAGCCCGCCACCGGGCCCGAACATGCCCGAGCCCCCGCCGAAAGCATCGCTCGCCATGTTGCCCAGGCCCGCCCCGCCGAACGCGGCCGCGCCGCCCAGGGCCGCCATGACGAGCGGGCCGGCGTAGCGCCAGTCGCTGGGCTGCTTGATGTAGCGCGGGTCAACCAGCACGCCGAACTCAGGATCGTAGGTCGCGTTCGCGAGCCCCTCGGCCGTGATCTCGCCAGCCCCGCCCACCCCGGCCTGCCCGAGTTGGATCCGCCCGCCAAGGCGGTCGGCGTACTCCGGGCGCAGGGAGTAGATGTCATTCATCCCGCCGCCGCCCTCGCTGTCGGTGCCCTGCCCAGAGCGGTAGTAGTAGCGCGGATCGTAGTCCGAGGCCGCGCCCGGGGAGCCGCGCGTGGTGATGTCGGTCACGTTGCGGCCGACCGAGCCCCACAGGCGCGGGTCGTGCCGGTCCAGCGGCACGCCGTCGAGCGTGATCCGGCCGGTCGTCGGGTCCTTGCCGATGAGGGCCATGGTCAGTAGCCGCCGCCGAACATGCCGTAGGCGAGCATGCCGGTCCCGAGGAGCGAGGCCGCGGGGTTGCTTCCCGGGGTCTGCGTGGTGGTGGTCCCCGCCCCGCCCATCGCCCGCCCCATGGCGTTCCCGTACCAGTCCACCTGATTCCGGTCCCAGTTCTGCGCCGCGTTCCAGTCGCCGCGCTGCGCGTCGACCAGCGCCTGCCCGTAGTTCTGCTGGTAGTTGCCCGCGTTGAGCCCGTTGGCGAAGAGGTTCTGCTGCGTGGTCGCCAGTTGCGGCGCCATGCCCGCGGCCGACATGCGCCGCTGAAGGTCCCCGGTGTAGTCCTGGTAGCGAAGGCCGGCCTCGGCATCGCCGAGCCCCTGCGCGAGCGCGTCCTGGTTCCCCTTCACCGCCTGCATGTGCGCACTGCCGCCCCACTGGCCGGGCTCGTTGAACATGGCCGTGGTGCGGCCGGTGGCAGCGTCATAGGCGTCGGTCACGCCCCTGCGGGTGCGGCTTAGTACGCCCTCCAGCCCGCCGTTGGGGCCGCCGCCGTTGGCGATCAGGTTCGCGAGGAAGCCCTGGCTCGCGTCCATCGCCGGCGAGCCGTACATGGTGTCCTGGATGCCGCCGAAGGCCTGCTCCTGCAGCGGAGTGAAGGGAGCCACCTGCATGCCCTCGTACTGCTGGTAGGGCTTGTTCGCGACGTTGGAGGCCTGCTGCAGGTACTGCTGCAGGAGCTGCTGCATCCACTCGGGCGGCGCGCTGGTGGTCTGGGCGGAAGTGCCGTCGAAGAGTCCCATGGTCAATCCTTTCAGAGCCGCGCGTCGGCGGTGATGGTTGCGGCGTTCCCGGCCGCGGACATGAGGGAGCAGGCATCACCGGCCACGAGGCCCGCGGCCACGGTGCCGGTGGCGATGATGGTTCCGTTCGTGTTCACCGCGCCGGCGACGCCCCATGCCGTGACAGCGACGGCACCGAAGGCGGCATTGGTGACGGCGTAGTTGCCGAAGGCCCCGAGGTTGATGGCAGGCACCGCGCGCATGTCGGACACGTTGTCGCCGATGCCCACGGAGGCGAAGACGTTGACCGCGGCGGCCTGGCCGTTGCAGATCACGGTATTTCCAGCGGGCACGTTCCACTGCCGGAACCAGCGCCGGCAGCGCGCAAGCTCCACCGCCTGGTCGGGGTGCACGAAGGGGGAGGCGACCGACCCCACGCGCAGGTCGACGTTGGAGATGGTCACCGAGTCGTCCGCCCCAGCCGTGCCGGTGGGCGAATACTTGAAGCGCACGCCGATCTGCGTGGCGCCGGCCGGAACCGTCAGGAGGTGCAGGTAGGTCGAGTCCGTCGCGCTGATCGCGTTCGACTGCGTGTTCTGCACCTGCCCGGTCCAGCCGGCGGTGGCGTGGTTCTGCGCCGACTCGTCGGTTCCGGTGCCGGTGTCGATGATCGAGGTGAGCGCCCCGCCGGAGTAGTTCGCGCCGGCCTTCGCGTCGAACGTGAGCGCGATGACCTTCCCGGCGAATGGGATGCAGTCGCCAGTTTCGAGTGAGGTGCCGCCCTGGATGTCGTTCGTGGAGGCCGAGCCCGCATTTCGCTGCAGCTTTGCGGCGTAGCGCTTGCCGGTCGATGGCCCGGCCACGCGAGAGAGCGTCGCGGCGCTGCCAGCATGCCTTCCCCACCAGCGATCCGGCCCGTAGGCGATGGTGCCGGTGAGAGCCGCGCTCGTGCCCGCCTGCGCGATGGCGAAGTTGCCGTTCACGATCGCGTTGCCGGTGTAGGTGGAAACCTCGATCCCGCTCTCGACTTGCCCCTTTCCCACGCCTGCGCCCACGATGCGCAGGTAGTCGTAGACGCCAAGCAGTTGCGTGCCGTCCGGGGAGAGCATGAAGGTGGGCTGCACGAGCCTGTCCAGTTCCGCCTGCGCCAGTGCGGCGAAGAGCGCGCGCAACTTCTCGTCCGCGATGAGGGCCTCGGGAGGGCGGATGTCCAGGTGCTTCATCGCCGGCCCTCCTTCACGACGAGGCCTTCGTGCCCGAGCCACTCGAAGCCCGCGGCCAGGTCCCCGGTGTCGCGTTCGACCGAGTAGGTGGCGCGGTGCCAGTGCCCCTCGCTCTTCAGGTCGAATTTGTAGGCGGCGGATAGCGCGCGGGTGATGTTCTGCGTGGTCGCGCCGTAGACAGAGTTCTTCGTGGCGATCAGGGTGAGCGAGAACGCTCCGACCGGGTCCGGCGCCTCGATGAAGTTCGGCGTCACCGATTGCACGGAGGTGGTCTGGTGGCTGTTGCCCTCGTAGTTGCACGTCCACGAGATCGGCGTGAGTCCGGTGCTCACGTCCGGGATGCTCGTGCGCATTACCTCCAGCGCCAGGCACTGCGTCGCGGCGTTCTGGGCGTTCGCGACGAACAGGTACACCTCGGAGTTGAGCGTGCTCCCGTTGTCCGCGAAGGTGGGCGACCAGGCGTAGGCCTGTTGCCGGTTTGCGATCAGGCATCCGCAATAGCCGTTCCCGCCGATGAACCGATTGAGCCCCCACGCGCCCGTCAGGATGTTGAAGACGAAGCACGAATCGAAGGTATTGGGGTTTGCCGCCGACTCGAGGAACACATAGAGCAGGTTGTTCAGCGAGTCGTGCTGGAGCACCGCGCGCGTGGTGCTGTAGCGCGAGAACTCGGTGCGCAGATATTGGGTCATGCCGGCAGTGATCGACTGCGGCGGGCCGGAACCGTCGTAGCGGTAGACATCGTTGCCCACGAAGTAGACGACGCCATTCGCGTTGATGCACGCTTCCTGCGAGATGCAGCCGATGTATTCGCTCACCGTCTGCCACGTGCGCACCTTCGGCAGGCCGGAATAGCGGCCGATGTAGATGCTCGACTTCTTGAACGCCATGACGCCGCCGCCAGGGCCGTTGCAGCCGGCGATGATGGGGCCGCCGTTGTCCTCCAGGCGCCCTCGCTTCGCCTCATTGCCCATGGCGGTCGTGGAGGGAGTCCACTGATTGATGTTGCCCACGTCGCAGGTCGCCCAGCCGTCTGGCACGTCGCTGCCGTCGTTGTAGTTGAGGGCCACGACTTGCCGCGCGTCGGATACGACGATCTTCGCCTTGATCGCCCCGGACAGGTCCGAGAAGGCCCCGGTGGTCGCCGACTGCATCGCGTCCGTCTTGTTGGATGCGATCACCGTGTCGCCGAACTGGCAGAAGGAGAATGGCAGGTTCTTCGTGTAACTTCCGCCGCGCGAGCGGTCGGTGGCCGTGGTCGCGGGGGAAATCTCCCAGATCTTGCCCAGGGTCGCGGTATTAAGGCACACGAAGACGCGCGAGGCTCCGGCCGTGTTCACCGACATGAAGGAGCCGTTGTAGGGCAGCAGGTTGTTCGTGCCCACGCCCATCGCGCTCGCGTTCCATGCGCCCGTCGTGTCGGCCCCGTGGATGGAGCGATAGCCTCCCCGGTTGGTCGGCACGAGCCCATTCACCGAGGTGAGGATGTCGGGGGTCTTGGGGTCGAGGTCTGGCGCGAAGCGGTACATCAGCGGCCGTCGGTCAGCACGTTGTAGGCGCCGCCCCCGCCGAAGAGCGAGGTGTTCGGCGCGAGGATCGCGTGGTCGGAGGCATTGGTCTCGAGCGAGTCCTCCTCCTCGATGCGCTCCACCGCGCGGTCGAAGCGCTTCTCCCAGAGGTCGACCTTCTCGTCGCTCGCGTAGCCGCGCGCGGCTGCGAGGCACCCGTAGAGGTAGGCGACCGGGTGCACGAGGATCACCCAGTTCGTGTCGTCCACGGCGTTCAGGTTGGGGATGCGCGCGAAGTAGAGGGCCTCGTAGGTCCAGTTGCTGTCGCCATAAGGCCACACTTGGGACGCGGCCCCGAGCGTGATGACAGCCTTCGGCGTTCCGGGCATGGAGGTCGTGCGCTGGATGTCGCGCTGGCTCTCGGCGGTGAGCAGGGCGAGATCACGCGCCACGCCGCCGTTCACCGCGCTGAAGCGCTTCCAGCCGCCGAAGTCCGCCGGGATCGTGACGCTGCCGGTGCCTGAGACGGTGGGCACGAGCGAGGTGAGCATGCGGCGCACGCGAAGGCGCGCGTTCATCTCGGCCTCGGCTTCGGCGATGAGGTAGTCGGCGATGGTGGAAGAGTCGCTTCGGCCCAGGTAGATGTCGAGCGCAGCCACCAACTCCGCGTAGCTGGTGAGGAGCGCGGTTGCGACCGGGGTGGACGGGGAGACGATGATGGGCATGGCTTACGCTCCGTCCGAGAGCAGCTCTATCAGGTAGTGCTTGAGGATGCAGGGGTCAGCGCCCGTCGCCTTCGTCACGGACAGCACGAGGTTCTGCGCGCTCGTGGTGTCGATGGCCCCGGTCACCGGGGTCTGCAGCTGAACGCCGTTCACGGAGTAGAACTTCGGCATGGATTGCTGCGCGCTCGCCGAGTTCATGTTGCAGATCAGCGTGTGCAACTCCATGTTCACTTCATTGGAGAGCACCTTGGAGTGGAAGGTCGTGCCGCCGTAGTCTATGGTGAGCGTTCGGTTCGTCGTCGCCGTGGCGCAGTTGAAGAGCGCGGTGATGCGAAGTTGGCCGTTCGCGCCCATCGCGTTGGCCGGCACGGAAACCGTCGCCAGGGCGTTCTTGCTCGTGTCCAGGGGGGCCGTCACGGCAGCGCCGGATTTGGCGAGGATGTATGGCACCTTCGCCCCGCGGGCCTTGAAGCGAGCGGTGGCCGCGTCCATCACCGTGATCGTGTCGTTGGTGCCGGCGATGTCGTAGGTGATCTCGTAGCGGGCGTCTGCCGACGCGACGAGTTGGCCAGCCTCCCCTGCGGGGTCGTTGTATAACTTCCCCTTGACCCCATCGCAGAAGTTGAGCTTCAGGCCATAGCGCCCGGAAAGAGAACCGAAGCAGTCCGTTGCCAGGTGGTTGATCGTGATCCCGTAGATCCCGACATCCGAGGAAGGCGAAGAGGTGCCGATCTCGAGGCCGCCGGAGTTGTTGGCCGAGCAGGCATAGCGATGAATGCCCGAGAGCGTGAAGTTGTCCGCCCACTTGGCCACGTCGCCGCCGCGCACCTTCACGCTCGTGGCGATGATGTTGCCGATGTCGATGAGCGTGCAGACCTCGCTCGCACTGGAGCCGCCATTCAGGCGCCACACGGTTCCCACGTCGCCCGTGACGAGGACGTTCTTGATCGACGAATGGGCGCTGTTGCGGTTCGCCTCCGCGTTCGTGCCTCCGGCCGTGTTCACGCCCACGTCGATCGCGAAGTTCGTGCTGGAGTTGCTCGCGAAGCGAAGCCGGCTCAGATGCACGTCGTAGATGGAGTTGAGCTCGAGGCCCTTGGAGGCCGTGCCGATGTCGAACTTGATGCCCTCGATCTTCACGCGCTCGAGGATCCCGCTCGTGCCGTTGGTGATCGCCACCGTGGCGCCGCCACCCCAGTGAAGCGTGGCGCCAAGGCCCCGCCAGTTCACGTTCGACTTCTTCGTGAGCTGTGAGTTGAACTTGTAGGTCTTGCCGGGCGTGAACACGAGCACGCCTCCGGCAGTGGTGAGCGCATCCTCTGCCGCCTGGATCGCCGCGGCGTCGTCCGTCGAGTCGTCGCCCACCGCGCCGTAGCCGTCGACGTTCACCTCTGCCATCGGCTCCTTTACCGAGACGTTGGTCTGGGTCTCGGTGGTGATGCCGGATTTGGTCACCTGAAAGGAGTAGCTGCCGTCCTTCAGGAAGCAGGAGAAGCGCCCGTCCGCATCGGTCGTGAGCGGGTTCACGTTCGCGCCGATGGCGTTTGCCGCGTAGGCGGTCGAACTCGTGCCGCTGGGGTAGTCCTTGACGGTGACGGTAGCCCCGGCGACGGCGTTCCCGCGCGAATCCAGGACGACATCCTCGTACTTCTTCACGGGCTACCCCTTCTTGATCGTGAGGGTCTTCTTCGGCGCGTCCAGAACCGCGTTGCCGATGTCGCGCACCCACACCGCCTGATCGGGCGAGTACGGGGTGGGAAGCTCGGCCGGAAGGGGCTTCCAGCCGGCCAGCTCGAGGATGTCCACGTCGTCCTGAGACCGGCAGATCACCATCTGGAATCCGGGCCCGTAGCGGGCTGCTGGGGTGAACGCCATGGGCTAGTCGTCCACGTAGATGGTCAGCGTGCCGGTGCCGCCATTCAGGTCCAGGTACACGCCTGCGGGCGCGACGATGGGCACGGGCGGCATGATGTTGTAGCCGATGGCCGAGGTGACCGGGATCGCGGCGAGGATGGTGCCGCCCACGCCGTTCCTGATGAGGAGCGCCGCGGTCGCGGTGGCCGTGGTGACCACCACGCCGCCGAACTTGTTCACATGCGTGACAGCGCCCGCGGGGCCGACATAGCCCGTGGCCGAGTGCGAGAAGGCTTTGAGGCTTTCCATGTGAGGCACGGGGCGGTTGCCCGCCCCGAGTCCGTTAGCCGAGGTTCACGATGGAGGGGGGCGTGCCGTCCGGGCGCACGATGAGGATCAGGTACGCCTCAGATCCCGGATTGACCGCGCCGGCCGTGGGGTTCACCCACTGGATCGAGACGGTGTTCGCGCTCTTCACGCGCACGCCGCCGATGGTGACGCCCGTGTTGTGCGAGGGCTTGTTCACGAAGGCCAGATCGCCGACCTTGACGCCGGTCACCGTGATGTCCTGCTCCGTGGTGGTGGCGGTGCCCGAGATGTTCGCCGGGTCGTAGGTCACCGAGGCCACGAACATGGCCTGGATGTTCCCGCGGGGGAGAAGGGTGCTCATGTGGATGGGTCCTTTGCTTGGAGTGAGGGAGCGAGGCCCCGAAGAGCCTCGCCGTCAGGTCACGGTCTAGCCGTAGACCACGCAGCCCCACTCGGGGCGGACCACCTTGAAGCCGCACATGATGTCGAAGCGGCCGGTCCACTGGTCGGTGCCGACCGTGTACTGGCGCACGAAGCGCAGCGACAGGCCGTCCATGCTCGAGCGGTAGGCCATGTCAACGCCCTTCGGGACCTCGAGGTCGGCCGTCGCGAGGACGATCGAATCGCGGTGGAAGGCGAGGTTGCGCGGGTACGCGGTGGAGGCCGAGCCGATGAGGGTGAGCGCGGTCGTGGTCGGGATGGCGGCCGAGACGTTCTGGTACGCGCCCGAGGTGTAGATCGTCTGCGAGAGCGTGAGGTTGCCCGCGCCGCCGGCGTAGTCCGAGGCGACCGTGAAGACCTTCAACTGGCCGGTCGAGAGCTTCGTGTCCGGGTTCACCTCGTAGACGCCCGCGATGGTGAACTGCTGGCCGGCGGTGATCGCACCCGTGCCGGTGATGATCGCCATGATGGCCGTGCCGGAGGTGAGCGGCGTGGTGCCGTGCGTGGTGTACGAGGCGCCCGCGCCGTGCGTGATCGAGGCGAGCGACTGATCCATCACGAAGTCGAAGCCCGTCATGCGCTCCATCGCGCCCTCCTCGAACCCTTCCTCGATCTGCGAGGCCGAGTGGAAGAGGCCCTTCTGCGCGTCCGCCAGGGCGGCCATCGCGGTCGGGGTGAGCACCGCGGCTCGCGCGCCGTCACGCGGGGCGGTCTGCCAGTCGAGCGCGGCGCCGGCGTTGGCGTAGGTGAGGAACGAGCTGGGCGTGGTGCCCGGGGTGCCCGAGTAGTTGATGAAGCTCTGCGCGGCCGTGAGCGCCACCTGGCTCGCCACCTTGGAGGCCAGCACGCTCATCGCGGGCTTGAGGATCCGGGTGGAGAAGTTGTCCAGGGAGAGCGAGAGCTCGGCCGAGGAGAACTCGACCGGGACGTGGTACTGCGTGCCCACCACGACGCTGGTGGTCGTTTCCACGGTGTTCTGCGCGCTGATCGTGGCGCCCGTGCCCACCGTGTAGCGGTTGGGCAGGCGGATCTGGATGGTGCCGCCGTTCTTGGCGCCTTCCTTGGCGAAGCGGTCGTCGTACTGCCGGTTGACCTTCTTGAGGATGGTGTTCGCGTTCTTGAGGATGCGGAGGGCTTCGTTGGTGATGTCGCCGTCCGATAGCGTCTTGAGGGTGTTGGTCGCCACTTTGGGGCTCCTGGATCAAGCGGTCCGGGAGCCCCTTGGGCGCCCTAGGCCCGCCGCTTTCGCTTGGCCTTGATGTCGGCGTCCCGCCACTTCATCCAGGCCTCGGTGTCCTTCGGATCGGGTTGCCCCGAGACCGTGGAGGACCCCCCGAGATCGGGAGGCGGCGGCGGCGCGCCGGTCGATTTCGAGGCGGCAGAGAACTTGGCGTCGAGCGCCGCGATCTCCTTGAAGGCCTGCACGGGGTTCTGGATGGACGCATGGAGCAATCGCAGGTACTCGGCGGGGTTCTTCGCCAGCGAGTAGCTGATGTCGGCCGCGTTGTCCGCGGACATCACCGCCTCGAAAAGAGGGGTTCCCCTGCTCGAGGGCAGATCGGGGTTGTTCACCGTCTGGACGAAATCCGGGTACTTCTTCGGCGCGTCCTTGAGCTTCTCCACGATCCGCTGCTGCTCGCCATGAAGGCGCGCTGCCGCTTCCTGCTGCCTCTCCTGCTCTTGCGCGGCGCTCCTTTGCGACTCGTGCTGCTGAATCGCGGACTTCGCCTCGAAGATCGCAAGGGCCCGCTGCGTCGACCAGTTCGCCACCGCACGCTGGTAATCCAGCAGGGTCTGGAACTGCTCGGGCTGCGGCTCCTGCGCGTCCACTTCCTGAACCGACCGGGCCACCCGCTGCTGGAGCTCCAGTTGCTCCCGCTGCGCGCGCTCGGCTTGTGCCTGCCTTTCCGCTTCGTGCCGCTGCCGCGTGAGCTGGTCGATGCGGGCCTGGAGCGGGCTCGGGGCCTTCGGGGTCTCTGGGGGAGCGACCGGGGGCGCCGTGCCATCTCCCGGCTGGCTTTCGCCTGCTGGGGCAGCGGTTTCGCCCGTGGTCGATGCGGGCGGTTGTGCGACCGGCGCGGGGGTGTCGCCCCCCGGGGCGGTGGGTTGCGTTTCCATGTCGATTCCTCGTCAGGTCCCGCGATCCGCGCGGTTTCGGCGGACTCCACTCACGGAGCCCATGTTTTCATAGTTGCGGAATGAATTTTTGAACGCCCTCAATGCAGCAGGAGCCATGTGACGATCACGTCCTCGTCGTCCCGCACGCGGGCCTCGGTCGCCCGCCGCAAGAGCCAGCGCACGCGATCATCCAGCAGGCGAAGCTCCCGGAAGCCCTGCGCGGCGCGCGCGGCACGGGCGACGCCATCTGCCCTCGCCTTTTCGGCTTGCGTCGCATGGGCGTCTTCCTGCACGGCCAGGGCGGCGCTCTCGACGTCCTCCTGCGCCTGGCGCTTGCTCTTCCTGCGCCGGTATGCCGGCCAACCGTAGGCCGCGCTTGCCGTCTCCCAAGAGATGGTCGGAAGGCCGAACCCCTCGCCCGAGGCTATGCCGCCCGCGCTGAGGATGTCTGCCGCCGCGGTGGAGGTGGTGACGGTGGGCTGGCCGAACGCCTCACCGGAGGAGATTCCAGCCGCTTGGATCGACGCGAAGAGGGACGGCGCGCCGAACGCTTCGGCCGATGCGATCCCGCCGGCATCCATGATGGAAGCCGCCCCGGCGACGGCCGTTACCGTCGGCTGGCCGAATGCTTCCGCGCTGGCGATCCCGGTCGCCGATACCAGAACGGACAGCGCCGGAGAGCCGAAAGCCTCGGCGCTCGCAATGCCACCTGCCCCGACGATGGAGGCAGCCCCGCCCGTCGTGGGCGTTTCCAGCGGGTTGCGAAGGATGATGTCCTTCGGGGTCGAATCCCCCTCGAACATCCATACCGTCGTCGGCGTCGCGGCCGCTGCCGCCGGCATCTCCCGAAGGATGATGTCCTTGGGTGTCGCGTCGCCTTGCCGGAGGACGATCTCCCGCTGGTCCGCCACGGCGGTTACGTCCCGTCGACGTTGGTCGGGAGCAGCGTGTTGACGGTCGTGCCCGCGATGTCGGGACTGCCGGCCTTGTAGGCCACGAGGTAATGCGGCGTGAGCTTCGACTGCTCCACGCCGAGGGTGTAGGTGCCGTCCGTGTTGGCCGCGACCTCGCCAGCGAAGGCGTCGGTGGCGGTCACGAAGGCTTGCACGATGGCGTCGGCCACGGCCGTCCCGCCAGAATCCTTGCAGGTGCCACGCAGGAAGTTCTTCGACTGCGTGCCCTCGCCATCGCACGAATACGGCTCGAACAGGTCCCGCATCTGGAGCCCGAGGAACGGCTCGCCGTCAGCGCCGGCCCCGCCCCCAAGCCCCACGCGGCAGCCGTAGGACCAGAGCGAGTACCAGCGGTTCGGGTCTTTCCACGTCTTGGGGCTGCGGGCTTGCCACGACCAGCGCGGCTCGTGCCTGCGTTCGACGAACGCAGGCTGAAGCTCCCCCGGCCGCGAGGAAAAGCCCCCGCCGGTCGCCCCAGCCGTCCCATACCGAAGCTGGGCGCCCATCGCCTACTTGCCCGCCATCGCGTCGGAAAGCTCGTCCCTCGCCGCGAGGAGCTTTTTCTCCTCCGGCGTGCCCACCAGCGCCGTGTCGTAGGCCGGCACGATGATCGCCTCGCCGCCCATGAGCTTCGCCCGGCCGTGGTAGTTGTTCACCACGTCCCGCGCCGTGTCGAGCAGGAAATGCGCGAAGGCGTGATCCGTGATGGACCCCTCCACCCGGCACGCGCCAGAGCGCGCCATGCTGATCTTGATCTGCGCGACGACCGTATCGCCGTGCAGGTCGTCCAGGGTCGCCGGCTTCATCACTCGTCCACGACCGCGTGGATGTCCACCACCGCCGAGTTCGCCGTGATGTTCCAAGCCACGATGGCCTGCCCGCCGGCCGGCAGCACGATACCCCGCGGGAAGGTGTAGACCACCGCCGCGCCCACGAGCGCCGCGAGCGAGAATCGCCGGAAGAAGTTCGCCGGCACCGTCGGCGCCGTGCCGAACGCGACCGCCCCCTGCGTGAGCCCCGTCGGGCGCCCCTCGTCCTCGGCGAGAAACGCCACCCCGCCCGTGAGCGTCGGCGTGTTGGCCGACCGCCCGAGGCCCACCACGCACGCGGTCGCCGCGCCGTTGAAGTAGCCCCACTCCATCAGCGCCGCCTCGTTCGTCGCAGGCGAAAGGAAGGCGTGGGAAGCCGCCGCGATGGTCGTGACGGTCGTGCGCTGCGCCAGAGAATAGATGGCCATGTCGTGTCGCTCCTAGAGTTTGAAAATCTTGTTCGCGCCCGCGTCCCAGGCGATGTTCACCGTCTGCCCCGCGCTCGGCGTGAACGGAAGCCCGCTCGTCGGCGTGTCGATGTAGGCGATCAGCCGCGCCGTAGCGTCCACCCCCGTATGCTGGAACACCACCAGCGC
>ERZ761584.487-NODE-487-length-12115-cov-6.329851_pt1 | contig 12115 bp, 16 predicted proteins | sample MGYA00512168_ERZ761584 | MGnify/ENA primary metagenome ERZ761584 (study PRJEB28899, sample SAMN03785564) | bioreactor sludge metagenome | biome: EBPR Sludge; feature: EBPR Bioreactor; material: 0.22µm filtered reactor supernatant | place: Saint Lucia: Queensland...
TCGCTCGTCGTTTCCCGAACGAAGGAACACACGCACCCCATGGGGACCGTCCAGCCCATGAACGCGGCGGTCGCGCATGATCCATGTCCGGCTCACGCACCCCGAGCTCGCGCTCCTGCGCCGCGGCACCATCAACACCCTCAGGATCGCGAAGAACCCGGGGGCACGCACCCCGGACCTCGGGCAGCGCGTCCAGGCGTACGCGCCCGCCGAGTACGAGCAAGGCACCCGCGAGCTCGTCAGGCGTCGGCAGACCTTGCGGTGCCTCGTGATCGACGTGACGTCGGAGTCGGGCTGGTGGACGGTGACCTATCGGGCCGGCGCGATCCAGCCGCCCCGCTACCTGACGGCCAGGCCGGGGAAGCGCGGCGACTACACCAGCGACGAACGCTACGCGATGCGTGACGAGCCCGAAACCGTCGGCCCCGAAGTCCTCGAGCAGTACGCCAAGGACGCCGAGCGCATCAGCGAGCTGCGCCGCCACGCCCAGATCGGAGCGAGCGCCGCAGCGAGGGAACGCCTCGACCTTCACGAACGCCTCCGAGAACTCGAAGCCGCCCGGCATACCGCCGACATCACGCGCGAGCTCCGAGCGATCCGCCAGCGCATCGAGCGCGCAGAGAAACGCGCTGCGTAGCCCACGATTCCGTCCGACGCCGAGTAGTAGGATGTGATGTGCAACGTGTGGCTCCAACCCTTGGCCCAGAACGGCGTCGGGAAGCGGGCGGTGTGACTTGAGTACCCCGCTTCACATCACCGCCCGCGTCGAAGCCCGCGCAGCACGACTCAAGCGCCTCGGCTTCAACGACTACGCCGCCTACCTCGCCTCGCCGACCTGGGCGGCCGTCCGCAAGAAGTACCGCGACTCCGGCCGGCCGATGGTCTGCCTCTGCGGAGACCAGCACGTCCAGCTTCACCACCTGACGTACGCACGCGTCGGCGGCGACGAGCACCTGGACGACCTCCAGCCACTCTGCCCCGCTTGCCACCAGATCGTCCATGCGCTTGAGCGACGAAGGGACATCGACCTTGACCTCACGGGCTTCGCATACGACGAGACGCGCGCAGCGATCCGCGACGCGCAACGCGCAGCCCTCGACAAGGCCCGCGAGTTGAAGCGCAGCGCCTTCCACGACCTCCCGCTGCACGAACGCCTCGCCCGGCTCGAGCGCGCGCAGCGCCAGCACAACGGCCCGATCAACAAGGACCTGCGCTCGATCGAGCGGATGATCAAGCAGGCCGAGCACAAGGTCGACGCGGGAACCGGCGTGGACGCCCTGAGCGACCATCGCAAGGCCGTAGTCTCCGACCGGCTCATCGGCCTTGAGCGACGCCTGACCGACGCGCGACCCGACGCACTCGACGACCTCGTGAACGAGGAACCGGCCACGGTCACGACGCTTCCGGAGATGCAGCGCCCGCTACCCGAGAAGTGCGACGGGTCGATGACCTGCCAGTGCGAAGCGTGCTCGCAGGAGCGCGTTGCTCGCGTAGAGGTCGGCATCCGACCGCGTCGCCCCATGCCGCGCCGCCAAGCCGCCTAGCGCGGCACCAGCCTTCATGAGTGACACAGCCCCCGAGCGCACCGCGCTCCACGCCGTCACCCCGAACGACACGACCAGCCCGCCGAAGCGGGCTACACGTCGTTCCACGACAAAGAGGACGCCCACAAAAGGCCGGCGCGTCCGCAACTGGAAGCCCGCGTTCCTCGTCGCCCTCGCAGCCTGCCCCGACGTGAGCAAAGCCTGCGCGACCGCCGGGATCACTCGCAGCCGCGCCTACGCCGAACGCCAAGCCGACGAAGACTTCGCCATTGCGTGGCACGACGCGCTGAACGTGAGCCTCGACGCGCTCGAGGCCGCCCTGATCGAGCGGGGCATGGAGAAGGACACGACCGCCGCGATCTTCCTGCTCAAGTCGCATCGCCGTGACGTGTACGGCGACAACCTGAAGCTCGAGCACACGGGGAAGATCACGCACGACCTGGAGGGCCTCGACGATGAGCAGCTCGACAAGGTCATCGCCGGTCTCGAAGACGTCGCGTAGGCAGCGCGAGCTTCGCGCTCACGCCCTCCGCGAGAAAGACCGCCGCGCCTGCCGCGCCGACCCGGCCCGGTTCATCGAGCGGCACTGCTGCATCGAGGAGCCCGACGGCGCCGTCATCCCTTTCAAGCTGTGGGACTTCCAACGGGACGTCCTCACCAGCCTGCACCAGGGTGATCCGGTCATCGTCCTGAAGGCCCGCCGTCTCGGCCTCTCGTGGGTCGTTCTCGCGTTCGCGTTGTGGCTCGCGATCTTCCAGCAGGGCATCCGCATCCTGATCCTCTGCAAGACCGAAGCGGACGCCACCGAGCTTCTCGATCGCATCCGCCGGATGCGCGACCGCATCGCCCAGGATCCGCTGCACTCGCACCTCCTCGCCCACCTGGAGAAACCGGCCAAGGAGCGCGACGCCGTCACCACCCTCGACATCGGATCAAGCACGATCCGGGCGCTCGTCGGCACGCCGGCCGCCGCACGCTCAGAGACCGCGGGCCTGGTCATCGCTGACGAGTTCGCCTTTCAGCGCCGCGCCGACGAGATCTGGCGGGCGCTGCTCCCCACGATCGACGGTGGCGGCCGCATTGCCGTCGTGAGCACGGGCAACGGGGCGGAGCAGCATCCGATCGGCGGCGAGTACGCCGCATTGTGGGCCCGCGCGGTAGCGGGCGTGAACGGCCTGACGGCGTTCTTCTTCCCGTGGCAAGCCCGGCCGGACCGTGACGAGCAGTGGAAGCAGCGCACACTCGCCGCGCTCGGCGACCCTGAGCGTTTCAAGGTCGAGTACCCCGAGGAGCCCGGCGACGCGTTCCTCTCCCCGGACGCCACGCTCGTCTACGACTCGACGCACCTCGCTGCCGCTGAGAAGCTCGGCGCTCGCTTCGACGCACTCCCGCCGGACGAGCGACCGAACGGCCCGGTGTGGCTCGGCATCGACTGGGGCGTCCACTCGCACGTTCTGCTCGCCCGCCCTCTCGCCGGCGGCGGTCTCTGGGTGTTCGACGAGGTGCACGACGAGGGCCGCGACCTCGACGTCGTCATCGACCAGGTCGTCGCGAAGGTCGATCAGCACGGCGTCAGACCGGAGTCAGAACGGTTCGACGCTGCCGAACCGATCATCCATACCGCGTTCCGCAAGGGCTACAAGCAGCGCCTGGGGTACAACGCGCGGTGGCTTGCGATCCCGTTCTCGAAGTACAAGCAGTGGGCGGTGAAGTACGCGCAGCTCAGCATGCGCCGCACGTTCGAGGAGTCCGAGCTCGGGCCGCTCGCGATCTCGCCGGCGTGCACCGAGCTGCTGCGGCAGCTAGCTCGCCTGGAACGCGACCCCGTAACGGACAAGGTCGTCAAGGGCGACGATCACGGCGCTGACGCCCTCCTCACCCTGACCGCCGAACTCGGCGAGCAGCACTTCACCCGCAACCCGACTGACTAGGAGGACGGCGTGGGCGTATTCACCACCCTTCAGACCGTCCTCGGACGGAACACCTGGCCGCCCGCCTCACAGCGCGACACGTGGGACGAGGTCGAGCTGTTCGCCGCGCTGCGGAACGCAAACGACGAGCGGATCCGGCAGGAAGCGTCCGTCGCGTGGCAGGACGACTACATCCTGTCGCCACTGCCCAGGCTCTTGAGCCGCGCGTCGGCGAACATGCTCTATGGGGAGCCCGCGTCCTTCACCGCTGAGAACGACGCCGACCAGGACAACCTGGACCGCATCGCAGGCACGGACGGCAACGATCTGCGCGCCGAGCTGCACCGCGCCGCGCTGATCGCCTCATCGGAGGGCGAAGTGTGGGGCCGCATCGTGGTGCAGCCCGACCTGCTCGACGTGCCGATCATCGAGTTCGTGTCCCGCACACGGGTGATCCCGCACTTCGCCGGCCGGTTCGTTCGCGGCGCCACGTTCGTCACCGTGTGGGCGACCGGCGCGCTGGAGCGCTACCGGATGCTCGAGACGTACGAGCCGGGCGCGGTCGTTACGCGCCTCTACCGCGGCTCCACGTCCGTTCTCGGCGGCGAAGTGAAGCTCGACAGCTTCTCCGAGACTGCTGGCCGTCAACCCGTCGTGCTCACTGGCATCGACCAGCCGTTGGTCGCGTTTATCCCGAACAGCGTCGACGACGATCCGGCGCGCGGCTACAGCGATTACCGCGGCTTGGTCGATCGCTTCTTGGCGTTGAACGAGAGCGCCACTATCGGGCAGGCGAATCAGCGGCTCGCGGGCCGTAAGCGCGCGTTCGTGAACGGCGAGCTGCTCGACAAGGACGGCAACTTCCCGGCGGGTGACGACGTGTTCCGCGCCGACCCCGGCGGAAGTGTTGCCGGGCAGCCCGGGCATCTCGGCCTCCAGGCCGTTGACTGGCAGGCCGGCCACCAGGAAACGATCGCGTGGGTTGACCACCTGATCGACACGACCCTCACGTTCGCAGGGGTGTCGCCGGTCAGCCTCGGACGGTCGATCGAGGGCGGCTCGATCTCGGGGACCGCGATGAAACTCCGCATGAACCACTCGCTGATGGAGAGCGCAGGGAAGGGCCACTACTTCGACCGGGGCGTCGCGCGCCTGCTCAGGCAGGCGACAATCCTTGACGGTCGTCCGACGACCGAGGGCGGTTTCGGACGCAAGTACACGGCCGCGGACGCTCCGCCGGTGGTGGAGCGCGGTGACGGCCTTCCGCGCGACGACATGGAAGCGGCGCAGCAGCTCGCGCTCATGGTCGGCGCCGAGTCGATCTCGATCGAGGAGCGCGTCGCGTTCGTGCACCCCGACTGGTCCGCCCAGCAGCAGGCCGACGAGGTCGCCCGCTTGAAGGCCGAGCTGGCGCTGCCCGCATCCGACGTTCCCAGCTTCTAGCCCGCATCGGTGGGCTTCTATCGCGGCTCCCTGCGTCAGTGGGAGTAGGAGGCACACAGCATGAGCACCGAGCCCGTATCGCCGATCCCTGGCCAGCCTGTCCCCGCTGCTCCCGCAGCGCCGCCCGCCGCTGACCCGCCCGCCGAGCAGGCCGTTCCGTATCAGCGGTTCAAGGAGGTCAACGACCGTCTCAAGGCCGCAGAGGACACCGCCCGCGAGCTGCAGTCGTGGAAGGCCGAGCAGGAGCGCGCACAGCTCTCCGAGACCGAGCGGCTCACGCAGGAGCGAGACCAGGCCATTCAGCGCGCCGACCAGGCCGAGCAGCAGGTGACGCGCCTGCAGCGCGGGCAGCTCGTCGCGACCGCCGCCGCCAGCGCAGGGTTCGCGGACCCGCAGGACGCCGCCGCGTTCATCGACCTGACCTCGATCGAGGACGCCGCCGCCGCGAAGACAGCGGTCGAGCAGCTCGCCGCGAGCAAGCCGCACCTCGTCAAGGCTCCCAGCGCACCGCAGCAGGAGCGTCCCGCCCCGATCGGCGGACTCACTGCGCCGCAACCCGCCGCGGACGTGCCGGTCGGCCAGGACGGCAAGCCAGACGCGAAGCTCGGCCTCGGCAGGGATCTGCTCGCGAGCCTGTCCAGCAAGCGCTGATGACTGACGGCCAGGAGGTCGTCGGCACCCGCGTCCGCGACAGCATCCCCCAAGAGCTGCACGGATTCCGGGTCACCATCGGCCTCGGCCCCTACCCGCCCGAGAGCGAACGCTCGCACCGCAGAGCGATGTATGCGCGGCTCACACCGTGCACCCCGCACACCGAACGAGTGATGCGGCGCCTCGGCCGCAAGGAGATCATCGGGCGCGTCCCCCTGACCGCCGCCGGGGCCGCTGACGCCCAGCTCGACCCGCAGGGCGAGACCGCGGAACAGGCCGCGCTGCTCGCGCTCGCACCCGCCGCGAAACTCGCGCACGACGTCGCGCGCAGCGGCTAGTAGCACCACTTCTTCACCGTCGCCGACCGGGGCGTAAAACCGGGACCGCTCTACGGGTGGCCGTTACTTGCCGGGGCGTCACGCCGGCGCGTCAATACCTCAGAACAGGGAGGGACCATCGTGTCCAATGCAATCCCGCTTCTGGAGGGCACCGATGCGTCGGGCGGCTACCTCGTCCGCGACACCTACGGTGAGACCCTCCAGAACGCCATCCAGCGCCTCAGCCCGTCCCTCGGCCTGAGCCGCGTCGACCGCGTCGTCGGCAAGCGCCAGAAGTACACCGTCTACGCGGGCCGGCCGACCGCCGCGTTCGTGGCGGAGGGCGCCGCGAAGGGCGTCACCGGCGCCGAGTTCACCGAGCTGTCGGTGAACATCAAGAAGATCGCCACGATCGTCCTCTACACCGAGGAGCTGCTCGAGGACGCCGTCGAGGATCCCCGCATCCTCGTGAACGCCGACGTCGAGGGCGCGTTCGCGGACCTCATCGACGCGCACATCCTCGGATGGCAGGCCGGGTCGACCATCACGACGTCGTTCGACGCCGCGGTGAAGGGCACCACGTCGCTCGTCGAGTACGACCAGTCGAAGGCCGATGGCCTCCCGCTGGCCATCAGCTCGGCGATGGCGACGATCGAGGGCAACGGCGGCACCGTCACCGGCGCCGTGTTCAATCCCGACGCGAAGCAGGTGCTCCGCGACGCCCGCCAGTCCGGCTCGGGCCTCGGCGCCGCGCAGCCGGTTTTCACCAGCGGCTTCGCCGGTGAGCCGGACTCGATCCACAACGTGCCGCTCAACTACTCGACGAACCTGCCGACGCTCCAGGGGACCGCTGCGGCGTCCCGCGACGTCGGGATCGTCGGCGACTGGACGCACGCCGTCGCGTGCCTGCGCCGGGACATCACGGTCCGCTCCTCGAACGAGGCGACGGTCGACGTGTCTGGGACGCTGCACAACACGTTCCAGCAGAACAAGACCGCGGTCCTCTGGGAGCAGCGGATCGGGTTCAACGTGCACGACATCGACCGGATGTTCGTGAAGATCCGCAACGCCTCCTGATGGCGCCGAAGAAGCAGGATCCGCCGGTGGAGACGGTCGGCAAGGTCGCCGCCTCCTCACCGGAGCCCGCCCCGGTGGTGGGCCGGATCGTCGACGCGCCCGACAAGCCGGATGCGTCGTCGGTCGCCCAGGTACAGGAGCTCGACTCCTAAAGCACCCTCGCGTCAGGCGTACGGCCATGGATCGGCCGGCGCCTGGCGCTCCGTTGCGGACATCCAGCGATCACCCCGGTTTCATGAGCCGGGCGTGCCGGGGCCAGCACCCGGGTCCGCCATCTGATCTCCGTTCCTCCTGGGAGGTTTCCTGATGGCTCTCACGATGGCCCGCACACAGGCCGCGCTGGACCACGCGCTCTCCGGGGCCACCCACGTCGAGTGGTCGGAGAACGGGTCGACCGTGTCCGCGAAGGTCGCGGCGACCGCGGTGACGCTCGAGTCCGCGGTCGACATGACGACCTACGCCCGGAAGGGCATCGACGTCGCGTCGCCGCCACAGCTCTCCGCTGGCGCGTCGAGCGCCGGCACGATCACGCACTGGCGGCTCTCGAACGCGGCGAGCGGCGGTACCCCGCAGACGGGGTGGAACGCGCTCACGTCGCCGATCGTGCTCGCCCTGGGTGAGCCGATCCGTATCAACGACGCCGGCATCGGCGAGAAGCTGACGCTCGCCTGATGGCCAACAACCTGCGTGTCATCCTCGGCGGGACGACCGGGTTGCAGGACGGCACGGAGGTGTCGGAGAACGGTGCGTTCACGAACGCGCTGATCCTGTCGGCGCTCAACACTCCGGTCAGCGCGCACCTGCGTTGCGACGACGGGTACTGGACGAACGGCGAGACGTTCACGCTGCCGGCGGAGCTCGAGATCAGCTTCAACGGTGGTGCGTGGAAGGGCGTCGCGGACAATCCGATCGCGATCCCGGAGATCGAGGACGTCAACTATCCGGTGCAGTTTCGGCAGGTGTCCGGGGCGGCGTCGACGGGCGGGTCGTTCACGAACCCGGGGACGGTCTTCAGCTCGATCACGGCGCTGTCGACGCCGACGCTGACGGCGACGGTCGTCAGCGGCACGCAGATTGACTTGTCGTGGACGAACGTCTCGAACGAGGACGCCTCGCCGGGGTACACGATCGAGCGGTCCCTCGACGGGTCGTCCTGGTCGGCGCTGACGACGAAGGCCGCGGACGTGACGACGCATTCGGACACGGGTCTGACGGCGAACACGCGCTACTACTTCAGGGTCCGCGCGGAAGGCAGCGGCAGGTACAGCGACAGCGGGTGGGGCACGGACGACGCCTGGACGTACGCCGTCTACGACACCTTCACGGGCTCGGACAACGCGCTGCTGAGCGCGCACACGCCTGAGTCGGGCACAGGGTGGACGAAGACGAACGGCGGGACGAAGGATCTGCGGATCATCAGCAACCGCGTCGCGGCCTACGACCCGAGCGGCCCATCGGCCAGCTCCGCAAGGTACAAGGCCACCGTCGAGCCGTCGAGCGCTGCCTGCTTCGTGGAAGTCGACTGCTATCTGCAGACGGCGGTCGACAGCTACGTCCTGCTGACGGTCCGTGATGCCGGGTATGGCAGCGCGAACTACTACGTGTTCCTGGAGCGCAACGGCGACATCACGCTCGGGGAAGCATTGGGCGCCGCGTCGGACACCGACACGACGACCCTTGCGACGCAGTCAGCGGGCACTACCCGCACGCTGCGCCTGGAAGCGAACGGAACCTCGATCCGCGCCCTCGTGGATGGCGTGGAGCTCGTGTCGTTCACCGACGCAACGATCTCCGGGGCCGACGCCGTGTCGCTCGAGGTGTGGTGCTCAGCGGCGACCAGCACGCAGAACGCGGGGTTCGCTGCGGAGAACTTCCGCGCCGGGAACCTGTAGGCCATGACCGTCGCGGCGGTCGTCAGCGCGCAGACGGTCTACCAGGGCGTCTCACCGAACACGTACCTGTTCCCCGGCCTGTGCAAGAAGGCCAACGGCGACTTCCTGATGATGGCTCGCCGCGCGTCCGGGCACACCGTCGCCGACGGCACCCTCGTGATGCGGACCAGTTCGACCGGCCTGACGGGCTCGTGGAGCGCGGAGACCGTGGTGTTCACACCGTCCGGCGTGAGCCCGAACGTCGCCGCCGGTCTCCCGCGCCTCCTGGACGACGGCCGCGTCGTGGTGATGTGCTGGTACAACAACGGCGGCGTCCCCCCGTTCATCGTCACGACGTTCGTCTCGACCGACGAAACCTGCACAGCGTGGGTGCGCGGCGGGAACGTCGCCGGGGTCAGCTCGGACGGCGTGACGTGCGAATCCCCCGTCGTGGTCGCACCAGACGGAACGTGGCTCCTGGCGGTCAGCGGAACCGAGGTCGCGGGCAACCACCCGTGGTCCTCATGGATCGTCGAATCCGACGATGAGGGCGCGTCGTGGTCGTTCAAGGCGTGGGTCGCGCGCACCTCGTCGCCGAGCGGCGCGTATGTCGGCAGCCTCGACCTCGAGGAACCGTTCCTGCTGCACGTCGAGGACGACACGTACCTGTGCGCGGTCCGCACCGGCGAGGTCGGATGGACGTCCTCGACCGGGATCTACACGCACATCTGGCGGTCCACCGACGGCTGCGTCACCTGGACCGACCTCGGCCGGTTGAACAGCACGCACAAGCACTTCTCCCGGATGGCGATGTGCCGCAACCCCGTCACGGGGACGATCATGCTGCACCACCGCCTCTACGGGACGGGCGGCTCAGGGCACACCACCGGCGTCGGCCAGGGCGCCTACTACTGGACGAACGACGACGCAACGACGTGGAGCACCGGCAAGCTGCTCGACGGCGACGGCTCCATCCCATCGAATCCCTCGCAGCCGCCCGGCTACTCGTACGGCGACACGGTCGCGCACGACGGCGGCTTCGCCGCGATCTGGGCGGACGAAGTTCCGATCAGCGGCTCCGGCCCCGCGATCCGGTTCGCCGCGTACTCGGATGACGCGCCCATCTACGCCGCCGGCTACGGCAACAACACCAGCAGCGGCTACGACGACGGTGACGTCACCGTCTACGAGCCGCCCCCCGCGAGCATCATCGTCGACCCAGCCTCACCGGCGTGGAACCAGATCGACACGCAGATCATCGTCCGCGTCACCGCCGACGCGCCCAGCTCCGTCGCCGTCACGTTCACAAGCCCCGCGGGCAGCCTCGTGTGGTTCCGTGGCACCGACGCCGATCTGTTCGAGGTCAGCCTCGACGGCACCACTTGGAGCTCCCGCCTCGACGTGCCGGCCGGTGAGACCGATGGGTTCGTGCGCGTCACGCCTGAGGCCCCCGGGACCACCCTGACCGCCGAGATCGGCATCTCGTCCTGATGGCCCAGACCTGGGACGTCACCCTCTTCGTCACGGCGACCGCTGAGGGCTACGGCAACACGATCAGCAGCGGCTACGGCAGCGTCGGCGGCCAGTGGTGGGACGTCACCCTCTTCGACGGCGCTGCGTCCGGCTACGGCAACACGATCAGCAGCAGCTTCGACGACGGCGATGTCAGGGGCGTCGGAGAGACGACCTGGTACGGCCTCGACGTGTCGGTGCTCGCGGAGGGCGCCACCCGCCCGTTCGAAGCCCCACTCGACGTCGCCGCCGTCTTCGCCCCGCTTGACGTCTCGCACGTCCTGGCCCCGCTTGGCGCGGGCCCGGTCTTTGCCCCTCTCGACGTGAATCCCGTCTTCGCGCCGCTCGACATGGAAACGGAGGTCTGACAATGGCAACGCAGAGCAGCACCACCGTCTTCGTGAAGGTCGCCGGGGACATGAAGCCCACTCTCACGGGAACCCTGGAGGACGCCGACGGCGAGGTCGTGCCGCGCGCCGGCCTGACCGCCAAGGTCGCGTTCCAGAACATCACCGGCGGCTCGGAGATCCTGCGCACCGCCGCATGGGCTGACAGCCCGACGAACACCAGGCCGACGCTTGCGTGGACCGCGGCGAACGATCTCCCCACCGGCGTCTACCGGTTCCGGTTCGTCACCGACGACGGCGGCACCGATCAGTGGTCGTTCCCGACCGAGCAGATGCACAGCGCGATCATCGTCGCGCGGGGGAGCAGCGCGTCATGAGGCCCGTCACGCTCACACCGCCGAACAGCAGCCTGTTCGCCGGCGTCCAGGTCGACGTGCCCGACGAGGACGGCCGCGACGGCCGCCGCATCGTCGGCGCCGCCCCGGCGTTCCGCATGCAGGACGACCGCATGGTGCCGCTGGAGCGCGTGCATGTCGTCTGCGAGCTCGAGCCCGGCGACAGCGAGCTGCGCGCCGTGTGGGCGTACGAGGACTCCACCCTCCCGAACGAGCAGACCAGCGTGTCCCTCGACCCGACGGCCGTCAAGGTCGTCGGCGGCCTGCGGGTGTCCTGATGGCCGAGCCCTACTACACCACCGCCGCGGCGCTGCGCACCGAGCTCGGCGGCCTGACCGCCGGCCAGCTTTCCGACACGGCGGCGACGCTGCTGATCCAGCAGGCCGAGGACCGCATCGACGGTCTGCTCGGCGGCTGGCCGGTCGACGAGACGACGCTGCGGAAGATCGTCGAGTCCGAGGTGGAGTCGTGGCAGTGGTCGCTGCTCGGCCGCGCGACGGTCGTCCTGGCCGCCCTGCTGTACGGCACCCCGAACCTGCTGACGCAGGCCCGCTACCGGCGGGAGAAGGGCCCGGACTTCGAGGTCGAGGATCCACTCGGCGGCGTGATCCCCGACACCGTCCTCGGCCCGCTGAACGGGTCCGGCCTGCGCCGCCTCGCCGGCCGTGCGCTCCCGGGCGGCTCCGGCACACCGCCGATCCTGCGGTCCTGGCGCGATGCGTGACGCGAACGCGACCGTCACCAGCGTCGTCGCGCCCGGCACCCTCGACGCGTACGGCGACCCGACGACCGGCACCACCGCCTGGTCGGGCAGACTGGACGGGTATCTGCGCCGCCCGCGGAAGGGCGGCCATCCGATCGGCCGGCAGCGATCGCGAGAACGATCAGCGCCTCGACGAGCTCGTCGTCCCCGCCCTGGGCGCGGACGTGTTCCAGCGCTCCCTGGTGTCGGGCGCGGCCGCGGAGGCGTCCCGTGTGACGGTCGAGGATCGTCGCACGGGGAGCGTGGTGGAGCGCACGTACGAGCTGGTCGGGCTGGATGCCCGGG
>ERZ761584.488-NODE-488-length-12112-cov-11.127810_pt1 | contig 12112 bp, 16 predicted proteins | sample MGYA00512168_ERZ761584 | MGnify/ENA primary metagenome ERZ761584 (study PRJEB28899, sample SAMN03785564) | bioreactor sludge metagenome | biome: EBPR Sludge; feature: EBPR Bioreactor; material: 0.22µm filtered reactor supernatant | place: Saint Lucia: Queensland...
AGACCATCATGCGATTTGATGTGGAGAAGCTGGCCCGTGACGGGGTGCAGCAATTCAGATCGTGATTGACGAGTTCTACTGCCCACAATGCAGGAGGTACAAGCCTTTGTCCTGCAAGAGTGAAAAGAAGTCGTCAAGCACTTGGCTTTGCACGTTCTGTAACGACAAACTCAACAAGAAGTTAAGCCCCAAGGGAGGCCATCTTGCTTCTCTTACCCAGCAGCAACTTCAGAAAGGGAGGGATAACTCCGCAGCCAAGAGGAGGGAAGAGTCTTTGCGGCGTCAAGCTGACGCTAGGGCGAGGGAGTTGGACAAGATACTGAAAGGAGATTGACATAGTGTTAAATTGGGATACACTTCTGCCTCACGGTGTATCCCAAAAGTTTCACCGTGAGGCAACGACAATGACAATGTTTTTTGAAAGGAAATATCATGGCACTACGTAATCAAGCGCAAGCTCCCGCCTTCGAGTCCGAAGAACTGGCCGAGCAACCCTCCCCCGTCGAAACCAAAGCAGTCCCGCAGGATTTGCCTGTCGCCCCGTCCACGGGCACGGCAGTCTCTCCGCTGACCGCAGGCACCGCAATCAAGCAACTCCAGAACGCGATCCCGACCACCGAACTTGAAAACCTCGGCATCGGTGTCTTCCCTCGCATCACCGTAGGCCTTGACGGCTTCAGCCGTGACAAGACCAAGGAACTGGGCAAGAAGATCGCTATTGAGGTCCTGTCTTGGTCGTATGTCTGGTTGGTCACGGCTGGCGAGCAGAACGAAGAGGCGAATCGCCTGATTCGTACCAGCTACGATGGCAAGAATCTCAAGGGCGGAGAAGGCAGCGTCGAGGACTACGTCAAGTATCTCAAGTCGGAAGGCTACGACAAGGCGCAGGTCAAGCAGTACGCCGAGGTGTATGCCAACCTGATCTGGTCGGAAGTTGGCGGCGACGTCAAGTCGGATGAGCAGGAGATCGTTCAGGTTTCCCTGTCCCCGCAGACCGTGGGTCAGTGGGGCCGCTACCTGTTGGAGTCTGGTCTGCGCAAGGCCAAGGGTATCGAGGACACCAACATCGTTACCATGACACAGGAAAAACGAGTGATCTCGAATAACAAGTTCGGCATCTCAACCTTCACTTCCGGCCTGAAGAAGTAACTCAGCCGACTTCGCAAGCGCCCTTAACCGGGCGCTTTTTAAGGAAGACTGAAAGGTACGTATGAAGCTGCTGACCATCGACACGGAGACGAGCGGGCTTGCCCCCGCTGATGGCACAGGCGTCTGTGATCTCGCCATTGCCTGCGTCGACGAAGACTTCGGGGTTTACTGGAAGATCGAAAGCCTGATCGACCCGGAGTGCATCATCAGCCCCGGCGCGATGGGCGTCCACCACATCACACAAGAAATGGTGGCGGATAAACCGACACTCGGCGAGTTCATGCGGGAACACAAGTACCCGTTCGACGACGCTGACGTATTCATTGGGCATTCGGTAAATTTCGACCTCCGCTTCGTCCGCGACTACCTGCCTGAAACCTTCCAGACTATCGACACACTCAAGTTGTCGCGGATGGTGTGGCCTGACCTTGACAGCCACAAGCTACAGACCTTGCGCTACACCTTCGGCCTCGACGCCGGCAGCGCCCACCGGGCGATGGGCGACGTCATCACCACGATCAGCCTCGCCCGGCGTATTGCCGAGGAAGTCGGCACCGATGCCCAAGGGTTACTGCAACTAATGAACGCACCTCTGCCCTTAACGACACGAATCAACTTTGGGAAGTATCGCGGAGAACGCCTTTGCGACCTGCCCATAAGCTATGTTCGGTGGTTGGTCGACAAGGCCGACATCGACCCTGACCTGCGCGAGGCTTTAGCGGCGCGGGTTTAACTAGGAGAAAAGCATGGAAAGTTTAGATATAGAGAAAGAAGTCAATCAAAAAGGGTTGCATGCTCCAAGGGTTACCCCTTCAGACCTTGAGGCAAATATTGCTGAGGTTGAGATTGTCAAGTTTACGACCAAGGGTGGGCAGGTTTTACGTTGGGCGGTGCTGACAACCCAAAGCGGGTTTGCTGTAGTTGGTAAGCCAGCCTGTGCTGTATCCCCGGAGAACGACAACGCTGAGCTGGGGGAGAAGATTGCGATCCGCAACTCTCGTGAAGAGTTGTGGCCCCTCATGGGATACGAATTGCGTAGCCGGGTTAGCCAGCAAAAGTAGCTGAAGATTACTGAAACAAAGCCTCCCGATTGGGGGGCTTCTTACTGGGAGTAAAAATGAACCTCGACCTATATAGCCTGAAGGCGGTTCGCACGCTCAACGACCTCGGTAGCTTCAAGAACAACCTTGTCCACATGGCTCTCGGTATTACCGGCGAGGCGGGCGAAGTGGCCGACGTCATCAAGAAGCACTACGCCTACGGCAAGACGCTGGACGTTCAACACCTTGTTGAAGAAGTCGGCGACATCATGTTCTACCTGAACGGCTTGCTCGCCGAGGTTGACGTTGAGTGGTCGGAAGTTCTCGAGTTGAACATCAAAAAACTCGAAGCCCGCTACCCTGACCTCCGTTTCAACGCCGACCACGCCATCAACCGCGACGTCAACGCCGAGCAAAAAGCCATGCTCGTCAAAGCCCTTGACGACCAGGATTCAACCTTGAGCGCCGGAGCGCTGAGGTAATGGACGAGGCTGTTCTCTACCATCAGGCGTTCACCGTCTTCGAGTCCCTGTGGAGTGAAGTGGTGTGCAACGGATGGGGAGGTTCCCGCGAGATCAGCGGCACCAAGGGTGTTCCGGTGCGGCGGGTCGCCCTGAACTGCAATATTAAGTACGCAGGGGTCAACTTCGCCGACATGGTCAAGGAGTTGTACAGCGGAGAACTCGAAGAGGACCGCGTGATTTCTGCATGGGATAAGGCGGCGGATGTGATGCTTGGCAACACCCCGAACTACACCCTTGCCGTAGTTAGGGAGTTGAAGGCTGGCTTGCCGAGATTTGACTTGACATCCCAGGTTCATCCCTACATACCGTCCGTGCAATTCCTGAAGGGAGTATCTTTCAAGAATGGGTACAAGCTGACGAACACGAAGGATTCCTGCCTGCTTGAGACGCCGTCCGGAGCAGTTATAGGCATCGACCGCTCTGCACTGGTCAAGTCGACCGGAGGCAAGCGCACCCGCAGGAAGTACGACGACTTGAGGGAACCCTTGGAACTGTGGCGCGGGCGACCTACGCACTCGCCGCACTTCCTGCAGACCAGGGCGTCTTACCTGATCTTGGCTGCCAATGCCCCCAGGTACGGTGAAGTCATTGACGCTCTGTTCGCTATCGCCCTCGAAGCGGGCAAGGAGGTCGAGAAGGCCCTGCATCACAACATCGACTTCCTCCGCAGGGACGACGGGGATGCGGCGAACAAGTACACCGGGCCGGTACTGGAAGCCTACAGCCTGGTGGCTACCGCCGTGACCAACCCCCTGCCTGCACTGCGCATGATCTTCAGCCGCCATCTGACACAAAAGCAATTTGAGAACTACTTCGGCAATACGCGCCAGAAGTTCAGCACGCAGTACACGGAAAGTGCTAGGCAGAAAGACCTTCGCGCCATTGACAGACTTGCCTCCACAAAAATGTTTGAGGAGACGGGGCGCAAGAAGGATCAGGTGAACACACTTTTAACAACTTTGTTTGGGATATGAAATGGGACTCAAGCTAATAGGCGTGCACGGCAAGGCGCGGAGCGGCAAGGACACCGTCGCCCGCATCCTTGTCGATGAGCACGGCTTTGTGCGAACGGCATTCGCCGACCCACTGAAGGCGGCGTCTGCCGTTCTCTTTGGCTGGCCTGTCGAGATGGCGTTCTCCGACGAGATCAAGGGTTACAAGTCCCCCTTGTGGGACATCACGGGGCGCACCGCGTTTCAACGCCTGGGCGACGCCATGAAGATCGGGTTTGGCACGGATTTCTGGATCAAGCGGTGGGCCTGCGAGTACGCAAGGTTGAAGGACAAGCACAGCATCGTCGTTGCCGACGTGCGTACCAACGCCGAGGCCGATATGATCCGGGGACTGGGCGGTATCATCCTGCACCTCGAGCGCCGAGGCGCCGGGTTGAGCGGCCTCGAAGGGATGCACAGCAGCGAAGCCGGCATCACGTTCAACCGCAGCACCGACCTGCGCATCGAGAATAACGGCACGCTGTCGGAACTGGAAGATGAGATCAACAGGATCGTTGCCTTCATCGAGGTGAGTGGCAGCGAGTTGGGTTTGCGCAATGAGAAGGCGGAGGATTGACATGAGTAATAAAACTACGGAGAAAGACATGAACGGACGAATACTGACTTGTGTGTACTGTGGTCATGAGTACCCGCAGAACACTCCATCTGCGGGCAGCGAGGTGCTGACCGAGCATATTAAGGTGTGTCCTCGACACCCTATGCGTAAGGCAGAGGCCGATATTGCCCTTCTGCGATCTGCTTTGGTCGGATTGATCGGCGCCGACACTGAGCAGGAGTTGCGCGAAATGGAGGCCATGATGCGTCTTTTACCAGCCCCGGAAGCCGACAAAGTTGTTTCGATCAACGGGATTAGGGCACTACTGGCAACTCTGCCTTCCAACAAGGATTGACAACTTTGGAACAAGAGAAATACAGTGACCCCCCTCGACGTTGCATCGCGCAACGAGAGCATCGCCACCGATGACGCCGTCAGGGAACAACGCAAGCTGGCGGTGCCTCAGCAATTTCCTGACGCTGCCGGAAACTTTACCATTACTGAGTGTGTGGAGTGCGGGGAGCATATTGGGGAGCAGCGCTTGAAGGTGGCGATCAAGAATCTGTACTGCATAGATTGTGTTACGGCACAAGAGAGGAAGCGGAAGTGACCGACCCTCACGCCTTAGCTGCCCGACGCATCAGGGTTTGCGCCCGAGCGCCAAGGTGTTCGGTGTGCCTGTCGAGGTAGGTTCAATATTTACACAGTTCTCCGCCAGCAACCTGGAAGTGCCGGGAGTGCAAGCATGTTTGGCGGTATGAACCTTTGATAGAAAGGAAGTGAGATGAAGATTTTTAGAGTGGTTACAGAGCGAGATGGAGACACAATAAAAGCCCCAGGGATTTCTGAAACCAGCATCAATCAGATTAACCGCAGGTATGTGGCGGAAACGATACAACAGGTATGGGCTGAGATAGAAGATATACAGAACGACCCCGAGGAACACTTGATCGCGGTTATTGAAGAATTCCCTGCTGTAAAGGTTATAACGACAGGAGAGGCTAAATGATTCGACGCGCTCTAATCGATTTGAGATCAGTCCTCTGGACCGCCATCATGGCTGGCAAGGACAAGGAGGGTGGCCGCAAGGTCATTTTTAACGAGAAGGAAGTACATATCAACTCCGCCGAGTACGGCTATGACAACGCCCTTGACCACATCCTCCTGGTTCTCGACGACCTCGACATCCAGCCCCGCGACGTCATCCTCGTCGACGAAGGCAAGAATGCGAAGTTGATGCGGACTCAAATGTTTGCCGGCTACAAGGCGGGGCGTGAGCAGTGCGAGGACCAGTACATCGAGTTCAACAAGGCGAAGGAAATGCTTGTTACTGCCCTGCTGAATGTCGGCGCGAGCATGTGCTGGCAGGAAAACATGGAGGCCGACGACGTCATCGGCTACCTCGCCAAGAACCTCAAGGGCGAGCGCTGGATCGTGTCGAATGACGGCGACCTCGCCGTCTGCATCGGGGATGGCGCTCACCTCTGGCAGCGAGGCGCCCGCGACGTCAACCCCTTCGGCCCCTTCTCCCCGCGCTTCATCCCGGTCTACAAGGCCTTGGTCGGCGACTCGTCCGACAAATACCCCGGCGCCTACAAGTTCGGCGAGGCTGCGTGGAACAAGCTGCTTGATACGTTCGGCGAAGAGGGCTTGGAGTTGCTGGAAGGACTGATCGTCAAGAAGCGCCTGCTCGATCTGGGCGAGGACGTCGCCGAAGTCAAGGAACTCCAGCGTGTCATCGACGGCGCCGACATGGTCTACACTTCCTACGCTTTAGCAAAGTTGTACATTGAGAAGGTCAACGTGATGCGCCGGCCTTTGCAGTGGCGCGTCGGGATGGTGAAGCCATATGACGGAGAGGATCGCCTTCGGAGTTGGCATAGTCAAGTGCGGCTGGTTCATGCTGACAACTACGAGCAGGCGAAGGCGTGGGCTGCTGACCAGATTCTGAAGAGCCCGTATGTGGCGCTGGACTTGGAGACTTCCGTTGACGACCTCTCCGAGGAGTGGCTTGAACGACGATCAAAGAAGGGAGGTGGCGTTGATGTCATGGGCTCGAAAATCACTGGCTGCGGCCTGACCTTCGGAGAAAATGGGCAGTACACTTTTTACATTAGCGTAGACCATGCAGACACCGACAACTGCACATTGGACCAACTCATGGAATTCCTTGAAGCTATTCCGAGCAACAAGGTAACTCTTGCTCAGAACGCAGCAGGCTTTGAAATCCCTGTAATGCTAAACGCCTTTGGTGAAGCGTGGAAGAACAATGGGTGGAGAGGATGTTTCCCTAACCTTCATGATACCCGTATTGCCGCTAACTACGTCGATGAGAACCGGCATACCTTTGGCCTGAAAGACCTCAGCCGCGACATACTTGGCTACGAGCAGGAGAACTACGAGCACGTTACGACAAAGTGGGTAAAGACCAGCGAGTACGATGGTTTCACAGGTATGGCGCTGGAGCGAAACAGCGAGGAAGATACCGTCCGTGTCCAGTACCGCATGAACCAACTAACAGCGAAGCAGGTTCTCTCGTACGGGGCAGACGACACGATCTGCACTGCAGCTTTGTGGGCGCACTTCGTTATCCGGATGGAGATTGATGGGACTCTCGACACGTTCCTTACGTTAGAGCAAAAGCCGATGTACCTATCCGCTCTGTCATTCGTCGCCGGAACCCGGATCGATATGCCACGGCTCATGGATATTGCAAAACGGGATGAAGCCACTTACGGGGTGTGCCGGAAAACCCTTGACGAGTACCTGATCGAGAAAGGATGGGACGGTACGGTAACGCCTGTGTATTCAGAACTTACGGCAGCGGCGATCAAGGAGATATTCTTGATCGTGACGGGCCGTGAACTGAAGACGATGGTGCGGACACCGGATAAGCTAATCAAGCTGGTTGAGGTCGAAGGAGAAAACCTACTCGCTGCTGTACTTGCCAGCGGGGATTTTGACAGCATCAATAAGCTGGTAGCCTCGAAGTATGCCAACACTCCGATATTTGATACGGCCTCGCCAAAGCAGGTTCAGAAACTTCTGTACGAGGTAATGGGCCTGCCTATCCGCTTGCGCAATAAGGCGACCGACGTGATGCGAGCCAAGGGAATCCGTGAGGGTACTCCCCGCACCGACGACGACACTATCCTGATGGCGATCAAGCAAGGGGACGCGGAGAAAGGGACCCCGGAGGAAAAGGCATTAACAGCCCTTGTCCAGATCAAGTCGATTGACACCAAGAGAGGGCTTTACTACGACCCGTACCCTAAGTTTCTGCACCCTGTTACTGGCAAGTTACACCCTGAGATACGGCAATCTACGACCAATACCCGTAGATGGACTGGAGCTAATCCAAATTTGCAGCAGACCAGTAAATCTAGGGATGGGGTTCGTGCTGTCATCCTCCCGCATCACCGCAAGGCCGTTGTTGTCTCCCTAGACCAGGTTGCTCAGGAGGTCCGCATTATGGCAGACCAGAGCAAAGACAAAAACTTACTCGCCTGCTACCTTGGAAGTAAGGAGGAGTTGAAGGATATTCACTCGTTCGTCTCAGCAATGGTTACTCGTCAGACCTACGAAAGTTTCCTTGCCAAAAAGAACTCCAAGGATGAAGTGGTAGCCTCTGCTGCAAACGACATCCGTAACAAAAGTAAGTCGGTATTTTTTGGGCAGGCATACGGGGCACTTGCTCCTAAGATAGCTGAGCAACTAGGGATTGAGACCTCCGAAGCCCAAGCCTACCTTGACGCGATCTATGCGGCTTTTCCTGACCTCGGTAAATGGAAGCAAGACGTCGAGGCCAAGGCTGAAATGTCTGGGGTCGTGCGCACCTATCGCAAGGCCGTAAGACACCTTGGCCCTGCGTTGCTATCTGATAACAGTTACGAGCGTTCAAAGGCTTTACGTCAGGCGGTGAACACCATCATCCAATCCTCTGGAGCGGAGCAGATGAAGACCGTGATGACCAGAATTTGGGATAGCCGGTTAATCGAAGACTATGACTTCCAGTGGATGTTCTGCCTGCACGACGAAATTGTAGTTTCAGTTGGCAGGGAGGACGCTGCACATGTCATCAAGGCTCTGTACGGGTTCATGACAGAGCAGTTCCTTGATGTTGTTCCGTCTGCATCGTCCATCGGCCTTGGCAAAAACTTCGGAGAGTTGGTCGAACTTGGAGAAGTGTTCGACGCAGAGAAAATCGAGGAAACCTTGTCTGACATATTTGACGAAAGGGAAGTATTAGCTGCATAATGTCTGGGCCAAACCAGATCAAGTAAGCCTTGCAGTACGGACAGCCCTCACTTGGGGTGGTTTGGCGACCCGTCCGTACTGCAAGGCTTTTGTTTTATAGGTAACAACATGAAAAAACACCCTACTGTAGAAAGGCTTAAAGAACTTTTAGCTTATGACGAGGCCAGTGGTCAGTTAGTTTGGAAATATAGTAGGGGTAACCAAGTTTATGCTGGTAGGGTTGCTGGTTCTCTATTCTCTGCCAGAGGAAAAATGTACTACATCGTCAGAGTCGATGGCTGCTCAATCCTAGCCCACCGTGTTGTATGGGCGATGTGGTATGGAGTATGGCCGAACAAGCACATAGACCACATAGATGGGGACGGCTTGAATAATAGAGTTTGCAATATTAGGGAGGTATATCAAGGGGAGAACAATAGAAACGCTGCGGTTAGGAAAGATAGTAAAACAGGAGTTACAGGGGTTAGGATGAGAGGTGGAAAATTTATATCTACCATACGGGTTAATGGAGAAGATATATGGTTGGGGGTTTACGCAACCATAGACGAGGCATCAAAAGCCAGGGCAGATGCTTCAATAAAATACGGGTTTCATCCAAATCACGGACGTAAAGCTGTTAATAACGAAAGAGAAGCAGCATGACCAATAAAGCCAACATGGGTAAGTGGGCGGAGAAAGAGGCCCAATCCCACCTTGAGTCTTGCTCAAGACAATCTCACGACTTCGCCTACCACCGCTTCCCAGATGCCCGTGCGGCTCGGGGAGCACTCGCCGCGCAACCCTCCGACTTCCTTGTCAGCTTCGCCAGCAGGAATGGCAACCGCACGATTTACCTGGAAGTGAAGGAGTCCCAAAACCCCAACCGACTGTCAAAAGCAAAGATTGGGCAGTACGGGATGTTGCTCAAGTTCCACCTGACCAACGCCGAAGTCCTTGTCCTTGTCTTCATGAGCACCCATAACAAGTGGGTTTATCTAACCGGGGCCGATCTCTTTGCCTACGACGAGTGCCCCCCGTCATTTCCATTAACCAACCTGCCTACCTACGCTTCGGCGGCGGAGGCTTTAGAGGAGTATTTCAAGTGACAACCCTTCAACACACGGCCTGGTACAACGCGGTCATTGCCAACTTCTATGCGGCGTCCGGGAAATTTACGCTGTTCGCCCTGTTCGCAATGGCTGCCTGCGTCCTGTTCGCCATCTCCTACCTTGAAAGCCGGCGATGACCTTCAAACCTCTTCTTGCCGCCCCCGTCGACTGGGACAAACTCACCTACGACGATCTCCTCCTCAGCGCCAAACTCGACGGCATCCGTGCTATCGTCATCAACGGCGTCGTCCTGTCGCGCTCCCTCAAACCCATCCCCAACAAGCACGTTCAGGTGAAGTTCGGCCACCTTGAGCACTACGATGGCGAGTTGATCTGCGGACAGCCGTTCGCCCACGACGTCTACCGCAAGACCAACAGCGCCGTCATGAGTATCGAAGGCGAACCCGACGTCACTTTCTACGCCTTCGACCACGTCGAGGAACCAGACGCTGATTACCTGACCCGGTACGAGAGGCTGGAGGACAGCGACGGCGTCGTCGTGCTTCCCCAGTTCGAGATTTCCTGCAGAGAAGACATTGAAGGGCTTGAACTCACGCACCTCGACCAGGGCTACGAAGGCGTGATGCTGCGCAAGTCCCGAGGCCCGATGTCGAAGTATAAGTATGGACGGGCGACGGCCAAGTCGTGCACGCTGTTGAAGGTGAAGCGCTTTCAGGACTCTGAGGCACGCATAACCGGCTTTGAGGAACTTCACTCGAACCAGAACGAGGCGACGACCGACGCCCTCGGCCACACCGTTCGCAGCAATCATCAAGCGAATATGAGGCCGATGGGCACTCTCGGGGCGCTGGTCTGCGTCACCGTCGAGGGCATCGAGTTCAAGATCGGCAGTGGGTTTGACGCAGCAACACGGCAGACGTTGTGGAACTCGAGGTTCGACCTGCTCGACGCTTGGGTGAAGTACAAGCACTTCCCCGTTGGGGTTCTCGATGCTCCAAGGTTTCCGATCTTCCTTGGAATCAGGGATGCTGTGGATTTGTGATACAATTAGAACTCAGGCAGCATCATCGCCTGAGTTTATAGAAAGGACGACGACATGATTATCACAAATGACCTCCATTTAGGTGTAGTACGTCGCTCAGGCGTTACCCCAACCTCTCAAGAAGCCTTGCGCAACTACACCTTCGAGCAACTGGACAAACTCCTTGCCTCGACGGGGCATCAAAGCCTTGTAGTGAACGGCGATGTGCTGGACGCCTTCGAGATCAGCCCTCGGGACTGGCTTTCCACCTACCGCCGCTTCTCCGCTTGGCTTGCTGAAAACCCTGTGCGCCACCTCTACCTGATTGCGGGGAATCATGACGACTCGCCTAAAGCCGACAGGGTCTCGTCGTTCAAGCTGTTGTGTTCGGTCCTCATGGATCAGCACGCCAACTGCCAATGTGTCGACGTCGGCGGCGCCACTTGGATTATCAAAGGTCTTTACGCTATTGCTCACTGCGCTAACCAAGACTTGTTCGACCTACGCCTGAAGGAAGCCCTTGAGGAAACCAGCGACGGCGACACTGTCCTGCTCCACGCAAATTTCAATAACCCGTACACGGAACATAGTGATCATTCCTTGTCAGTATCGGAAGACGTAGCCAAAGAGTTCGCCAATAAGGGTGTTCGGTTGATCTTCGGCCATGAACACCAAGGGAAAGTTGAAATCCCCCACGGTTGCCGAGAAGGGGCAGCCCCCGTCATCGTCACCGGGAACCCCTGGCCGACGTCAGTGGCAGATTGCCTTGGTAATAGCAGCAAGCGCTACATTCACTTCAAGGACGGGCAGGTTGATTTCGTCGAGTCGTGGGAAGCCAAAGACAACTACGCCGAACTCGACTGGCGCTCCCTGCCCCAAGACAACCCTGCCAAGTTCATCCGCATCGTGGGTGACGCTGTCAATGCCGAAGCCGCCCAGGTCATCGATGCAATTCACCGCTTCCGTCAAAAATCTAACGCTTTCGTCATCACGAATGCGGTGAAGATAGAAGGTATCGCTGACATTGAGTCGCTTCCCTCCACATTTGAAGCAGCCAAGAAGTTCGATGTGATGGAGTTTGTATATGGGCAGTTGAACGAGGCTGAGGCTGAGGTTATCAGGAAGATTACGGAGGGTTTGGAATGATCAAGACTCTAAAACTCACGAAGTTTAGAAAGGCCATCGACGATACGATGGCCTTTTCTGAGGGGCTTAATGTGTTGCGAGGCGCTAATGAGGCCTCGAAAACAACGCGCCTGGAGGCCATCGCCTACGCCTTGTATGGTGCAAAGGTGTTAAGAGACTCCCTCGCCCAGTGCGTTACATGGGGCCACAAGGAGAACGAACTCAAGGTCGAACTCGTCATCGAGATTGATGGCACTGAGTATTTGATAAGGCGCAGCAAATCGGGCGCCGAAGTCATCAAGGACGGCAACGTCTTCGTTACCGGGCAGGCCGAGGTCACCGCCTTCTCCGCCACCCTCCTCGGTGCCGACGCCAAGACTGCCGGAAGCCTCATGCTCG
>ERZ761584.489-NODE-489-length-12103-cov-34.084910_pt1 | contig 12103 bp, 9 predicted proteins | sample MGYA00512168_ERZ761584 | MGnify/ENA primary metagenome ERZ761584 (study PRJEB28899, sample SAMN03785564) | bioreactor sludge metagenome | biome: EBPR Sludge; feature: EBPR Bioreactor; material: 0.22µm filtered reactor supernatant | place: Saint Lucia: Queensland...
GCTGTACCCGATGCAATTTTAGTTCTTGCTATTGAGCCGTTAAGCATTGCGTTTGTCACTTTGTTATTCCCGATTGCAGTAGCACCCGTGTTTGAAATTGTCACATCTCCACTCATTGCAACCGCTTGTGGTCTATCCGATGAATCACCAACGATAATTTGACCGCTTGTTACATCTTCAATAGCGGTAAGAGGAAGTGTAGCATCTGTAATTGATAACCCACTAACGTTTTGAACTGCTCCAAAAGTACTGATGTATTCAAACCAACCAATAGGAAGTGTTGTGATTGACCCATTATCGGCAACGTGTATTTTTAACACAAAAGGGTTATTAAGCATTTCTTGTGTAATGTCTAATCCGAATACGGTATAGTTAAAACCATTGAGATTCAAGCTAGGTATTCCGCCTGGATACGTTGGAACTTGATTCACTCCAATAGTTATAACTGTTCCCGATGGAGCAGTACCCGAAGTATCTAATGTAAAATCAGCACCTAATGTAATGGCGTTATTCCACAATCCTATAAAATCGGGCAATGGCTGTGTCATGTCTAATGTAACTGTTCCTCCTGCGGAAGTTACTTGAATAAGTTGTACGCTTTCTAATGCCATTGTTTAAATATTGTATTTTGTAATTCTAAATTCTGATACCCCCGTAGTTCCTATTGTTGCATCGTTTACAAGCACATCTAATTCAATAGTAGTTGTAAAGTCATAAACAGTAGAAAGACTTGCTATTCTTACATAAGCATCTACGATATTTTCACTTGCTAAAAAGTATTGGAATAGTTCCATTTTTAATACAGTAGATGAAATTCTCGTTAGCTTCATTGATACCTTCAAATCTGTGTAATTTGAAAACCCGTAAACTAAATATACGCTTCTTGTTTCTCCACCAATTTTAATACTACCCCCCGATGTAGAACCGTTATTAAGCAACCGTTTGTAAACGGCTTCAACTTCAACCATAGTCCCGTTAGATGCAAATGTGTTTGCCCCAAAAGTATATGTTTTAAGAATTTCGTTAGAACCCGATGTGGTTGTTGCAACTTGCGTGTATTCATTAACGAGAAGTCCAACACCATTAACGCCTTTTAGGTTTCCCGTAACTGACCATGAGCCTGCTGATTTTAGGTATATGTCACCGTTACTAATATTCAAATAGGAATCTCCATTACTTCCAAGCCCAATTGAAGGAGAGCCTACACCTTGTAGGAATGATGTTCCGTCAAGTCCTGCAATATCTGAAAAGTCATAAAGCGTAGTCCATCCCGATTCTGACGGTAGTTTTGTTTGGAAGATAGTCCCCGTAACTCTGAATTGCGGTGTTTCTCCATCCATTCCGTCTGTTCCATTAATAATACTTGTAGGAATAACGGGTGAAGGTTGGTCTTTACAGCAAGAACAATTAGGGTCTGTGCCCGTGAAACTATAAAAATCTGCAACATATTTTTCAACAGTTGCTTCATCGCTACAAAGACGTGCTTGTACTGCTAATTGATAGGCAAATTGCCCTTTTGTTAGCATCGCTTGGTACTTGTTAGCTACGGTTGTATTTATGCCTAGATTAGCCTTAAATTCATTGTACAGCTTTTTCATTTGGCAGTACAACCCGCACAATACATCATCGCAAATTACCTTTGCTTCTGTGCTTGTACTTGCGTGAGTAATAATCTCACAATCTCCTTTTTCGTATGTAATTACTGACGAAAGTTTTGCTTCGTATGTTCCCGTCCATAATGGATTGGTAGGTGATGCTAATGCGATTATCGTACTACTTGCAGTAACACTAGATTGTCCACTTAAATCGGGTGGATAAACAGTATGTGTTTTAGTTACGTTAGTAAGCGTATAGCCACTTCCACAACCGTCTGAACAATACTCTGAAACATCTTCCGAGCGATATGTCGCTACTGTGCAATTCCATGTTTCACTCAATTTTAATGTAGGCGTAATTTTGTTAGCCAATTCAAAATTAAATGATTTGTCAACGTAAAATGGAGAAGCCCCATTTAGCGTTACTTTTACTTTTATATTCAAAACATACGTTCCATAAACAGGTATAGACCCTCCTGTATAAACAGGTAAGTTAAACGAAGGCGATGTTAATGATGTCAAATCCATATCAGGACTACCAAAGTCATTATTGGCAAATCCAGTGTTTTCGTAACAAGCAATATTTGTTGGAGCAATCATCTGTGTGATTATCTCAACAGTATCTCCATTGTTTGTGGAAATGTTCAATGACGACCAATCCGTTATATCGTCATATTGTGAATGATTTATTGGCGCAGAACCGTTCAATATGTTGAACAAGTTATGTATTCTTAATGCCGATAGAACTTGTTGACTTGTTGCCATTTCTTATTTTTGAAAAAAGCCGTTGCCATCTAATGACAACGGCTTTCTATTGTTTGATATTAATAAAAACTACTCTGCTTTCAATTCCTCTTTCATTTGGTCGTAAACGCCCGTAGTATCTTTAATTCTCAAGAAGTTGATAAACAATTCAACAGCTTCTTTTTGACTTTTCCCTTTCGGTATAGAACAAATAAGCTGTGAAGGTTTTACATTCTTAACTTTCTCGCCCCATACGAAGCCTTTGTCAGTTAACGAAACCACTCCTTTGTCGTAAGCATCTTGGATAACTACACGGGTATCGGTTAATCCATCATCGAAAATCTCAAAGAATTTGTTTACGTCACTTGTTGCAAGTTCGCTTAATCGCAAACGCATAGTTTCGTAATCGCCATTTTCAATAAGAATTTCGGCATCTTTATATCCTCCTGCTTTGTACAACTTAGCAATTTTAGCATCTGATACTTTTACCTTATCGGTAATTTGCGCCAATGCTGATGCGATTTTGGCATAATCCAAATTACGCATCGTACTTTCTTGCTTGAGGTTTTTAATACGGAAAATCGGTCTTAATTCGCTCTCGTGACGTGTTCCTTTAAATCGTGGGTTATCCGCACAAAATGGCGAGTTAATAAGAGCATAAATCAACTCTGCATCCTTTTTTCTATCCCTTACGAAATCGCCATTGATAGCGAACGGTTCAGGTTCAAAATTAGACTTGATGTGTCCATGCTCAAATGGAACTACCTTTTGCCCCGAATAAAGAATTTGTACCGCTTCGCCTTTAGGGTCTTGAATAACATACGACATAGGAATCAAATACGTTGAATTAACGTGCTTAATTTTACCGTCAGCCATTTGTCTTTTACCTCTTGCGTTTGGTAGCAATTCAAATACTACACGACTTGGAATATCAGTTGGCAATAAGACTTCTTGTGGTTTTTCTCCGTTGATGAATAACATATATATTGATTGTTTGGTGAAATATTAAAGGACACCACACGTTTGCATGGTGTCCTATTTTTATGTTAGTAAGGTTTAATTAAAAACCATCTTTCTGGAATGAACAACTCGTTACCAACGTCAGATAGCAAGTGGTACTTTCTATCATCCGTGTTTGTTGTTTGGTTTGGAGCATTCGCACCTGTTTGGCTCAATCGGATATAACCTTTTGAGTTGTTACGTGGTAAGAAGCGCATTTTAAGCAATGTTGTAGGCTTAGATGAACCACTTACTTTCTCTTTGTCGATTGGAATACCAACTCCGATGTAATCAGTACCAACAGCAACACCGCTATTCAACACGTTAAGCGCAGAAGGGTCAGAGAACTGTGGAACAGAAGTAAAGTGGAATGTACGGCTATTTGATTTGTAGCTATTGATGTTAAACTCAACACCTGCACCACCCGATTGCGCCATACTTCCTGCTAAGATAGACGTGAAGGACGAGCTATCAGTAGGACGGAAATAAGCCATAGAGTTACTTGCCAATGTGTTATTCATTGCATCATTTACATCACGTGCCAATCCCAATCCTTGAGTAAACAAATATGTTCTATTGCAGAAATATTTATCTAAGTTTTGCTCAATGTTTTTGAATGTAGAAGTTGTGAATGTACCAGGAGTATAAGGAACTACGGTTGCACCTGCTGTTGCTGTCCAATCAATGATACCTTGCATTGAACCTCTTTCACCTGTTGGCACAAGTGAAGTGTTGGTTGTAGGTTGCTCAAACCACATTGCATAAGAAATACTCATGTAATGGTCGTAAGTTGCATTGATAATATTACGCATAAACGCTTTTGCATCTTCTCCACCGTCATACTTATCATACCATTTTTTAACTGCTTCGGCTGTACCTGTAATTGAAGTTGTGGTAGAGATAATCTGCAATGGATAAGTGTACTTAACAGGCGCACGATACGCTGATTTACGCTCTGTGTTCACCTCGTTCTGACGGTTATCTATAATACCAATTTGGCTATTAGCCGTAAGCGCAGGAATAACACCTGTTGCACTCGCTGGTTCAACTGTGATAACAGGAGCAGAAGGGACTGTTAAATCAATATCTACTACCTCGCCTACTGTACCATTAGCGAAACGCAAACGGTCGTTAAGTTGTACGTAGAAATCGTTTGTTCCTGAATAAATAGCAGAAGGAGAAAGTGTTATGGTAACTGCCGCACCTGCCGCACCTGCTGAAACTGCATTCAGTGTAATAACGGGAGAACGCAAGAAATCTTCTTCAAAGTGTGAAACTTCCACACCCGCAGTTTCTTCAATCATTCCAAGTGATGCTAACATTTGCACCAATGTCAAATCGTAACCTTGTTTTTTGTACAAGACGTTACTGATTTGAGGTTTTTCAATCCCAAAAAGGGAGTTTAAGAGGTGGGTTTCTTGTGCCACCGAAATCGCTGTATTCATATACTTTGATTTGTTTTTTTAGTTGTTTTTAAAAATTAAATTCCTAATGCTGCCGATATGCCATTTACAATGTCCATGTCGCTTTGTTGCGATCCACCGCTTTGCGTAACAGCCGTATTGTTTTTAGGTGCTTGGTAATTGTGTAAGTACTGCTTTTGTTGCTCAACGGAATACGATAACGCATTGTTGGCAACGTTTTGGATGATTTTGTCAAAGTTCTGAACGATAAATCGGTTCTGCAATACTTCTCTAACAAAGTTTTGTCCATTGGCATCAGCCGTAGCTTCATTCCAATGTGGCAAATTAACTTTAAGAAACTCTTGCATTTCCTCTTTGTCTTTCGCTGAAAATGGAATTTTAACAGCAACCTCTTTTTCATTTGGTTTCCCGTCAAACGACATATTCAACTTCACCTTTTTTTCTAAGGTGTTCAATTCTCCAACTACTTTCGCAGTAAGTCCACCTTCCCAAACACTAACACGTTCTTGTTGTTTAATTTGGTTTAGCGCTTCTTGTTTTTCTGTTGGTGATTTTAGAATATCTGCTCGTAAACCGTCAAACTCACTTTGGGCAGAAAGAACATCTTTTTTCATTTCAAATTGCCCTGCAAGTTTTTCTTGTTCGAGGTATTCCTCTCCGATTTTGTACTTTTGTGCTAGGTACGCCTGTCGCTCCTCCGCAGTAGAATTTGGGTATTTAAGTTGCATCTGATAGTCTAAAATTTGTAGGTTATCAGCCCCGCTTAAATCTTTAAACGCTACATTGGTAATGGTTTCAATAGGCACTCCCTTTGCATAAAGTTCATCGAAAATACGCCCTTGCTCCGACTTGTAAACATTTTGGTTTGCTTTAGCTTCCAAATCAGCTATTTGCGCTAACTTCGTCTTTGCAGTTTCAACGTCAATTCCAAACTCTTTGGCGATACGTTCTTGAAATGCTTTATCGAAGTCAATAACTGGTTCTTTCACTTCTTTTGAAGGCTCAACTTGCAAGTTTTGAGGTTCATCAGAAATAACAAACTCAATAGGACTTTCAGCACTTGGTTCTTGCGTTTCCACATTAGGCGCAGGCTCAACAGCAGGAGATTGTTCTACTTCTACTGTATTGGTAGTTGTAGGCTCTTGAAATGGCTTGTCACTCATAATGCTTTCAGCAAAATTAAGTACATCATTGTCTGTTACAGTTTCGTTCATGTTGGTTGTATTTGATTACAAATTTATAATTAGTTTTTGTCTTAAACAAATAATTTAATAGAAATAACCTAAAGTATTGATTTTGAATCAACTATTGCTTTGTGCGTAACCTTGTCTTTATCCAAATTAGCCTTTTGCTCATTCTGCATAAATTTTTCTTTTGCTTTACCCGTCAATACTTTGGCTTCCAATTCAGCTTCTCTATCTAGCAACTCCAATGCTTGACTGTGTTCTAGCTTAGAGAAGTAGATTTTTTGCTCAAACAATTTTTGGTCACGCTGTTCGTTAGATTGTGCTTGACTTTCAATAGATTTTTGTTGCATTTGTTGCTGTCTATTGAGGTTTCTGTTCACTAAGTACCCAAAAATTAATTGCGTTAATTTAAAGTTTGTGCTACTGTCAATTAGGTTACAGATATAGAAGTAATCATCGTAATTAAGTCCGCCTTTTACTGGGTCAGATGTATTGATTAGTGCGGATTTAGCCGCTTCTTTCATTTCTGCTTTTTGTTCTAAAGTAGGTCGTGCTTCAAGTTTAAAACCAAACGTATGTGGCAAAATTTCGCTACCAATAATTTTAATAGCAGTTCCACCGATAGATTGTTGTAAAACTCGTATATCACCCGTCCTTACTAACAACTGCAATTTTTGCGCTGTTTCTTCTGCCATTCGTTCACTAATAAATGCTAGGGCAAATGTGAGTTGCGATAATGCGTTTTGTGTTCCTTGAACAGCTAATCGAGCAACGCCCGACAATGTTCTTTCGCCTTGTGATGAAGCATCGGTTGATTGATTTAAGCCAATCAAATCCCGCATCATAGAAATGTTAAATTCTATATCTGCAAGCCAATCTTGGTAGTCTTTTTGCAACCCGTTTGGCAATTCTTGAATAGGCTTATACCCAACCATATTATCGGGTTGCAAGAAATTCTTACTTGACCAAAACAAATTACCGCTTTGGTTGTAAATCTTAACAGCAATATCAGGTGTCATTCCTTTGCTGTCAATGGACAGATTAGATAGTGCAGCTAAATCTATTGATATACCGCTTGGACGGGCATCGGCTTTAGCTGATTGCATTTTTAGCCACGCTAAGTTAGCTGCTTCGTCAAACGCTCTCATTCTATCCACCATAGATTCATGGTCTATAATGTAGTATTTTAAAGGGCATACAGCCAATTTACTGTTTTGGACTTGTCGTGCTTGGTTTGGTACTTTACCATAGTTAAACACAATATCGGTATCTACTACCCAATACACTTGATGATAGAAGTGAACATCAGTTTGTTCTACTTTTTTCGTAGCTTGGAATGGTCGTCCTACTGTTTTTCTTGTTTCGTTGTACTTTATTTCGCCTAATGGAGAACTTGGGTCAGTCCACATTACTTTTTTGTCGTACTCCCGTTCTTTTGTTTCGGATTTTACCGCATCACTTGCTTCAAAATACAACTTGAAAATCGGTATGTTAAATGATAGCCAATTATTGAATGAAGCATCTGTATTGTAAATCGGATTGACTGCGTTTTGGAAACTTGGGTTGCCTAATTTTGACGAGTATCTTTGTGCAAGGTCTTTTACTTGCTCGGGTGTTATTTGCCCTTCGGGAACTTCCGTCATTAACTGTGCAATAGTAGTAGTGTAAAAATAACCAATACGCTCAGGATTGTCTAAGTAGTGTCCTCTAAAATCAGGTGCAACTAAATTTACAATATCTACATACTTCCATTCTACACGACCGTCAATAGGATTTTGAATAATATCAACCGCAAATCGACCTAAATCAAAAGCATCTTCGATAATCATTTTCTTTAGCATTTTCCACCGATTGTCAGTAGAAACGAAGTCGATTCCTAGTTCAATAGCTAGTTCGTAAATGTGCTTAAAAGCAACATTCATAACTAAATCTAAATCTCTTTTCGATTCAATAGGTATAGGCGTTTCTGATTGCTGATATAGCTTTGTACCCGCTATTTCATTCATCATTTCAAGCCATTGGCGTTGTTCGGCTTCTGCCCACAACTTCCATTTAATTGCCTCTTTTTCTGCTCCTGCTTCTGGATTAATTGCCGTTGCGATAATATCCCAATCGAGTTCTTCAAGTTTGCCGATAACAATAGACCTAAATTTAGACACCAATTTTAGTGATTCCCAATCTAAGTTTACGTAGTTAACATCTTTCCCGTCCTCGTATTTGCCTTTTACTTTCGCAATAAGCGTTTTTAGGTCATTTCTCCCCGTAGCAATTAATCTATTTTGGATAAACTCTAATCTTCTTGCGTTGGTTAGGTAGCCTATTCCCGCATTTGTATAGTTGTAGTAGTAACTTGCTTTTACTTCTTTTAGGTAGTAATCCTTGCCCTCTCCCGAAGGTGATACTGCTTTATTCTGAAACGAATAAGATTTTTCTTTGTTCGGTTCGGGTAGTTTCGGAAGGTCAGCTAAATTCATCTTTAACCTATTGATTTGTGCAAATTTAAAATATTTAGCTTAAAGTTTTACTTTAACCTCAAAAAAATATATTTTTGAAGCAAAATTATAATACAATGGCTAATAAACTATCCCTTTACGGTTTACTTTCTGTAAACGGTACATTCAATTCTACTGTAACGCAAAACCTAACGGATTTAGCAACAGAAAAGATTGCTTACGTTTCAGTTGTAAAAGCACAAACACCCGATAATCGTACTGTTGATGCTTTTGAAATCGTTTGCCCTAATTTAAAAGGAGTAACGCCTGATGTTTATTTGTTGGAAGTAAATGCCGACCATTGCGCTAGTATTGATGCGTTTTTCACGGGATTGACTACAATTTCAGCAGATACAACTTTCACCAAATATACTTCTTTGTTGAGTATTGACGGTTCGAGCGTTGCGAGTAAATCAGTAATTATCAATGACCTTTATACGAAAAACAGACGTTATGTCCCTGTTCGTGGAACACTTGTATTCGTAGATATTCACAATGCCTATCAAGCGAAAGAATTTTTGTTCTTAGGTAATCAAACGGTTGCCGGAACATACACATATTTCCCTTCATAGGTTTTTAGTTTTGGTTGGTGTAAGTGGTGCGCTCTACGGGGTGTGCCATTTTTTTTGTCTAAAATGTTTTGTTTATCGGTATAGTCGAGTATATTTGTTCCATGAAGATAGAATTAACGCTAACTACCAAACCGAAAACCATAACAAGGATATATGCTTCAAATGTTTTAGGTTGCCATCCTACTTTTATCGACAAATTAAAAGATGAAAACAAGATTGATTATGGCATGATAGGCAGATACGTTTATATTGTCGATAATCAAAAGTGGAAAGATGTAGTTAAAAAGCACGGCAAAACCAACAAAAAATGATAGCAATTACAATGGCAATTGGTTCTCCAACTTGGGGGAATTTAGCTTTAAACTTAGCGTTATCAATAAAAGCTAACGACTTATCGCAAGAAATTTGCCTTATCTACGAAGATTCAGCAATAGCCGAAATGCCCGAATCGCTTATGCGATATTTTGATTACCAAATCAAACTTAAAACAAACAATAGTGGTCATTGCCAAGCATTTGAGATAAAAACATATTTGCCAACTTTGCTTGAAAGTGTAGGGTTGCTAAGTCATGGCGAGTTCATATACATTGATGCTGATTGCATTATGCTACCAAGCAAAAAGCTAAGTTCTTTTAAGTTCGATACGTTTCAGACTTGGTGTAACGGTTCGTACAACTTTGAAACTGATATAGATAGCGCAAACGGTTATACTTATTGGGTAGAACCAAAGGAACTTTTATTTGAAAAAGGCATAATGCCACAAACAAATACATCGTTTATTTATTTTGACAATAGCAAATCATCTTTGAATATTTTTTCAATGGCTAAGTTGCTATCTCACAATAGTGAGTATAACTGCAAAAAGTACAAAGATTGCATACCCGATGAATTTCTATTCAATGTTTCATGTGCAGTTATAGGCTACCAAATGCAAGAATTTGTATATCCGATTTTCTTTCAATTTGCAAATGATTACCAAAACGCCACACACGTACTTCACCACTATGCAATGATGGGTTTTGCTGGTGAGCATAGACCGTCAAAATGGTTTGTTAAGCAGTACAATGAGTACGCAAATTACTATCGTGAATACTTCGGTGTTAGTTCTTGGGATTACACTAAGAAAATTGTAGATGCTGATGCTATCAAATTGAACACGCAAATGAGATACATTGCAAAGGCGGGGGAACTACCTAATTCAGATGGCGGTGTGTTTAATCCCGATGGTGTTATTATGCCAAATGGTGATTTAGTTGTTGTAGTTCGCAAAGAAAGGAACTTGGATGCCTACAAGAAAACATACGCTTCAAATACTGCTATTGCACACTTTTTTATCAATGGCAAAGATGATGGACAATGGATTCCCGATGTTCAAGATAGAGTAGAAGATTTTAGACTATACTTGAACCATAGCGGTCATTTGATTAGGACTTACACAAGGGTTGAAAAAGACCGAACGTATATTGCAGGTGGAATGAATGGACTTGAAATAATCCTACCAATTATCCCAAAGAAAGTTGAAAAGAATTGGGCGTTTTTCTCTTATGCAAATGTGAATTTCTGTGTTTATTCTCTTTCGCCATACATTCTATTTTATCGAGGTAAAACGGATTTAGAATGGTCGGTGCTTCATGTTGCTCAACACAATTTTAAATGGTTTCATAGTGGACATACGATATGTAATAGCACAAATCCGATTCTTGTAGATAATTGGTTTTTAATGTTCTTTCACACGAAGGAAGCAGGATTGTATTTTCATGGAGCTGTTTTAATCGACAAAACAACATTGGAAATTCATTATTCTACCAAAAATTCAATACACATAATGGACGAACCAAAAGGACTTCACGAAGGGCTTGTGTATGTGAGTGGTTGCGTTTACTTGGAGAAAGAAAACATTATCCGAGTTTATGCGGGTGAAGCAGATTGGAATGCAGTAGAAATTGATTTTAATAAAGATGAATTGATTAAAGCGATAATAGGAAACTAAAGCAAGAAGAATGAAAATAGCAGGATTTGACGTACAACCAATTTTACTTCATATAGAAAACGATAAAGTGTATGAAGATAGATTTGAGCAAATGAAAAGACACTTAGAAGATGTCGGTATTCACGATACAATATTTGTTTCGGGCGTTAACGCAAAAGAAATGGGCGTTATCGGCACACATACATACGAACTTGACAATCCGAACGGAGGACACATGATAGGGCAGAAATACACGGGTTCCTTCCTTTCTCAATACGTTGTTTACAATGTAATGAATGTGCTACCAAACGAATACTTTATGTTCTTTGAGTGCGATACCGTAATGCCAAAAGACTTTCTTCGTAAGTTAGAATTTGAAATGTTCAATCTGCCGTCAGATTTCGATTTTCTATTTGTGCATTCTTGTTGTCAAGGCGATAAGCAAAAAGAACACATCGGAGGAAACACGTACAAATTTCCAAAACGTAGAGGTTATCCCATTCAATATCCTTTGAGTGGTTCGTGCTACATTGTATCTAAAAAATCTATTCCACATATTCTCGCTACTCAACGTGATGCTTATGCCCCAAGCGATATTAATTTAGGGCTTCACACTTTTTACAACATGGACGTATATTCGATTTTCCCTCGAATATGCGAACAAAAAGGAAACGAAAATTTAGAACAATGACATACAATGTTCACGATATTACAAAACGATTTGAAGAAGAATTGTGTAGATACACGGGCGCACCATACGCAGTTGCCGTAGATAATCAATCCAATGCACTTTTCTTATGCCTACTCTACAATAACATAGAGGGGAAGGAGATTTCTATTCCGTCAAGAACTTACCCAAGCGTTCCATGTGAAATCATTTTTGCTAAAGGTAAAGTAAAGTTTGAGCAAGTAGAAGGGACTACGCTAAAAGGCGAGTACCAATTAAAGCCGACAAATGTTTGGGATAGCGCATTAAGATTTACTGCCGATATGTACAGAAGCGGACAAATGCAATGTATTAGCTTTACGGGTGCATATAAAACGCTGAAACTTTCAAAAGGCGGTGCAATCCTATTGGATAATAAAGAAGCCTACGAATGGCTTAAAAAAGCAAGAAATTC
>ERZ761584.490-NODE-490-length-12075-cov-16.450333_pt1 | contig 12075 bp, 13 predicted proteins | sample MGYA00512168_ERZ761584 | MGnify/ENA primary metagenome ERZ761584 (study PRJEB28899, sample SAMN03785564) | bioreactor sludge metagenome | biome: EBPR Sludge; feature: EBPR Bioreactor; material: 0.22µm filtered reactor supernatant | place: Saint Lucia: Queensland...
AGGATAATGAGATAGCGTGGCTTTAACAACCTACATAACATCGACAGAAGCGACCTCTGGATATGATGACGCGTTGTATGGCGTGACAGAAAAGTCACAAGCTCTTAGTCTCAGCTTCATGCTTGTCAATTCATACATCGATGGCAAATTGCAAGTTCCGGTTATTGCGGAGTGGAATGGCAGTGACGCGACTATTAATGCTCCCGGCGCGCTTAAGCTGGCTCAGATAAAAGGATATGAGTATTTGCTTAGGCGGGGAGAGGTTGGTGATACTCCGCAGGTTCTTGCTGTATTCGAGGCGTTCAGAGAGTTCTGCCAAAGCATATCGCAAAACGAATTGACGCTTCCGTCTGCCACCACCTTTGAATCAGAGGTTGGCTGGCACATAGTCGGCAAGAGCAATACAGGCGGTGGTGATTGTTTTGTGCGCGGAGCTTCTCCAAGCCTGAACCAGCACGTAAAGATCGTTATTACAAACGCAGCTACAGCGAGTTATCCGGGAACATTTACTTATACCTTGCAAGAGCCGTCTCGTTCTGCTGCAAACACAAGCACCGGAAACGCAACATCTTTCAATTGGACAAACATAGCTGCATTGTCAGATTTATCGCGTCCGTTTGAACTGCGCTGGGTTGGCAAATGGACGAATAGCGATTATGTTGAGATTCGCGGAGTAGCAGCAGATATGGTTGACTCTGTTCCGCCGCAAAGAAACGAGTTACAACAAAGTCGCATTGCCTACTGATGTTTGATTTGAGAAGTAATACTCTCTTTGCCATTACGACGGCTGTGCCCGAGAATGTCGATTCCTTTCACGACTTCAAGCAAACGCAACTCGCGCAAGAGGATGTAAGAGGTGGGAAATATCCTATATCGTCTGCAATTATTGGAGTTGGTGATTGGCGAGTTAAGGAGCGTGAATTTTATTCATGGGGAAAGAATATTGTTACGAATGAGATTGATATACTTCTTTTCTTTCGTGATCCAATTTTCCATACAGAATATACAATTGACACTGAGCTATCTATCGCGCTCTCAAAAAACGAATTATCAAGCGATGACACGCTTATTACAGAGTTGCGAGAATCTGAGCAATCCGTTCAGATTGAAGATGGAATTTTTATGAAGCGGTGGATATTGGAAGTTACCGCACTTGAAACAACAAACTAAAGAGGGTTACTCACACCATGAGTGAGGTCACAATTACGGCACAGCCGGACGGCACGTACACAGACCCAACAGGTAAAAAATTCTTACCGCAGGATAAAGTTGATTCTGTTGTTACGGAAAGACTTGCCCGCGACCGCGAGGTAAGAAAAGATGAAAACGCCACGAAGGCCGCAGAGATTGAACAGAAGCTGACTGAAGCGAAATCTGAGTTGCAAACTGCTAATGCAAAGATTGATGCCTTGCAAGGAACATCGGCAACAGCCGAGGAAATTTCCAAAAAGGTAAAAGAATCGCACGGCAAAATTGTTGCAAGCATCGCCGAAGATAAGCGAAAGTTTATTCCGAAAGGTTATTCAGAGGCGGATCAAATCGTATATATTTCTGAAAACCAAGAGCTATTTTTCCCGAATGCTCCAAAAGGCCCGCTTGCGCCAATTACTCCCGCGCCAGAAAATATCAGTGGCGGAAGTGGTGGCGACGCGAAATATGGGGGGCACGTAAGTCTTACGGAATGGGCGCAACGTGACCCACATGGTTATATGAAGGCGAAATCGGAAGGAAAGCTCCCAAAGTAAAGGAGCCAATTCATGGCCTCGACAACTGCTACTACAATGGCCGGATACATGGAGCGCATTCAAGCTGATGCAATCGGAAGATTCATTGTCGGTTCGCGCTTTTGGCCTGGTATATATCCCGTTGCTTCTAACAACGCGGATGTTATTCAATTCCCCGCTGTTCCACCTCCGTCTCCTGTAACATCGGCAACAGCTGATGGAGACGCGATTACGGATTCTGCGAAATCAGCGGCTGCAAAAACTCTGATACCTGTTCAGATAGGCGACGCGACAAAAATTTCCACTCGTGCGCTTCTTGGTGGGTTCGGTGTTCGTGATGCAAACTACGCCCAAATGATTAACAACGTTATCGGCGGCGCAGATTACATTATTTCCGGACAACTCGATGACTTTACGGACGCAAGCAATGTCATCGCAACAGCATCATGGTCTGCTTTTCAAGTGTCGATTTCAGATCTTCTTGATGTTGGATACGGGAATGACCTTGTGGCTGCTCTTTCTATTCGTCAATGGCAATTGATTCTTGCATCTGCGGGTTCAATTGTAATTCCGAATATCAATGAAAAGTATTTCACAAGTCTTGATGTGTTTCGTATTGGCGGATGTGATGTTTTGCCTTGTTCATCCGGTTTGTTGCGCACAGACACGAACAAGGTAGGTGCGATCTGGCACAGGAATTTCTTGGGTTTTGGTTATCACGTTGGAGACACCGTGTCCGAAATTATGCAAGGGACTGGTTCTCCTGCTCCTCTTGTGCATCTCAAGGAAGTTCCTGTTGACGTTTTGCTCACGAATCTTTCTGCTGCTGTTCTATGTAATGCGACAGAAATTCACGCGTCCGGCGGCGTTGCCATTAAATACGCGCTCACCTAAACCGTCCTGCATGTCCACCCGGTAGAATGTTCTTGTGACATTCTCCGGGTGGACGGCGGAAAATATTTGAAAGGAAATTGTACCAATGGCAGGAATCAGGAACAGGGCAGATTTTCGGTACACAATCGAGCGTCAAACAACTTGGGGAACCCCTGTTGATACCGCGCCGATTGGGTTGCCGTGCGCAGACCTTTCGATAACACTTGAAGGCGATGAACACAAAATAGATGTTGATCGTGGAATTCGTGTTGACCATGAAGATGATACTTTTATAGATACTGCATCAATGGTTCCAGTGGCTCGTTGTTCAATGCCAATTACAAGCGGAATGCTGAAAGTTTTGTTACCGGGGCTATTGCAGAAAACTACGGATTGGACCGCAGCGGCAAATGTTTGGGATTTGTTCCCGACAGTACCGGCAAGCATCCCGCTTATGAGAACATCTAATCAGGGGTATTTTTATACCTTAACAAAACGATCTCCGACGGCAAGTTTAAGCGAACGGATCACAAATGCTGTTTTACGTCGCTTGAAGCTGTCGCTTTCCGCGAAAGAAAACAAAGGTGTTCTTTGGGGCGATCTTGAGTTTGTTGGGACAACGTTTTCTGACACAGCAAATCCAAGTGGTTCAATAACACAAGACCCTCTTGGATCTACAGTTAGATACGGATGGGGAGATTTAGCCTCAGTGCTTTACGACGGAGGGGCGTCTATCCTTACGGACTTTGTTAGTTTTGAACTCGATATGACTTGGAATGCAGAGCTTGCCGGAGACACAGGGCGCGGTGAAATGCTTTTCCCGCGGTTTGAGGCAAACTGTACGTTGGTTGCCGGGCAAAATGCCGTTACGCAAGCCTGTAAGGCATACAGTCGCTCTCAAGCGGTTTCAACGGGACGACCGCTTGTTTTACGATGGGGCGATGGAACGGTATCAACTGCCGGCGAAATGGACTTGACGGTGTTTACGCAGGTAAAGAGTTTTGACGATACTGATCGCTCAAAAGGGGAAACCCACAAAATTGAATTCATGGCAAAACAGGGCGGAGGCGCAACAGAATATCCTGTTCGTTTCCAATATTTTGCAGCTTAACGAGGTTATATGGCAGTAGCAAGAAGTATGTCCAAAAGAGAGTTTGTTCTTGAGTGTGACAAATCTCTCGCGCCAGAACAACAAACAACATTCTTTTTAACGCCTCTTTCTTCAAAGCATCAAATTGAGATAGACGATATGCGATCTAAAGGAGACGGCATGTTTATCGAGATTGCTTATGAAAAGAAAGACGAAAATGGAGTTATTGAGCGCCGAGAAACTCGTTCTCCGATTGCAGCAACTGACCGAGAACGATCAGACGCTATTGTCGTTCGCGCTCTCATAGGCTGGGAAAACTATAAAGATGGGGCTGGCAATGAACTTGATTTTTCAAAGCTCACTCCAGATGAGCGCGTCAACCTGCTTTATCCAGAATGGAGAGATGAAATTTCGTCGTTCGTTTCCTCCTTGAACTACCCAACTGAGGCCGAACTAAAAAACTAATACTCGCGGTGGAATGGTCATTGTCCGAGCGTGACGATGACAATGAATTTGATGACCACAAATATCCATTGTCCGTTAGGAACCGCCGCCGCGAGGATAGTAAAATTGAGAATGAAGCTGGACTATTTGAACACATTGATTGTGATTCGCGTTTTTCGTTAATAGACAATTTGCTTTCTGCTCGATTTGACGGCGGTAAGCGTTTCAATCCAGAAAGGTTCATCTCTGACGAATCGAAACACATGTTGAATCTGTATGCAACGCAACGCAGATTTGGCATGTGTTATTTATTTCCGACAGCAAATGATTGTCCGATAGGAGTCCAAATATGTTTTGATTCTATTGCTCATCGCGTAGAACAACACGAACAGGATTCTATACCAAAAAGAAAAAAAGAAGATGGCAACAGCACCAGCCGTACTAACAGTAGAAATTAAATATGATACACGACAGCAAGAACGCGCAAGCGAAAAGCTGTCTCGTGAATTAACTGCTCGTGCTGCAAAACTTGAATCTTCTTTATCAGAGCAAGCTCAAAAAGGGGAGCAACAGCGGGTAAATATTCGCAAGAAAACAGAAGAGCAAATTGATGCTGCTAATGCGCGGGCTTTGAATTCACAGCGTTTGCGTTGGCAAAAGCATTATGATAGTCTTGCGATTACAGAAGAGAAAGCACGTCTTCGATCTTTGAAAGGTCAGGAGTCATGGTCGTCACGAATGACCAAGAGTCTTGATGGTATTGCATTGTCAATCAAAGGCATGGCAATCGCTTGGGGTTCTGCTCAAATAGGGAATGCTATTAAGGGAAGTGTCGAGCTTGCGGGCGGAATGCGTGATGCTGCGGCTGGCGTTGGGTTGACCGCGCAACAATATTTTGCTCTTACATCTGCAATGCGAGATGCAGGCGTTCAAGCTGAAAAAATAGACCCGATGTTTACGCGCTTGAACGATTTAATTTCCGGCGGAGCGACTGAAAAGCAACAGACTATTCTTGATCGTTTGGGGATAAGCGCAACGGGGATGACCAATGTTCAGTTGATGGATACGCTTCTTGAGAAAATAAATTCGCGCATGATTACCCAAGCAGATCTCGGAGAGTTGGTTGGTACGCGTATTGTTCCGTCGTGGAATAGGCTTGCCGGAGAAATTAACAATGTTAATGAAGCAAATTCTCGTTACAAGTTCCCGATTAGTGATGCAGATGTTGACAAGCTCGATAAAATGTCAATGTTTTGGGATAAGAGTAAAGTAAACGCAAGTTTGTTTTTTGCAAATGCTATTGTAAATGCAGATTTGCTTTCATCAAAACTTGGCCCTACATTAACAGCATTGTCTCTTTTAATTGGAGGACCTGGCGTATTGCTTGGGGCTTCTGCTGGAATGGCTGCATTCGGTAAAGGTTCAAACTCAAATTCATCGTCAACATTCGACCCATTCCTAACGGCGGACGAGCAGTTGCAATTTAGTCCGAGACGTGGGAGTAAGCCGGGAGGTGGTTCCTCTATCCCTTCGGTTATTCCTATCGGATTCGACGGACAACGAGCGAGGCCAAGACGCCAGGCTCCTGATAGAAGTTTTGATCCGATTGCAATATCAAATGCTCTTCCCGTTATCATACGTGGTACTGATGAATGGAATCAAAGTTTAACTGATTCTTTGACAAATGCAGAACGAATAGAGTTTAGCATTTCAAAATTTGCAAGTTCTGATACTTGGCAAGTTGCGACCGCTGGAGCGCAAGCGTTTACAAGTATAATGTCTCTTCAATCGCAAATGATCCAGAATCAGGTTGACGGCTTGAATCATGTTATTGAAATGGAGCGCGAACGCTGGAAAGTTCGTAGTGAGGCTATGCGCGAGTCTGGGCTTGAAAGTTCTGCCGCGTATAGAAATGAATTGCGCGAGTTTGAGAAAATGGATTCACAACGGCAAAAACAGGCGCAGCGACTTCAGTCTAAGGCGTTTGAAGTTAATAAGCGCGCACAGATTGCCGGAACGGTTATGAACACGTCACAAGCGATCATGAACGCGCTCGCTACTGTAAAGCCATTCTTGCCAGTTGGTTTAATCATGGCCGCTCTTGCTGGGGCGCAAGGGTCTGTTCAGGTTGCTACAATTTCCGGGCAGCAAAATCCGTACAAAGGATACGCATTCGGAGGCGAAGTCCCCGGGAAAAGTTTTGGCGACGATACACCGATCCTTACACAAGGAGGAGAATTTGTTGCAACAAGAAGCGCAACTCGTCGGAACAAAAAAGCTCTTGAATATGCGAATGCCGGTGGAACTTTGACAGGTGGGGTAACTGTTGTGATTAACGTGCAAGGTGATATGGTTGGCGAAGATTATTATGTTCAGACAAAATTGATACCGCAAATTCAGCGGGCAATTAATCAGGGGCACAAACTGAACGTCAACTCATGATAGATTTTTCAGGAATAACAAATTCGATTGACACTAATCAAACGGATGCAATAGTTCTCGTTCATTTGTATCGTGACGGTTCTAATTATGTTCGTTATGCAACAGAGCAAGTAGTTATTGGTGGTGAAAATTATCGCGGTCTTGTGCAGTCAATTGGATCGTGGAGCGAGAAATGGAACGTTGAAACTGACAATAGTGTCACACAGTCGATACCAAGTATTTCTCTTCTCAATGAAAAATGGCAAGATGGGAGTGGATCAATCATTGAGACGCTTTCTGATTCTACATATATCGGGAATCGCGCAGTTATTCTTGTTGGGTTTAGGGGTCATGCGCTTGCAAGTTATGTAACCATATACGATGGACAAATAGAGGATTTTGGACTGAGCGGAAACATTATTAACGTTTCGCTGAAAAAAAACGATTTGCCTAAAACACATGTTGGCGGACGAAAGATCAACGGGTCTCTTATTGGAGACGATGACTATACAGCATCGTTTATCCCGATAGAGCAGGCTGATGGAAAATATCTTCCAGTGCCTTTTGGCAATCATTGGAACGCGCCTCTTATTTGTTATCGCAAAACGGACGCTGGAATAACGAGTTGGTGTTACGTTGACAACGATTATGATTCAGCAAATATGAATCTAAGCACATCAACAGGAATTCGACCGATTGCACTCCAGCAAGACAATCTTCGTCAGTCAGGTTCTGGTAAACAACGCTATGTAGTTTTCATTGAAAACGAAGGTAAGCTCGTGCCGAGATATGCCTATTCAATGAATGGGAATACTATTTTTGCAGCCAATACGGATACCGGGGCGGGCAATCTCAGAACGTTTCAATTTGATTCTCCTGAAGATGTTAGCGCGACTGTTCAGTATAATGATAAGATCATTTGTAACGTGCCGTTGCGTTTGTACAGACTGAATGTAATTGGACACGCAGCAGATTGGAATAACATATCTCTTACCGCGGGGGGGGCTGCTGCTTCAGGCACAGACTCGGACATTGATAAGATGCTCGACGACGATGTAAACACGGTTTTGGGGCCTTATTACTCTGCTACTAATGGCACATGGTCTGAAATCATATTCAACGCAATTGTTGATCTGCCAAAACAATTGAGGTCTGATGGGTCTTTTCGTGTGTACTCCGCTTTGCCCATTCATATTCCTCAGCCGAACGATACAAGCGGAGGAGACCAATATACCGTTCTTGTATTTGGGAAATTCGTATTTGACGGTGGGGATCAAGCAGGGGGAGTTGACAATTTCCGTTCACATAACTATCTTTTTGCGTTTACCGTTGGTAATGACAAATTGACTTATGATATGCCAGACCCAACAAGTCCTTCAAGCTCATGGCTTTCTGCGTGGGACGGTGGAGGGAGTTGGGAAAACTTTATCGGCGCAACGTTTATAGGCAGGGGAGCGCGTGGAACCCCAAGCCCTAATTATCCTCCTCCGGGGTATTCTTGGGAATCAACAGGGCAAGATCATGGATACGATTATTTTACGCACACGCGCCTAAACGACGCAGGGAGTGATATTGGCGCAGGGTACAATCTTTTCGATGCAACGTCAGACCAGATAGCAAATAATGCTGTATCAGATGCCGGCAATATTGATGACGATTCTCCTGATTACAATTATGATTTAATCACGGATGAGATGGGAACACTCCCGATGTTGCGGCGAGACGCTCTTGACGGAGGTGTTGGGTTTCGTGTTGAGTTGCGATTCAACGATATTAACGCATCAACAGATGAGGTAATTGCAAATTATGAGGGGTTGTATCTTGAAGCAATTGAGACTGTTGATTTCTTTCTTGACGCTCCAATCTATACTCGATTAAAAGGGTATCACGACACGAATTATGTTGATATGCAAAGTCTAAAGGACGGGGAGTTTGCAACACAAACATATCAGTATATCAATTTAATGATAACGCGCAAACTTGGCGTTGCGGCTGGATATATGGGGAGCGAGTGGGATGATATATATGATGCTTATGATGATTTCTTTGGCGATGATAGATATGGGTCGGGATTTGTAACTCCTGTTGATGAGGAGTTGCCATTTGACGAGTTCATTAAAACATATTGCGACAAAGAGCCGTTTACAGTTTATCGTGACCAACTTGGTAAATATCGTATAATAATGCTTCCTATCGACAGAAGTTCATTAGCAAGTCGATGGGCTTCAAAGATCGACACGGTTTATTTTAAGGATTGTGACGGCGGGTTTGATATCAAACTTACAGACAAAAAATATCTTTGTTCGCGTGTAAAAGAATGCAGAACTAATTATCAATATTTTGATCGTGGTTTTGTTGAAAAGCACGAATGGAGCATTGCCAATGGAGGCGCATACAGTTTTTCGTTTTGGGATTCAGAAAACAATTATGATTCTAATAAGCATGTTTTGGAATCAATTGAAAAAAAGTACACAAGCCAGACAGAACCGAGCATTGTTGTAAACGCGGCAGATTCAACAAAAGGATATTCTTGTTTGGTCACAAATGAAGGGACTCTTATCCCGCTTGTGCGATCAGCGGAGGGGAATGTAAAATATTGGGAGCCGCTCGCTGGAACGTCTGGCGATTGGGGAAGTCCAGCAACGTACACCGCAACTGGGCAAGCCGGGCACTGGATAGGATGGGATTCTGAAAACAGAGCAATTGCATCATTTTGGATTAATCAGTGGTGCAACAGACATCGCGTCGTAACCTGCTCATCTTCGCGTCCAGAATGGCTAAAATATGAGGTTGGTGACTTTGTTCGTTTTTCTGGAGTTCCATATACTTGCTTGGGTTTGGATGTTTACGGATTCAATGGTAGTACAGCAACAAGCGCAACTGTTAATGGACAAACTGTCTATGACTATTTTGTCATAACAGCAGTAAACAAGAGCGTTACAAGGGTTCAAATTAGTTGTATGCAGTTACACAAGCTGAATCAGTTTATTACAAATCGAAAGAATAGGCGTAATCCAAAATTGTATCGTGGAGAAAATAACGCAATTGATAGTTTGATAAAAGACTCGCGCCGTATTGCTAAAAAAACTGGTGTGTTATTGTGAGTTCGTTTTTCATAATACCAACTATTTTTGTAGATAACTATGAAGCGGGGATTGATATTTCTCCAATTGGATCGTATGGCGCTGAAGATGAGGGTTTTGAAATTTACAATGCGCTAAATTCGCAACGATTTGACTATGCAAAGATATATGGTTTTTCTCAACAGCCAATTGAAATTAGCCATTCAAATTTACCGTTCACATTGCCTGATTGTTTTAATGGCAATGCTGCAATGTATTTGAAGTTCAACAAGGAGTTGAATAACCATATAAACTCCGCAATGAATTTTATGGACATGACGCTTACAAGCGGAGCGTCAACTGTTTCGTTAGTATATGGAGACGCACATGACAAAAGTGGAATTACTTATTTTGAAGATATTGACTACAACAAATCTACAAATTTTAGTGAATGTGTGTCCGTATTCGACGATCAGTACAATGACAAAAATTGGACATTAACTCTTGGTAGCGAAGAAGTTGATGTTGCAACATATGGCACGGAATTTAAGCTATATGAACTTATGATAGGATATGCAATTGCAATTCCAGAAGGATACGTTCGAGAAGATGTTTCAAAGGAGCGAGAATTTTTTGGAGGTGTTCGGTCAACTCGCCCATTTGGACAACCGCTTTGGTCTGGGCTTAATTCGCTTTCTCCGAGAATATCATTTGAATTGACATTTGAATCGTTACCAACTTCAGCAAGAAATGATTGGTGCGATATATATGCTTACTCTCGCGGAACATTTCCAATGATGTTTATTGAAGATTCGAGCGATAAAACAACGTGGAAAAAAGTTCGTATGACAGGAATACAAGAATCTGAAGATGCTGGAATGCACACTCTTGTTATTGGATTTGAAGAGGTATGAGTTACCGCGACATAAAACTGATTGTGCCGATTGAATATAAATATGGGCTTGACGCGAATCAGACCGCTAATTTTTTCCCGGAACTTTACGATCAAGATCCGAATACATCTTCATCTTCTGTCGGCACAAGCGGAATAACTGATATTACTCTTGTAAACGAGTGTATTCCCAAATGGCTTTTTGTTGATTCTGATGCTCAGAAAGGAACGATCACGGATACAGGGTATTTTGTTCCCTATCGTTCGGCAACTCCAATTTCGATAAACTCTCATCACTCTGAATATGGAAAGTCAGGCGCATGGAGTTTCCCAACTGGAACAAGTTTCAAAAGAAACACAAGTGATTCTACAACTGAATTAAGCATTCTTTTGAATCTTTCAAATTCGACACTTGCGACTCTTTTCAAAGTTGATCTGACAGCAACCCTTTCTCCGTCTAACACAAAACGCGGTTATGTTTGGAGTGAAGATTTTACGGTTCCGTTGTTTAACCGTGATAAAAAAACAGTACATTCGTTCGACATAGACAATGAGAGGTCATTATCTGGAAACTCGATTGACGATTGGAGTTTTGCGCAAGATGCACAGGTTAAGCGAGTTCATACGTTTGTATGGAAAGGATTGACAGATATGCAAATGGATGTTTTTGATAATTTCTTTGATGCGTTTGGCGGGAATATTAACCAGCCTTTTATCATGGTTAGAATGTACAATGCCGGTACAGGAATAGATTATGAGATGCAATTCTGGAGATTGATCATTGACGAACGAAGCATAAAGTCATCTGTGTCAAGAAGTAGTCTCCATGAACTTAGTTTTAGTGCAACTGAACTAAGAGTGAACTATTAATGGGAATAACTCGTACTGTAAGCAAGGGGAAACAAAGCGGAAACGTAAAAGCGCGAAACATGTTGCGCGAACGATTCAATGCTGTATATAATAATGTTGGCATGATAACAATGTTTGCTGGAACACTTTCAGATATTCCTCCCGGTTGGTTGCCGTGCGAAGGAGGCGAGGTATTGCAAACAGCTTTCCCACAATTATATACTCTTATTGGAACAACATTCGGAACAGCTGGAACATCTGGTTATTTTGTTTTGCCAAATTTCAAAAACAGAGTCCCGGTTGGGCCGCTTGCTTCTACCGGTCTTGTTACGGCACTCGGCGGAACATTTAACGCTGATGCTACCACTGTGTCAACAGATCATACGTATCTTGGTGTTTATTTCATAATAAGGGCCTATTAACTCAATCAAGGAGATTGAACATGACAGAAGTTTCTCAACTCAAAACGTGCGTTTCAATTTGGCAGGCAGAATCGCACAAACTCCCGAAGGGTCAAATAACAACAAAGGAAATGGACAAGTTAGCAAATCAGGCAAATGCTATCATCAATAGCAATCCTGTTGCCGGAGAACAGTTCGTAGAAAAGTATCCTCACTTTGAAGAGTCTCTCGAAAAAATCAAACTTCTCAAGCAAGAATCCGAGCAAGAAGCCAAGAAAGAAGCCAAGAAATGAAGTATTTGATTCTGATCTTGCTGTTT
>ERZ761584.492-NODE-492-length-12050-cov-3.192247_pt1 | contig 12050 bp, 17 predicted proteins | sample MGYA00512168_ERZ761584 | MGnify/ENA primary metagenome ERZ761584 (study PRJEB28899, sample SAMN03785564) | bioreactor sludge metagenome | biome: EBPR Sludge; feature: EBPR Bioreactor; material: 0.22µm filtered reactor supernatant | place: Saint Lucia: Queensland...
GACGCGTTCGTGTCCATCGCGAACTTCATCCCGAGCGTGTGGTCGGCGGAGATCCTGCGTGCCCTGGACACGCTGCTCGTCTACGCCAACCCCGCCATCATCAACACCGACTACGAGGGCGAGATCTCGCAGGCTGGCGACAGCGTGCGCATCTCGATGCTCGGCGACGTCACGGTGAAGGACTACAGCCGCGACACCGACATCGACGCCCCCGAGGCGCTCACCGACGCGCAGCTCGCGCTGCTCATCGACCAGCAGAAGTACTTCAACTTCGCGGTCGACGACATCGACCAGCGCCAGTCGAACGCCGACCTCCGCGGCGAGGCCGCCAGCCGCGCCGCCTACGGGCTGCGCAAGGTGATGGACTCGTTCATCGCCGGCCTCTACACCGACATCGACGCCGGGAACTGGATCGGCTCGGACGGCTCGCCGATCACCGGGTTCAGCTCCACGAGCACGAAGGCCTACGACCAGCTCGTCGACCTCGGCACGAAGCTGAACCAGACCGACACCCCGGAGGACGGCCGCTTCGTGGTCATCCCGCCGTGGTACGAGGGATACCTCGAGAAGGACCAGCGGTTCACCGGCTACGGCACCGCCGCCAACCGGCAGCAGCTCGAGAACGGCATGGTCGCCGGCGACAACGGCTTCATCGGCCGCGCCGCCGGGTTCGACGTGTACCGCTCGAACCAGGTCCCGAACGTGTCGAGCGCGAAGTACAAGATCATCGCCGGCCACCGGTCGGCGTGGTCGCGCGCGCAGCAGATCCTCGAGACCGAGGCGTACCGGCCGGAGCGCCGGTTCTCCGACGCGCTCAAGGGCCTGCACGTCTACGGCGCGAAGGTCGTCCGCCCCTCCCAGCTCGCCGTCCTCGACGCGTCCGACGCGTAGAGCCCGGCTCAACCCTGAAAGGCAAGGTGACCACGAATGGCTCGTGACGCCGTGACCGTGACCGCGCTCACCGCGAACGCGATCAACACGAACCCCGCGGGGACCTCGATCAGCCCGACGAACGGCGCGAACATCGCCGGCGTCGGGAACACGAACCGGCTGCTCGTCCGCGTGACGAACACGAACGGCACGAACCGCGTCGTGACGTTCAAGGCCGGCACGTCGAACCCGCCCGCCGGCCGCAAGGGCATCGGCGATCTGGCGATCACCGTCCCCGCCACGACCGGCGACGTCCTCGTCGTGCTCGAGTCCGCTCGCTTCGTGAAGGCGGACGGCTCGATCGACGTCGACTTCGGCGCGAGCATGGCGGGGATCATCTCCGCGGTGCGCCTCCCGAAGGCGGCCTGATCGACATGTCGGTCTGGTTCCAGCGCGGCGAGACGCCGGACGGCGACCCGTTCCTCCTCGAGGTCGAGGAGGGCTCCCCGGAGCACGACCAGCTCGTGAAGCTGGGCGCGGTCCGCGTGGAGGGTCCCGGGAAGAAGAAGTCCGCACCGGCCGGCGGGGACGCCGGCGGCGGCCAGGGCGGCCTGGAGTCGCTCAAGGTCGGGGAGCTGAAGACGCTCGCCGCTGAGCGTGGGATCGAGGTCCCCGCGAAGGCGTCGAAGGCCGTGCTCCTGGAGCTGCTCGCCGAGACGCCGGACGGCGACGGCGAGAACGCCGGGGGAGACCCGGACGCCGGGGGAGACCCCGGCAGCGGCGACGGCGAGGGCTCAACGCTCGAGTAGTCGCATCCGCCCGCTCGCGCCTCCTCGGGGATTGAGGCGCGGGCGGGCAACGTCGCGGACGCTCATGGACGCCGCCCCGGATTCATGTTCCGGGCGGGTTCGATCCCGTCCGCTATCCACGGTAGAGTGCTCGTCGTGCTCTCCGAATCGACAGTCGCCCGCTTCTGGACGAAGGTCGACGTACGAGAGCCCGACGAGTGCTGGCCGTGGACCGCAGCCGTCCGCAGCACCCGCTGCCAGTACGGCGTCCTGAAGGTCGACGGCCGCGTCGCGCTGGCCCACCGTCTCAGCTACGAGATCGCGAACGGGGAGATCCCGGACGGCGCTCTCGTCTGCCACACCTGCGACGTCCCGCTCTGCGTGAACCCCGCGCACCTGTTCGCCGGCTCGTATCGGGACAACGCAGTCGACGCGCTCCAGAAGGGGCGCATGACGCCGGTCGAGACACGGCACCAGGCCGGCGCCGAGAACGTCAACGCTCGCCTGACCGACGACACGGTTCGCGCGATCCGCGCCGACCGGGCCGCCGGGATGAAGCTCGTCCCGCTCGCGGCGAAGTACGGCGTCGGGTACTCGACAGTGCGCGACCTCGTGCATCGTCGGACCTGGACGCACGTCTCGTAGTCCGGCGCCTCTGGCGCGCCCCTCATCTTCGGTGGGCCCTCCCGGGTCCGCCATCACCTGACCCTGACCCACCGTCCGAGGAGGACGCATGGCGACCTACACCCCCTACTGGTTCAGCAAGGCCGTCGTGAACATGGCGAAGGCCAAGATCGACCTCAGCGCTGACACGCTCAAGCTGAGCCTGCACACCAACGCGTTCACCCCCCTGCAGACCACGCACGAGTTTCGCTCGGACCTCGCCAACGAGGTGGCATCGGGCAACGGGTACACGACGGGCGGCGTCGCGCTCTCGTCGCTTGCCGTTTCCCACGACGCGCCCACGAAGCAGATGCGGTGGGATATCGCGGACCCGTCGTGGACGTTTACCGCGTCGAAGACGTGGCGGTGGGGCGTGATCTCCAAGATCCGCGGAGGTGCCGCGAGCGCCGACGAGCTGCTCTGCTACCTCGACCCTGGCGCAGACGTCACCGCGTCGGGTCTGTACACGATCCAGATCGACACGTCCGGGCTGCTGTACGGCACGGCGAGCTAGCGGGAGTTCCCGGCCGTGTCGTGGTCGAGCGTCGTTTCGGGCCTGGGCCCGTCGCTGTGGTATCGGCTGAACGAGACGAGCAGCAGCTACGCTGACTCCGGGTCGGGCAGCCACCCGGCGTCGAGCATCGGGTCTGGGGTAACGCGCGGGGTGGCGGGCCTGGTAAACGGCGATAGTGACAAGGCTGCGTCGTTCGACGGGACCGCGAACGCCTGGATCGCTGGCGGCAATCAGGACGTGAACGGCGGGTCATACAGCATCGCTGCGATCGTCAAGTTGGACGGAGGCAACTCGTCGAACTACCGGCGAATCATCTCCACGATGGGCGCGAGCAACGGGTACGAGATCGGCTTTATGAAGTCGACTGACACTCCGTCGAACGGCATCTACTTCGACCACCGTGTTTCGGGAACGACCAAGGAAGCTCTATCGGCGGCGCTGAGTACCAACACGATCTACCTCGTCGTGTGCGTGTACGACACGAGCGCGGACACGATGAAGATCTACGTGAACGGGTCGCAGTCGGGTTCGACGGTTACGAGCGTCACGAGCGACCTGACCAGCTCTGGTTTCCCGTACATCGGCAACACGTCAAGCCTCCTTGCCGCGGCGGCGATGAGCGGCGTGATCGACGAGGTCGTGATCTGGAAGGGCACCGCGCTTTCCGGCACGAACATCACGGACCTGTACAACGCGATGGCCCCGCCGCCAACGCCGGACGCTCCGACGGTCGGAACGCCAGCAGTCGGCACGTACGGGCAGGTCACGTTCACAGTGACCGACGCGGGGACCGGGGGGGCTTCAACATCGGTCAGCGTGGTCGAGCGGTCCGCTGACGGCGGGTCGACATGGACTGATGTCACCGCGGCGTGTTCGATCAGCGGGTCGTCGTCGCCGTACACGGTGATCGATAAGCGCCCGACGCTGAACGGGCAGGCGGTGTCGATCGGCGGATCGGCGAAGTACCGGGTGAAGGTGTCAAACGTAAGCGGGGCGTCGGGGTACTCGTCGCAGGCGTCGGTGTCGAACGTCGGCTACGACGTGACGGCGATCCGCGCGAAGTGGGCGAAGACTGCGCACGACTACATCTCGGCTCGCCCGGACTACTCGAGCATCGGGATCACCGGCTACGTCAACGGCGTGCAGTACACGACCGTCGGCGAGCTTCAGATCTGCGAGTGGCTGATGGCGATGGCCGTCGCCGCGTACGAGGCCGCGACCGTCTCCGGCTGGGTCGGCACGTATGGCGGCCCGACGCTCTCACAGTGCGTCACCGACTGCCAGAACCAGTGGACCTACGTGAAGTGGATCGCCTCGACCTACACCGGCGACCGGTTCCTGCTGCTCGCCGACGACGTGTCGAACACGACCCCGGACCGTTCGCTGCGGCCGATCCTGCACGCGCTCATCGCTTCGCGGCTCCTCGCGCTAACCGGTGACAGCACCGCGAACACGCTCGCCGCGGAGATCAAGAGCAAGTGCGACGCTTGGGCGGCGTACTACTTCGACAACTGCCCGACCGGCTCCAGAGCGTTCACCCAGTATGCATCGTCCGCGTTGACCGCTCGCGCGAACTCGACTGCCTATTCCGTCGGTGATGTGCGCCGCCCGTCTGTCGATAACGGCCACGGCTATCGGTGCGTCACGGCCGGGACGTCGGGCGGCTCGGCGCCAACGTGGAACACGACGGCGGGATCTACCACCACCGACGGGACGGTGGTGTGGAAGGAGACCGGCACCACGGTCACGCTGCTGACCGAGGGGCAGTCGTGGAACAACACCACGCACGTTCTCGCTGATACGCAGTCCGGTCTTGGTGGTGTCTGGGTCAACAAGGCGTATTCGGCCGCCGCCGCGCTGTCGCTGCTTTGCTCCGACCCGGCCTGCACGAGCTTTTACACCGCCGGGACGCGCAAGACGAACGCGCAGACGATGATCTCGGCGTATCTCGACGCGATGATGACCCGCCAGGGCAGCGACGGGACATGGCCGTACACCGACGGGTCGGGCGGGAACGGGACCGGAAAGTCCACGATCTACGGCGCGTTCAACCTGTCGCTGCTCGCGATGATAAAGAAGCTCGCCGCGGTGTCGTGGCCATGGTACGGCGACTCGTCGCTCACGCAGGGTCTTGCCGCATTGGAGACGCAGCACGGCTCGGAGCCGTACACGACGGTCGATGTGAGCGGCTCTAGTACGACGCTCGGATCGGGCGGCGGCGGCGCTGATGACTTCTTTGAGATGGCGGCGCCGCTCGCCGCGTACACCGTCACCGGCCGGTCGAACCCGACGCTCGACGTTCTCTACAGCCTCGCGTTCAACGACTCGGCGTCTGGGAAGTGGGCGACCTACGCGAAATATGGCGGCGGCGGAACGACCTACGGCGGCCGGTCGGGAACGCAGTACAGCCCGCTCGACCCGCTGGCTATCGAGGTCGCGGTAACGGGCGCGACGTTCGACGCTACGACGAGGGGGTCGTTCACAGCGGCCGGACGCGGCGCCACCGACCGCCTCGCCGATACCGCCACGCGCGGTAGCGCAACATTCGCCGCCAGGCTCGCCGCCGATCAGTCCCTCACGACCGACCAGGCCAACCGCGGCTCAGTCACGTTCGCGGGCCGCAACGCCACGGACAGTTCCGGCGGCGTCACCGACACGGCGACTCGCGGAGGCGCCGCTTTCAACGGGCGAGGCGCCGTCGATCGCACACCCGGCGCCGCGGTGCGTCGCCCGTTCTTCGCTCCGCTCGACATCGCCGCCGTGACGGCGCCGCTCGATGTGGTCGCCGTCACCGCACCCCTCGATCTGGACGTGGAGGCGTAGATGTCCCAGAGCAGTGACACCGTGTTCGTGATCGTCGAGGACGACCTCAAGCCCCCCCTCACCGGCACGCTGAAGGACGCGACCGGCGCGAACGTCTACCGGCCCGGCAAGACGGTGAAGGTCGCGGTGCGCCCAGTCGCCGGCGGCGCGGGCTCGGACATCACGGCGGCCTGGGCGGACTCGCCAACGAACAACCGCCCCACGCTCGCCTGGACGAGCGGCAACAAGCTCGCGGTCGGCGCGTACTACGGCCGCTTCCGCACCGACCCCTCCGGCAGCGAGCAGTGGTCGTTCCCCACCGAGGACCCGTTCACCATCGTTGTGACCGCGAAGACCGGCACATGACCACGCTTCTGACATTCACCCCGCCGACCGGCGACCTGTTCGCTGCCGTCGAGGTTCACGCCTCGACGGATGGCGAGTCGTGGCGCGTGGTCGGCGCGAGCCCAGCGTTCCGGCTCACCGACGACAGGCCGCCGCGGATGCTCCCGGCGGGGAGTGTCAGCGTCGACTGCAAGCTCGAGCCCGGCGACGCCCTCGTCCGTCTCGCATGGGTTCATGAGGACTCCTCGCGGGGACTGGAGTGGGTCGCGCCGCACGCGCCGAACGAGAAGCCCAGGAGGCGCCGATGAGCACCGTGTACGCAACCGCGACCGAACTGCGTGCAGCACTCGACGTGTCGCTCGCCGAGCTGCCGGACGCGCGCGCCGAGAGCGTGATCATCGAGGCTGAGGACTTCACGGACAGCCTGCTCGGCGGATGGCCGGTCTACGAGACGACGGGCCGCAAGATCGTGGAGGATCAGGTCGAGGCGTGGCAGTGGGCGAAGCTGAACCGCGCCGTCCTGCTCCTCGCCGTCGAGCTCTACGGGTCGCCCACGCTGCTGCAGCGGCCGCGGTACCGCCGCGAGAAGGGCCCGGACTTCGAGTTCGAGGACCCGCTCGGCGGCGGCATCCTGTCGCGTTACATGGCGGTCCTGAACGACTCGGGGCTGCGGCGCTCGGCGGGCCGCGCGGTCGCGGGCCGGTGCGCGCCGGCTCGATCACGGTACGCGGACTTCTTCGACCGCGAGCGCGGGTGATGGTCAACGCGACGCTGACCGAGGTCGCGCTCGCCTCGGGTGTCGACCGGCACGGCGAGCCGTCGGCGGTCACGGTGGAGTGGGCGGGCCGCGTGCGCGGCTATCTGCACTCGCCGCGAATGGCCCGGAATGAGGACGGCCGCGAGAGCGACGAGCGGCCGGTGCGGTTCACGATCGAGGGCGCGGCGAGCGTGTCGATCAGCGACCTGCTCGTGTCCGGCGCGGACGGCAAGGCCGCGGAGATCACGATCGAAGACGACGTGTCCGGCGCGGAGGAGATCTACACGCTGAAGGGCGTCGCGCGCTACCAGGTGGGGAGCGTGGCGGACAGCGTGCGCCTCGAGCTGCGCAAGGGCCGGGTGCAGTAGATGGCCACCGAGCGGCGCCTACCGAGCGACCAGGTCGCCGCGCGCCTGGAGCGCATGTACCTCGACGCGCAGCGCGCGATCATGGCGCAGGTCCAGGCCGCCCTGGCCGCCGGCCAGCTCATGCGCGCGCAGGAGCGCCGCCTCCAGCTCGCCGCCGTCCTCGCCACGCTCGACCAGCTCGGCTCCGCGACCGACCCGCTCGCCCGCCAGCTCGCCGCGCAGGCGCACGCCGACGGGTCCGACACGGTCGTGCGCGAGCTGCGCCGCATCACCGCCGGGCCAGTGATGGTCCCGCAGAGCTTCACCGGCGTGCAGAGCGACGCGGTCCGGCTGCTCGGCGACGCGATCACCGGCCGCCTCGACGTCGCGCGCCGCACCGTCGGCCGGCAGGTCGAGGACGTCTACGCGAAGGCGGGGCGCCGCGCGACGATGCGCGCGCTCCTCGGCGCCGACTCGTCGCCGCAGATGGCGACCGCTGAGCTTCGCCGCGACCTGCAGAGCCGCGGCATCACCGGGTTCGTCGACCGCGCCGGCCGCCAGTGGCGCCTGGACACGTACGCCGAGATGGCGATCCGCACCACGACCCGCGAAGCCGTCGTGCAGGGCTCGATGGACCGCATGGCGTCGCATGGCATCGACCTCGCCCGGGTCTCCACGCACGGCGGGTCGTGCGCGATCTGCTCACCCTACGAAGGGCGACTCGTCTCCCTGTCGGGGCAGACCGTGGAGTACCAGGGGGAGGCCGTGATGGACGCCTCGATCGTCCCGCCGTATCACCCCCGGTGCCGCCATTCGCTCGCGCCCGTGGTGGTCGACGTGGAGGAGTTCATCCGGGCGCAGCAGTCCGCCCCGGCTGGGATCATGTAGCCACCCCGAACAGATCGGCCGGGCGGCGCTGTGAACGCCCCCGGCCACGGCACAGGAGGGCTAGCTCCCATGCAGCAGGCAGACTACTGCCGCGTCCCGATCACGAAGCGCGACGGCACCGTGATCGCCCACGCACTCGTGGACCCCGAAGACTTCGAGCGCATCGCCGCTCACCCGTGGTGCCTGCGCCACGGCTACGCCCGCCGCCACGTGAAGCACCCGGACGGCGTCTGGCGCCCGATCCACATGCACCGCGAGATCCTCGGAGATCCGCCCGCGGGCATGACGATCGACCACGTGAACCGCGACGGCCTCGACAACCGCCGCGCGAACCTGCGCATCGTTCCGGTCGCGGGCAACATCCAGAACCTGACACCGCGCAAGGGCACCGCGTCGCGCTACCGCGGCGTGACCTTCCACAAGGCGTCCGGCCTGTGGTTCGCTTCCGCAACGCTGCGCGGCGTGCGTCACAGCCTCGGGTACTACCGGGACGAGGACGAGGCCGGAGCTGCCGCCGCTGCGTGGCGCCGTGAGAACATGCCCTACGCGACCGACTAGGAGGACCGCCATGCCGCAGGTGACGTACATCGGGCTCGCGGCACTCGAAGCGCGAGCAGTCGAAGCCCTCGCATCGGGCGTCACCAGGGCGGCACACGACCTCGAAGGGCGGGCGAAGGCGGCCACCCCCGTGGACACGGGAACGCTCCGCGCATCCATCCACGTGGACGGCCCGCAGATCGGCGGCATGAGCGTGGAGGCACGAGTCCAGACGGGCGGCGAAGCGAGCGGCTATGCGGCTTTTGTCCATGAGGGCACCGGGCCGCACGAGATCCGCGCGCACGGCAAGGCGCTCGCGTTCGACGGGCACTTCGCGAAGTCCGTGCACCATCCGGGCACCCCGGCGTTCAAGTTCCTGGAGGGCCCGCTCGTGCAGATGGCCGGCGTGTACGAGGCGTTCATCGCCGCCGCCGCCAGGAGCGCATTCTGATGGCGGACCTGATCGTCATCGAGGAGCTGCAGGACTACCTCGTCGCGCAGGGCATCGGGAACCTCCCGAGCGCCGCGCCATCCACGTCGGTCCCGCGGATCTACCTCAAGGGCCGCGACGGCGCGCGCCTCCCGGAGATCCCGGACGAGACGACGACGATCGTCCTCTCGGACACGATGCTCGCGCCGGCCGCCAGCCTGGCCGCGTTCCTCGAGGAGGCGTTCGTCGACGTCACCGTGCGCTCCACGAGCGCGGGCACCGCGAAGCTCACGCACCGCGCGATCCGCAACCTGCTCCATCCGAACGCCGCGCACGGCGGCCGGAAGCAGTGGACGATGGGCGACCTGCTCGTGCAGTACTCGACGATCTGGCGCGGCGAGCAGGAGCTCCCGCCGCCGCCCGGGTCGGCCGACAGCCGTAGCGACGTGCGGACGTATGACCGCGTCGCGTCGTACCGGATCGGGTGCGCCCGGTCCTCCCTCGTCGTCTAGGCCCGCCGGAGGGCCTGCGGCCACATCACCCTGCCCGGCTGCCCCGGAGGCGCCGAGCGGTCCCTACACGCCCACTGGAGGGCCACACATGAGCGAGAACCTCGCGTACTTCGAGCTGCGGCCCGAGATCGGCGAGCACCCCGATGACCCGCTGCAGTCGATCTCGGCCCCCGTCGCGGTGCCGATGATGGTCGGCCGCGAGGTTGCCGAGGGCACCGAGGTCCACATCATCACGCAGCGCCCGAAGCTCGACCCGGGCTACTCCGCGCGCGTGATCCCCGGCACGCGGATCGTCGAGGTCCGCGACCGGCTCCTGCGCGACTGGTTCACGCAGGACGCGCGGTTCACGCCGTGCGACCCGCCCACCCGGGCGAAGACGGAGAAGCAGAAGCGCGCCGCGAAGGAGCGGGCCGCGTCCACCACCACCGCGAAGGAGCAGTGAGATGACCGCAACCGCGATCGAGTCGGGCGTCGGCCACGTCTGGCAGGCGAAGCAGAGCACCCTGGGCACGATCCAGGCGCCGTCGGACTCCGGGACGAAGCACCTCCGGATCGTCGGCGACAAGTCCCTCAAGGGCGCGAAGGAGCACGGCTCCGAGGAGTGGGTCGACGGTGAGGCGTTCGGCACCCCGGGCGTCTACGTCAACACGGCCGGCGGCGACGTCGGCGAGCTGACGTTCCAGGCGCAGCCCGAGAACGCCGGCTGGGCGTTCGCGCAGGCGATCGGCTCCGACGTCGTGACCGGCGCGTCGGATCCGTACACGCACACGATCGCGACCGGCTCGACGGCCGCGGCGCTGCAGACGATCCGCCAGCAGGTCGGCTCGGCCGTGGGCCCGTGGAAGAACAGCTTCTACGACTCGCGGATCAACAAGGCGACGTGGAACTGCGGCGCCGATCAGATCCTCGCGCACTTCACCGAGGGCATCCTCGCGATGAAGTCCGCCGAGTGGTTCACGACGTCGCCGTCCGCGACGGACTCCGGCACCGACCCGTTCAACTGGCACGAGGTCACAGGCGCGGTCACGATCGACGCGACCGTCTTCAACGAGGTCGACGGTGAGACGCTCGAGCTCGACCGCAAGGACTCGCTGCACTACGGCGACTCGCACCTGCCGATCTGCTTCATCGCGGGCAAGGGCGAGATCAACCGGTCGTTCTCGGCGCTCGTCACCGACAACACGCTGCCGGTGCTGAAGAACGCGCTGTACGGCACGACGTCCCCGTCGAACGGGACCGGCCTCGCGAGCACGGTGCAGTTCGCCGCGCTGGAGACGACCTACACGCGCAGCGCGAGCCGGACGCTGAAGATCACGACGCCGAAGGTCGAGCTCAAGGCGTCGGACTTCGAGATCGGCCCGCGCGCCGAGGGCGGGAAGATCCCGGTCTCGTTCGGCGGCCGCTGCCTGAAGTCCGGGTCCACCGCGGCCCTCACCGTGGTGGCGAAGACCGGCGACTCCGCGGCCTACGTCTAGGCCATGAGCAAGGACACGGAGACGACCGGCGGGGAGAGGCTGCCGGTCGTCACGGTCGCTCGGTTCGAGGCGGCGTCGAAGCTCATCGAGCAGCTCGTCGAGGAGAACACCGACCTGTTCGTCGGGAAGATGCACGCGTACCGCGAGCGCTCGCGCGCTGGCACCTCGCGCGCCCTGACGGCGGCGGAGGCGGCACAGGTCGCCGCCGGCCTGGCCACCGACCTGGCGGCCGAGGAGCGCGTGCAGATCGCCGCCGACGTGCAGGCCTCGACCCTGCGCGCGGTCGATGAGCCCTCGGTGCAGGAGGTGCTGCTCGCCGCCGGCCTGTCGACGGCGCCGGCGTTCCTCGCCGCGGCGCTGCGGTTCGTCGCGCTGATCGAGCTCGACGCCGACGCGTTCGAGCAGGCGTACGACGACGGCACGCTCGACGAGGTGCTCGCCCCGCAGATCCGCGCGCTGCGCGAGCTGCCGCTCGAGGACGCTCGCGAGCGCGCGACGGCCGCGCTCGACCACCTCGGCTCGAAGGCGGGCGTCGCGTCGGGGGAAGGCGTGCGCCTGCTCATCACGGCGATGTGGCAGGCGCTACAGCAGGCGGCGAACCAGATGGCCCCGAGCCTCAGCTCGGGGCTGTCGTCGTTGACGGACTCGCACGAGCCTACGGATGGTCCGAGCGAGACATCCTCCACCGCGTCCCCGTCGGTCGAGCCCTCGCCTATCTCGGCATGACCAGGAAGCACGACAGGGCCGAGCAGCGGCTGCGGGAGAAGCTCGCGGGGTTCGTCGTGCCCGAGGAGGACGGCCGGGTGCAGGGCATCCGGCAGCGGCAGATCCAGAAGATGAAGGCCCGGAGGGGAGGGCACTAGCTCATGCTGAACGCAGGGTCGGTATACGCGCTGCTCGGTGCCCGCGTCGACATGGCCGGGTTCGCCAAGTACGACGCCGCGATGAAGCGGTCGATCGCGCAGGCGGGCGCGGCCGAGACGGCAATCGCCGGCTCGGGGAAGCGGTCGTCCGCCGCGATGATGGCGCTCGGCACCGCGGCGAAGACCGGCGCGGCCGTTGGGATCGCGGCGGTCGGCGCGGCGGCGGGAGACCCCGGAAACAGAGGAAGCCGTGATCTCC
>ERZ761584.493-NODE-493-length-12047-cov-3.074466_pt1 | contig 12047 bp, 16 predicted proteins | sample MGYA00512168_ERZ761584 | MGnify/ENA primary metagenome ERZ761584 (study PRJEB28899, sample SAMN03785564) | bioreactor sludge metagenome | biome: EBPR Sludge; feature: EBPR Bioreactor; material: 0.22µm filtered reactor supernatant | place: Saint Lucia: Queensland...
GGCATGGAGAGCGCGCGATGGAGAAGCGCCGGAAGGGTCGCCGGCTCGCTCCATCGGAGACGCTCCTGGCGGATTTTTCGGAAGCGTTGGAGCAGGCCATGGTGACGGCCGAGGTCGGGCACGTGGCGACGATCGCTCGGGCCGCGCAGGGGACGCCGGCCGTCGCGGCTGTGTACGACGAGAAGGGGCGGCTGCTCGTGCCGCACCAGCGCGCGATCCCGCCCGACTGGAGAGCGAGCATGGAGCACCTGGAGCGCACCGCGCCGCATCGCTGGGGGCGGCGCATCTTCCGGATCGAGGAGACCGGGCCAGCGTCGGCGACGAGCACGACGGGATCGATCCGCACGTACACGGTCCGGCTGCCGGAGCTCGATCCGCTCCCTCCGCGGCCGGTCGACGACGCTCCACAGAACGGCGTCGCGCACCGCGACCACAAGCCCGACAACGTGCGGCACGACGACGAAGACCAGGACGATCACGACGGCAGGTGAGCTACGATGGCAGCGACGACACGACGACGGACCGCGGGGCCACGACGGGGCGCGCGGTCAAGGAGAGACGACGACATGGAGACGCGACGACAGAGCGCGCCGGCGAAGCCGCGCGCGCAGAAGAAGGGCGATGGAGATCTGCACTTCGCTCCATCGGGCTACGAGGCGCTGTGCGGGGTGAACATCGCTCCCCCGGTCGGGAGGCCGCGCTTCACGCGCTCCGCCCAACGGTTTTTGAAGACGGCGAGCACGGGGTGCAGAGCCTGCATCGGGGCGTTGCCCGCTCACTATGCGTCGAAGATCGGTGAGACCCTGGAGCCGCTCGGCGAGAATCTGCGCGACTTCGCGCTGCCGCCGCTCATCATGGCGCCGCGGATGATCGGCCCGGTGATCGGGACGTTCGTCGACGGCGTGCTGCACCGACCGGCGAGCGACCAGGAGCTGGCCGCTGCGCGGTACGACAGCGCCTGGTCGGCGATCCAGGCGAGCCGCTCCGCGCCCGCGTGGAGCCCGAGCAGCGCGCGGCTCGAGCTGATGGCGATCCACAGCATGATCCTGCGAGGCCTCGAAGCGTCGCCGGTCGGATCGACGGTTAGGCCGGATGCACCGGGCTGGATGAACGTGGCGAGCTTCGGCATTCCCGGCCTGCGCCGCGTGCGGCTCGATCTGGTGCGCATCGTGATCGGGGCGAGCGCGTCGACGCTCCCGATCTCGCGCGAAGCGCTGCTGCGCGCGTGCGACACGGCGGAGTTCTTCGTGCGCTTCTCCGATATCGCGCTGGGCGGCTATATCCCGCCGGCGCTCGTGGAGATCGCGCAGCCGGATCTCGCGACCGCGACGGCGATCGTGTTTCGAGAGCAGAAGGCCGACGCGGATCGCCGGGAGCGCGAGCTGCGGTGCAGCCCGTCGGCGCGGATGGAGATCGGCAGCGGTCCGATGTCCGCCGGGAGGCCGACGTGAGCGCGCGCGAAGAGAAGCGCTGCGTCGCGTGCAAGGGCACGACGTCGGCGCACGGCTGGGCGAGCGTCATGATCGAGATCCGCGCGCCGGAGCTCGAGCCGGCGGCGTTTTGCGCGCAGGCGTGTTCGCCCGCGTGCATGGGCGTCGCGATCCAGCAGCTCTGCGATGGCGCGCGCAAGGCGTTCTTCGGAGGTGCATCGTGAGGCTCCTCGGTGCGCCGCTCATGCACCCAGGCGTCTCTCGCAGGGGCAACAACCGAGAGATCTGCTCCATCATCGGCTGCACGCGGAGCGGTCCCAGCTTCCGCACGTACACCGGCAGGCACTGGCACCCGCTCGATCCCGACCCGTGGCAGATCCACGCCGTCGACATCGCGCGCAGCCACGCCTTCACGTGTCGCTTCGGCGGGCACCTCGAGGACTTCTACTCCGACGCGCAGCATTGCGTGCTCGTGTGCGAGGCGCTCCGGCAGCTCGGCGCCGAGGAGCAGCGCGAGGGCCTGCTGCACGAGGTCGCCGAGGCCTACAGCGGCTTCGGGGACGTGACGACCGTGAAGCTCGACGAGGCCGTCCGCGCCTGCGTGAAGCCGATCGAGCGCTCCATCGACGACTGCGCCTCGGTCCGCTTCGGGCTGCCGATCGGTTTCGCCGAGGGCTCGACGACGAAGAACGCCGATCACCTGCTGCTCGCCGCGGAGGATCGCGACCTTCGAGGCCTCGACGCGATCGCCGAGCACGGGCGCGTCAGCGCGTGGCCGGCGCTGGACGCCGAGTGGCGCTGGCTCCGCTGGTTCCAGTACCTCTTCCCCGACGACCGCGACCGCAACGACGTGGCCGCGCGGCTGTTCGTGCTGCGCCCGCGCGTGTCGTGGGCGGGCCGATCGCTCGCGCACCCGTTCGAGGCCGGCCGCGCGCCGGAGCAGGTGCGGCGATGAGCACGGTCTCCCAGCGTCAGCTCGGCCTCCTGGACGTCGGCGCGCCTGCACCGTCGCGCTGCGGGCGCTGCGACGCCAAGCGCGGGCCCGGCGGCCGGTGCCGCACCTGCGACAAGGGCGAGATCCCCGAGCCCGGCAAGCCGGCGCACCGGCGCTGGACGCGCGGGATCGGTCGCGTCATCCGCCGGCGGCTCGAGGAGCGCGGGATCGGGCACCTGGATCTCGATGCCTACCGCGCGATCGTGCTGGGCGACGTCGTGCTGCCGGATCCGTGTCGAGCGCTGCTCGCCGACCTCGCGGCGCTCCCGTGCTCGGCGGCGAAGTACCGACGCCTCCTCGATCGCGCGGTGCTCCAGGCCCAGGCGTACCACGCGCTCCGCAAGCTGGGCTGGCCGGGCGATCACAGCCCGGCGACCGATCGCGCGGCCTTCGAGATCGCCGACGAGATCCTGGCCGCCCGTGCCGCGCGTGAGGCCGGCGTGCGGATCGTGGTCCACGAGCGCGCGCGGATCGCCGACGTCGACGACCATGCCGAGCGCGACCACGACGCGGAGCTGGAGGCGCAGCAGGCGATCGACGCCGTGCTGCGCGAGCGTAGAATGCAGGCGCCCGGTGACGGACCGGGCAAGGAGACGACGACATGAGGATCGGGTTCAACATCAAGCCGCCGCGCTTCGTGCGCGCCATCATCGCGCTCCCGGGGCTCGCGCTCCGCGTCGGGCGCCTCGCCGGGCAGGTGAACAGGCTCCAGCGCGTCGTGCGCGAGCTGCCCCGCTGCATGCAGGTGGAGGGCTGCCAGGCCTTCGCCGTGCTCATCCCGCGCCACGACGCGCCGCCGGGATCGGTGCCCTGCTGCGCCGCGCACCAGCCGAGCTACGCTCACCGGCCGCCGCACTTCGAGAGCCCGTACGCGCCGCACCTGCGCGCGCTGCACCCCGACGATCTGATCGCCGTCGAAGTGCTGCCGGGGGATCGATCGTGATCCTCGATCGACTGCGCGCCGCCGCGCGCGCCGCTCGTGACGGCCTCGCCCGCGTCGGGGAGCAGACGTCCCAGGTGACGTTCACGCTCGGCGGCTTCACCGCGACGATCCACGCGCCCCAGCAGGTGAGCGTGCAGCCGAACGCCACGCCGGCGACGCCGCCCGCGTGCAGCGCGCCGACGTCGTGCGGGCCCACCTGCATCCGGTGCGGCTCGCTCGGGGGCCGCCGATGAAGCCGCTCACGTTCGACGACGTCCATGTCGCGTGGCCCGGCCAGGCGACGCTGCGCGAGGCGTTCGAGCAGGCGCCCGGCGACCTCACGATCCCGCGCGCCGTTGTCGCGGAGCTGCTGCTCCACGGCTGGGACATCGAGCACCTCACGCTCGCGACGCCCACCAGGAGCGCATCGTGAAGGGTCCGATCATCGACACGGAGCTCACCGTCGATCCCGGCGCGGGCGCGATGGTGCCGCCGCGCGGGCGCGACGACGACGCCTGGCGCGGCCCTGACGAACAGGGCGACGACGACGCGGCCCGGCGCGCACGGGCCCGCCGTGCGGCGCGCTGGCCGTCGGATCTGGCCTTCGGCGTGGAGGACGTCCGCGGCCTCGTTGCCGGCTTCCTACACCGGCCGCCGAGCACGGTGAGCGTCGGGGTCGTCGCGCCCGGATCGATCTCCGTGAGCGCGGTCGGCGCGACGGTGGAGGATCTCGTCGCCGCGCACGATCACATGCGCACGGTCGCGCCGCTCGGGCTCTGCTTCCACATGACGAACCGCGCGCCGCAAGGCGACATCGCGCACGCGCGCGGAGCAACGCTCGACGACCTCGCCGGCCTCTACGGCGTCGAGCGCCATCCGGATCGGAGGCGCTGGTGAACGAGCACGACGCACGCGAGCTCGACATCGCCGACAGCGCGCAGCGGACCGCCGACGTGGCGCCGATCGATCACCGCGATCCGCGCCACGCGGCGGCGCTGCTCCGCCCTCCGACCGGCGCGATCGGCGAGGCCGAGGCGATCGCGCCGCGTCGTGCTGCTCGCCGACCCGACACCTTCGGCGGCGCGTACGGGCGACCTCGAGGTCGCGGCCGGTGAGCTGGTACAAGCCCAACGAGGATCGCCTGCCGATCCGGCCCGCGCCGGCGACGGCGAGCGTCGAGGTGATCACGTTCCGCCGCGTGCGTCGCGCCCGCGGCATGCACACGACCGGGCCGGAGTTCTCCCAGGGCCACGTCGCCGACTACCCGCCGGCGTGCGCCGACGCCGTGGCCTTCACCGCGTCGCGCACGCACGCTCGCGTCGACGTCGCGCCCATCGCGCACAAGCTCGGCCTGCGCCCGCACGAGCTGGAGCAGCTCGAGGCCGGGCGGATGGTCGTCGAAGCCGAGGACGGCTGGGATCGCGTCCGCGCGGCCCTCGTCGCCGTGATGTCCGAGCGCGAAGAAGCTCGGGCTCGTGCAGGCGTGCTGATGCCCCCAGCGCGTCGACCTTCTCCACCTGCGCCTCCTCGGCCCGCGTCGCGCGGCCGTCGCGGCTGACGCCCGCCCAGCGCGCGGCGCGGTAGGCTCCACAGGTGTCTGCTCCCTTCGGCGAAGACGACGGCTGGAGCCCGTACCCAGCGCAGGAGCGCTACCTGCGCTCGCCCGCGTTCGAGGCCGGCTACGGCGGCGCGGCCGGCGGAGGCAAGACCGACGCGCTGCTCATCGACGCGCTCCGGTACGTCGATCGACCGCGCTACCACGCGCTGCTGATGCGCCGCGAGGCGAAGCAGCTCCACGGTACGCTGCTGCTCCGCGCTCACGAGATCTATCCGCGCGTCGGAGGGAAGTGGCGCGGCGTCGACTCGAGCTTCCACTGGCCGAACGGCGCTCGGATCGAGTTTGGATCAGCGAAGGAGATCCAGGCCGTTAAGAAATACCAGGGCGCGTCGCTGCAGTTCCTCGGCTTCGACGAAGGGACGCACTTCACCGAGTGGCAATATCTCTACATGCTCGCGCGCGTGCGCGGCTCGCACGTCGCGCCGCTCCGCGTCCGCATCGTCACGAACCCGGGCGGCATCGGGCACGAGTGGGTCCTGCAGCGCTTCGGAGCGTTCCTCTACCCGCGCGAAGGGGACGAGTACTTCGATCCGAACTACGAGGGGCCGTTCGCCGACGACGGCGAGATCCTCTGGTTCCTGCGCGATCGCGATGGCCGAGAGCACGTAGTCGATCCGTGGACGCCGCGCGCGAAGACGCGCACCTTCTTCAAGGCGCGCGTCTCCGATAACCACACCTACGCGGGATCGGAGTACGAGGACACGCTGTGGAGCTTGCAGCTCCTCGATCGCCTCCAGCTCCTGCACGGCAACTGGATGGCGCGCCCGAGCGCGGGCATGTTCTTCCGCAGGCCGTGGTGGCAGTTCTCCGAGGCCTGGCCGAGCGACGTGCTCGCTCGCGTGCGGTATTGGGATCTCGCGTCTACGCCCGCGGAGCGCGCGCAGGTGGGCACCGCGTGGACCGCGGGCCTGCGCCTCTCGCGCGATCACAAGCGGCGCTTCTTCGTGGAGGACGTCGTACGCGGACAGTGGTCGCCGGGCGACGTGAAGGCTGCGATCCGCGCGACGTGCGAAACCGATCCCGACGACACGCTAACGATCATCGAGCATGATCCCGGGCAGGCCGGCGATGCGCAGGCCTTCGACTTCGTGCAGTTCCTCGCCGGCTTCAACGTGCGCACGCTGCGACCGCAGGGCGACAAGATGCAGCGCGCGAAGCCTGCGAGCTCGCAGGCCGAGGTCGGCAACTTGATCCTCGTGAAGGGGAAGTGGAATGCTCCCTTCATCCGCGAGGGCGAAGCGTTCCCCGACTCGGAGGCGAAGGATCAGATTGACTCGCTCTCCGGCGCTCTCAACCATATCGCTCGATTCCCGGGCTTCCGCACGGTGCGCCGCGGGAAGCGCGAGATGACAATGGAGACGTCCTGATGACCGCTCTCTGGCTCCCCCCTGGCGTGCAGGCCCGTATCGATGCGACGGCGCTGCGGAAAAAGATCTTCACCGGCCGCGGGAATCTCCCCTGGTCGGAGAAATATCGAACGTACTACGGGCGCGCGCTCGATCTCGATCGGATCGAGAATGCGCTCCGCGCCGCGCAGGTGGGGATCATGGTCGACATGAGCGATCTTTCTCGCGAGGCGCTCGCGATGGATCCGCACCTCAACAGCGTTGCACCGAAGCGCTTCGGCAAGCTCCGCAGCGCCGACTACTCCATCACGCCGGCCGTCGATCCCGAGCTCGACAAGCGCACCGCGACCGAGATCGCTGACATGGTGCGCGCGAAGGTCGCAGCGATCCGCGGCTTCCGACAGTCGATCTACGATCTCGCCTGGGGCGTGTTCGACGCGCGTGCTGCGCTGGAGATCGACTGGAGGATCACCGGCGGCCGCTTCCCGTGCTCCATCGCGAGCCTCGACTGGATCCATCCGCGCCGGCTCGGCTACGGGCCCGACCGCGAGCTGCGCGTGATCGAGACCTTCCTCCGCGTCGGCTGGTTCGAGCCGGTCGGCACCGCGCTGGACGACATCCCCGGGAAGTTCTGCACCTGGATGCCGCGCATGTTCGCCGACTACCAGGAGCTCGAGGGGCTCTCGCCCCGCACGATCTACTGGACCCACATGAAGCGTTTCTCGGCGCGCATGCGCGGGATCCTCACGGAGCTCTTCGCGCTGCCGTGGCGCACGCTCGAGGCCGACAAGGACGCGCCGGTGCAGAAGGAGGACATGGACCAGGCCGCCGACGACGCCGAGGCGCTGGGGATGGAGAGCACCGCTGGCTTCCCGCCGGGCATCAAGCTCAACCTGCACTGGCCCGACATCGGACGCGAGGGCTCGAACCTGCTCACGATGACGAGCGACGACGTGGACTCCCAGATGAGCCGCATGTGGCTCGGCCAGGACGCGACGACGAAGGCCGCGACCGACGCGCTCGGCGGCGGCATGACGAAGCAGCTCAAGGCGGAGCAGGATCTCGTGCTGGAGATGGACGGCTCGGGGATCAGCGAGCGCATCCAGGAGGACGTGATCGAGAAGCTCGTGCTGCTCAACTGCGGTGCCGATTGGCTGCCGTACGCTCCGAAATTCGAGCTGCTCGTGAAGCCGAGCAAGGACCGCGCAGCGCAGCAGGACCGCTATAACAAGGCGATCTCCATCGGCGTCCCCGTCCCCGTCGCGGAGTACTACTCGGAGACCGGGATCCGCCCGCCCGAGCCTGGCGAGTCGGTCTTGGTCGTCGACGCCGCTTCCGGCGGCACCGTCGCGAAGATCTGGACCCCGCCGGGCGGGACGCCTCCACCGGGCGCGTTGCCGCCGACCATGACGCCGGCAGCGGGCGCAGCGCCGCCGGCTGGGGCCGCAAGCGACCCCGCGCTGGACGACGACGAGGAGCCCGCGCCCGACGGCGCTGCGAGCACGCAGGGCGGCATTGCCGACGCGCTGCGGAGCGTGCTCGGCCTGGAGCGCGCCGGCGTGCAGCTCGGCCGGCAGCCGAACGTGCGCCACGGCTCGCCGGAGGACGTGATCGCGCGCGGGCTCTCGGAGGGCGCGCGGCACTGCACCGGCTGGGCGTCCACGCTCTCCGCGAGCGTCGACGGGCTCACGACCGCGACGGGGATCTTCCGAGCGCTCGCGAGCGCGGCTGGCGGGCTGCCCCTGCACGCGATGTCATCCTCGCTCGAGCGGACCATGGTGCGTTCGCTCATGCTGGGCGCGCTCGACGCGGCCTGGGAGGCGGAGAACGATCGGCTCATCGAGATCCCCGCGTTCGATCGCGCGCGCGGCGCGGTGCTCCTCGCGCCCGCGACGCCGCCCGGCCAGGGGACCGACTTCACCGCGAAGCCGTTTCAGGAGGCGATCGCCTTCTTCACGTCGAAGAGCCCGATCCCGAAGAAGGACTTCGACCTCCTCCGCGCGGCGGCGAAGCAGCGCGCGTTCACCGTCGCGACGCTCGCACGGCAGGAGATGCTCGACACGGCGCACGCCGAGCTCACGAAGGCGATCGAGGACGGGGCTGACCTCCGGAGCTTCTCGAAGGCGCTCGCCGCGCGCTTCGAGAGCGCGGGATGGACGCGCCTCAAGCCGTCGCACGTGGAGACGGTCTTCCGCAACGCGACCATGAGCAGCTATTCCAGCGGCCGGATCAAGCAGATGCGGCAGCCCGCCGTGCTTGCCGCGCGGCCGTACTGGCAGATCGTCGGCGTGGACGACGACCGCACGCGGCCCGCGCACGCGGCGCTGCACGGGCGCTGCCTTGCGGCCGACGATGCCTTCTGGAAGGCCGGCTTCCCGCCCTGGGGCCACAACTGCCGCTGCCGTGTCGTCTCCCGATCTGCGCGCGATCTCGATCGGTTGAAGATCAGCGTCGAGCCTGGCGCGACCATCACGGGCGTCCCCGACGAGGGCTGGGACTCGAGCGGGCTGCTCGACTAGCGGCCCTCGGGTCAGTAGCCTTCCAGCTCCATGACGATCTCCGACTTCAACCCGGCGCAGGCGCCGGTCACCGACCGGCGCTGGCTCGCGAACCGCTTGAAGACGCTCCGTGATGAGGTCGTAGCGGAGATCGCAGCGCTCCCCGTTGGCTCCGGTGTCCGCCGCTGCGTGCGCGCCATTCTCGCGGAAAACTTCGAGGAGCTGCCGGCCGGCACGAGCGCGACGATCACGATCAGCAACGCCGACGTCCCCACGAACGCGGTAGGCAACGGCTGCCGATTCGCCCTCAACACGGCCTTCGATGGACCAGGCCTCACGTCGCTCAAATTGTCGATCGGCACGCCGTCGAGCCCGACAGCGCTGCTCGACAGCTTCGAAGTGAGCGTCGGCGGCGGAGCCTCGGCGTTCGGCGAGAAGAGCGTGGATCTTCTCGCCGGTGGAAACTCGATGGGCGTTCTCATCGCCGGCCCGTTGATCGTGACGCTCGAATCCACGGGAGCCGACGTCAACACGATCACGGTCGGCGAGGCGCCCATCGTCGCGCACGTCGTCGCCTCGGAGGGGCTATGAAGCCCCTCGCCCTGATGATCGTCGCGCTCGCCGTCTGCACGCCCCAGCGCTGCGTCGATTACTCATCGCCTCCCGACAGGTGCCCAGCTCTCCCGTGCGTGGAGACGGGCCACGTGCCCTGCACGAGCGATGCGGACTGCGCGGGCTCGATCGGCCAGGCGTGCCGGCCGACGACGTGTCAGAGCGCCTGTCGCCCCACGTCGATCGCGGGAGCGTGCTGCGACCGCAACGAGGACTGCGCGTCGTTGATCTGCGTCTTCGGGGCCGCGCCGCCGGGCACGTGCGGACCGGGCGGGATGCTCTGGGACGCGGGGCCCCCATGACGAAGCATTTCCCGAGAGCGAATCGTGCAGTAGGCTCTCTCGCATGACGCTCCCGGATCTGAACCCGACGAAGGCTCCCGTCTCCGATCGACGCTGGCTCGCGAAGATCGTGAAGCTGATCCGCGACGCCGTGGAGACGCGGCTCGCTGCGCTCGAAGCTGGGACCGGCGTCGCCGCCGCTGTCGCCGGCGTTTCGGCAGGCACGATCAGCGGTGCGAACCAGCAAGTCCTCGAGCACGTGCGCGACGGGCTGATGGCTTCGATCCCGATCGGCGGCGGCGTGCTCGCCGAGACGATGCTGCAACGCGAGGGCATCCCCGGAACGATTTCGGCCGTCGAGCTCAAGTGCCCGACAGCGCTGGTCGCCGACGACACGAACAACGTCACGATCACCGTGCGCCGCAGGACGAATGCCGGCGTTGCGACGACCATCGTCGCGAAGACGACGAACGTCGCCGGCGGTGGCTTCTCGGCCTTCGCGTGGGGGTCGCTCGGATCGCTCGCCGGTACGTCGCTCATCGCGACCGACGATGTGAGCGTCCAGGTGGCCGTCGCGGGCAGCGGAACGATCCCCGCGGGCAGCGTGCTCCGCGTGAAGTACGCGGGCACCTGATCATGGGCGTCGCTGCGACGATCAAGGCCGCGCCCGGCGCGTGCCTGCTGCGCGGGAAGCACGTCCCCGTCCGCTGCTCTCTCGCTGCGAACGACACGACGACGAAGGCCGTCTGGATGCAGGTGGCCGAGGCCGGCGTGTACCTCGGTCACCAGGCCGGCCCGTTCGAGTTCACCGCAGCGGTCTTCGATCAGATCATCGCCAATTTCCGACGGCTCCCGGAGTACGCGCCGGGCGCCGATGGGATCGGGACGGCGCGCGTGATCCCGTTCGACTGGAGGCACGCGAGCGAGCGCCCGCCGCAGGACATCCAGGCCGAAGCCGCGCAGTCGTGGATCTGGGATCTGCGGCAGCAGCTCGGCGCGGACGGCAAGCCCGAGCTCTGGGCGTTCACCGAGCTGCTCGAGCCGGCGCGCTCGTTGATCGCTGCCGGCAAGATCGCCTGGACGAGCGTCGCCGTCTGGCCCGACGCCGTGGACCAGATCACGGGCGAGAAGATCGGCTACTACATGAGCTCGGTCGCGTTCACGAATGATCCCTTCATCCGCGGCATGGTCCCCGTGTCGATCGCTGCGGATCGAGCCGCCGGGAAGAAGCTCTACTTCGTCGACCCATACGACAAGCCGCAGACGGCCGCGCAGCTCGTCGAGGCGCTGCGCTGCATGTTCGGTCTCCCCGAGCTCGCGCCGCTCGCCGACGTGATCGGGCAGCTCGCCGTGCTACGTGCTGCAGCGCTCGGTCAGACCGCGGCGCCCGCCGGAGTCGACGTGCAGCACCTCGTCGGATGCCTGCGCATGCTCTTCGGCTTGCCGACGCTCTCGGGCGTCGAGCAAGTCTTCGCGGAGGCGAGTAAGCTCATCGGCGCGCTCGCCGCAGAGCAGGCAGCGCCCCCAGGACAAGTTTCGGCCGCGCGCGCGGCAAAGGAGATCCACGTGAACGAACGTCAGCTCATTCGCCTCATGGCGCGGCTGCTCGGGCTCGGCGCGCACGCCGATGTCGACGAGGCCGGCTTCCCCACGCTGCTCGAGAAGATGGCCGGGCCCGCCGGTGCGGCCGGCAAGCTCAGCGCAATCTTGCAAGGGCTCGGCGTGCAGGACGTTGACGGCGCGATCGAGAAGATCAAGTCGACGCTCTCCAGCGCGAAGGCGCTCACGGACGCGATGCCCGAGCTGGCCGAGCTGTACGAGGAGGCCGCGGAGGGTGAGGACGCTGCTGCCGAGCAGGACATGTCGCGCGCGATGACCGCGTATCGGATCGATCCGGCGACCTCGCCGACGCACGCGCAGGGGCTCTTCTTCGCGCGCACGGCGGGCGTCGAGTTGCCGCGCCTCACGCGCGACGCGGCTGGCAAGCTCGACGTCAGCGTCCTGCTCGATGCCAGCTGGCGCGGTCGCGCGAAGCAGGCGCGCACGCTCCGACGCCAGGCGCGCACCGCGTTCCTCGCGGAGCTCGCGACGGCCGAAGGCGCTGCTCCTCCCGAGCACCAGCAGCAGCAGCTCCGCGGCTCGCAGGGACCGACGTACGCGAGCCCGCTCTTCCAGCGCTTCTTCGCCGCGGCCCGACAGGGCGCCGGCGCGGGCCCGCTGGGCGGCGCGTCGTTCGACGAGCGGGGTCAGCCGCCGTTCGGCTTCGGCGGGCAGCACGGGCCCCAGGGCGGGCAGCAGCCGCGTGGCAATGCCGGTCCGCCCACGCACTGGCCGCCGCCCGCCGGC
>ERZ761584.494-NODE-494-length-12035-cov-5.043990_pt1 | contig 12035 bp, 16 predicted proteins | sample MGYA00512168_ERZ761584 | MGnify/ENA primary metagenome ERZ761584 (study PRJEB28899, sample SAMN03785564) | bioreactor sludge metagenome | biome: EBPR Sludge; feature: EBPR Bioreactor; material: 0.22µm filtered reactor supernatant | place: Saint Lucia: Queensland...
ACTCCATCGTCTCCAAGGTTCTCCCTCCGCTCGCGCGGTTCGGCGAAGGGCTTGTTGGTGTCGCCAAGGCTCTCGGATGGATTTCCGAGACGATTGGCGAGCGTGAAAACAAGAAGGAATCCGACCGCGAAGCAAGGCGCGGAAAGGCGCTCGGGTCTTTCGATTCCCCTGCGACGAAGGCGGCGCTTGACGAGGCCGCCAAGGGGGGCGGTTCGTTGCTCGGCGCGCTGTTCGGGTCGGACGTTGAGAAGGCCCGCGCGGCCCTGAAATCGGCAGCAGACGAGTATAAGCGCGTCAAGGACATTCGGGACGGGCAAGCGGGGAAGCGGTCGCCATCCGAACAGACGCAGTGGGATTCTCATCTTGCCAGCAAGGCGGCGGAACTCTCTGCCGCCTTTGATCGCCTGAAATCTGCGACTGGCGCCGATGCACCCGGCCCGCCCGGCTTCCGCTCCGAATCCGCCGAGGCCGCAGCGGCCGAACTCGACAAGCTCGCCGCTGGCGCCGGCCGCGTCTCGGAAGCCATCAAGGCGTGGCAGAACATCGCCAGCCCGACGCAGGGCGCGAAGGGACTCGCCGAACAGACGGGCGACAAGATCGAAAACGACAACCGCAAATACGAAAACATCGGCAACGATCAGCGCACGATCTCGCCGACCGTGAACATCAACCAGACGATTTCCGGGATGGAAGGCGCAGCGGCAGCGGCTGGCGCGGCGGCCAAGAGCGGCGTGCTCGGGGCGATTTCATCGAAGGGCGCGAACACGAGCACCGGCGCAATCAACGCGCCCTAGCGCCCTCGCTTGGGCGGTGACACGTTGAAGATCGCGGCAAGGTCCGGCGGCGTCGCGATCCTGACCGGCGGGGCCGGCAACAGGCGACCATCCTCGCCGCGCTCGGCATCCATCGCATCCTGAACCTCTATCAGGCTATCGACCTTCGCCTCGACGACGGCAAGGCGGGATTCGATCCGCGCCAGCGCGGCGAGGACGCGGGACAGGTCGTCGTCTCGTTTCGGCATGCCGGGGAGTCTACCGTGGTCGCATGCCTTCTGACAAATCGGACGATCGGGGGCGTCCTGATCGACGTGATCGTGTCCGAGACGCCGACATCGGGGATGGAAATCCCCGCGCACCCCGTCGAGAAGGGCGCGCAGATTTCCGATCACGCCTATCGCAAGCCGCACACCATCAAGATCGAAGGGGCTGTGGACGAGGCCCGTGCCGCGTCGGCCTATGAAGACCTGTTGCGCGTCATGGCGACGGCCGAGCCGTTCGACTTCCTGTTCGGGTTCCGCCTGTTCCAGAACATGCTCATCTCGTCGATCGAGCCGACGCGGGACGAGACGCATAGCCGCATCCTGAAATTCTCCGCCGAACTGACAGAAGTGGTGATCGTCGCGTCGCAGGAAGGCCCGGCGACGGCGGGCAAGGCTGGCGGGAAGGGTGGCGACGAACGCGGCAAGGCCGCGACGAACCGGGGAACGGTGCAGGCTCGCGAGGTCGCAACGCCGCCCGGTTCGCGCGGCGAGAAAATCCTGGCCGATCTAGAGGCGCTTTGATGCTGGTCGAAATCCCGGTCATCGACGCACCGGCGCAGCGCCTGCGCACCACGTTGAACGAAGTCGATTGCACCCTCGAACTTCGCCACAACGCGACGACGGACGCATGGTCGCTGTCTGTGGAAATCGGCGGAGACGTGATCGTCGCAGGTCTGCGGATCGTCCCCGGCGTTGATATCGTCGCCGGCTACGGGCTCGGCATCGGCAAGCTGGGCGTGGGGGATTGGGACGGGCAGGCGATGGATCCCGATCGCACGGCGTTGCCGGCCGGTCGCTGGCGCCTTGTGGGGTATTGGGAATGACGCGGCAATGGCTGCGGCGCGTCCGCCTGACCGTATCGGGCTCTGGCGGGTCGGTTTCGTTCGACGGCACGCAAGACCTTCAATCCGGGCAGGTCGAAAGCGGCGGGTTCAAGATCGGGTTCAACGTCGCCAAGACGATCGGCTCGAAACAGAACACGGCGAGCATCACGATCTGGAACCTCACGAAGTCGAACCGCAACAAGCTCGGCGAGGAGTTCGACAAGGTAAAACTGGAAGTCGGCTACAAGGATTCGGGCCTGTCGCTCCTTTACGAGGGCGACATTCGCGACGTGACGCACACGAAGGACTCGGCCGACGTGCAATCGTCGATCGAATGCGGCGATGGCGACAAGGCGGTGAACAAGGGCGCGGTGTCCAAGACGTTCCCGAGTGGCACCAAGCCCAAGGCCGTGATGGAGTATCTGATTTCTCAAATGCCCGGCGCCCGCAAGGGCAAGATCGTCGGCATCGACGACGCGCCCGCCTTCAAGCGCCCCGTCACGGTCTATGGATGGTCCGCGCAGGAAATGGACAAGATGGGCCGGCACACCGGCTCATACTGGAACATCCACAACGGCAAGGTGAACGTCGTCAAGAACGACAAGCACCTCGGCGAAGCGGCGATCGTTTCCAGCGAAACCGGAATGATCGGTATCCCCGAGGAAACGGACAAGGGCATCAAGTTCAAGGCGCTGTTGAACACCAAGATCGTTCCGGGGCGCCTTGTGGATGTGCGCAGCGGGTTTCTCGACGACACGAGCGGGCGCGACAAGCGGGCCAGCGACGCGGGCGGCGGGTTGTTCCGCGTCGCCTCTGCGACGTTCACCGGCGACACGCGCGCCGAAGAATTCTTCGTCGAGGTCGAGGCCAACCGCGTTCAGGGCGACAAGGTGGTGAAGTGATGGCCGGTTATCAGGGCACATCGACGCGCCGCGATCCTCATGAGGGGCTGTCTGCGGCGATCGAAGCGGAGCGGCGCAGCATCAATACGACATTGCCCGGAACAATCGTCTCGTATGATCCAGCGCGCCAGAAAGCGACCGTGAAGCCGCGCCTGAAACAGAAATTTGGCGACACGACACTCGACGCGCCCGATCTTCTCGAAGTCCCGGTCCAGTTTCCTCGCGCTGGCGGGTTCATCTTGCACAAGCCGCCGGCGGCCGGCGACGAAGTGACGCTTCATTTCGCGCAGCGTTCGCTTGAGCCGCCGGTCGATAGCGGCGAGGCGAGCGACGGCTACCCGGCGCGGATGCACGACATGTCCGACGCCGTCGCCGTGCCGGCCGCGCACTCGAAAGCGAAGGAACTGCCGAACCTGCCGGCGGACAAGCTCCACCTCGGAAGCGAGGACGGCAAGAAGGGAATGCAGGTCGGGAAAGACGGCAAGGTGGCGCTGGTCGGCGGCCCCGATGGCGGCGAAAAGATCGTCGTCGATCAAGCCACGGGCAAGGTTGACATGAAGGCGAATGGCGAAAGCTTGTCCGCGATCCTGCGTGACTTCGTGACCGTATTCCGCGACCATCTGCATGCGACCGTTCCGATGGACTCGCCCTACATCGCCACCGCGAACGCGCTGCTCGCACGGCTCAACAGCATGGGGCTTTGATCCATGGCGGATTATGTCGGCCTCGCGATCAAGCCCTACAACGATCTTGAACTGACGACGGACGGCAACCTTCGCCTTGTCTATGACGCCGAGGCGATCGGCCAGCATGCGCGCCAACGATTGAGCCTGTTTCTCGGCGAGTGGTTTCTTGACGCGGAATCAGGGGTCGATTGGTTCGGGCAGGTCATGGGGGCGCGACAGGATCGCCTTGCGATCGGCGAGGCCATGGTCAAGGCGACCATCCTCGCGACGCCCGGTGTCTCTGAAATCGAGGAAATCTCGACGCGCTCCGATCGCGCCTCGCGCGGAATGATCGTCGAGAAATGCGTCGTCCGCACCGTGTTCGACGAGACAATCGAGGTCTGACGCATGGCCTATGGAGTGACGCCGGCCGGCTTCGTTCGCAAGCCGCTGGACGAAATCCTTTTGACCTTGGAGGACAAGGCGAAAGAGACGTTCGGCGCGGGCGTGATCCAGACGCCGGCCAGCCCTCTTGGTCAGTTGAACGGAATGATGGCGTCGATCATCGCCACGACGTGGGAGCTGGCCGAAGACGTTTACCAGTCCTACGATCCGCGACAGGCGACGGGCTTTCGCATTGACCAACTCGCGACGATCCGCCTGCTCTCGCGCGTTACTGGCGAAGATGACGAGTCCCTGCGCGCCGCGCTCACCAATCAGGGCAAGGCGCGCATCGATGAAAGCGATCTCGTTCGCGCCATTCTGAACGTTACAGGCGTGACCTATGCTCGCCTGTTCGTCAATTCGACCGATGCGACCGATGCGGACGGCGTCCCGGCCCGCTCTATCGCGTTGGCGGTTCTCGGCGGGGATGACGACGAAGTCGCGGCGACGCTGCGCCGCTACGTCGCGCCGGGCGTCTCGACATGGGGCTATCTGGCGGTCGATACCGTGATCGATGGTTTCTGTCGGACGGTCTACATGACCCGCCCGACCGAAAAGCCGACTGCGCTCACCGTCAATGTCCGCCTGCGCGCCGATCGCTTCGGGTGCCCGCCGCCGTCCGTCACGACGATCGCGGCCGGTCTTGCGGTGTCGATGAATGGCGACGGGCGCATGGTCAACGGGCAGGACGTGAGCGATTACGAAATCCGATCCCGACTCGAATCGTCCTACCCGCAGACTGTGGAGTTCGTGTCCGCGACCTGGGCCGATGCGGATGTTGAACCGTTTGCGTTCGGCGCCATGCCCCGCGCAATTCCCTTCAACCAGATCGCGACGTTCGCGGTCGATGACATCACCATCGTTCCCGTCACATGACGACGTGCTTCGATCTCGACGTTACGAGCCTCGCCCCGATCAACGGCGGGCAGATCGTCAACGAAGCATCGTCGCTGGTCGAGACGGAACTGTCGCGCATCGTCACGCAGTATCGCGAGGCGGAGAGGCTGAAAGCTTATGCGCGGGCGTGCCTGACCGAGGTTGCAAGCGTCGCGTCGATCATCTGCGACATGCCGCGCCATTTCGACTTGAACACGGCGGCCGGTGAGCAACTGACGTTCATCGGCGAGCGCATGGGCTTCCCGCGCTGCCACTGCGTTTGCGCGCAGCGAAAGGTTTTCGGGTGGTCAGACTGCCCGCCCGATCCTCGCTACGTCATCGGCGGGTTCTGTGACGACGTGACGTTCATCGATTGCGTGAATGCGGGCGTAGACGACGTGTGCCTTGTCGATGATGAGGTCTATCGCGGGTTCTTGAAGGCCCGTCGATACGACATGCTCGGGCTCTACGATCTCGACAGCATGCAAAGCGCGCTCGGCCTCGTGTGGGGCGCGGATGCGAGGGTCGTTACCTCGAACGGCGGCGCCGTTACGGTCGCGCCGGGCCGTGATCTGACAGCCGAGGAAGACCGACAAATCCAGATCGTCGCGCGGGTTCTGCCGATCCCGCCGGGCATCACGTTGAACATCCATCGCGGCGCCTTGCCGATCTTCGGCTTCGGCGAGGGCTGGGGCGGGTTCTGCGACGGCTCCGTTCTGCTCTGCGCCGAAACGATCGATCCCTACACCTGTTCCTGACGGGGTTCCCTCCATGAAAACGCCTTTGACCGGGTGGGCGGACTCGCCCGCCTCGCAGCGCCGTGAGCCGACCGCTGGCGAAGTCGCCAACGGCTTCTCTTGCGGCCCTCCCGACAGGGAGCTTTTCAACGAATTGTTCTATCGCAGCACGGGCGACGCGCTCGAAATCAAAAGCGTCTGCGACGAGGCTGGCGTCCCCCTTACAGACGGCGTCTACACCAATCTTCGCGATGCGCTGCGTCTGCTCTATCCGCGCAACAATGCCTCGCCGACGATTTGGGTCCGCACAGACGGCAACGACGCCAATGACGGGTCTGCCAACACGGCCGGCGCAGCTCTGGCGACGATCAACGCGGCGATCACGCTCGGCAAGCGGCTCTACAATCTCGCCGGCGTCAATCTGACGGTGCGCCTCGGGAACACTGGCACATATGCGCCAATCGAAGTTCTCGGCTGCGCCGGAACGATCACCATTCTCGGCGACGCTGCGGCGCAAGACTCCTACATCATCTCCGGCGCCCGCCCGATGTATGCGCAGGCGGCGAACATCATTCTGCGCGGCCTTCAGCTCTACAACAACAACACATCGCAATCGACCTGCCACGCCGCCTATCTTGGCGCGATCTTCCTCGACGATGTGACGCTCGGCGGGGCTGGTTCGACAAATACTGGCACGAGCCATCTTTACGCGGACACCGGCGGCGTCATCACCGCGCAGGGAGACATCAAGGTCCAGTCCAATCAGGGCTCGGCCTTCTTCTGTCGCGGCGGCGATATCCAGATCACGACTGGCATCGCCTGTTCCTTCGCCGGCTCGCCGAGCTTCGCCCTCGCGACGGCGACAGTTCGCGGCCCGAACATGATGCAGATGCAGGGCGTCGTGTTCAGCGGTGCGGCGAACGGCGCGCGCTACAGCATCGCCGCCAATGGCGTAATCGACACCAACGGCGAAAGCACGAGCTTCATTCCCGGATCGTCGGCCGGCGCCGTGTCGTCCGGCGGCCAATACGTCTGAGGGTCTGCATATGCCCTGGCCTTCCAAGATCGCGATCGACTTCGGCGGCGGCGCCGGCGCGGGCGACGGCGACAGCATCTATTCGGCGTTTCAGCAGGTCGAAACGAAATTCAACGCGATCGTTGACACGGGCCTCGCATCGTCCGCGACCACCATCGCCGGCACGGACACGACGCAGCCCGTGCATTCGGCGGGCGTCGCTGCGGCGATCGAAGGCCGAACGCTCGCGTCAAAGACGGCGCTGGAAGCGGCGGACATCCCGGCCGGCGCCTCGCGCGTCGCGGTGAAGCTCGGCGACGCATGGGTCGATGCGCACCGCGTCGCATCCGATCCGGAACATGAACTCGCCGCGCAGTCGGATGACGGCCAGTGGTGGGAATTTCGCCCCGCTTTCGTAACGAGCGCCATGGCGTCGAGCGTAAACGCGGCGGCGGAAGCGGCATACGCCTTGGACCTTCCAATGGCGCTAGCCGATGGGGAAGGAGCAACTGTCAGACTGTCGCTGAGCCCGGCTGACGGCGCGGCAAACCATGTGGTGATCTATGAGGCCGTCAAGTGGCGCGCGAGGTGCCTTGTGGGGGCTAATGCCCAGCTAAAACTCGGCTTCGACGCCGAGGGGCTTTTCCCTTGGACCGTGTGGGATGCCGCTGGCGATGGCCGGCCGGCTATCGATTGGGATTCGTTCGGACCGGCCGGTGCGCTGATCTTCACCGCCGATACGCCAATGTCCGACCACGCGGTGTCCGGTGGCACGTCGGAGATGCCGAATATCACAGGCGTAACCTTCGGCGCGCGGGGGGCGAGCGATCTCCCCATTTATCGCAATTCCAATCAATATGCCGCCACGTTCACCCTCTCGCACGCGCTCCCCGCGAGGGTCGTTGTCGGCTATTCGGTCGGCATCATCGACATCGTCGGGGACAATGACGCGAAGGCGGCATCGGGGGCGCACATTGTCGAGTGGATTGCAGCAGATCGACTGTCGTTTAGATCGACGGTCACATGCGGCCGCACCGTCAATCTTGTTTCCCCGACGACGATCACGGCCGGGTCATTGTGGAACTCAATCTACAGTTCCAAGCTGATTATCCCCAAGGTGTGCTTAAAATGGGATACCGAGTTGGTCGGGACGACTGCGGTCGCGGTCACGGGGATTGCGAACGCATCAAACGGGCCGTCCGGGGCGGCGACGCTGAATGTCTCGGCGACGGGGCATGGGGTTACGGTCGGACAGATCGTCGAACTGACCAACGCCGCGTCCGGCGGGCTCAACGGATGGCGGCTGCGCGCATATGCTGTGCCAGACGCGAACACCGTTGTGCTGACGACGCTCAACGGCGACACCGTTGACGCGACGGCGTTCACCTACACGCCCGGCGGAACGGTTCGGGGCTATACCGAAACCTTCGCAGGGTCGTCGCAAGAGGCCGTGTTCAATACCAACGGCGGAAAGCTTATCGTTGAATCTGTCGGGATGTCGTGGAACGGATGGCTCTACGGGGCTACCGGAACCTATATGGACCAAGACGCCATTTACCTCGGTGGCGACACAGGGTCAGCGGAAATCATCACTGGCGCCGTTATCGCTGGGGCGGGTGACAAGTGCCTGCGGTCATATGCGTCCCTGTCTTTCCGCATCCTGTTTGGGATCATCGGCGGAGGGGGGTGTCAGTCGGCGCTCTACACCCAAGCATCGAACGGCGAAGTTATTCGTTCGGGCGTAGGTCAGAGCAACCGGGAATGCGTGATCTCGACCGTCTCCGGGTCGGTGATCCTGAACTCCGTCTGCGTCGCTGGCGCGGGGACAACATTGATCTCCCCACAGGATGCCTCGATCATTATTGCATACCCCGTGCGAGCCTTCGGCGGCAGTCGTGCGTTTTACGCGATCAACGGTGGCGCCGCTCGCCTTGCATCGAACACCGAAATCGATGGGGTCTCAACTGGCCTTGATGGGTTCGGGTTTCCCGCCGCCATCATGGGTATCCCGACCTTCGGATCGGGTGTGGCAACTCAGTCGGTGTTGACGCAGGACGGGGTGGGTGGGAGCACGTCAAACAAGGGCGGGGCGCGCTGGCTCGGAACCACATCTGGCAACCAGACGTTGCCCGTGCTGGTGAATACATGGTCGATCAAAGCAACTGGCGTGCTGTCTTTCACGTCGGGCGCTACGATGACAGGAACCGTAGCCGTCACCTATGGCGCCGGGTCGAGCGTCACGCTCGATAAAGGCACTGCGACAGATGCAGGGTCTGGCGTCACCATTTCCAAGATGGCGGGCGCGGTCACGACGCAAAGCCTGACAACGGCAGCGGGAGCTTCCACCTCCATCGTCGTGACGAACACACTGGCGACGACAACCAGCATCATCACGCTGACGCGACAAGGCGGGTCGAACAGTGCCGGCGCCCCCAGCATCTATGTGTCGAATCGCGCCGCCGGTTCTTTCACGATCACGATCACGAACGAGCACGCCGTCGCGGCGCTCAACGGAACGATCATCATCGGGTTCACCGTGGGGTAATGCCCATGCCGCACTTCATCGCGCGCATCGTCACCATCGGCGGCATCCTCGCCGTGATCGCCGGGCTCGTGCTCGTGTCATGCACGGCCGCGCGGGCGCGCGATCTCGACGGGCGCTACGCCGACAGCGATCCGGCGACGCGGGAGTTTTTCCGATCGCAGACGAACCGCAACGGCGTCAACTGCTGCGACGAAAGCGACGGCAAGCGCGTCAACGACGCCGAGTGGCGCACGAGCGCGGCCGGCTATGAGGTGCTGATCAACGGCAAGTGGGTCGCCGTGCCGGATCACGCGATCCTCGACGGCCGCACAGCGCGCCCGCCGGACCTTGCTGGCGCGATCGTCTGGATTTGGCCGGGCACGGAGAACAGCGCGAGCCCGATCATCACATGCTTCTTGCCCGGCGCGGGCATCTGATGGCTCATCATGAAAGTCAGCGACTTCGGCCTTGACCTCATCAAGGCGTTCGAGGGCTTTTTCGCGAAGCCCTATCACTGCCCGGCGGGCGTGCTGACGCAGGGCTATGGGCACACTGCGGCGGCGGGTCCGCCCGCGCTTGGCGGCGTGTGGACCAAGGACTACGCGACGCAGGTGCTGGCGCGCACGGTCGCCGAGAGATACGCCGCGCCGGTCGAACGCTTGCTGACGCGCAAGCCGACGCAGGCGCAGTTCGACGCGATGGTCTCGCTCGCTTACAACATCGGCGTCGGGGCGTTCGCCAAGTCCTCTGTGCTGCGGTGGTTCAATCTCGGCCATGACGCCCGCGCGGCGGCGGCCTTCGGGATGTGGACCAAGGGCGGCGGCAAGGTGCTCCCCGGCCTCGTGCGCCGCCGGGCGTCGGAAGCCCTCGTTTATCAGGGCATCAAAGACCTCGACTTCGACGGCAAGCGGGACAGCGACGAACCAGTCTATGGCCCGAAGCCCGCTGGCGGCCCTGCGCCGTCGCCCGCGCCTTCCGCCCCGCCGCCATCGTCCCCAAGCCCGCCAGTGCCGGCCGCAGAGCCCGCGCGGCCCATTCCCGTGTTGCCAGAGCCTCCCCGCCCCGCGCCGGGGTTCTGGGAGCGGTTCTGGGCGGCGTTGAGCAAGAGGGCATCTTAATCCGCGCCCGGCGGTTCCGGGCAAATCCCAAGCGAGGAAGAACATGCGGAACGAAGACGCAATCGAGCAGGAAATCGTGGCGAAGGGGCTCAACGCGCCCCGGCTCTCGCCGTCCCTCATCGATGAGCAGATCGTCGCGGAAGACTACCACATCTTTCCGGGAACGACGATGACGGTCTGCGCGCTCACCCTGAAAAACGGGTTTGTCGTCATCGGGGAAAGCGCGGCGGCTTCGCCCGCGAATTTCAATGCTGAGATCGGCCAGAAGATCGCCCGCGAGAATGCTCGGAATCGCATTTGGGCGCTGGAAGGATACGCCCTGCGCAGCAAGCTCGCTGGACTCTGAACAGCCATCATTTGCGCCGCCGGGGACACTCGGCGGCGCTCACCAAGAGGACCGCATGAACGCCGACGCCCTCAAATCCCTCGCTGGCGCGCTCGCCAAGGCTGGCGCGCCGATCCTGTCCGGGGCGCTGTCCACTGCCGCCGGCGCCCTCGGCGGCCCGGCCGGCGCGCTTCTCGGCGCAGGCGTGTCGGCCGTGATCGGCGCGCTCGCCGACGCCCTCGGGACGGAGCCGACAGCGGAAGCCGTCGCCGCGAAGGTGGAAGCCGATCCTGCGGCCGCGACGCAAACCGTCCAGCAAGTCGAAGCGTCTCAGGGCGGCGTGATCGCCGCGATCCATGCCGAGACGGCGCGGCAACTCGCGCTCGCCGAGACGAACCGCGAGAGCTTCTTTTCGTGGGGCTGGCGGCCCGCCATGTCGTGGCTGCTCATCGGCCTGTGGACATGGGCGCTGTTCGCGCTCCCGACGCTCAAGGCGACGGCGCTCCCGGCGTTGCAGCCGATCCCGATGGACAACCTGCTTTCGTTCACGGGCATCTGGCTGACGATCTATGGCGGCGGGCACACGCTCAAAGCCGTGCTTGGCAAGGCGTAGGGGCTGAAGGAATGGCCGACAACGCGTCGCACGGGCTCGCTCGCGCCCTTGGATGGATCAGCACACCAGAGGGGCAAGCCGCTATCGCTGGCGCGCTCGGCGGCGTGGTGCGGACGCTGACGTTGCGATCCGACTGGCGCGAGGGAATCGCCAATCTCGCGGTTGGCGGCATCTGCGCCGCCTATCTGCATCCGCTCGTGTTGCCGATCCTGTTCCCGACGCTCGGAAAGCTCGGGCTCGAAGACGCGCAGATCGTCGGGCTCTCCGGGCTGTTGATGGGCATCGGCGGGATGACCTTCGTCGGCTTCATCCTGGACGTGATCAAGGCGAGGCGGGCGGCGACGGGAGGCGACAAGTGAGGCGCAGCGTGTGCTTTGCCTTGATGCGCGCGCAAGAAACCGTCGTCGTCGGCGCCGTGGTCTTCGGCGCGGCGGTGCTGGCCCTCGTCCTGTGGTCGGCCGCGACGGCGGTGATCATCGATCGCCTGCCGGCGTCCCATTGGATGACCGTCGAGCGGCTTGACATCCGAGACGCCGCCGAAGGCGAAACCCAGCCGATCGACTATGAGCGGACTTTTCACCGCGCCTTCACCGGGCGCTACATCGTCGCCGTGTGGTCACTGACGCGCGAGCGGCTGGAATGCGACAACGAGTCCAACTGGGTCCGCTATCGCAAGGGCCGGCACAAATCGCGCGTCGATCTGCGCTGGTTCATGGGGCGCGAGTGCAACTTGGCGCCAGGCGACTACGAGCTTTCCGCGACATGGGAAATCGCCGTTCTCGGCGAGCACACGCTGAAATTCACGCTGTCCCCGCGCCGCTTCACGATCCGCCCGCGCTGAGCGGGCCACGAGCTAGGGCGATCCCGCCCTAGATTGGAGTGGTCCAGTCCACTCTGTTCTTCCCTCGGCACTCGCCCCCGTCTCGGCTTCGCGCCGGGGCGGGGGCTTTTTG
>ERZ761584.495-NODE-495-length-12021-cov-9.196640_pt1 | contig 12021 bp, 16 predicted proteins | sample MGYA00512168_ERZ761584 | MGnify/ENA primary metagenome ERZ761584 (study PRJEB28899, sample SAMN03785564) | bioreactor sludge metagenome | biome: EBPR Sludge; feature: EBPR Bioreactor; material: 0.22µm filtered reactor supernatant | place: Saint Lucia: Queensland...
AAAAATGTCGGTCGGTTTTCCAAGGGGAGGGTTTTCGGTTGGCATCCAAACAAGCAACGTCTGACGTAATACCCATTCCCTGCGCCCTGTCGCCTCAGGCACGCGAAATCTGGAACAAGTTGGCCCCAGAGCTAACCAAGACAAAAAGACTCGGCAAATCAAGCGCTATTGCGTTTGCGGGCCTATGCTCAGGCGTGGTCACTTGGCTGAACTTGTTGAAAGAATCCGAAACAGCCGCAAGTTCGATACAGATTAACGCAGGCAAGACCACAAGCCCGAACCCGATTTTCAAGAACCTCGCCGCGCTCGACGGCATGATTCGCAAGTGGTGCAAGGAATTTGGCTTGACCCCGGCGGCCCTGAAGGGCTTGGCAACCGCTGACGTAGACGAGGACGAAGAAGCGTTTGCAGCGGAGTTTGATACATGAGCAAACGTGTTGAGCAATACCCCGGCGGGCCGTCGCTTATGCTTTTAGAGCCTCACGAAGAACCTGACCCGGCGGCGGTTGTGTGCTGCATTTGTGGCGCATTTCCGGCGTGTGACGGCTTGGTTATCGAGTGGCCAAATCGAGCATGTAGAGCGTGCTGGTATCAGTACCCATACAACACAAATCTTGATATCGCACCGCCGGGAATGGAAATGAATGGGACGGGAATTTAGGGGCTTGATTAATGGGCATTCCGACCGATGGCGACATCCTTTTGCGTGCGATCATCGCGAACCCGGATGATGACGATCCGCGTTTGCAGTATGCCGATTGGCTCGAAGAGAATGGACAAGCGGAGCGGGCCGAATTTATCAGAGTCCAAATCGAAAAGGCACGCACCCCAATTTGCAAACACGAAAAAGACATGGGAATTGTCCCCGCGAAATGTCGTCGGTGTCAACTGCGTGGACGTGAAGCATTTTTGATGATTCACGATTTGCCGAACGAATGGCATGGTTTGCCGCCGCATTATTTTGCCTGCGCGAACAAAGCGAGTCACAATTGGAAGCCTGAAGAAAAGCACAAGGCGTGGGCTTGGTTTGATCGTGGCTTTGTTGAGCGATTGTACTGCACATTGGCGGAGTCGCTCGAATATGGCTCGGTTCTTGTGGCGTCGAATCCTGTGTCGATGATTTTAGCTGTAGATATGATTCCGATCGTATTTCCGGCAATTGATAAATGTGGATGGCGTCGCTACGCAAACAATTGGGTTCCTGAGAATTACGACTTGCCTGAGGCAGTTTTTGATCGTCTTAGAGAAAAAAATTACGGGGCAATCTGGCAATACTACGACAGTTTTTTAGAAGCGGAAAAAGACTTGTCTGCAAGTATTTTGCAAATCGCCCATGAAGAGGCCGAACAAGAACGCCAATTCGCTGAGAGCTACGATTGAAACTACCTGCCCGATTCTGAAATACGCTCGCGACATTGACGCGGGCAACATTCCCGCTGCGCGCTGGATCAAGGCGGCGTGTCGGCGACATCTGCACGACTTAGAACACGGACACGAACGCGGCTTGCGCTGGGATCAAGAGGCCGCGCAAAAGGTTCTCAATTTCTTCGGCCATCTCCAACACACCAAAGGCCGCAAGTTCGCAAAAAAGAAATTCCAGCTTGAGCCGTGGCAAGCCTTTATCGTCGGCGTTGTGTTCGGCTGGAAGCGTGAAGACGGTACACGCCGCTTTCGGGTTGTGTTTGTCGAAGTCCCCCGGAAGAACGGCAAGTCAACACTCGCGGCGGGGATCGCTCTCTACTTGCTGATGGCAGACGGCGAGCCGGGAGCGGAAGTCTACTCGGTTGCGACGAAGAAAGAGCAAGCCCGCATTGTGTTCGACGAAGCGAAGCGGATGGTTGCAAAATCCCCGCCGCTTCGCAAACGAATCAAACCGTATCGCGAAGAACTTCGGCACACCAAATCAGAAAGCGTCTTCAAACCCCTGTCGTCGGACTCTAAGAAGCTCGACGGCTTGAACCCTCACGCGTTCGTTGCCGACGAGGTTCACAAATACGAATCCCGCGACATTTGGGACGTGCTGGACACCGGGACCGGTTCCCGCGAGCAGCCGCTAAAAATCGCGATTACGACCGCCGGCACGCTTGACGAGGGGATTTACAAAGAGCTACGCGATTACACCGAAAGCGTGCTTGATGGCGTTGAGAGTGAAGACGGAAGCGCCGTCAAAGATGACGCGTTTTTCGGCTATGTTGGCACGATTGACGAAGGTGATGACCCTGAAAGCCCTGAGTCGTGGGCGAAAGCAAATCCGAATTGGGGCGTCACGGTTCACAAAACCGAGATGGAAGAAGCCTTCAAGCGAGCGAAGCGCACCGAAGCGGGCCGCGTGCGATTCTTGAGGGACCGTGTTGGCTTGCGTCTCGGAACAAATCTCGGTGGCATTCCGTTAGAAAAATGGGACCGCTGCAAATTCCCGCGCTTGGAAAAAGAAGATGATAAGCAAATGCAATCGCGTTTCGCCGAAGAACTCAAGGGCCAATCGTGTCACGCGGCTTTAGACATCGCGAACACTTCCGACCTCGCGGCTCTCTGTTTGACATTCCCGCGCATGGAAAACGGACTGAGATATTACAAGCAACTGTTTTGGTTTTGGTGTCCGGAGACCGCAAAAGATAGCGTTTCCGAGTTGTTGCGTGACATCTTGCGGCCTTGGATTCATGCCGGTTATATCATTCAAGCCGCAGACGATCAGATTGATTTGCGTGAGATCAAGCAAACACTCATAAACGCATCAAGATATTATGATATATTAGATTGTGCCTTCGATCCGCATAACGCACGGCAATTAGCGGGGGAACTTCAAGAAGAAGGAATCCCGATGTTTGAATTCACGCAAGGTATCGCGAATTACAACGAGCCTTGTAAGGAATACGAATCAGCGATTCGCGGGCGACGAATTCAGCACGACGGCAACCCGGCGATGCGTTGGCAAATCGGCAACATGGTTTTCCGGGCAAATGGCGCGGGCTATGTGATGCCGGATCGGAAGCGTTCACGGAACAAGATCGACGGAGTTGTTGCGGCCATCATGAGCGTCGCGCGGGCGATGCAATCAGAAGGCCCCAGTGTGTACGAAACTCGCGGCGTGGAGGTTGTTGGATGAGTGCGATTGATAAAGCCGAAAAACGTGCTTCGCTGGAAAATCCATCAACGCCGTTGAACGACCCCGACGATTGGCTTTACGAAGCATTCGGTTCGACCAAATCAACGTCGGGCGTGCGCGTCTCGCACAAATCCGCGCTGTCGTTATCAGCGTTTTGGAAGGGCGTCAATCTCATTTCGCGCGGCGTGGCGAAGGTTCAGCCGCACGTTTACAAATTCCTTCCCGACGGCGGCAAGATCATCGACAACGCGCACCCCGCCGAACGCGTGTTGCAATGGCCGTGCGAATACTACCCGTCGATGGTCCTACGTCAAACGTTGACAGCACACGCGGTCACACGCGGCAACGGCTACGCGCACATTGAACGTGACGGCCGCGGACGTTGTACGGCCCTAATTCCGCTGAATCCTGATAGCACTTATCCCGTTCGGGCGAATGGCGTCTTGCACTACATGACGACCATCGGAAGCCAATCGGAACCGCTTGCGGCCGACGAGGTTTTCCATGTTCGCGGCTTGTCGTTCGATGGGCTGAGTGGTTACGACGTGGTGAGTGTCGCCAAAGAAACAATCGGGCTTGGCATCGCCTCGCGTCAGCACGGTACAACCTATTTCGGAAACGACGCTTCCCCCGGCGTGATTCTGATGTATCCGGGCAAGCTGAGTGACAAAGCCCGCGCGAATTTGGTCGATTCGTGGAACCGCATTCACAAAGGCCCGAATCGCAAATTCAAAACGGCGTTGCTCGAAGAAGGCGTGAAGGTCGATCACTACGGCCACACGGCGCGCGAAGCGATGTTGACGGAAGTTTGGGATGCAGTAGCCGTTGCCGTCGCGAACGTGCTGCATATTCCGCCCTACAAGCTCGGTTTGAAGGTCAACACGTCCTACGGCAGCTTGGAACAAGAGCAACAGGACTATTTAGATGAGTCTCTTGATTACTGGCTCTCGTCGTGGGAAGCCGAAGCCGAAATGAAGCTCTTGACCGAAGAAGAGAAGGCGAAACGCTCGCATTGCGTGCAGTTCCCCCGCCGAAAATTGGTCCGTGCGACGTTCGCGGCGCAGTCTGACGCGCTCAATAAGCTCGTTCAGGGCGGCATTTTGAACGCGGATGAGGCCCGCGATGACCTTGACTACAACCCGCGCACCGATGGAACGGGCAAAACCTTTTATACGCCGGTGAATTTAGCCCCCGTTGGCGAGCAAAAACCGGCCCCGGAACCGACCCGAACAGCCCCCAAAATCGACCTCGAAGCCGCCAAAATCGCCCTGCAAACGCAGATCCGCAACGATTGCGGGCGGTTAGTACGACGGATTGGCACACAAGCGGAGCGGGCCGCCAAGAAACCGGGCGAATTCTTGGCGTTCATCGAAAAGGTTGCGGGCGACAACGCTGAAGCGATTCAAACGACGTTCGCGCCGGTTTGCGAGTTGTCGCGTTCGCTCGGCTTCGCGTCTCCGGACTTGGGCGCGGAGTTTTCGACGGCGATTGTCACGGAATTGTTGACGCTCGCGGGCAAACGCTCGACGGGCGGACTTACTGAGGGAGTTGCGGAATGGATCGAGACCTACCAAGCGACGGCAGCGAAGAAGTTTGCCGAAATGATCGTGAAGCAGGACGATTGACGAACGAGCAACGCGAAGCATTGGCGAGAAAGTTAGGCGTTGTGTGTGGCTTGCCAAGCGAACTGATCGAACGCAGGGACGGAAAGGGCATGAGTCAAACCGTTGCTGATTTTCCCGACGGCGTTATCGTCTCGCACGAACAACTGAGCAACGAGCAGCGCGAAGAGATATTGAACGCGTGGAATTCTTGGAAAGAACCTGCCAGATTGAGCGTTATCACACTTCCATCACAGATGGAATACGTCCGCTTGAGCGTTTTCGCCGTGACTCGCGGGTATATTCAAGACGGAAGTTTTAATACGCTCGCGGTGTTTTCGACCAAAGAAAAGGCATTGGCGTTCAAGGCTGAGTATGACGCCAAGCAAACCTCAGTTCTAGAACGCGCCGACGTTACCGAATGGCTGTTAGATGTTACCGACCCGAAGAAAAACCAAATTGAAGTTGAGGCAAGCGAGCAATGAAAGCGGGCGACAAATCGCACTGCGAGAGATGCGGCCAGTTGATTATGTTCACAGGCCGATATTGGGAGCATCAAGAAAAGCGAATGCGTCACATTGCTACGCCGCGAACGCTTCTTGATTGTCCGATCATCATCAGCGACGAAATCAAAGCGCCGACGAAAATTGTCTTCGGCGATCTGTCTCACTTAATGCCCCCAAAGGAGAGCCGATGAGCGAACGCGAACAACGGGACCGCAAAGGCGGGACTCGCATTGAAAAACGGGCTGACGGTACGCCGATGATCGTCGGCTATGCGGCGGTCTTTTATCGCAAGGATGACCCCGGCACGCAGTTTCAACTGTGGCCCGGATGCGTTGAGCGAATCGCGCCGACAGCGTTTAACAACGTCATCGCCGAAAACCAAGACGTGCGCGCGCTGTTCAACCATGAGGATGAGTGCATTTTGGGTCGGACCAAATCCGGTTCGTGTCGCTTATCGGTCGATGCGGTCGGTTTGCGCTACGAGGTCGATCCTCTGATCGTCAACGGCGCGATGGATGACGAGGCGGCGGCGTTGTGCGCGAAGATCGAACGCGGCGACATCGACGGCAGTTCGTTTTCGTTCGCGGTGCGTGCGAATGGCTCGACGTGGACAACGGAGAAATACGGCGACACTGGCATTGAGATTGAAGTGCGCACGTTGACCGACTTGGATTTATTCGACGTTGGCCCGGTGACGTTTCCCGCTTACAAATCGACGTCGGCAGCGATTCGTAGCGACAACGCCGAAGCATTGAAGGCCGAACGCGCCGCAATGAAGCCCAAAACACCGCGCGATGTCGTCAAGGCAACGGCGCGGCTTGTCGAAATTTCCGTTTGATTGCTTGCGCATACTGATAGCAACGTGTATTTTGTTTTAACGGGCTGAGGAGTAGCTACCTCAGTGGTTTGCCCGTTCTGCGCTTCTCTCCGGGGCGCAAACGGGCGAACCGTACCGCCAAATCCGGAGAGCAATTTAATGAATGCGCGAATCACTGATTTAGAGCTATTCGATTGTGTTTTAGATATTTTTCGACCAACGCAATCCATATCTATTTACAACCGCGAGCAAATAGCCTCGTTAAAAAAAGAAATTCAATGCTCCTTACAAGAATACCGCATCGACGAAAGGCTTGATGCAATCAAAATGGGTCGTAGCCACTTCCTGACCGGCGACATCCCGGCAGAATCGATGAATGTGATTTTTAATATCGACCATGCGATTAGATGGGCTTATGGCTGGCACGAAATCATGTTCGACGGCTTTTTCGTTGAACTCAAGAAGTGCATAGATAAATTTATTGCGGGCGGTAGATCATCAGAAGTGGTCTCGTCTCGATCTTTTAGCGAAATTATCCAAGAAATTGACAAATCTGAATACAAAACGACTCGCAACATCAAGGAACTTTGGGACGAACTAGAGACGAAGGCGTTTCGTTCGCAAAAATTGTGGGGCATTCTTGGAGATGCTTACGGCGACGCGGGCGATAGCGAAGGACAAGATTTTTGCGAATGGGTCGTCAAATCAAAATTCAAGACAACCAGAGGAAGAAATCGGAAATACACTTTAGAGCGACCAAGAACAACTGGCGTAAATGAAATTCCAAGCGATCTAGCCGACGCTCTTTTGTGGATCGATCATTCGCTTTGGGTATTCGGATTGGCCACTCGGCGAGAGTGTTTCGAGTTTCTTTTGCGTGGCTGGAGATACAAAATTTCTTCGGCTTCGACTTGACAGACGCACAAACGCATGTAAATATCAAGACTGATTGATGCGATAACGTAACACGTCAAGCATCCACAACCAACAATTCAAGCTGCAAGTCGGCGGTGATTGCTGGCAGGTTTCCTTAACCTTGCTGGGAGTTCCCGCCGAATCTTCGTTTTTCGGCAAGCCCCGGCGCATCTATCGGGGTAGCTCATGCCAACCGCAAAAGAGATTTTCGAGAAGCGCGCCGCTGTGGGTGCGGACATCAAGAAACTTCGCGACAAAATTGACGCGGAAAACCGCAATTTCACCAGCGAAGAAGATGCCCAATGGGACAAACTCAACGGCGAATGGAATACGCTCAACCGTCAGCTTGAAATTGCGAAGCGCTCGGAAGAAATTGACGCGGCCATGAATGACGCGCCGAAAGGCAAGCCGGGCCGCGAAGATGTGAACCATAGCCGACGCAGTAGCAACCTCAAGCCCGAAGAACGGGCCGCGCGTCGCGAAGAAGTTCTCAGCCACGCGATTGAGGGTTGGTGTCGCGCTCAATTGGGCCACGAAATCAACGAGCGCCAAGAACGCGCGATGAAGAAACTTGGCATTAGCCCGCGTAAGGGCGAAATCGTCATCAACCTTTCCGACACGCGCTCTTGGAAGCAAAAGTGCGAACAACGGGCCGCGCAAACGGTCACGACGTCGGGCGGTGGCTACATCATTCCGCAAGGGTTTTCGGGACAACTCGAAGAGGCGTTGCTTGAATACGGCGGAGTTGAAACCGTCGCTGATGTGATGATTACCGACAGCGGCAACCCGATGCCTTGGCCGACGGTTGATGATACGGGCAACACTGGCGAAAACATCGCGATTAACACGGCAGCCGCCGAACAAGCGTTGGTTTTCGGGCAAACGACTTTCAACGCGTACAAGCAAGATTCCGGCTTGGTGCTTGTGCCGTCGGAATTGATGGAAGATAGCGCGTTTGATTTGCTCGGCTTCTTGTCCCGCAAATTGGGTGAACGTCTTGCGCGTCGCAAAAATTCGTTGTTCACCACGGGCGCTGGTTCCGGCTCAAGCCTTCCGCAAGGCGTCGTCGTTGGTTCGACGCTCGGCACGACGGCCGCGAGTGCAACCGCCATTGCGGCGGATGAGTTGATTACCTTCCAACACACGGTAGACCCGGCGTATCGTCGCAATGCCCGTTGGATGATGCACGACAACATTCTTGCGGCGATTCGCAAGTTAAAAGACTCGCAAAACCGCTACTTGTTCATGGAAGCCCCTGCTTTCGGCATCCCTGATAAGTTGCTAGGTTCGCCGTTGTCGATCAACCAACAAATGCAATCGAGCATTGCGACCGGCACAAAAACGATCCTTTACGGCGACTTCAAGAAGTACAAGATTCGCCAAGTACGGCAAATCCGCCTGCGTCGCTTGGTCGAGCGATACGCGGATGCGGACCAAGAAGGTTTCGTAGCTTGGAATCGGTGTGACGGGAAAGTGTTGGACGCCGGCACGCATCCGATTCGCCACTTCATTCAAGCGTAAACCCCGCGCGGCGCACCCTCGCCGCGCTCTTATTCGCCCTTACTTTTACGGTGCTTTGTGAACAAGAAGCTAGTCAAAATCAAACTGCGAACCGGCTTGGCTACCGATCGTGGGGCGTTCGACCCGGGCGCGATCGTGCAATGGGACGAAGCCGATGCGTTGCGTCTGGTGGATAAGGGCTTCGCTGAATTCGTCGAAGAACCGAAGACGGAAGCAAAAGCCTAATGATCGGTCTCCAACTCGTTACCGGCTACTCATTGCCTTCGTCGGGGCCATTGTCCCTGAACGAAGCCAAAGACCATCTGCGTATCGAGTTGGATTTCACGGCCGACGATGCGCAAGTCACGCGAAAGCTAAAGTCCGCAATCGCGCTGATTGAAGAAGCAACAGGGCGTAGCTTGTTGGGGCAGACGTTCCGGCAATCGCTGGATCGGTTCCCGGCGTGTCATGAGCCGATTCGCGTGGCGCGTTCGCCGTTGGTGTCGGTTAGTGCGTTTCGTTATGTCGATGCGAACGGCGACACGCAAACGCTGACCGTCGGCGACTATTACACGGACGTCAACGGCGAACCGGGAATCATCGCACCGGCAGCGAATGACCAATGGCCGACGGATGCGTTGAAACGGCAAGGCTCGGTCATCGTGGAATTCAGCGCCGGGTATTCGAGTAATGCCGTTGTGCCGTCGCCGTTGGTCGATGCGGTGTATTTGGTGCTGAGCCACTTGTACGAAAATCGCTCGGCGGTGGTTGACTGGAACCCCCGCGAATTGCCGATGGGCGTTGAATCAATCGTGATGGCGTGGCGTGTGCCGGAGTTGGATTACAGCCCCGACGAACGAACCAACGAAGAAATAAACACCGCGCTAAATGTCGTCGATGCGTGGAGGGCGTAGCGATGCAAACGGCAGTTACGCAAACCCGCCCCGCGCGTTTCGGGCTTTATGACAAGCGCATTGTGATTCAGACGATTCGGACGCAAGCAGGCGACGACGGCAGTCCGGCAGAAGTCGCGACGGAATTCGCGAAACGTTGGGCGAGCATCAACCCCGGAACGGGCCGCGAATACGTGCAAGCCGACTCGATCATGGCCGACGTGTCGAACGTGCTGGAAATGCGCTATCTCGCCAACGTGACGCCGAAACATCGGGTAGTGTTCGGCGCGCGAGTGTTTGAGATTATCTTTGTCGAAAACGTGAACGAAGCGAACCGCGTCACGCGGCTTTACTGCAAAGAAAAGGTGTCCTAATGGCTGACTTGACCATCACAAAAGCGAACGTCATCAAGGGCGCGAATTCAACCGTTGTGAACGGGATCGCAGGCGCAACCGTGACCGCCGGCCAAGCGGTCTACGAGGACACGACCGACAGCAACAAAATCAAGTTGGCTGATGCGAACGGAGCGACGGCCCTTATCGCGACGTGCAAAGGAATCGCGTTAAACGATGCGCTTGCCGGTCAACCAATTTCCTACATCGTCGGCAACGATTTGGGCTTGGGTGCGATCCTGACCATTGGAACGATTTACTGTCTGTCGGCGACAGCGGGCGCAATTTGCCCCGCGGCGGATTTGGCAAGTGGAATGCGAACCACAATCATCGGCGTCGCCACGACAACAAGCAACTTGCGTATCGCCCTCAACAGTAGCGGCGCACTCATCGCGTAAGGGGCGGCAATGGCCTTTGCGATCAAGACAACCGTGACGGGCGCGCCTGAGCTATTCAAGGCGCTCCGCGAGATCAACAAAAAGATTGCGCGGGTGGAGTTACGCAAGGCCATCAACGAGGCGAGCAAGCTCGTTCTGAAGGATGCAAAGGCGGCGGTTCCGGCTGAGACTGGCTCTTTGCGGGCGTCGCTTGGAATCAAGATCGTGGTGAAACAGGACACTATTTTTGGCGTCGTTGGACCGCGAAAGCTCAAGGGGGCATTCGGTAAAGGAAAGAATCGCAAGACGAATCAAACGACCGCGTTCGGCAAAAGCAAGGCCGGGCGCAAGGCTGTTTCTCTTGGTCTTGATCCTGTTCGTTATGCGCACTTGGTCGAGTACGGAACGCGACGACACACGCTGACAAAAGGCGACCGACTAGGCCGCAAGCCCGGTCAGATTGGCAAACAAAGCAATCATGGACCGTTTCATCCGGGCGCGAGACCGCAGCCGTTCTTACGTCCCGCCCTCGATCGGAACATGAACGCGGTTCGGACCATTGTTCGGATGCGGTTAGAAACAGCGTTGCGAAACGCAGGGGTTGCGTAAATGGCGGCGCGTCTTTCGATTGACAAAGCCCTTCGTGCGGCGGTGCTTGCCGTCCCCGGAGTGGCGGAGTTGCTTGAAAGTCGCGTGTACGCTGACGAAGCCGTTCCGCAGGGCGAAACGCTTCCGTATGCGAGCCTCACGCTAATCAGCGGCGGGCGGCATAAGTCGCTGAGCGGTTCGCTGAAATCGGCGAAGGTGCGCTATCAAGTGGATTTCTTCGGCACAAAGGAACACGCGAACGCTCTCGCGGAATTGGTTGGCGCGCGAGCGGAAGACGGCGGCTTGGATGGCTTCAAAGGCTCATGGGGCAACGCTGACGCTTCGGCGTTTGTGCAATCGTGTTTTGTCGTGGAAGATTCGGCGCAACATGGTGCCATTGATCCAGCGAGCGCGCAAGAGGCGCGGATTTATTACGCAGGTTTTGACCTCAAAATTTGGTTCAACGGGTAAAGGGGTTTCGATATGTCAGACAACGCAACGCATCCGCTAGGCGCAAAACTGTCCTACGGCACGTATGACCCGAACAACCCCGAAACCCCGGCGGCTTCGTACACAGAGTTGGGCCAAATCACGGAGACGGCTTTCCCCGAAGTTACCGTCGGGAAAGTGAAAGCAACGCGGCTGAATCAGACGGGAATTTTCAAACGCAAGCGGCCGGGCATGGCTGACGCGGGCGATGTGCCGACGAAGATTTACTTCGACAAATCCGACTATGCGACGCTGTTGACGATGGCGAAGAATCGCACCGAAGCATGGTGGAAGGTCGAAGCCCCCGAAGACGATGACCGCACACATACAAGCAAGTGCGAGTTTCACGGCTTCATTTGCAAACTCGGCCAACCGATTCCCGATCCCGAATCGGATACGGCGATGCTGTCGGATTTCGATATTTGCGTGAACGGCGAACCGCAGTTTACCGGTTACGCGTAAGAGGAAGTTGATTCATGAAAGTGTTGACAACGTTGGAAATTGCGGCCAAGGAAACACTTGGCCTTGTCCCCGTTCCGATTCCGCAATGGGGCGACGATTGCGGCGTGATGGTGGCGAAAGTATCGGGCCGCCAGCGCGCCGAATTCAAAAAGACGCTCCACGAAGACGACGACAATTTTACCGTGATGACGAAAACGGTAGCGTATTTTGCGTGCAACGAAGACGGATTGCGACTTTACAAAGACGCGGCCGACGTTGAGGCGCAAATCAACAATCTTGTCGTCATTGAGCGAATCGGCGAAGAGGCTTTGCGAGCAAATGCGATGCTCAAAACGTCACTGGATGACGCCAAAAAAAACTAATCAGCGATCCAGA
>ERZ761584.496-NODE-496-length-12011-cov-4.988374_pt1 | contig 12011 bp, 11 predicted proteins | sample MGYA00512168_ERZ761584 | MGnify/ENA primary metagenome ERZ761584 (study PRJEB28899, sample SAMN03785564) | bioreactor sludge metagenome | biome: EBPR Sludge; feature: EBPR Bioreactor; material: 0.22µm filtered reactor supernatant | place: Saint Lucia: Queensland...
TTTATGTAGCAGCCACAGGAACAACAAGCGACCCGTATCTGACAATGGAACACGCAGCATCTGCAACTTTCATTCCCTTAATAATGATGAGTTAATATGAAAATAGACATGTTAGAACAAGTAGCAATAACAGCGAGTAATCACTTAACAGTAAAAGCAACAGCAGCTGCTCTTGTTAGTGTTTTTGCATACTTCTTTGATATAGGACTCGCCCCAGCGATGCTGGCTTTATTCTCACTGTCAATGATTGACCTTTTCACTGCATTCCTTGCAAGAAATGTAGACAAAAAAGAACCATTCTCTCGACCAATTAGAAAGACTGGTCACAAACTAGCGGGATACTTCGCATCAATATCTGCGGTATACATTCTTGCTAAAATAGTATCAAGTGATATAGGAATAGATTTAACTGTGTTAGACAACATGCTTGTGTGGTTCTATGTAATCCATGAGGTAGTCTCAATCATCGAGAACTTAAACACAGCAGGTATACCTATTCCTGTACCATTTTTAGATAAATTAAAAAAGGTAAAAGAGATAATCGAAAACAAATAATATGCAATCAGCATTCGCGCAAGGTATACTACAAACGCCACTAGATGTGACTCTTGGAGGAACTGGTCTAGCTTCTCTTGGTTCTGCCTTACAAGTAATGCGTGTTAATGCTGGTGGTACCGCCCTTGAATTTGCTACAGTTGGAACATTATCAGATGGAGACAAAGGTGACATTACGGTTTCATCATCTGGTACGGTGTGGACTATAGACAACTCTGCTGTAACATTCTCTAAGATTGCAAACATTTCAACTTCTCGTATCCTAGGTAGAACAACAGCTGCATCTGGTGTAATTGAAGAATTGACTGTAGGAACTGGATTATCACTTAGTGGTGGCTCATTATCTCTTGATGCTACTTTGGTTGGATTATCCTCACTTGATACAACATCTGGTGTCTTAGTACAAACAGCAACTGATACTTTCACCAAGAGAACTCTCACAGGAACGACAAACCAAATAACTGTAACAGATGGTGATGGGGTTGCTGGAAATCCTACATTTTCATTACCTGCTACTATTGTAACAACAAGTGTTCAGCCAACATCTGCTGTATTAGCTGGTTCGTCTTCTACCACAAATACATCAGCTTCTAGCGCACAAATTCTTAGCTCAACAAATACACAGTATCAATTGAGTACTGGCGGTATAACTGTTACGCCTACGGCTGATTATAGTTTAGTCGGGACATTATTACGTCAGTCAACTATCACAGAGGCTGCCAGTGGGACTCATATTCTCATAGCTAACCTAGGTGTGAGGGCACCTATTATAAACAATGGTTCAGGCTCGACAACAAACGCTTCTACTGTTTATATTGAAGGCGCTCCAACTGGAACAGCGTCACCTACTAATGTATACGCTCTATGGGTAGATGATGGTGCAGTTAGAATTGACGGTACAATAGAGTTAGGCAACGCTTCAGATACAACCCTCTCTAGGTCTGCTGCTGGTGTTTTAGCTGTAGAAGGAGTCGTTGTACCGACTATTTCAAGTACTAGCACTCTTACAAATAAAAGAATTGACCCACGAGTTGTGTCAGGAACATCTTACACCACCTCAACAACAATTGACTCTGACGCTACAGACCTTTACGTGATAACCGCACAAGCTGGTGCTTTGTTATTCAACAACCCTTCAGGGACTCCAGTACAAGGTCAGAAACTAATGATAAGGATTAAGGATAACGGTACCGCACGTGTTCTTACTTACGGTTCACAGTTTAGAGCCATGGGGACAGCTTTACCATCCACGACTGTTATATCCAAAACTCTCTATATGGGTTTCATATACAACAGTACGGATACGAAGTGGGATTTAGTCGCAGCCGCCCAGGAAGCATGATATGGCAATAGCTTACGTAAATGGAGCGAATAGTACAGCAACATCAACCTCACTTACATATGCGGTAGATTGTACTGGCGCGACTATATTGTTGGTTGGATTTAGACTATCTTCAGGTACACCATCAACTGTAACATATAATGGAGTCTCAATGACTCAAGTTACATCAACAAGCACAACTTATGTTTACTATTTAGTCTCACCAGCAACAGGTTCTAACAACGTAGTAATAACACCATCTGGCTCAACTACAATAAACTCATGTGCTGTTTGCTATTCAGGGGCAGACACTTCTGGTCAACCTGATGCGTTCAACTCCAATAGTTCAGTCTCCACTGGTTCGGTAAGTGTTAACACAACAACTGTAGCGGATAACTGTTGGGTTGCCGCCTTCGGGTCATGCTCCACAACAGAAACGCTTACACGCACAAGTTCTGGCTCTACACGTCAATCACGGTCTGGTGCAATATTTTTTGACAATAACACCGCAAAAACACCGGCTGGGAGTGTTACATCATCATTTGACGATACTATTGGTCTTAATGATTTGAGGATAATTGGCGTTTCAATTAAGCCATCAACGTCTTCTGCATCTAATAGTAACATGTTAGCGTTCTTCATTTGACAAATTAACAATTTTATGTTATAATACATATATGATTCCTCTCATTAAAGTAGACTACAATACAGGAAATACAATAACGATTCAGAACTTCTTTGAGTCTATTTACACTTCCTATCTCACTGGCGACCAAGTTTCAGTTCAAACTACACTTCAAGTTGTAAATGGTTCAGCGTTCACTACTACTAACCCTTACGTCGTTATTGGTAGTTTCGCATCAGATACAGCTGAATTACGCTCTGTATCATCTTCTACCGCGTCTACTGTCGTGGTTACATCAGCGACTTCTTTCGCACACGCTCAAGGTGAACCTGTACAAAATGTTCGTTATAACCAAGTTGTTATTGAGTCAGCTTCATCTCTAGGTGGCTCTTATTCAGTTCTTGCTACAATAAGTATAGATTGGACATCACAAAATACTGTATACCAACATGGAGCTGGATTATCCACTACATACTACCGAGTACGATTCCTTAATCAAGGCGCCACTGTATACTCAGCATACTCAGAAGAAGCGTCATCTGGTTCATTTGGCTCAACAACAGCTGGATACTTAATTGAACGAGCTAAGAGTCAAATGGGCGACACCACTGGTCTAACGGATACGTTTTTTGTTGGAGCTTTAAACGATGCTCGTAACTTAGCTAACACAAACTTTGGTTACGGTAGAATGAATGAATGGAGACAAAACTTCGAGTATCCTATTCAAATGCTTGCTGGAAGAAACTTTGTAACCCTACCTACAAACATTGACTTCGATGAGACAAACAGGACAATCCTAAACGCTCGATATGCACGACAGCAAGTAGCGGCTAATGTACCTTTGACATACGTTGACAAAAGACGATGGAACAGTGTATCATACATTAACCGTTACGCTCCTACGAGTGGAATCACAGCTATTTCTGCTACTTCAATTGTACTCACTAACTCTGGCGACTTCCCTGCTTCTGGAACTGTTTACGCTGCAACTGATGACCCTACGCAGTCTATTCTTACAATAACTTACACAGGTAACAACCTAGCCACAAATACATTGACAGGTGTCTCTGGTGTTACGCGAGCTCTACCTACAGGATGTCAGATTTGGGCTTACGCTACATTCTCTTACCCATTCTACTTCACAGTGTTTGACGGTAATATTTGGTTCGAACGCCCTATCCCCACATCACTACAGGGCAAGAATCTATACATAGACTACTATGAGAAACTAGCTGACCTAGAATATTTAACTGACGTAGTTCCTGAACACTACCGTAATATCTACATTGACTACATACGTTTTGCAATAAAGAAACGTAGAGATAACTCAATTGGAGAAGACGACCAAGACTACAAGAGATTCAAGGACTCTATTAACACAATGCTTGGCAATCCTTACACTGGTCAATCTCAAATCATCATAACCTAATATGGCTAAAGTAGTACAAGACATTACATTTGAACCAATAACAGAGGGGGTAATAGCAGACTCTACGGTGTCTTATTATGTAACACCAAAGAACTCAGTGTCATCGTGCGAGAATTTCAACAACGACATACTTGGAGTTTTAACATACAGAATCCCTTTGGGCTTACAGTTTGTACCAGAGGCTACTAATAACGTATCAGCGGTGTTATTTCAACCAGCGGCTTTGGCTAACAGAATTTACTATCAAGTAAATCAAAGTTTACTTTGGCGCGATGCTGGTTCACCAACAACAGCAACAACATATACAAGTATATTCCAGTCAAATTACCAACCAAGATATTCGATTATCCAAGGTAATTTACTCATGACTTGTGGTTCCCTTAGTGGAATTAAGTACACAACTGGAGCAGCGGCACCTACAGCAATTGCAGGTATTTCTGGTACACCAACAGATATAGACCTAATAGATGCTGGATTTGGTGGTCGTATTTGGTATGGTTCATCAACTAATGCAAACAACCGAGTTTACTACACAGACGTAATTCCTACCGCTGGCGTTGCTTCTACAACAGGTACCTCACAGTATCTAACAATCAACGCTAACAACGGTGACTATGTTACTGGTTTAATTCAAGGTCAGCAAGTTCTTTATGCCTTCACTGCTAACGGCATATTTAGAATCTACAACACCCAATCTCAAGACAATGTACCTTTAGCTTTTGTAGGAGCACCTAATCAAGAAAGTATCGCAAAAGGTACCGATGGAATATACTTTTACCACTCTACTGGATTTTACAAACTAACAGACGGAGGAACAGCTCAGCTTATAAGTAACAGAATTAAATCTATTATTCCAAGATACACTAACCCAGTTAGAGTTTGGTCTGTTGGAGACTTTGTGTACTTTTCATTCTACTATGACTTTAATACTGGCGGCGGTACTAACCTTGGTTCAAAAGTATTCAGATACACGATAAGCACACAGACATGGACAGTATACAACTTCTTTAAAAACATTATATACGCAACAACAACGTCACTTGACAGAAGCAATACACGAAGAACATATTTGTTCGGCTCATCAGGAGGTGCTAATTCTACATTTGCCTCTATATTCGAAGAGCAAGAACGTGGTGATGGCTCAATCTCTACATCGAATGCATCAGGAGATGATAATAGTGAAATTCAGATAATTGGCTCTTTTGAAACCAATTGGGAAAATTTTGGGATGGAGAGTCACATAAAACAAATAAATGGTATAGCATACCCTAGTTCAAATGCAACTGGTTTTGACGTTGCTTACCAGGTTGACAATGCTAACCCTAGTCATTGGATACCAATTGGAAAGTTATCAGACAAAACTATTACATTATTCAAAGACTTTGTGTCTGTACCTTTCAATAGAATCCGCTTTAGAGTAATGGGTCAGAAGAAGAACCCATACAGTGGTGGAAGTTTTTGTTCTATTGGAAGTCCTACAATAATGAAACTAACAGATAAAGGTTATGAATAACGATGAACAAGAGTTTATAAAGGATAATCCAGTAATACCAGTAAAGTTTACACCAAAAAACTCTGGTTCTTATTCGAGATTCATGCAGAGGGACACAATAAAGGCTGAATCTTCTAACGCCTTAGAACAAACTCTTGGAATCAAAGTTGGCGAAAAAGCACAGAACGCAAACACTCCTTACTACCAAGGACAAGTGGACTTTCCACAACCTTCAGTAGTCGGATTCGGTAAAGTCACATCAGCTGGTGCGAAATCAACACCATTCCTATCAGATAGATGGACTGTAACAAAGAACTCAACAGGAAATTACACTATAACACATAACATTGGATACACCAATTACGTTCCAATAGTTACAGCATCAGATACTAACGCTAGAATAATTTGTGTCAGCGGCGAGACAGCAACAAAGTTTGACGTAGAGACTTATAATGACGCGGCTACGGCAACAGACACAGCGTTCAATTTCATAGTTTATATCCAATAGTATGCAACCATTAAAATACGGCTCAAGAGGTCCTGAAGTAACGAAACTTCAGCAAATGCTGAAAGACGCAGGATTCTTCCCACAATCACAATCAACAACAGAATATTTCGGTCCTATCACAGAGAAGGCTTTAAAAGAGTACCAACAATCAAGAGGTTTAACTGTTGATGGTATTTATGGACCTCAAACAAATAATGTTCTTAAAAACAACCAAGAGCTCAACAACATAGTCCAGACATTGCAGCAGTCAGGTAATCCTGCAGCCGCACAAAAGTTCCAGCAGTTGATTGACTCAGGCGACCAAAGGGCAGTTGTACTCGCTCAAGGTCTAAAAAACAATATATCTATTACTCCAGAGACGTTACAGGTCAACAGAGAAATAGCTGACGCTGAACAAGCTAAATACTATCAACAACTAGAGCAACGCTCAAGGGGTGACTTGGACGCATACTTATCAAGTCAACTAAGAGACTACGGATTATCCAATGAGGCATTACAGCAAGGTTTAGTGTCTGACAAAGCAATACTAGATGACACTGAAGGAATAAAAGGTACATGGGCTTCTTCTGCTAGAAAAGAAAGAGCTAATTCCCTTCTTAATCAGTACAACCAAAAATTCCAAGCTAACGCAAACACCATGGAAGACAACTTTGGAGCGAAACAAAGAGATTTTGAGTATAACTTTGGGGCAAACGTACCTAAACCAATATTCAATAAAACACAAGCTTCATTTGTTGGTGAAAAACCTGTGTTCGCATCATCACAGTCACAAGCATACAATCCATTTGGCTTCGTAGGACGATACAACGCAGAACGTGAGTCTAATAAAAGAGCAGGAGGCACACAGAATTTAACAACACAGATGTATAATCCATTCAATGTATAATATGAGTTACTTAAAAACAGCACTTAACGCAGCAAAAACAGCAGTACCAGCGGTAGGAATACCAGCGTCTATGTTGGCTGCACTATTAAAAGGTGGTGCGAACACTGCAAGTAATCTATCTCAAGGTGGTAATATCAGTGGATTAACTTATAACTCACCTACATATAAACCTGAATACGGTTCTACGGTTGCTACTCAGGAAACTCCCCTTCCACAGTCAGCACCACAAGCATACGTTCCACCAGCACCTGATTCTACTCAACCAGCACCGACATCTAACTTCAATGGTTCTAGTCAGTACTCAGATGAAGATATTGTAAATCTTTTCAATGAAATGAGTGGCTCACTAAACAAGGGTAATGTATACAACCAACAATTAGGTGGCTCAGCAATTGACCAACTATCACGACTCCAAGCTCAGAAAGCTAACGAGAAAGCAGGACGTACAGGACTCTATGAAATAGACCCTAACATGGCTTTCAGTCCAGACCAGATTCGACAACAACGAGGAGCTGCTGATGCCTTCTACGATGAACAGCTAGGAAAGTACGCAGGAATGGCACAGAAGGAATCATCTTCAACGAACAAAGGATTCGGAGTAGACAGTATATTATCTGGATTATCCACCCCTACAGTTTCTCTTATTACGAGAGTAGCTGATAAATTCGGTGGTGAACAGATTGTTAAGAACTTCAACACGGTACAGAACTCAGCAATCCAGTCTAAAGGAATTCTTGACAGACTAGGAAAATCTGCTGGAACAGGTGCCGATGACTTACGACTTATATTCTTATTCGCTAAGGCTCAAGACCCAGATTCAGTTGTACGTGAAACAGAATACGACAATGCTCAACGTATGATTTCTACTCTACCAGAAGGAGTTAAACAACAAGTATCACGAGTTATCAACATATCAGGTGACGGTAAGGGTATTATGCCTACACAAGCTAAAGGGTTTCTTACCCCAGAGGCTCGTAGAGAAGTTGTAAATGCTCTCATCGAACAATATAAAGGAAACAAGGTTTCTTACGACAATCTCAAGAAACAGTACACACAGAGAATAAATAGTTTTGCTGGAGCTGACATTGGAGATGAGCTTCTAATTGGTTACGAAGAAGCATTTGACCCAGGAAGTACAGGATACTCTTCTCAGGGAAGTACACAACCTACTCAGAGTGCAAACGACCCATACGCACAGCAATACGGAGCTTATTACGGATGGTAATTAAATTATATGGAAGAATTAAAATCTCAAATTAAAGGATTCGATGTAAACACTCCTCCACCAAAGGATATAATCGACCTTGCGCGCGCTATCAGACAACAAGAAAGTTCTGGTGGTAAGTTTAATGTTGGAGACCATGGTACCTCAAGAGGTAATTTCATGTTCCAAAAATCTACATGGGAAGATTACTCTAAAAAAGTACTCGGTAAGGTAGTCCCAATGACACCGACTACAGAAAAGATTGTAGCAACAGGTATTCTATACGATAGGGTTTACAACAAAGGTTATGACTTAAAACGAGCCGCAGCTTCTTGGAACGCACCAGCACCAGCAGCTAGTAATACATGGCAGAACTGGAAGGGTGTTTCTGAGCGTAATGGTAAAAAGATAGCATACGATACTCCTGGATATGTAGAAAAGGTTATGGCACACTACAGTAACTTTAGTAAAGAGCCAGTACCTGTAGCACCACAAGCACCTGTTGAGCCTAAATATGGATTCAATCAAGAAACGGAATCTGAACAATTAGCACGCTTACAATCTCAGAAGGCTAACAAAGACGCTCTCTCTACCCAGGAACAACAAGGAAGAGATGGTGTCGTAGAGAATGTATTTGGAGGTGTTAAAGACTTCGCTAAAGGTATTGAGAATTCTGCTACTCGAATGGGTGGTAATCTCCTTACATTTGGTAACGAGGCTTTACAAAAAGCAGGATTCAAGGGAAGTGAAAACCCTGTACTTAACTACGGTACAGAGGCTAATAAGTTCGCTACAGGAGACGCTACAGCAGGAACTAACATAATGCAGAAGGCTGGTGGATTCGTTGGAGACGTAGCTCAAGTAGTCGCCCCAGTACCAGGTGCAGGTAAAGTTACGGCTGCTCTTAAGGGAACTGAACTACTTAGGAAATTAGCTGGTATGGGGGGTGCAGGTGCTAATATCGGTAGTAAAGCCGTAGGATTTGGTGCTCGTGCTCTACCTGTCGCCTTAGAAGGCGCAGCCGCTGGTGCTCAAGCTGACATACTTACTACAGGTGATGTCGGACTTGGTAGCACACTTGGATATGGTGCTTTAAATGTTGGAACTAACAAACTCATTTCTGCCCTAGGAAGAAAAACTGGTGCCGTAAAAGATGTTGTCAAAGAATTGGACGATGCTATATCAAGTGGTAACACTAAGAGAATCAATGAACTCAAAGACTCTCAGGAGATGAAGAACTTTCTATTCTCTAAAGGTCTAACTGATGACAATAAAATAGCTCAAGCTGCTCAGAATGAAATTCAAACAGTTCGACAGTTGCTATCAGAAGCTGGAAGTGCTGAGAAGGGATACAACCTCTCAAACTTACCAGAGGATGACATTAAAGCGTTCCTTGAAATTCACCAACCTGGAATCAAACAATCAAACGGTCAATTGTCTTATGTTAATTCATGGAGAAACGCTGAGAAACAAAAGAAAGAAATTGGCTCTCAATTAGGTAAGGTTACTAAAGCATTAGCTTCTGACTCTACGAGTCCACTCAATAACATGAGCCTCGATGAGATAGAAAACATCGCTAAGAACCTCGCTATCACTAATAAGACATCAGCTAGAGCCTCAAATCAACTTGAGGTAGACAAGGCAATCGCAAAAGAAATAGCTATCCTTCGTTCACAACTCAAAGGCAAGAAACCTACATTTGAGACTATTGACGGTCTTAGAATCGCAGGAAACGAACGTTCTTATGATGCAAGTGATGTAGGAAATGCTAAAGACGTAGCGGCTAGATTTTTAGCTGACGCAGTACGTCAGAAGACAGACGATGTTCTTTCTACTCTAATCGCAAATTCAGAGAAATCTGGACTTATAGATGAGGTAGCTGCGATTAAGCATTTTAAAGACTTAAACAAAGCATACGGTAACCTAACAGGTGCTCAAGATGTAATCAAAGGACTAGAAAAGGTACCTAAGACGCAACAGAATCGTCTCACAACACTATTAGGAGCTACACTTGCCACAGGAGGTGGTTACAACCCTATTGCTTTCGTTGCTGGTTCATTCGCTACTGATAAGATGGTTCAAGCTTTCAAGAAGGCTCAAGCATTAGGAATGACACCTAATCAAATATCTAAGATGACTAAGACACCCCTTGAAAAAACAAATGATATTATAAACCAACTTAAAACAAAGAAATTACCAGCCAATAAAAAGCTAGAACTCAAGGACCCACGTTCATTACGAGACATATTACTTAATACACCACGATGAAACTAGTACTTAAATATCCTTTAAAAGAAGTGTCGCTTACTCAAGGTTTCGGTAAAAATGCTACCGATATATATGCTAAACTTGGCATGAAAGGACACTCAGGCATTGATTTAGTTGCTCCTGATGGAACGCCTTGTTACTCTGCTCACGATGGTCGTGTAACTTATGCAGGATACGATGGTGCTGGAGGACTTACAATTGTTATTAGAACTGAACAAGAATTCGAAGGGGTAGATGGCAAACCTTCTTTCTGGAAGACTATTTATTGTCACCTAAAGAAAGGTACATTAAAGGTCACAGGAGGTCAACAAGTTAAGGTTGGTCAACATATTGCAGACTGTGACAACACAGGTGCTTCTACTGGCTCACACTTACACTTTGGACTCAAGCCTATTTACAAAGGTGAAGAAGATTGGCAGTGGGATAACGCAGAGCAGAATAATGGTTATCGTGGTGCTGTTGACCCTACACCTTACTTTGATGTACAATACAAGGTGTTCAATTCAGTTATAAAACAAGGTCAAAGAGGTCAGGATGTCATCACTCTCCAGGCATTTCTAGTGCGAAAAGGTTTCCTTGTTATGCCACCAAATACGTCATTTGGATACTACGGTCAATTAACTGCCGACGCAGTAAAGGCATACCAGATTTCTAAACACATACCACATAATAATGGTGTACAAGTTGGACCTCTTACATTACGAGCATTAAACGAAGATTACGATATATGATTACACTTATGTTAAACGGACTCATTGCTATTATAAAAGAGCTAGGTATACCTAAACGGTTCATTCCTTTAGTTGTATTATTTCTAGGTATTGGATTATCCTTACTCATTAATGACTTATCTAAACAATCAGTTATTGAAGGTATAGGATACGCTCTCAGTGCTATGGGACTATGGACTGGCACAATGACTACGTTCAAGATTAAACCAGAAGACCTAGAGAAATAAGAAAAAACCCCACGTTGCATGGGGTTTAATTATTATTGTTGTTATTTAACCGTCAGTTCAGGCGACTGACAAGAGATACAACTTCTCTTCTTCTATGAACTCTTCATAGGTCTTGGGGTCGTCTTCCTTGGCGCACCCAATGTGAAAGAACTGAAGCGTTCCTCGCTTCCGAGTGCTTGAGAAGTCCGTTTCATGTTCCGTGTGAATTTCCTTGTTGCACACGTAGCATCGCTCCGACATCTCTTGCTCCTTTTGCGTTGTCGTAACAGTGTTTGTGGAAGTAAATCGCCACATTATTAGTGTAGCGTACCACCACATTCCTCGTCAACGTGTTCACTGGTTGACCGCAGCAACCGCATGGGCGGTAGTCGTTCTTGTTCAGTGCCATGTTCATCTCCATCTATCGCATTGATGATTTTGATGTAGGCTTCGAGGCATTCTGCGTGCCAGTGGTTACGTTGGTATAGAACCGAGTCCGTAGCCTCTTTATCGCAGAACTGGCATTTCATTTCTTTTATGCCTCTCGTAGCACATCACATGGAAATCACGCCGTACACCGTCGAGTTTGATTCGAACGATGTCACCGAGGGTGTCAAGTGCGCCATAACAGCACGCACACGTTACCCATCTGGTTGCTTGGTACTTCGGCTTGTTAAGGTCGAGCTTGGTCATGTCAGGCTCCGTCATCTTGGTGAAGTGGACGTGGACGCGCTTTCACATGCTCTGCATGTTTCTCGAAGCAGGGAATGTGGAAGAACAAGTTCT
>ERZ761584.497-NODE-497-length-11964-cov-13.074146_pt1 | contig 11964 bp, 8 predicted proteins | sample MGYA00512168_ERZ761584 | MGnify/ENA primary metagenome ERZ761584 (study PRJEB28899, sample SAMN03785564) | bioreactor sludge metagenome | biome: EBPR Sludge; feature: EBPR Bioreactor; material: 0.22µm filtered reactor supernatant | place: Saint Lucia: Queensland...
GCCCCCCCCGGCCGCCGAGGGCGGCGGAGGGGGCATGCTGGGGTTCCTGAACAACATCAAGCCCGAGCAGATCGGGCAGTTCATGGGGGCCATGCAGCCGGTCACGAAGGGGATCGCCGGGGCGGCCGGGATCCCCGGCCTGGCGGCGGTGGCGGACCTGGCGCGGGGCGGGGCGAACATGAAGACGCTGCTGGCCGGCGACCCGAACAAGCCGGCCGTGTAGCCGCCGTTGCTCTCCGGACGGTTTGCGGTGATAATGGCCGGTACGAAGAGCGGAAGGCCGACCGGGTAGTGACCGGCCGGCCTTCCTGACCCACAACTCGGGACTAGCGAGAAGGGGATACCGTGGATGTTATCCGGTGCGGGCGGTGTCGTAAACAGGACGCGGACCCGGGCTACAAGCGATGCGGCGGTTGTCGGGGTTACCAGAAACAGTTGCTCGACAGCCTGACGGCTCGAGGTCTGTGCCAGAAGTGCTGCAAGAGAAAGCCGGTTACTGGCAAGAAGTACTGCCGGACGTGCTTGACCAAGATCGACAAGACTAACAAGGCGAGGGTCGACAGCGGCCGATGTGTGCGGTGCAAGAACATTCCGCAACCTGGTTACAAGCACTGCGTCCCGTGCCTGGCGAAAAGTCAGAAGCGGTGGCAGTCTCTGCGGGATGAGGTGTTCGTCGCCTACGGTGGTTATCGGTGCAAGTGCTGCGGAGAGACCGAACCACGGTTCCTGCAGATCGACCATGTGAACAACGACGGCGCTAAACACCGCCGTCAGATGGGTGGAGGTGGAAATCACCTCTACCTGTGGCTGAAGAGAAACAAGTACCCGGAAGGATTCCAGGTGCTGTGCGCGAACTGCAACTACGCGAAGCGGTTCGGCCCCTGCCCACACCAGGTAGCTAAGGAGGGCTGCTGTGCGGACCCAACTCGACAAGAAGGCTGCTCTTCGTAAGCTCGCGGAATTGGGCGGGGACGGGAAAGATACTGCGTTCGAGCAGGCGTTCTCGAACCTGGCCCACGCCTTCCTCAAGGACAAGGCCCCGTCGCTGCTCGACTACGAGGTCGGGTTCCAGTTGATGGAGCGGAACGAGGACAACACCAAAGCCGTCGGGATCTTCGGCTTCAAGGTGGGGTCCCAGTGGCTCTACGCCCCGTGCTTCTTCCTGTCCGGCGACCTGAAGGGCCACGAGCTCCTGTACATCAAGAACCAGGACCAGTTCGTCCCGCTCAAGGAGAACTGGCTCAACCACCTGCTCCAGAAGCGGCCGAACATCCTCGGCCGGGACGTCGAGCCGAACCTGACCCGCCTCGGGGTGATGAGCCCGGAGCTGTCGGCGTTCAGCCGCGCCCCGACGAAGTACGGCAGCCACGTCAAGGTGGGCGGCGTGTCGGTCCCGACCGACATGGTCCCGGGCATGGCCGCGTTCGCCCACTTCGGCCGCACCAGCCCGTTCACCGACCCGAAGTACAAGGACGTGATCGACGTCCCGACCTTCCTGAAGAAGGAGGGCCAGGCGGTCATCGTGTCGCTGATCCGCGACCTGATGGCGTTCCCGAAGCTGGCCTCGGCCTTCGAGAAGTTCTACGGCGGCCTGGGGTGCATTCAGGAGGCGATCAAGGAGGCGAAGGCCCGTGAGGCCCGGCTGGGCGACATCCTCTCGAAGGAGGGGCTCGCCCGGCTCGAGTTCGGCCAGATGTCGCCCGACCAGCGGGGCCAGGCCCCGACCCAGGCCAACGGCGGCGTGATGTCGAGCGGGCACGACGCCTTCTCGTCCCTGTCCGGGTACATCCCGAGCCGGGCTCAGGCGTGGGACCGCAGCCGCCAGCAGTTCTACAAGACGGCGTTCGACGACCCGAAGAGCCCGCTGTCGCTCGACGTGCCGAAGCCGCCGGCGCCCCCGCCCGCCCCGGCGCTCGGCCCGACGCCGGCCCCTCCGCCGCGCCCGGCCCCGACCCCGGCACCGGCACCGACCCCCACTCCACCGCCTACCGGCGGGAGCATGGGCGGCGGGTTCGGCACCGGCGCGCCGCAGATCCCGCCCGGCCAGTCGCCGATCCAGCCGGTCCCGGGCGGGGCCGACGCGAACGTGTACGGCCAGGGCGGCACCGGCATGGTGGGCGGCGTCGGCACCGGAGCCCCGAGCGCCGAGGAGGCCCCGGGGTACGCCCCGCCCCGGCCGCCGCGCGGGTTCATCGGCCGCAACCTGGACCGGGCCAACACCTGGCTCGACAGCCACGCGAAGTGGCTCCCGAGCAAGCTGCCCGGGGGCCGGGCGACGTCCGCCATGCTCGGCGTCGGCGGCATCGCGGCCCTGATGTCGATGGCCGCCGCCCGCCGCCGCAAGAAGACCCGCGACGAGCGGCTGGCGGCGATGATGGCGAAGGAGTCCGGGTCGAGCCAGTTCAAGCGGCGCGGCGACGCCGGGCCGTTCGAGCAGCTCGTCGGGCCGGCCAACACGGTCAAGAAGAAGGGCGCCCCCCGGTCGGTGCTCGACGTCGAGCCGACCGGCAGCTCGGTCGTCGAGAAACAGGGCGCCCTGGCGATCATCACGAACGAGACGTTCGCCAGCAGCGGCGTGATGGAGGACATCTCCGACGAGGAGAAGGCGAAGGTCAAGCTCGAGGGGGTGGCGTTCCGCGACGAGCGGCCCGAGAACTCGATCGCCTACGAGGTCACCGGCCCGCTCAAGCTGAGCACCCCGCACGAGACCGGCATCTACCACCTGCTGACGCAGCCGGGCACGTTCGAGGAGTGCCTGGTCGTCCTCGGCCCGCAGGGGCCGAAGGGGGCGGCCGACTTCGCCACGGTGTTCGCGACCAACGGCGAGAAGAAGTGGCTGAACATCCACCCGGCCCACCTGTGGTGCAAGTCGGACGAGGTCAGCCCCGAGGCGTACCGGAAGTGGCTCGACGGCCTGTCGAAGCCGGGCTCGCTCAAGCCCAGCTACTCGGCCGTGTACATGCTCGTCGGCCCGAACGGCGACTGCACGCTGCCGTTCGAGGTCCGCAAGGCCATCGGCGGCGACGACGCCGTCGACAGCTACGAGGTCAACTTCCGCGACTGGGCCAGCCGGTCGCGGCCGGGCAACCTGCCGGCCATCGCCGACCGGTACAGCTACGGCGGCGCGATGGAGTGCTGCGGCCCGGGCGGGTACGACACCCTCCACATCACCAACAAGGAGGGCGGGCGGATCCGCACGATGGGGAACGGGATCTACGTCCCGGGCGACTACAAGCTGGTCACCCTCAAGGCCGACAACGACAAGGACGACGACCGCCCCCGGCCGTACTACAGCGACTCCTCGGACCCGCAGCCGCTCAACCCGGGCACGATGCTCGACGTGACGAAGGCGATCTACGAGAAGACCGCCGAGCTGCGGATCAACCACTCCGGGACCGTGGTCGAGGTCAACGGGTACCCGATGGACCGCGAGTACGTCGTGGGCCACCTGGTCCGCGACTGGGCGCTCAAGGAGAAGCAGGCCCGCGACCTGGTCAAGCTGGCCCGGGAGAACCGCCGGCTGTCCTGCCGGGTGAAGCTGGCGAGCGGCCTGCCCGCCGACCCGACCGCCTACCACGTCGGGTGGCTGCGGGACGTCGAGGCCATGCTCAAGGAGGCGGCCCCGGGCGACCCGATGGACCCGTCGATGGCGCCGGTCACGAGCGCCCCGCCGTTTCCGGCCCCGCCGGTCGGCAGCGAGTCGACGCTGCAGGGCTCGGTCCCGTCGCAGTACCCGCAGTCCGAGACCGTGCCGGTGATGCAGAACAGCCCGGCCCAGAACAACACGAGCGTGTACGACCCCCGCCTGCCGCCCGACCCGCAGACCATGCAGGCCGGGATGCAGGCCGCCCAGACCGGGCAGAAGGAGGTGTTCGACACGGCGATGGTCGGCAGCATGCTGAAGGCCGTCCGCGACGACACGATGGTGGACCGGCACCTCGGGGACCTGATGAAGGGCCTCGACCGGCTGGGCCGGATCCTGTTCTCCTTCTACTGGCACGGGGAGGAGTTTCAGGAGCGGTACGGCAAGAAGGACATGCCCGAGCTCGAGGACTCCCTGCGGAACGCCTTCGAGCAGCTCGGGGACGTGGTGCTGTTCCTCAAGCAGAAGACCGTCGAGCCGTTCCCCGAGGAGGCCGCCGGCGCCGACCTCGGCGCGACGGCCGAGGCGTAAGGAGACCCCATGCTCAAGCCGTACGAGAAGCAGTACCGCGACCTCGAGGTCGTGGCCGGGCAGCGGACGGTGCTGGCGCTGGGGTTCCCGGCCCGGTGCCAGCTCTCGAAGCTGGTGATCAAGCAGACGGGCGGGACGATGTCGAACTTCACGGTCGACGTCTTCAACGCCCGCAAGGGCGCGTCCGTGTCCGCGTCGAGCGGCGGCGACAACCCGGAAGGGGAGTACTCGCTCGACCCGGACGCCTACCGGGTGTGCCCGACCATCCCGTCCGACGAGGCCGGGAAGCTGATGAAGTTCTGGCCCGACGGCGGCCCGGTGTACGAGAACCAGGACGGCGGCCCGTCCTCCAAGCTCCACAAGATCTACCTGGAGATCGAGGTCCCGAGCGGCGGCGACAACCTGACGCTCGACGTCGCCCTGGCCTGCCTGCTGCCCCGCTGAGGTGAGTCGTGCTGCAGTTGCGTCGCGAAGCCCCGTTCCGCCCCACCGACTGGCGCTGGCAGATGGCCCGGCTCCTGCGCGAGCAGAGCCGGCGCGTCTCCCGCCGCCGGGACGACGAGTGGGTGTCCATCGCCAAGCGGTTCCAGACGGACCTGGCCGCGTGCCGCGACGACTGGCAGCTCCTCGAGCTGGCCGAGAAGTACCCGGGCGTCGCGGACGCCCGGCACATGCGCGAGGACAACGGGGCCGAGTGCCCCCGGTGGGAGGTGGAGGCCCGGCTCCTGGCCGAGGACACTCCGGAGAACATCGCCGCCCGGCTGGCCCTCGACGTCCGCGCCGTGCGGGCGTACGAGGCGCTGTTCTTCAACGTGCAGGACCGGCTCAACGCCCAGAGCTGGATCGTCCACACGGTGATGGGGCGGTCGATCTACGCGAACCTGACCGAGCGGCAGTTCGACCTGCTGTGGAAGATGTACGGCTACTTCGGCGGCCCGTACGTCCTCGACGCCCTGGTGACGACGTTCTCGAACCCGTCGAAGGCGACGAGCGCCGACCGGGTCGACGACTTCTTCTCCGACGACGGCCGGGCGGTGGCCCGCCGGAAGTCGGCGGTCGCCATGCGGACCATGCCGATCAACGGGTACACGCAGCAGATCATCGTCGAGATCGAGCAGAAGTACCAGGAGATCGCCAAGATCGCCAACGGCGGCGGCTCCCAGGGGATGCTCGTCGAGATGGTGGGCGAGGTGATGAAGGGGCTGGCCTGGTCGGTCGGGCGGGGCACGGCCGAGCGGCCGCTCAACGCCGCGACCGCCCGGTACGACGCGATGGCGGCCGAGCCCCGGTGCGGCGAGACCCTGGCGATCGCGAGCGGCGCCCACGTCGCCGAACTGGAGACGATCACTTTCCCGGAGGCGACCAATGTCGCGAACCGTTAACAGGCTTAACAAGCAAGCCGAGCAGCGGCTCACCGACGCCCTGGGTGAGGTGGCCCAGTTGGTCGGCACCGGCTCGGACCCGAACGACGCCATCGTCAAGGTCGCCAGTGACCTCGGCCTGCCGGCCGGGCACGTCAACCTGATGGTCCAGACGTACAACATCGGCCGCCAGGAGGCGCAGCGGCGGGCCGGCACCGACCTGTTCGAGAAGTCCGCCGAGTTCACCCTGGCCGACGCCGGGAAGGTGCTCGAGCGGATGTTCCCGTCGTCGGTCAAGACGGCCGCCGCCGTGGCCCGCGCCACCGTGGTGGACGAGGAGTACTCCCGCCGCCCGGACTGGGCTCAGAAGAAGCAGCAGACGGTCAAGGTCGCCACGGCGGTGCTGCCGCCGATGCGGACCCGCGACGGCAAGGAGATTGTCGCCGCGCCGCCACAATTCGACACCGACCCGGCGATGCGGCTCAAGCACGCCTACTGCCAGGCCCTGGACCTGCAGCGGGCCGTGGCCGACGCCCGGGCGGCCGCGTCGTTCGCCCACGACGAGCTGACCCGGGGCATCGCCAAGCTCGGCGAGTACTTCCGGACCCCGGGGTGCCAGCCGTTCCCGCTGGTCCGCGACAACGCGACCCGGCTGTTCGGCAAGAAGGCCGAGCTGCTGATGGGGATGATCGGCGACCGCAACCGCCACCTGGAGAAGCAGGCCCTCAGCCGGGGCCAGCTCGCCGACCCGGTCCGGTTCGACGTCCCGCCGTACTCGCTCATCAAGGGGTGCGTGGCCCAGGCCGAGTCGTACCTCGACAAGCAGGCCGCGTTCGAGGAGCTGGAGAAGGCCCACGACGCGAAGGTGGAGGCCCTCCTCGACCCTTTCGTCCCCGCCTCCGGTCCGGCGCCGCGTGGGGTGCTGGGGTGCTCTGAGCCGGCCGGAGGCAAGAAGGTCGCGAACTTCGTCGGCGGCATGCTCGGCGGCATCTCCGCGATGCGGCTGGCGGCCCCGACCCCGGAGTCGGTCGGGGCGTCGATGTCGGCCAAGCTGGACGACCCCGAGCAGGACATGAAGATCCGGAACATGCAGACCAGCGGCATGCTCACGGACCTGATGGCGAACGACGACGTGATCGCCGGGTTCCACCCGCAGGACGTCCTGTCGCACTACAACGAGATCTCCCAGCTCGCCCCCCGGGCGTCGAGCCAGGAGGGCCTGGTCCGTGCGATCCTGCGGAAGCGGCTCGAGGGCGGCAAGAACGCCATCGACCCGTACGACGTGGACCTCCTCCTGAACATCGAGAACAAGATCAAGCAGCGGGACGACCCGAGCTACGGCAAGGCGAAGGTCGCAGAGGACGCAAAGGGGGTGCTCAATGCCGGCCGATCTGTCCTGGCTTGAAGGTACGGTTGAGGACGCCGCCATCATGCTCGCCGACCGGGCCGTGGCGAGCCGCGCGCTGGGAGGGGTGGTGAAGGCCGGGGAGCGGCCGGCCTGGGCGGACGACCTCCTCAAGGAGGCCGCGCTGCTCAAGCAGGCCGACCCCCCGGTCGTTCCGCCCGCGCCGGCCCCCGCGCCGGCCCCCGCGCCGGCCCCCGCGCCGACGCCCGGCGCCGAGCCCGGGTTCCTCGACAAGCACCTGGGCGGCCTGAAGAAGTGGGTCGGGGACCAGGCCGGCGCCGGCATCCGCGACACCTTCAAGCAGAGCCCGGAGCTGCAGAACGCGATCACCGGCGGCCTGGCCGGCGCCGGCATCGGCGTGATCGGCGGCCTCGGGGCCACCGCGCTGTCCAAGAACAAGCGGAAGCGGCCGATCTCCAACGCCCTGTTCGGCGGCATGCTCGGCGGCCTCGGCGGGGCGGCGATCGGCGGCCTCGGCGGGGCCGGCGGCGTGTTCGGCAAGCAGCGCCCCGGGCCGGGCAAGACGCTCGGCCTCGACCAGGGCATGCAGCAGGCGAGCGAGGACTTCAAGAACCGAAACGAGGTCACGGTGATGAAGACCCTCCGGGGTCTCAACGCCATGAACAACAACGACATCGCCAAGAGCTTCGGCACCGGGGCCGGGATCTACGGCGGGGCCGAGACGGGCGTCCGGGCGGCCGGCCGCCTGCGGATGTTCGGCGGCGGCACGAAGCAGACGCTGACGGCCGACGCGCTGCGGGCTGCCGTCTCCCCGAGCGCCGCCACCACCGCCACCGGGTGGGGCGTCAAGGGCGCCCCGAAGCCGCTGAGGGCCGACATCGACGCGGTCCGGCGGGCGCTGCAGGGCAGCAAGCTCGACGTGGCGAAGAACCTGGGCACCAGCGGCAGCAACCGCCAGGTGGTCAACGCGATGCGGGGCAGGGGCTGGTCGATGTCGACCCCCAACCCCAACCGGATGTCCCTCGTCACCCCGGGCACGCTGCTGCGGTCCGGCAAGGCGGGCCTGCTCGGGACGCTCGTCGGCGGCGCCTCGAAGGGCATCGACATGGAGAACGAGAAGGTCACGCCCGAGTACTTCAAGACGATGAGCACCGGGCTCAAGAGCCGCTACGGGGCGCTGCCGCCCATGAGGTACACCCCGGGCGGAGACGTGAACGCCGATCTCGGCGCCGCCGTCGGACCGAGCGACCAGACCGTGCAGGGGCGGCTCGACCAGATCATGGGCCGGCTGACCAACCAGGGGGCGGGCAAGCTCGCCCCGGAGGAGGTCGAGCAGCTCTCCGGCGAGCTCGAAGGGATCAAGCAGCGCATGCAGCTCGCGGAGCTGAAGCGCATCGAGGCCGCCCGGACGGCGGCCGGCCGGAAGACAGGGGGGTAAGCCATGCCGGATCCAGCACCGACGCCGACGCCGACCCCCACGCCGACTCCCACGCCGACCCCCGCCGCCAAGCCCGGTGGCGTCGAGGGCTGGTGGAAGGGCCTGGGCAAGGAGCAGCAGTACGCACTGGCGGGCAGCCTCATCGGGGGCGGCACGTTCGGCGCGCTGAACATGCTCCGCGACGGCAAGAAAAACCGGTTCAAGAACTTCCTGTCCGGGCTCGCCGTGGGCGGCCTGGGCGGGGCGGCGGCCGGGTACGGCGGGGCCAGCCTGCTCAACGCCAAGAAGCCGAAGCCCGACGAGAAGCCGGGCATGGGCAAGGGGCCGGCGGCCCCGGGCGCCGTCACAGACCAGAACTTCGTCGGCGTCGGCCCGAAGCCCGGCCCGGACCGCAGCGGCGAGGGTCCCCTCAGCCAGAATAACCTGGCCGAGGGCGGCCGGCAGCTCGGCCGCAGCTCGCTCCGGGTCGCCCAGGGCGCCGGCGCCGGGGCCGTCGCCCTGCCGACGCTCAAGGCGGTCGGCTCGTACGCCGGCCCGGACATCAGCCGCCGGTTCCACAACTTCCGGGCCAACACGGCGGCCCAGACGGCGGCGAACTTCGCCCCTGGCCGGGCCAGCGTAGAGGCCGAGATCCGGGGCCTGACCGCCCGCAAGGCGTTGGCGAGCCCGAGGGCCAACCAGGTCCTGCTCGACGCGGCCAAGAAGCTGGGTCCGGCCGACCTGGCGACGCTGAACAGCCGGCTGGCGGCCAACGGCAACTTCATCGACATGGCGGGCCGGCGGACCGACCCGTTCCTCGGTAAGCTGTACGGCCAGGTGCAGAAGGACATGCTGGCCGCCCGCCAGGCCAAGATCCCGACGCTCGACTACTACAAGGCCAACATCGCCCAGGCCCGGGCCGCCGAGTCTGCGGCACGGGCGAAGGCCCTGGCGGCGGCCGGCCGAACCCCGACCCCGCTGGCCGCGACCCGGGCCGGGTTCGGCGGCAAGACGAACATCCTGGGGCTCGGGAAGCTCCGCAACCCCGTGCTCGGCGCCCTGATGGGCGGCGGGTACCAGGCCCAGAAGGAAGTCAGGAACGGCCCGGACGAGTAAAGGAGTACTCACATGCTGATCAAGCGGATGACGCCCGGGGGGTACGACTTCGGCTGCGCCCCGGTCGAGCAGATCAAGACGGCGAGCGCCGGGCTGCGGGGCCACGACCTCCAGCAGCTCATCAAGCGCGCCGGCCACCAGTTCGTCGACGCCATGCGGAGCGTCCGCCTGGACCCGGGCGAGGTGCCGATCCACCTGATCGCCATCGGGGCCACCGAGTTCTACGGGCCGAACCGCAACGGCGACGGGTTCAAGTGCGCGACCTGCCGCAAGTTCCACAAGACGTTCGAGACCAAGCCGCTCACCAAAGAGGGGGCGTACTGGTACCGCAACCACCAGAACAAGGACCCGCAGAAGTCCTACGGGGTGGTCAAGCTGGCCGCGTTCAACGAGGCCATGAAGCGGATCGAGCTGCTCGTCGCGCTCAACGCCACGAAGGAGGCCGCCGCCCGCAACGGCGGCCTGGTGGCCGACAAGGAGATGGAGAAGCTGGCCCGGGGCGAGGGCGACTGGGGCGTCAGCATGGCGTGCCGCGTCCCGTTCGACGTGTGCAGCGGCTGCGGCAACCAGGCCCGGACCCGGGCCGAGTACTGCCGCGAGGACACCTGCAAGTACGGCGGCTGCTACAACAACCTCACGAAGGTGGCCGACGACGGGCACGTCCTGCACGTCGACAACCCGAGCCCGACGTGGTTCGACATCAGCGACGTGTACCGGCCGGCCGACCGCATCGCGTACGTCATGGGCGAGATGCAGAAGGCGGCCGGCACGCGGGTCATCGGCGGGGCCGAGGCGGCCGAGCTGTACGGCCTGAGCGTCCCGCCCTACATGCGGTACGCCGAGGTCGACGACCGCACCGCCCGGCTCATCAAGCTGGCTTACGAGCTGGCCGAACTGGAGCAGACGCTGGCGCAGGGTAAGATGGCGTCGAGCCTGCTCGACCGCCCGATCCGCACCAACGGGTACAAGGTGATCGAGGTCGCCCCGGTCCTGAAGGACGGGGTGTGGCAGGCGATGGCCGCCGAGAAGATCGCCCTCTCCTACCGGAGCTGGGCCAACTTCCGCCCGGCCATGACGACCCCGGGCGTGCTGACGAAGGCCGCCGCCGCTCCCGACGCCACCGACCGCCTGCCCGGCGTGTTCGGCCGGCTGGTGGGCGACGGGGACAACCTCGAGCGGATGCTCGCCGACCGGAGCTGCGACCCGGGCCGGGCCGTGGCGAGCGAGCGGGAGCGGGCCTGGGCCGCGAAAATCGCGTCCGAGGTCTCGATTTCCCGCAAGCACATCGGCGACCGGGGCGTCCGCGAGGTGCTCCAGAGCACCCCGCAGCCGGGTCTCCGGCCGCTCACCAAGTCGGCGTCCGACGGCGCCGAAACCCTTGCACGGCAATACGCTGTGTACCAGCTCTACTTCCTCGACGAGCTGCGGAACGACCCCGACCAGCCCCTGTACCGGGAGCTGGTGGTGAAGCAGAACGGGTTGGCGTGAAAAAACCGCAAGTCGGTCTTGCGGGTATTTCTTCGGTTTCGCAGAATCGGGTCTGTCTAACGCCGGTTGACCGACTGCACGGCAGGAAGCCGGACCCAAAGTCAAAGGAGTGACAAGGAATGCCTCAGCTCTTCGATCAACTGCGCGGCTTCCTCTCGGAGGTCCAGGGCGAGAAGAAGGCGGCGGCCCAGAAGAAGGCCGACACCCTCTCCGAGCCGGGTTCCATCGGCGGCGAGACGAGCCACCCCGTCAAGAACGTCGACGACCAGCTCCAGAACGCCACGGAAGGCGCCCGCTCGAGCGAGAACTCGTCCGACGTCAAGGCCCAGATCCCCCTGAACGTGGACTCCGCCTCGGACAAGGGTCCGGACCAGGAGAGCCAGCAGTTCAACATCGGCGTGACCTCGACCGAGACCGGCAACGACTCGGCCAACGAGAGCAACTACAAGACCAACAAGGACGACCCGGGCACCTCGCACCCGGCCGACGTCTCGGACAACGAGAAGTACGGCTCCATGTCGTTCGACCAGCTCAAGAAGCTGAGCGAGAAGAAGGCCAACGACATCCTCGCGACCGTCGCGGCGGCCGGGCAGAAGGCGGCCGGTGCGGCCCGCCCTACTCCGGCGGCACCGGCAAAGGCGCCGGCGGCCGCTAATCCGGCTCCGGCCCAGAAGGCGGCCACGGCTCCGGCCCCGGCCCCCGCCCAGAAGGCGGCGGCCACCCAGGCCGCTGCGGCCGGGTACAACGCGGCGGCCAACGCGGCCTCCGGCGACGAGCAGGAGAAGGTGGCCGTCCAGGCGGCGGTCGAGGGCACGATCCGCGACGCGCTCGCGGCGGCCGTCATGACCGGCAACTACCTGGTCGAGTTCCAGAAGCAGGCCCGCAACAAGAAGGCCGCCGACGACGAGGACAGCGACTCGTCCACGGACAGCGACGACTCGAGCAGCTCGAAGGGCGACTCGGGCGGCGGGGAGAGCAAGAGCAAGCCGAAGTCCGACAGCGGCGGGGGTGACTCCGGCGGTGGCGGCGGTGACTCCGGCGG
>ERZ761584.498-NODE-498-length-11959-cov-5.939012_pt1 | contig 11959 bp, 27 predicted proteins | sample MGYA00512168_ERZ761584 | MGnify/ENA primary metagenome ERZ761584 (study PRJEB28899, sample SAMN03785564) | bioreactor sludge metagenome | biome: EBPR Sludge; feature: EBPR Bioreactor; material: 0.22µm filtered reactor supernatant | place: Saint Lucia: Queensland...
GTGTTCTGCCCCACGGGGGCCTTGGCGGCCGTCGGGGAGCTTGGCGCGCGGCCGTTCATGGCGGCCACGATTCGAGGCAGGGACGCCGGCAGGAGGCCGAGCGGGTGGCACTTCTCGATCGCCATCCGGTCGTTGATCGAGAAGTAGAGCTCGATCGCCCGAATCCGGTCCTCTGGCTTGAAGACGGAGAGGGTCTTCTCCGCTGCGATGGTCTGCCCCTTCGCAGGAGGCGCCGGCAGGGGGCCGACCTCCTGCTCGAGGAGGGCGATGTAGCGGGCCTTCCACCCGGTAGCCCAGAATCGCCGCCACGAGTCCGGCGTGACGGCCCGTGACGCCGCGTGACGGAGGCGTGGCGTCACCGTGACGGACCCGGCCAGGGCGACGAGCGCCCCACGGACCCGTTCGAGCTCAGCCCGCAGCCGCTCGATCTCGGCGTCTCTGGCTCCAGCGCAGTCGCACCCCTCGATCTCGTGATCGCACGCCATCGTTTCTCCGTTTTCGGGTGGTAGGGCTCAGTAGGGCACGTGGTCTTCTGGGTCTCTAGAACCGCGATACCACTTCCGGGCCGCCTCCTCGTGGGGGTGGTCGCGGGTGGGGCAGACGTGGTGGCCGGGGCCGAAGAGGTGCCAGCCGCCGTCCCCGCCGGCCAGGTTCAGGGCCCGGCCTCGAGAGTGGCAGGTGACCTCGCTGGTGGCGGTGCATCCAGGCACGTCGCAGGAGAGCCAGTAGACGGTGGCGTTGGACTCGTTGACGCTCACGGCTTTGCCTTGATGCGGTCATACTCCGCGTGGAGGTCTGCGTCGATACCGGTCGCAGCCTCGACGGTAGACACGATGAGCGCCTCCAGCCGGGCGACCTCGGCCTCCAGCTGGGCTACGCTGGCCGACTGCTCGGCATCGGCGATAGCGAAGTGCTCGCACAAGCTGACACTGACGTCTAGCCCACAAGCACATTTGAACTTACGAACGGTCGTGCCGATCATGACTCCGCCTTTCCGGCCCGCATCACCGCGAGCCAGCACGCGGCGGCGGCTTCGACGGGGGAGTCTTCGTAGCCTTCGATAGACGACGTGATGGGCGCGTCGGTGTCGAACACCTCGGCCACTGCTGTCCCGTGTCGGAGTCGCAGTAGCACGACGTCGCGCCCACTCGTGTCCGCCAGCGCCTCCAGGATCTCATCGAGGCGAAAGGCGCGGATCTCGCCGTTGACCGTGACGGCCGCCCCGCAAAGAACCGGCGCGCCTCCTGTTGGGGACACGTACCACGCCTTCTCCGCGGCGCACTGGTCGGCCCCGGCCTCGCGCAGCGCGAGCGAGGTCTCGTAGCTGGTGTAGCGGGATGCGGTCATGACGGCGTCCCTCCCTTGACCGTACGTTCGGCAATGGCGTCGTCAAGGAGCCCGTACGCCTTCTCATCGTCCGAATGGACAATCAATAGTTCGGTGTCAAGCTCGGCGATCTCGGCGTCTTGGATGTCAGAGATGGCGGCAACAACCCATGACGCGATGGCCTCGAGCAACGCCTTATTCGCGACTACGGTGGCCTTCCCGTCTGGCCGCACCCGAATGAATCCCCAGCCTTTGACGGGGTCGAGTCTGACGTCCTCGCTCACTTCGCCTCCAGCGCCGCGAGGGCGGCGACCTTTACGCAAAGCTGGCAATGACATTCGATCCCGTCCACGGTCATGTAGACGAGGTGGTGTCTCTTTGCCTCGGCCACGGCCGCCCGCACAACCTCCTCGCGCGCCGCGGCGAGGGCGGCACGGGCTTCGGCATCGGCACGAACCTCACGATGCTCAGCTGCGGTCCCGTCGCAGAATGGGCACGTCTGGTCATCCGGCGCGTCGGCGGGGGGGCCAAAGATGCAGGCGCGAACATCTGCTTTCACGGCTTCGCCTCCAGCCGCTCTCGCAGCGCGGCGAGGGCGCGGCAGAGCGGCGCTTCACACGGCTTGCCGGCCACGATGCGCGAACGCCCGCATTCGTGGCACCCAAGCGCCTCGGTTTCCTTCACGAGGTCGGCGAGCGCGGGGAGGGCGGCAGTTGCCTCACGCCTCGCCGCCTCTCCATCGTCAACGGCGGCCGACAGCGTCTCGTTAACGCACCCGTACGGCGAGCCGGGGTCGCGACTGGCTCTGTCTCCGCGCTTCGCCCTCTCGTGCAGCCTCCGCAGCGCGGCCGACGCCGGCTCAGGCACGGGACGCGGCGCGGGCTTACAGCGGCACGGAGACGCGCCGCACCCGTCGCAGGGGCCGGGCTCGGGCAGGCCGTCGAACAGCTTCACTTCCCCTTCTCCGCGGGCTTCCGCGGCCAGCGGGTGACGAGTTCGTGGACGCGGTCGAGACGCTCGATGGTGCGCGACGAGTACAGGAACGGTCCTACGCGGTTGCGTGACGCCGGGTCGGCCTCGATCTTGTCCCTGAGCAGCCGCAGCTCGTTGAACGATAGCTTGTCGTAGTCAATCCGCTTTGCCATTGCTACTTCTCCTCCGCGGGCGCCGGGGCGGGCTCGAACCGCGCGATCTGCGGCAGCGGCGTCCAGACGAGCGTTGCTCCAGCCCACACGTCCCCGTCCCACGGCCAGTCGTCGTCCAGCGGCGTCCCGGCGTATGGCGGCTCGTCCACGTCGTGTCCGTTGTCCAGGTACCACCACAGGACGGGTCCGTAGTCCTCGTGCCATTCGACCAGCGGGCGCGGCGTCGTCAGCGCTGCGAAGCCAGGCGGTATGTACATCTACTCCCCCTTGCCATCTGGCGCCGGGGCGGGCACCGGCTCGATAGTGAGGGTGAAGGTGTGCGGCGCGTACCGGCCGACGCCGTTGTACTCGGGCCGCTCGGCGTCGATCGTGGCGATGCTGTGCTTGACGCCGTCCCGCAGCACCTCGCAGTTGAGCCAATACTCGACTGCCTCGCGCATCGTCTCGGCGTTCAGCGTCATGGTGTTGGTCCCTCGCATCACTCCCCCTTGTCCTTGCCCGCTTCGCCGCGGGCGGCGCGGCGAAGGAAGATGGTCATCCCGTTGGTCGTAGAGTCGCTACCGGCGAACGGCTCCCAGCCTTCCGCCCCGAGACGGTTCACCTCGTCCAGCGCATCCGATTGAAACCACTTGACGCGCACGTACGTGACCTCCCACCGCGTCTCCCCGCTCACCTCGCCACCTCGCGGGCGGCGCGGCGCTTGTCGGACTCCGCATCAAGTGCCTTCTGGTAGGCAACGCCGCGCGCCATCACGTCGTCCGGGATGTCGCAGACGAACTCCTGTATCACGTCGAAGGCGCCGTTTCCCTTCAGCCCGGCGATACGGTGCCCGTGGCCCTTCCCCTCAACGAGGCTCAGCACGTAGCCTCCCGCGCCCTTGAGCAGTTCGATCCTGACCCTCATCGCTTCGCCTCGCTTCCCGCGGGGGCGTCGAGGGCGGCGATGGTCGCGATAGGCAGGACGACCGTCGCCGTGATGGTCAGGCGCGTGCCCTCCGGAAACTCCTTCGCGTCGGCTCTGAAGCCAGGACCAAACGTGAAGCCAGATCCGCTGTTTCGACCATCGGCTACCCAGAACAACCCCGGAAGAAAGCCACTCGGCTCTCGCTGCGGGTCAACATATGGGAGCCTCGTGGCCGTCAGCGTGACCGTTCGCGAGACGTTCTCCGGAGTCATCCACTCGTCCGGCTGGGTGTGCTTCAGGCAGCGGTATGGCCGCTTCGACGCCTCGGCCTGCTCGCGCCGGGACGCGAATTCGAAGAAGCCGCGCCCGGTACAGCCCATCCGGTCACACTGCTTGGTCTCTCTGTATTTAGCCATCACTCACCGCCATTCGCCCTTCGCGGGGGCGGCGAGGGCGGCGGCAATCTCATCGTCATCCAGCGGTCGCACCGTCGCCAGCTTCCCGAGCTTCTCGACCCTCACAACCCACGTCTTGTAGCTGCCCGGCCGCATACGCTTTACGAGTTCACGATCGCGCACGACCTCCGCCAGTGACCCGCTGGACAGTGCGCCGGGGAGCGAGTCCGAATCCATTGGGTTGTAATCCAACAGCACGAACGTCTCGCTCACGGCTTCACCTGCGCCTTCGCGGCGGCCCACTTGGCGAGCGCTTTGTCCACCTCGGCGCCGTCGTACATGATCGAGCGGCACCGCCGGACGAGCGACTCCAGCGGCTCGCCAGCCTCCACCAGCCGCGCGACGCTGGCGCGGAGGGCGGCGACCCGCTGGCGGACGGCTTCGAGGTCCGCCCCTCCGACGCAGCCGACCAGCGGGAGCGGCCCGTCCAGCGCCTCGTTGATGATCCTCACCGCTCCGGCGACGCCCGCGTCGCTCCCCCTCCACCACGCCGGGTGCGCGCCGTCGGTCGCGTCCGTGGTCGGATCGTCGTAGGCGAGGCGCAGGCGGGCGGCTTCGGCGTTGAGATAGTCGAACGCGGTGTACACGTTGTTCGTGCCGTTGCAGGCGCACGGCTTGCCGCTGGCCGGGCGCACGCCGAAGCAGATGAGGCACGGGTGCGGATACTCGTCACGCCGCTTGACCTCCGCCTCGGCGGCGGCGAGACGCTCCTCCAGGCGCGGGACGTCACGCCCAATCAGTAGGTTCATCTCCTTCTCGGCCTTGAGCCGCGCGGCGCGCTCGTTCTCCATCAGGCGGTGGCTGGAGTCTGCCCGCCGCTGCGCCGCGACCTTGTCCTGGCCCGCCATGAGCGCCTTCCGCTCCGCCTCCTCCGCGCGGGCGTTCGCGGCGGCGAGGTCGGAGCGCTCAGCCAGTATCTCGTTTGCCAAGTCCTCCCGCTGCTCGCGGGCCTCGTCGCGCTCGAGGAGGAGCGCGTCCACTCGCTCGTTGGCTGCCGTGAGGGACTCCCTGAGCGTCCCGACGCAGTGCTTCGCGCGGTCCAGCCAGGCGTGAATGTCGGGTGTCGCGTGGCCGGTGGCGATGAACACCTCGGCGAGCCAGCGAGCCTCCTGACGGGCCTCGTCGCGCTCGCTCTCCAATTCGTCACCACGCCGCACGGCCTTGGCGACGCTGTTGAGCAGGTGCTCGGTCGTCTTCTCCGCCCGCTCCTCCGCCTCGCGGGCGCGGGTGCGGAGCGCGGCGAAGGCGTCGAGCACTGGCTTCACCGCAACCTCGGCGCGATCGGCGTGCTCCTGCACCATCTCCCGATTCCCGGACATGTCGGCCATACCCGCGTAGTAGCCCTGCCGGTAGAACGCATCCAGCGCGATCCGCAGCCCAACCGCCGTCATCTCCTCCCCCTTCGCCTCGGCCGGGGGCTGCGCGGAGTGCATCTCGGGGCGGCACTCCCGGCAGACGCAGTCTTCCTCGTGGTGCTTCGCCTCGGCCGGGGGGGCGGGGGCGAGCGGGTGGTAGCAGACGACGCAGAACGGAGCGCCGAGCATGCGCGGGTCAGCCGGGCGGTGTGGCTGGCCGTTCACGCACAGCCGTCCAAGCTCGTCGCGCTCCAGTTGCGGCGGTGCGTTGGGCGCGCGCTTCCGACACTCACACTCCGACGCCGTGTAGGCGCCACAGTGACAGGTGCGGGGCTCGGGCTGCGGCGGGGCGGGGGCGCTCGGCGCCAGGTGCGGTGCCACCTCGCGCAGGTGCTCCGCCGCCGCGCGGTCGAGCGCTCGGTTCAGGCCGGCCGGGTCCGGCGGCAGCATCGCCTGCCCCGGACTCCATCCCGACACGAGGCTGGTCACGTGGTCGCTCATCGCTGCTCCCTACCCTGCGTCTTGATGTACGCCACCGTCGTCCCGAACGTCTCGGCCAGCTTCTCGAAGTAGAGCCGCTTCTGCTCGCGACCCGTGTACGGGCACGCGAGGACGGCTTCCCGCATCCGCTTCCGCACCTCGAGTGGGAACTTCTCGCCAGGTCTCAGCCCGTCGGCGCGCGGGCGACACGCGATGGAGATTGATCTCTTCTCGGTTCGTTCCAGCATAGCCGCAAGGTTACGAGATTTCTCTCGACACAGGCAAGAACTTTCTTTAGATTGGTAATCCCTGACAAGGCGGCGCCGCCCCGCCACCGAGGCTCGCCGAACACCGCCGGGGGGTTGCGGAAGGGGGGCCGGCGGCACGACTCTATCGAGGGGAGAAGGAGAGGAACGATGACGCCAGCGACGCAGCAGTGGCCTTGGCCGATCGAGGTGGGGCAGGTAATGGCGATGGCGACGCTCGAGCTCGGGGTGAACGGCTTCGAGCATGGAGACGACATCTCGATCGACGGCGGGGACTACGGACGAGGATGCCGGGTCTTCAAGCTCACGTCGAAGGATCACCCCGAGTACCCGAAGTGGTGCGTCTCGATCGAGATCCAGGACCGTGTCTGCTTCGGCAAGGACCCCGAGGCGTTGTCGAAGGCGTACCGGCAGAAGATGCTGGACTTCGTTCGCGACGTCGTTCACCGGCCCGGCTGGTCAAACGCGATGAGGATGGCGACGTGCGAGGAGGGGCACCCGATCTACTGGCAGCACGTCTATGGGGCTACCAGCGGCGGCTACGGCGGGTCCGTGCTCGCGTACCTCGTCTACGACGCCGCCATCGCCGAGCGCGACAAGGGCAAGGAGCAGCCGGTCGTCAAGGACTCCTCGTGGCGCGGCGCGCTCGAGGGCGTGGTCCGGCACCACACGACCAGGCTGGGCCAGATCGACGCCCGCATTCAAGCCTGCGAAATCAACGCCTCCCAGAAGGTGGCGGCGCTCGCCGAATCGCTCTCCCGCCGGCTCGACGCGCTGGAGAAGCAGGCGGGGCCGGTGGGCGACGACGGCCGACGCGAGAAGGCGTTGGCCCGCCTCGAAATGGCGATCGGCGTGGACGCGATGAGGCAGCTCGTGCTGATGGACGGCGGGCCGGCCCTCATCCAGGGGTGGGTCGCCGCAGGAGACCAGGCCACGGAGAGCCTGGCCGAGTCGATCCGTGCGTTCATGCGATCGAAGGGCTACGAGTTCCTCAGGTTCCGTACGACGCCGTTCTCCGGCAGCTCGGACTCCGACTCGAAGGACGCGCTGATCCGGGACCTACTGGACTGCTTCGCCGACAGGCGCATCTATCCACCGCACGAGCACGCGCTTTCCCGCGAGAAGCTTTGCAGGCGCGCCGAGAAGCTGGGGGTCAAGTGCTGATCGCCAGCGAGCCCTTCAATCTCATGCGCGCCGCCCAGATGGCTTGCGCCAGGGTGGAGATGAAGTATGGCCGTAGCGTCTTCGAGACCGGGCAGTGGTGGTGGGAGATCGAGGAGCGTGCCAGGCCCGAGTACGAGTGGATGGTCGAAGAGATCACTCTGCGAACGACGGGCGAGCGGTGTTGCGAGCGCCCTTTCCCGACCGACGCGACGACGCTTCTCGGGATCGCGGTTCGGTTCGTCCCGACCGCCAAGATTCTGGAACGCAAGAGCGACGAGCGGCCGAGTCTCGGCCGCCTCTCGCTCCACACCGACCGGACCGATCTCCCGTGCGATAGCAGGCTCTACCGATGACCTGGATCCGCGTCACCGAGCGGCTGCCGGAGAAAGCGGGCACCTATCCCGTGTTCATCCCGACGGCCGACCCGAAGCGGCCCATGCGTCACGTTGCCTGGTTCGAGCCAGAAGGCACACCCAACATGTCCGGCTGGCAGGTCAACCCGCTGGCCGCCTCGATCACCCACTGGTGCGAGTGGCCGGAGGACCCGGAGTGAGGGTCACCCGCAAGAAGGCCCTCGTGATCGCCGAGGCGGCGTGCCGCGCGTACGACCGAGACGGCGTGCCGGGCGGGATGACGATCACCATTCCCGAAGACTTCAGCACAACCGACTGGCCGTACGACGTCGCGATGAGCAACGACGGCCATCTCCTCATATCCAAGAGGCAACCATGGCCGATCGGAGTGCCGTACCACCACAACACCAGCGGCGAGACGTGGCTGACGTAGGTTTCTCTTGACACGCCACAATCCAGCGCCCTAACCTATCCCCATGCCGACCGCCAAAGCCACCGCTGTATACCTCAGAGTCTCCTCCAAGAAGCAGGACACCGCCTCCCAGGAGCCGGACCTGAAGCGCTGGCTCGCCGCCCACGACGTCGAGCCGAAGTGGTTCAAGGACACCTTCACCGGCAAGTCCATGAACCGGCCCGGCTTCAACAAGCTGATGGCCGAGGTCAACGCCGGGAAGATCAACCAGATCGTCATCTGGCGCATCGACCGACTCGGCCGCACCGCCGCCGGCCTGACCCAGCTCTTCGAGGAGCTCCGGGCCAAGAAGGTGAACCTCGTGTCCCTCAAGGACGGGCTCGATCTCGAGACGCCTGCGGGCCGCCTCATGGCGAACGTGCTTGCCTCCGTCGCCTCCTTCGAGACGGAAGTCCGCGCCGAGCGGGTCCTCGCCGGGCTCGAGGTCGCGAAGGCCAAGGGGATCCGCCTGGGGAGGGCCCCGGGCATCCACACGCGCATCAAGGTCACCGACGAGCAGATCGCCCAGGTGCCGCGCCTGAAGGCCGCCGGGGAGGGCGTCACGGCCATCGCCAGGGCCACGGGGCTCAGCAGACAGACCGTCTACTCGCTGTTGAAGGAAGCCAATGGGTGAGCACCGCGTCTACCGGCCGTCAAACAGCGACGACGGGCTCGGCTTCGAGATGCAGTTCTGCGATCGCTGCGAGCGTGACCAGAAGTTCCGCGAGACGGAGGACGGCCGCGACGGCTGCGAGATCCACACGCGGGCCTACCTCTTCAACTACAAGGACCCGGAGTACCCGAAGGAGTGGACGTACGACGCCGCCGGCAAGCCGACGTGTACGGCTTTCGAGGAGGAGGTCACCGAAGCGGAGAGGGAACGGCGAGCCGTCATCGCGGCCGGGCAGAAAGACCTCTTTGGGGAGACGAAGCAGGGATAGAATCAACGCCTCGTTCGGGGGTAGCTCAGTTGGTAGAGCAGTAGACCGATAATCTACAGGTCGCCGGTTCGATTCCAGCCCCACGAACCATTCCTTTCGATTAGCCCACCTTCAGCCGCCGCACGATGTCGGAGAACGGCAGCAGCTCCTCGCGCCGCGCCTTCCACACCGGGTACGTGATGTCCCGCTTCCGATCCACCCCGAGACCCTCGTAGATCGAGGCACGCTGCGGGAACAGCCCCACCAGCGCGCCCCCTGGGTCCGACACCATCACCAGCACGCCCGGGTGCTCCTTCGCCCGCTTGTAGAGCATGAACTCCTTCAGCGGGAAGTCCGTCGGCGACGTGAAGACGACGTCCGTGCTCTTCACCTCCACGGTCACCGGCCAAGGCATCCCGACGCCCCCAGGGAACCGCACGGGCCACGTCAGCCCCACGTAGAGGTCGATCTCCCGGTTCCAGTCCGTCGGGTCGTCTCGCCGGCTCTGCCGCTTCGTGTGCGGCACCATCACCGTGAACCCCTCCTCGCTGAAGCGGGCCGCCACCACGCGACGCCAGCGGTCTCCCCGGGCCTCGCGCTCGAGGTAGTCGGGGTTGTCCTTCCAGGGGCCGGGCTCGGCGGCCGGGTGGCGGTATGTCATTCGCCGGCTAGAACCCAGCGGATCTCGCACTGCCCGAGGAACACGTCGTACCAATCGCACGCCCGCTCGTGCGACGTCGCCTCCAACTCCCCGAGTGCCATCACCAGGGCCTCGTCGGACAGTCTGGACGTCAGTCGCTTTCGCAGCTTGTTCACGCGGTCCATCTCGTCGTCGCTGCCAACCGAGCAAGTGCAGATCATCGGGACGGTCTTCCCAGCGGCACCACCGTCGGATGTCCGCGCACCGAGCTCTTTGTGACGAAGACGGGGACGCCGCACAGCCGGCTCCTAACGCCCTTCCTGGCCGCATCTAGGGCCGCGAGGCCGCCTCCCTCGGTGGTGATCTCGATGACCTTCACGCACCCGTCCATCCACTCCAGCTCGTCCTCCGGCGTCATCACGATCGAGAAGCGGTCCGGAGCCCCCTCCTCGAAGCAGCCGGCCTTCACCATGTCCTCCTGCAGCTTGGCCCACCACGCCGGGTAGCGCGTCTCGCTCATCGCCTCATCCTCCTCCCGATCCACTGCACCACCGCCACCACGGCCACCTCCCCGCACAGCGCCAGGAGGTAGCCAGCCGCCCACAGCCCCCCGAAGTCGGAGCGCAGCTCGCGGTCCTCCTCGTGGAGGATCGCGACGAGCTTCTCAACGTACTCCTCGGGCGTCTCCTCGAGGCCAAGCTGCCCTGCGACGCCGTAGTCCCGCAGGCCCCAGTAGGGGGGCGACGTCACGCAGCACTGGCCGCTCCCCGCCGGCAGCGTCCGAAGCACCTCGAGGGCGTCGCCGTGGATCACCCGGACCCCCATCACGCCTCCCCGATCGGGCGGTCCCAGAACCCGTCCGGCTCGGGGATCTCGAATACCAATCGGTTGACTCTTCGTACTGTCAGCATGGATGATGAGTCTACTAGGAGGTCACCATGTTCACCAAGCTCTATTCCTCCCTCTGCCTCTCCTCCGTCTGGTCCGAGGACGTCAACACCCGCGTCCTCTGGATCACACTACTCGCATCCTGCGATCGCAACGGCTTCGTCTTCGGCTCCCCCGTCGGACTCGCCGCCGTCGCCCGCCTCCCCCTCAAGGCCGTCAAGGACTCCCTGAAGAAGCTCGCCTCCCCGGACAAGGAATCCTCCGACCTCGACATCAATCCGAGCAACGAGGGCCGCCGGATCCGCCCAGTAGACGGAGGCTGGCAGCTCATCAACTACGCCCGCTACAGAGACATGCGCGATTCCGACGAGCGCCGGAACCAGAACCGGGAAGCTCAGGCCAGGCGCCGCGCCAAGCTCGCTGGAATGGCGGAATCATGAACCCGCGTCAGCATCCGTCAGCATCGCTCAGCCTCCGTCTAAGCCCGTCTGAGCCCATCAGCCCCTCAGAGTCAGATTCAGAGTCAGAGTCAGATTCAGAGTCAGGAAGATATATATGTCCAGAAGCGCTTCGCTCTCTGCACTCCGCCGCCCTTCGGGCAGCTGCCCAGGAGCTCGCCCCGCTTGAGGGATTCGACCAGTCCCTCCTCGACGGCTTCATGGCGCGGTTCACGATCGCTTCGGGAGACGCCTGCTGGGTCTGGACCGGTTCGCTGCAGAAGAAGAACTACGGCGTCTTCAGGGGCCAGCGGGCCCACCGCCTCGCCTACCAGCTCTTCAGGGGCCCTATCCCAGAAGGCCACGGCGTCCTCCACACCTGTGACAACCCGCCGTGCGTCCGCCCCTCTCACCTCTTCACCGGCACCAAGCAGGACAACGTGGACGACATGGTGAAGAAGAACCGCCAGGCTTCCGGCAACAGGCACGGAGCCAGAACCCACCCAGAGCGGATCCACCGCGGCGACGATCACCTCGGGTCGAAGCTCACTGAACAGGACGTCATCGACCTCAGACTCTCGACTCTCTCCAACAGAGAGCTCGCGGACATCTACGACCTCGACATCACGACCATCAGGAAGGCACGCTCAGGGGAAAGCTGGCGTCACGTCGTGATCTGATTTTTTTCTTCGTCGCCGCACGGATTCAGGGAAACCGACACGGAGAGCGCGGGACGACGTAGAGTTCGTGGAACCGGCGGATGGGACCCAGGCTCGGTGTGGGGGGAGGGGCAGGGTAGCCCCCCCGGTCAAGTCGAGGGGCCAGCTCGGGGCCAGAGGCCGGGCCGAGGGCAAGGCAAGGGCACCACCACCACGAGAGCGAGGCCCCCCACCGAGGCGAGCGCGAGAGCAGGCCGGAACCGTACCGAGAAACCCCACCACCACGAGCAGCGCGGCGAGCCGCATGAATAGAGGCCCGAACGCCCCTCGATCCCCTCGGAGATGCGTACCGAGTAGCCTCTAGGTTACCGCGTACGATTCGGGTCAGTCTTCCCGGTCGGCTGGATCGTCGGCTCCTCGAACAGCACGCGAACCGGTCTCGAAGACCGCCCTGCAGCCGCTCCCCAGCCCTGCGGCGGGACGCCGGACGAGCTCCACGGGCGCGGGATCTCGGCCA
>ERZ761584.501-NODE-501-length-11886-cov-3.848280_pt1 | contig 11886 bp, 12 predicted proteins | sample MGYA00512168_ERZ761584 | MGnify/ENA primary metagenome ERZ761584 (study PRJEB28899, sample SAMN03785564) | bioreactor sludge metagenome | biome: EBPR Sludge; feature: EBPR Bioreactor; material: 0.22µm filtered reactor supernatant | place: Saint Lucia: Queensland...
GCCATCCCCTACCACCTGGAATTTTTATCATTACAGCTAAATCCGTTCTTGACTTAGGGCTACTGCCATATTTAACAACGTATTTCTTATAAATAATCCTAGTTCCCTCACTCAATAACCATCCAAGCCAAAATATATTAAAACCCCCCTCAGACACAAAGTTAGCCACACTACTATTCAATACATCTGAGTAGTTTCCACGTATACCTACTAAACTCAACCCACCAATAAAACCATTTCCAACGGCCCTTACGGTGTCAACCCTAGTAACTATACTATTAAGCCAAATATTAGTAATTACGGGTAATGTTCTATCAGGTTCTACTAACCCCAATTCTGCCTGCAATTTACCACCCGTCAATAATGATTTATATTCGGGACTTGCTTCCAACAAAAGTCTAACTTCATTTCTAACCCTATCCTGAATTGGAATTCTAGCCAATTTCAAACATTTGTCTAAATGGCTAGCAATCCTTTGCATAAGTGGTTTAGAGAAATCTTGGATATCTATTTCTAGGGCATAATTAGTCATATTAAACCCTAGTTAGATAAGATAGGAAATATCTATTAGACCTAAATCCATGTGGAACTGGTTCCCCAAATCTCCTATAGACCATATTCATAGTTGGTATTAATTGGTCATTTAAAATAATTGTTTGGGCACGTAACAAATTTGGTACATCAATCATGTATCCTTCAATTTGTACAGTGTTATCAGGTAGACTTAGTGAGGGTACATGTGTGTCTATAAATTGTTTGGGTTCCCAAAAAACCCTAAATTTCTTATTCTCTGTTTGAGCAACCTCTTTAATCCCTTCCCCCTGACAATATGGACATATACCATCTGTAAAAGGGATAGGACCACCCGGTAAATACACTTGACTAGATTTGGGAATTAATGGGTCTGATGGTTGACAATTAGGGCAGGGAGTACGTATGGGAGGATAATTTAATATACAATTAACACCCCACATCGTAATCATTAAATCAACACCCGCTTCATGTTGATTAAACAAGTTTTCATAGGGAATAGATAATGTCATTAGCCTGACGTATCACCAGAATAATAACGTGGTTCATCAAATCTATTAGTATAACGGGATTCAATTGTTTCGGGTGCCCAAACTCTACCCATAAAAGCACTATTTTGAGTCTCAAAGTGTCCATTTGGTAAAGCGCCCGTTACAATACCCCCATTCTTAATAGGGTTTGCAGCAATTGCTTTACTAGCTACATCTGTAGTGGCCATTAGAACATTCTCCTATTTGTTAGGTCATCTAAGCATACTCTTGGGGAACTAAATGGACCAACAATGGCCCTACCAACTAAACTCTTACCGGCCTTATAATCTAATTTTGCCTTATCATATTCTGCACAATAACCAAATTTAACTAAGTTAGTATAAGCTGTTGATTGTCCCGATAAATCAATTCTACTTTTGCCATCCCAAATCATAACTCCATTACCCGCCTGACTCCTCATCTTTCCACGGTCTAAAACACAAGCAGATTTATAACAAGATAATGTAATAAAACTAATGTCTCTAACGCCCTCAGTTGGGTCTGGACTTAATGTGCTAGCGTCCACATCAACCGTATATTCAACGTCAAAAGAAACTTCCTGTAGTACCAATAAACACCCAACTAAATAAACTTCAGACAATCGCTCATCACTAAGAGCATATGGGGCTACCATATCATCTGTTAAGCTACGTAAAATTGTCACACATTCTGTTTGCCAAGACATTTATAAATTTCTATGTACTCTGAATGTTTGGATTTGACTTTTAAAAGCAGTAGCTCCTATAGTAATAGCAGCCTGCAAACTATATATACCAATTTGGTTAAAAACCCCACTTTCTACAACATATTTCACTTGACCATCTGTGCCATCTGTAACTAAGGTAGCCGCTTTAGTAGTAGTTGTATTATCTGGTCGTTTAAAAATAAAATTGGTTGTTGCGCCGGAAAGATTAACAATACCATCATCATCACTAATCGTTAGTGTTAAAGTAGCCCCAATATCTTCTAGATGGAATTCTGCGGCCATTTATGATTAAAACCCCTTAAAATTGATAGTCCCTGTTAATATACACCCCTATATTTTAGGTTATATTGGGGCTTGGAATGTCTCGTTGCGCTTAATATAGGTATTATAAATCGAAGTCGTACCTATCGTGACCCCCCATCTATCATTCCGTTTAATAAGTGTATTGAGTATAACATCTACATCTATAGTGGCATTTTCTATTTGTCCAGCACCAGATAACCCTATATCATAATCAAAATTTAATAGTATTGGAATAATCTGTCTACGCATTAACTAGCATCCCTAGCCACTAATCTTCTCCAAGTTCTTGTGCCACTATCTATTGTAGCGGTTACTTGAACTATATATGCCTCACCATTAGTAGTTCTATTAGTAGTCTCATCATATTTATAGACAGCCGAAGACCCAATTTGAGTTAAGCTAGTAATAGCAACCAAATCGGTTCCATCTGTGCGCTTGATAACTTGGATTTGTGGAGAAGTTATTCCCGTAGTAATTGGAGTGCCGTTTTTAAACCAAGATACAGTGTATTCATCCTTTGAATTTGTACCATCCTTAGTAAATTGGATATCTGAGTAGTAAATATCTTCGCTGGTAGCTAAGGTAACTCCGTTGGACACATTGGTTATGGTAGGTATAGTCGCGCCTGTATGAACTACAGGAGCGAGAGTAACAGTACCAGATGGTTGACGGGTAGACAGTGTAACATCAATTCTGTTAGCTATAATCCCAGTAACGTCTACAGCATGAGTCAGGTTACGAGTAGCATTAGACCAAACTTGTGATGCAGAGAGATTATTCAAACCATCTAGTGTAGTTATACTACCAGCTAATGAATAACCAGATTTATCGTATACTCCCGAGGTAGTAACAGGGGTTGTAAGAGAGCGAGAAGCTACACCCCAAATAGAAGCAGCGGTAATGTCATTAAGGTCATCCAGTTTGGTTTTAGTACCCAAAATAGTATAACCAGATTTATCATAATTACCCGATACAGCTACAGCCCCACTTGGTAATCTACTGCTAATTGTAGTATCTACCCTAGTAAGTAGAGTGTTTAATATATTACCAGTAGCATCAACGGGATAATTAAACGCAGTTAATGTTCTATCCCCATAACTCCACACATCACTAGCAGACAAGCTAGAACCACCGCTAACCCCCGTACCAGTTGGTCCTAAAGATAAGGCAAATTTTGTAAACCTTCTGCCAACCCCACTAGCTTCTGTTAAATGGCCATATAGTGAATTAGTATATGGAGTACTTAAAGTAGAATACAGCAATTCATTTAATCTAAAGTCCTGTAAGGCCCCCGAACTCTCTATACGAGCTTGGGATTTAGAAATATCGTTCAACGCATCAAGTGTGGTTTTTGTTCCTAAGATAGAATAGCCCACTTTATCATAGTTACCTGATACAGAAACGGATGTATTTAATGAACGATTACCATATGTCCATACATTTGTAACAATATCTGTTGTTGTTTGGCTATCGGTTTGAACCCGACCATTTCCATCAATATACAACATGTTAAAATTACTAGGTATACCCGTAGAAGCTAGTCTAGTACTGGTATTAACATCAACCCTACCTAAAATAGTATCTATCTTAACACCCGTAGCGTCAACAGCAAAACCAAAATTAGTTAGAGTCCTATTACCATAGTTCCATATATCATCAATACTAACAGAACCCCCACCACCAGACCCAGTTGGGCCTAGAGATAAGGCTAATTTATTAAATCTATATCCTATTCCACTAGGTTCAGTTAAATGACCAAAAGTAGATGTTACGTGTGGAAGTCCCATTGAACTATACAACAGTTCATTAAGACGAAAATCCTGTAAACCACCAGAGGTTTGTGTACGAACTTGAGCCGGTGTGATATCATTAAGAGCATCTAAGTTAGTTTTAGTACCAGCAATTAGATATCCAGATTTATCGTAATTTCCAGATACAGCAACGGCCTGTGTAGCAACTAAGCCAGCCGGGTTAATAGATAATGTTGAAAAATTAGATGGGGCTGCACTACTAGCTAATCTAGTAGAGGTAGCTACATCTGTTCTAGAGCTAATTGTATTGAGCAATACACCAGTAGCATCAACACCCCTTGTTAAATATCTATCTACATAAGTCCATACATCAGTACTAGATAAATCATTAAGGGCACCTATATTAGAAATAACATTGTTCAATAATAATCCAGTAGCGTCTATCGCCCCCGTAAGTTTCCTGTCGGAGTATGCCCAGACCTGAGCAGCAGTAATATTGTTCAGATTGTTAATATTAGCGTTGATAGTATTAAGTAAAATACCCGTAGCATCAACCGTTCTACCAGGACTAGACCAAATACTAGCTGTTGTAATATCATTTAGGGAATCTAGGGTTGTTTTAGTACCGGCAATACTATATCCAGTCTTATCATAAGTACCCGATACCGTAACAACATTAACAAATGGGTCATATGGCACTATAGTATAAACATCATCCCAAGGTAAAGCATTGAAGCCACTCGCATGAATCACTAGGGGGCCAAGAGTATTTCTATCAGTAGCATTAGCAGTCCAGTTATACCAACCAAATACATCCTCTGTTACTCCACCCGTAGCAATAGCAAACGACCCCCCAGATTTCTTAATCCATATAGTAGGATTTAATCCCGTAGCTGGTGTAATGCCATCTGTCTGACTAACCAATAAAAATGGAATTGGATAGGTAGTAGTATTAATCTGTCTGTATTTCATTTAGTAACCACCTATTATTCTATTGCGATTTATCGCCACCCTACCCGGTATTCCACTCGGAATATATTCAATGCCACCACCCGTTTGTAATTTCTGTACCGACCCAACATCTAAATACCCCACTGGACGAGCAGAAACATTAACTCCCTCAAATGAATAAACGCCCTTATTAGCTGCTTCTTCCGATAATGTAAAATCTCCATTATCTGCATCAGTAAATGGATTAGCAATATAAGTAAACATATCCTTAAGACGCCATCCAACACTATCACCAATAATCGAGCTTGAAGTATTATATAGTCCGCAATTCCTCAATACGATATCATTATTTCCAGGTATAGTCTCATAGCCCAAATATCCACTACAAGATATAAAATTACAGTTCTCTACAATCAGTTGATTCATCCGAGTAGCACTACCATTAGTCTGTACTACATTACCGTTCACCTTATAGAAATCACAGTTATTAATTTTTGCTAATGAGCTTATAGTTTTAAGTTGTATCCCATTACCACCAATACGGAATATTTGACAATTATCTATATTAGATGCCCCAGCTATCGTTAGTCCATGACAATTTAGACCACTAGAATTATGTATAATACATCTCTCTAAGTTAGCGGTACTAAGATAAATTAACCCATAATCATTATTACCTAAATCCCCATTATAAAATTCACAATCCTCAGCTAAAGACCCATTAGCCAACCATACGAATCTAAAATAATCTGTAAATAAACATCTTCGCCATAATGAAGCCGAGCTACTTGTTTGTACTAACGCCGCCCCCCCACTATTACCATTCCATCTAAAATGCAAACTATTTATTTCGCACGGAATTGTAGTAGTCCATAAAGTAATAGAAGCCCCTGTTTGCGGTCCCTGAATGATAGCGCGTCCACTATCTCCTATAGTATTGGTATAACCCTGAAATGTCATAGCCCCACCACGAGTACTAGCAGTACTTAAAGTCATACCAGCACTTATAGTATAAGGCGCACTATTATTAATATTAACCCTAATTGGATGCAACGAAGGATTAGTTAGGTTAGAACCAATCCAATTGAGAGGAAAGCCCATAGACCCATCAGGACCACCCCACGCCCCACCGACCCTACAGTTTCTACTGGTACTAGCAGTGGTGGGTTTAGTGCCATTAACACAAAGGGTAGATGTTCTAATGCCACTCTCATTACCACCAGTTCCTAATACCTCTACTACTTCAGCTACATACCCTGTTTTATCAGTAGTAGATATAGTAAAAATAGAGGCATACATACCAGACGATACCCCTGCCATACATCCCACAGAACCAAGGAATAAATTTTGGGTGGAGTCCCACAGACCATTAACTCCACTAGCAGTCGGTATTAAACCGCTAGTAGAACCCGCATTGAGATTAGAGCCTTGGGGATGTACATAGAATTCAGTATAGGGCATCTAGATATCCTAATTGGAGTCATATTCTATATATACCCCCTTAATTAATCTAGGGATATTTAGTATAGATATAAGTCCAAAAAAAAGAGCAAGCCTTTTGGGCTTGCTCATTAAATTAAGCTATATTATAATGCTTATGCACTTAGCAACACAATGTTGCGTCCGTCCAAAGCACCAAAGCCCCATTCACCACGACCATACCAACCATGACGATTATGACGATGTAGCGAATCATCTTCAAACATTTCAAACGGTTGAACCATAGGCATTACAAACGAATTGCTACGACTTAGATCAAGACCGAGTGAAATTTCCTCATCTGAGGCGGCATTGCTAGCACCAAGAACACCAGTGTAATATAGCTGGTATTCCTGACCAACGCCGAATTCATCAAAGTCATGTAGATTAACACCAAAGATACGATTAATCTTACCATCGTCAGACGTATAAATTTCACGGCGAGTTACTTCATCCACTTGGTCAACACCCCAGTTACGAATATCTTCCAGGTGTTCGGGGGAGAAAATGATATCGGTCATCTTGCGACGATTAACACTAGAGCTATTACCACCACCATTACGCCGCATCACGTTCTTGCCAAGAGATACTAGTCGCTTAGTAAACTGACCAGCAGCCGCATCACTGTCATACACAACAATATTACGGTCTACCGCAGCAGCCAAAAGTACATGGAAAGCATCGTCATTAATCTTCTTAATCACGCCAGCTTCCATAACTTCTAGGGCGCGAGTTACAATATCCCAACGAGCATCGCGGGCATATCGTAAACTCCAATCAATCGCATTACCCACATTATATGTAGCAATACGAACATAATCACTCTCAACATTCCGCAAAGGAATATATCCATTATTCGGAACGGTATAAGCTACATAGTCTTTTTCCGTACCGGGTTGCAATAGGTCCAATGGCCATTCAACTGACACACCAGGAGTAAATGGAATAGTCTCGAAAATACCATCGGTAATGGGACCACTCATTACACCCTCTCGCAAGGGTAACTCTAGAGCCTTAGCAATATCATGCTGGGTGTCAAGAGCAATGGTGCGATTTGGGCTTGCACACAGACGAAGAAGGTCATAATCTTCCTGTGACAATTTTTCCAAATTAAACTTAGGCATCTTACTAAAGCTCCTTAAAATTTATTTCTAACTTAGTCATTCAAATTAAAGGTTAATACTGACACGAGCATAGCCATCTTCATCAGCCTTTGACAAGAATTTGCCAACGGTAGGTGAAGCACTACCAACATTAGTAGCAGTAATATAACCATATGGACCAGCATATGCTGTACCACCAGCAGTAATAGTACCACTTACGAGATTAGTTGTTACCCAACCACGAGTCATAAGCTGTACTTTTGAACCAATCTGCACCTCATCTTTATATTGATTTAGGTGCTGACGAGTCAGGTCAATACTAACTACATCATTAAGTAGTAAACCAGCAGCAGTAGCGTTTAAACTTGAAATTGGATATCCAACTAGTGCAGCCCCTTGGTCTAGAGCTTCACCACTACCAACTGTGGAAAATAGTGCGATACCACCACGTTCCGCAACGTCGGTCATAAAGAAACCGATTTCATCACTAACAATGAGACGACCCGGTTTAAGTGCCATTACTTCTTCTCCTTAATATACTTCTTGCGACTTGCAGTTACGCGCTCACGGATACTAGTTAATAGTGCCGCCCGAACATTTTCCGAGCCAGAATCAATAGCACCCTCATTAGTTGTATCTTCAGCCTCAGCTTCTTCTAGAACATCTTCGGCTTCTTCATTCTGTTCTTGAGCCTTAACGGTAGCCATAGCTACCAAAGCATCAAATTGTACTTCATCAAGATTTGTAAATTGTTCAGCTAGAGCCTTAGCTTCATCAGCCGTCTTACCAACAGCAACCAACTTACTAATTCGTAAACTCAAAAGCGATTCCGCTTGAATCTTTTCTAGCTTCGTTTCTAATTCTGCCTTAACCTTAGAAAGCTCATCAATATTTTTCTGTAGTTCATCACACTGCTTAGTCATGTCGGTTAGACTAGCTTCAGATGTACTAACCTGAGTTTCTAGCTCAGTAATTTTCTGAGTAGCAACTTCTAGTTTATCAGAGACAGTCGTAAGTTCAGTAGCCTTTGAATTAAGCGACATGGTTAATTCGCCAACCTTTTCAGATAGCTCCAAAACTTTTTCATCTTTGTTATCAGTGGCACCAGCCATTACAGTCTCCCTAGACTCAACTTCTAAATTAAAACTTCCATCAATCTCACCAGCGTAATCTTTAAAGTTTGCAACAGTTAAGATAACGCTTTCAGGATTAGCAGGTTTTCTTACTAAGCCCTTACCACTAAAGGTAATATTTCTCAATAAGCGTCCAACCCTGTACCCCTGATATACACCAGTGCCCCCGTAAGCACGTAAATATTTTGTTAAAAACGCCGTTTCTTGTTTTCTAGCAATGACTTTAGCAGAATTATTACCATCTAAAAGAGCATAGTCGAAACCATAAAACATAGCTTCCATCGAAACAAACCACATATTTTGTGGGATTTCTGCTATAATCTTTTCAATCTGCTCTGCTCTCTCTGGGTCTTCCCAATTTTTATAAAGGACAGCACCAGTTTTGATATGGAATTTGTCTGGCAGGTCTTCTACTGTATTAGTGTCATCATAGATTTTGTTATTGTCATCAATGATACAATTATCAGTAATATGTCCTATAATATCAGATTCTTTGTGTTCTAGATTAAATGGTTTATCTTCGGGAGTTTTACGAGCAATCCACAATTCAAGTCTATCGAATACGTCATCATTTTTATTCCAACCAGTAGTTACCATAATAGTATCTAGGTAATGTAAATCTGGTTGATTTTTATTGGTGGCTTTTGTATGTAGTAATTTAATACGAAGGTTATCTTCATCAGGCTGCATTAAAGTAGCGGGTGTTAAATAAGCCAACGAGTTATTATCTCGAATTAGATTATCTAGTCCCTCTTCAACTTCTGCCCTATATATTAACAATTCTGACATTTCTTAGCCTTTACATAATCACGAACAATCTGATTAAGACTCTTTTTAGTAGTTACATGGAACAATCCATCATATTCAGACGCCACGGTCTTCTCATCATCTTTAATTTGCCCCATCGACACCATGCGAGTACTTACCATCATATCATTAACTTCCTTATAAGAGCATATCTCTATGCCGAATGGGTCTGAGTAAGCATAAATATAATTACACTCAATTTTATTCCCATCAACAACCACTTCCATAGTCTGAGTTTCCGTATCAGCTATAATTTCAATTTTAGCCATTTTAGTTAGTCTCCATTAAATACTGGTCTTGTAAAATGCTATACACTGAAGTTTGCATCTGTCTTTGTTCAGCAATAGTAGGTAAGCGTTTTCTAGATTCTTTAAATTGGGTTTTCATTTCCTTGTAAAGAGCCATAGCCAAAGTTGAAACCTCTAATTTAGTAGACATTAATATGTCTGCAACTGTAGTTTCAACCACCTCACTAAAAGGGGTCATATTACATAACACACCAAATTTAACTTGCTCAGCTTCCGCAGTTTGAATATCGGTAGCTTGTCTCATAGTTTTAATACCATATACATCTAATAGTATAGGGGTAACTATTGTTGATATATCCCTCAAAGCATCCTGCGCCCATAATAATGTGTTGTAAAATCCAACTGATTTCCGAGGTTTTACTACTTTCTGTTTACGTTTAGTAGAGTCTTTCCTATTCTTAGGGCGGCCTTGTTGGGGAACCCCCTTGGGTTCAGATGATTTTTGTTGGGTGTTTTGCATCTGTAGTTCCTGAGAAGTCATTTCCCCCTCATTACGCTCCTCAAGTTCCATCCCACTTTGACCAGGGGTAATAGAACCTGATTGTAATGCTATCTTCTTTAAATCATCATTAATAGATTGAAACGGACCTAAGTATGGTGGTAAAGTACCATCTTTACGATACTTCTTTTCAGAATTTAGCCGTGGACGTTCAATATCAAAGTCCTCACCAAATCTATCGTGTAATGTTTGAACACTGAGATAGCCCCTATCTACCAGTTGTATGAGTAAAGCACGTTCTGCGGATTCATCACTCAGGGTCATATGGTCAAATTCAATTTTAGCCGGTACAGTATGTCCCAGGGCTTTTTGAATCTTACGTAGTTCCTTTCTCCAAAAACTCACCAATACACTCCGACCATATTTCAATCGTTCGGTAAGTGTTTTTAGTGAGATATAATTGTTTGTGAATCCACTAGAAGTAGCACTACCAGTAAGAGTTGGAGGGATACCTAGTCCGGCATAAACATTATTAAGATGTGGGAGATATTTTTCAGAACCAAGAAACTTATAAACCTCAGTATTACTTTGTACTAATTCAAGTTCTGGTCCCCAGATTAAATCAATAGCACCACCCCCCACATTAGCCAATAGAACATTAGCTAATTTCGACACAGCAGCAGGTCCAGGAATAATATGATGTTCTAAACTCCCCAACTTCCATAATCTAACTTGTGAAATAGCACCATCTAAAGCAACGGAATCTGCTAATTTCATCTTTTCAATCAATTTAATATCATCAGCTATTGCATAAATCATTGGGTCAGCCCATAGCTGCCAATCATCCTTCTTATAGAAATATGGACTAACCTTATCAGAATCTAGTGGTAGTATTCTTTGTCCGCTTTGCACAGCATCTATGATATTTTGGGGCAGAAGTGCCAATAAATCCTTTTCCTCTGGTTTAGGATTTTTAATCTGCTTAAGAACTTTACTATTAAGTTTAAGTCCGTATGTGTATTTTCCTACCAAGAGTGCCAGATGACCACCAATAACATCAAGTTCATTGGGATTTAGATAACTATAATGTAGTGGAATCTCCCTCTTACCAACTTTAGGTTCTGTTGCTAATTTCATATCTGGGGCAGCAACAGTCTTTTTTAGTTGTCTAAGTTGTCTCTTGCTCAATTTACCCGTAGAGGATTTAACAATAACATTAGCCTGTCTATATAGTAAATTAAGGAATCTTTCCGAACGGTCAGTTCCATTAATCTTGTTCCACCAAGCCCTATAGAGTTTCTGTATGGAGGGGTCGGGATGAATTATTCTTATTCCCTGACAAGCAAAATCCCCCATTAAATCAATAACATTACGTATTAGTCCCACCTTTTTATAGATATTATCACATAAAGCTATTTTAGCCTTGGCTTCCTCTGGAATCTGTTCGTTAGGACGATAATAATCGTAATCAGACCTATCGAAAGGACTTTTAACAGAGAGATTGGTGTCTACGTTCTCAAAATTAGGATATCTAGCTCTTGTTCTAGAGGGAGTTGAATGATGAATAGCATCATAATGTTCAATCACATCACCCTGTTTAGCTAGAGCTTCGGTGCGTTCCTGTTCATTTGTCCAAGTGTAAAAATAATCTTTTGGTTGCTCAGACATAATTTTCCTAATGGGTATTAATAGTAGTTATTAGGATATACACCCTCTATCTACCTACTATTCTATAAGCAGCGGATTGAGCCTGACTACCTTGAACAAACCAATCCGGTCCATGATACATAACCCCATCGTCACTTTTTATGTTTCCCACAAAGCCACCAACAGGAGTGTAAATAG
>ERZ761584.502-NODE-502-length-11882-cov-4.426228_pt1 | contig 11882 bp, 14 predicted proteins | sample MGYA00512168_ERZ761584 | MGnify/ENA primary metagenome ERZ761584 (study PRJEB28899, sample SAMN03785564) | bioreactor sludge metagenome | biome: EBPR Sludge; feature: EBPR Bioreactor; material: 0.22µm filtered reactor supernatant | place: Saint Lucia: Queensland...
TCCCCGCCCCGCTCGTCGCCCCGCCGGCGCCCCCGAGCCCGGCGAGCCAGATCAGCCGGCCCGTCGTCGGTCGTCGGTAGATCGAGAACGGCGACTCGTGGAGCCGGATCGCCTCCTGGTGCGACAGGGCCCGATTGGCGTAGCCGAACTGGTAGACCCGCCAGCGGTCCGACGCCGACGCCAGCGAGAACGCCCAGAGCCCGGCGAACCCGATCTTCCACGTCGTGGAGTCGGTCGCGAAGTACGGGCCCGCGAGGGCGGTCGGCCCCGAGACGAGTTGGCCGTTGTTGTAGACGCGGAGGTCCGACCCGTCGGCCGTGAAGACCGTCGTGTACCGGACGCCCTCGACGAACGCGCCCCCCGAGAACGACGTCGTCGCATAAGTGAGCGACGTGTTCTGGACCGACCAGTCGTACTGGCCGGTCCAGCGTCGCAGGACCTGCTGGGCGTCGGCGGTCCCGCTCGAACCCCACTGCCCGAACAGGTCGCACGCGAACGTGACGTCGACCGTGAAGTCGTGGCAGACGACGACCGAGAACGCGGGCACCCCGTGCAATTCGGTCGGGGCGGGGTGCGTCCAGTAGTTGTAGCCGCCGCCGACGACCCTCGGACCAGGTCCGCGTCGGCGAGCGTGTCGAACCGCCAGAGCCGCGTCAACGACCGGGCGATCGGGTCGCTTCGGTCGAGCGGCAGGCGTGCGTCGGGCTTGTTCGGCGAGTGCGACCGGAACACGGCTCAGGCGGCGGTGTAGTAGATCGGGGTGATGTTGAGGTAGTGGTTGGAGCCCGTGCCGTTGAGGTTCACGCCCGAGGAGTGCGTCGCGAAAACCACGAACTTGCGCGGACAGACGCCGCCGAACAGCGAGGCGACCGACACGGGGCCGAAGTCGTAGCTGACGTTGGAGGTCGTGTTCGTGAGCATCGCCGCCGCCAGTCGGCAGCAGCCGTGCTTCACGAAGTCGTTGGTGATCGTCTCGGCCGAATCGGTCCCGTCGAAGACGTCGGGCCACACCGCGTCGTCGATCATGCCCACGACGTGGACCTCGATCGTCCCCGGGTTGCCCGTGGGGCTCGTCCCGGTCGTGATCCGGCCCGCGAGGAGATAGTCGTCGTACTTGTTCGTCGAGTTGTCGACCGCGGTCGATTCCCGGCCGGCGAGCAGCGTCGAACTCGTCGCGAGCGACGCGAGCGTGATCGTGACGGCCGAAGACGCCGCGTAGTTGATCTTGAGGTCGGGCACGATCGGCTCCTGCTACGTCAAGCGCTGCGGGCCTGGGTCACGTCTTGATACGTCAGCGAGCCCTCGAACGTCATCGCGGCCGGGCTCGCGAACGAACCGGCCCCCGTCGCGAAGAGCTTCTCGGCACGGGTCGCCTTGCGGAGCGAGAGGACGGCGAGGTGGTTCCGCTGGGCGACGCCGCCGGCGCCCGAGAAGATGTCGGCGAACGCCTGGCGGACCGTGGCGAACGCGGGGTTGACGAACCCGCGTTGGAACATGCGGTGCCAGCCGTCGCGCTCGCCCGCCGAGCGGTTGATGAAGGTCGTCCACGACCAGTTGGTCGTTTGATTGCCGTTGGCGACGTCGACGCCGCTGGTGTCGGTGTACTCCGACTCCATCACTCGGGTCCGGTAGACGTAGAACGAGGGCGACGCCTCGGCGTTGTACACCGTGGCGATCGCCTGATTGTTGTCGGGCGTGTTCGCCAGGCCGGAGAGCGACGGGTCGGCGGCGATGTCGTTCTTGAGGGCGGTCAGTTGCGAGGGCGTCAGGGGCATCGGTCGCTCTCTCTCAGGACTCGGTGATGGTCGTGGCCGTGGTCAACTGCGGCGTGACGCCGTTGGCGATGACGATGTTGGGCGAGATCGTGCCGTAGTAGAGCACCTTCCCCGTCCCGCTCGAGGCGGTCCCGACCGAGAAGTGCGTGGCCGTTTCGCTCCCGCCGGTGGCCGCCGTGAAACTGATCGTCGCGACCGGCGAGACGCTCGAACCCGTCACCGTCCAGCCGCCCGTGGTCCTGGCCACCGCGACCCGAGCGTAGCCCGCGTAGGCGCACTCGTTGGTCGTCTGATTGCCGCCGACGTTGGGCGTGGCGGTGTGCAACTGGACGTAGATGTTCGTGAGCGGCGACGACGCGGCGTTGTCGGCGAGGTTGCCGATCCCCGTCGCGTTGAAGACGAGTTTCAGCCAGTCGTTGTTGAACGTCGACGATTTGGCGGGCATGACGCCTCCTTACATCGGGATGCGTGGCTGCGATGGGGTTGGTCAGCGGCGGCGGAGTCGGGGCGTCGGCCGGAAACGCGGGCGGCGCCAGCGGACCGGCAGCGGGTTGCGGGACGAAGGCGACGTGGCGGACCACGCCTTGACGGACGAGTCGAGGGACACGAACGCGGCGTTCCACGACTCGATCGCGTAGCCGATCGTCGAGACGAACGTGGAGAGGTCCGGGTAGGCCGGCGGGACGCCGGAGAGCCCGGCGACGTTGTTCGTCTTGCCGTCGGAGCCGTCGCCCACGCCGTTCTCCTGGAACGTCCCCTGGTAGGCGAGCCATCCGATGTTCTCGTATTGGAACCCGTCGATGAGGGCGCCCTTCGGCTTGTAGAAGTGGCCGAAGTAGTTGAAGAGCGTCATCCCCAGGGAGTCGAAGACGTCCATGTACTCCCAGACGATGTTGGCCATGCGGCGGTGGTGCAGGACGGCGAGGGCCTGCTTCGCGTTGGTGGCCGTCACGGTCGAACGCGAGAGCCCCTCGAGGCTCCCCTCGTAGGCGATGATCTCGGCGGCCGTGAACCCGTTGGAGTCGAGCAGGCTTCGATGCGTGTCGTAGATCGTCGTCGCGTAGCCCCGGAAGTCGAGCATCGCGTGTTCGACTAGGTCGCAGACCTGTTCGGCGTCCAGGGCGTCGCAGGCGAAGTTGACGTCGTCGCTGCCGTGGACCGAGGTGTACGGGGCGACCGCGAGGGCCTCGGGCGTGTAGCCCTGCGCGGCACAGTACGCCGCCATCTCGCTCGTGCGGTCGGTCAGCGCCCACCAGCCCCCGAGCACCATCTTGACGCGGTTCGGGTCGAGTCCCGCCGTCGAGAACGCTGCACGCCAGAGCGTGCGGACCTCATTCATGCGTTTGCAGTAGTAGCGGACGGTCTGCGTCTGCATCGACGCACCGGCGGAGATCAACCCCTGGATGTTCGCCATCGCGGCGACGTACCAGCGCTGCGAGAAGTCCTGGAGCGAGTTCCAGCACTCGTTGCTGTACTCGACGTAGACGACCTTGCCCGCCGGCAGGACGGCCGCCGTCTCGGTCGCCATCGCCGTGACGCAGGCGTCGGCAGCTGCGTGCGGAATCGTCACATAAAAATCCGTGCCGGCCTGGACCGCGACGTCGAGGTAGTCCTCGAACGGGTTGCCCATGATCAGGTCGACTTCGACCGTGGCGCCCGAGTCCGTGAACGGCGTCGCCACCGTCGTGTACGAGCCCGCCTCCATCGCCACCACGAACGTGGTCGCCGACTTGACGAACACGACCAGCCGGGCGTTGTAGAGGTCGCGGGTCGCCCCGCCGGTCAGGGTGACGACGATCGAGTGCGTCGGTTCGCGGTTCAACCGAATTTGTTGGCCGGTCTCGAGGCCGTGGTTCGCCGCGGTCGTCACCAGGTACCGTTGCCAACCGGCGTTGATCCAGACGTCGGTCGCGTCGTAGCCGCCGATCGAAGTGATGGCGACGGACCGCACGCTCGCGGCGTCCCAGGCGTAGCTGGCGTCGTCCCGCGAGGAGAAGTCGGCCCGGTCGATCGCCGGGGCGCCGTTGGTGCGGTAGAACCCGATCGGCCGGAGGCACGACGCCGACCGCAGTTGCTCGAGCACGCTCGGCTGCCACCGCTCGGAGCCGTCGTTGGCGACGCCGGGCGGATAGCACGCCCACTTCGTGACCGTCCCGTTCTTCGCGACCCAGAGGTTGAGCTTCCAGGTCGTGTTGCCCCCCGCGTAGGCGACGGTGTAGGTCCGAACGTTGTTCGCGGCCCCGGTGAGCGTCTCCGAGGCGAGCGAGATCGTCGCGAAGTCGCCCGACGGTCCGGGGCTCCCGGTGGCGTCGAACAGCGAAAGCGTGCCCGAGCCGTCCCAGCGAAGCGTGTACGTCCCGGGGATGGACGACTCGAACTCGCGGGGGTCGTACGCCGCCTGAGGCGCCGACACGGCGCGGTTCGAGTTGCCAGTCGGGTAGCCGTTGGCGTCGCTGTTGGCCGCCGTCGTGATGTCCACGGTCCCCTTCATGAGGTCCGCGTTCATCAGGACCGGGTCCTCGAAGTCCCCCGACCCGAGGAGGTTGAGCCCGATCTTCATCGACCGATTCGTGCGCGGCGAGAGGATCGCGTTCGACGTCCCGAGCCGCGAGACGTCGACGACCGCGTTGGTGATCGTCGGCAGCGACCCGCCTGTCACCTCGTAGGCGACCGATCCCGCACCCGCGGTTTCGTCGCCGTACTGCAAGTAGCCCGTCCCCGACACCCGGACGCCGTCCGCGACGATCCGCTTGTTCGTGACGTTGGTCGTCAGTTCGACCTTCAGCGTCGTCGTCGCGAACGACCACGAGCCGACGGTCCGCCAGCCCACGCCCGACTCGGTGAAGTCGTTCGGGGTCGTGAACTGGTTGACCTGCAACGTGGCCTTGAGCGTCGCGTCGTCCCAGACCTTGAACTCGGCGTCCGTCGCGGCGTCGTTCCAGTGCGGCCACGTCAACGCCAGCGAATACGTCCCCGTGCTCGGCAGCGTGAACGTCCACCGCCGTCGCACGTCCGAACTCGGGGCGCCGATGAAAATGTGATCGTGTTCGCCGCGAAAGCCGCTGCTCGCCGAATGGTCCATATACGCGACGTTGGCGGCCCCGACCACCGGCAGCCCGCCGCCGCCGTCCGTGAATCGCACGTCGGCCCCGTCGGGGACCGTCTCGGCGAAGAAATAGAGGACGTGCTCGCCATCGGAGTGCCAGTAGACGCAGTCCGAGGCGACCGTCGCCGGCGTCCCGTCGATCGTGATCGTCGGGAGCGGCCCGGACACCGCCACGATGTGGACGGGGGCGCCGTCCTCGAGGGCCCGCAGGGCGACCCCGCGACGCGAGGCCAGGGCGGTCAGCGTGTACGAGAACGCCATTCTAGCGGCTGATCCTCATGCCGAACTTGTTGGTCGGCGGGTTCAGGTCGCCCGTCGGCCCCCATCGCACCGTCACGATCGCCAGTTCCTCCTCGAACCGAAGCCGGTAGAAATCCGCCTTCAGCTTGAAGTCGCCCTGGTCGGTGCGAGTCAGGTCCGTGTACCGATGCCACAACACGTAGAAGATCGTGAGGCGTCGGAACGGGCGAGAATCGTAGATGTCGGAGGGCCGGTAGTTCGGGAGCAGCGGGTCGACGCCGAACCGCTGATGCATCGTGTAGGCCGCGTCCTCGATCTGGGGCTGGAGCGTGGCGACCTCGAACGTCACCTGGCTCGTGCCCGACGTCGGCCCCGGGGGCATCCCCGTGCCGGTCGGCAGCCCGCAGCGGCGGAGCGTGAGCGTGGTCGCGGCGACCGTCTCGACCGCGAGATACTGGGGCGGCACGTAGACGCCCGACTCGACCTTCACCACCATGCCGGCCGCGACGCCCTGCGCGGAGAAGTCGTTCGACGCCGAGGTCAACACCCACCCGCTCGGCCCGAACGAGCCGTCGGTGCCGTACGCCACCCGGGCCGACCGCGGCGCCACGACGCCGAAGTCGGACGCCCCGATCACGTAGACGTCCTCGTCGGTCGCGTAGACCGTGTCGAGCATGTCGCTAGCCACGCCGTTCGTCTCGCATCGGCAGGATCAGATGCCGCATCACCGTTTCGGGGAGGTCCCGCGTCGACGCCACGCCGCGCCACGACGTCCACTGGTCGGACGGCACCAGGTCCTCGAGCGATCGAGTCGGCGTCGCCTCGCCGGTCGTCGCGTCCACGATGGACCCGCGACGATCCGGTTCGGTGATCAGGTAGAGGTGGTCGCGTCGGTAGATCATGTGGTGACGACGAAACTTTCGAACAACGGGTCCGACATCGCGACCGAAAAGCGGACGCACCCCTCGCCGAGGCACTCCCCGAACATGAGCCCGGCCGGATAGACGCCGATCATCAGCATCTCACGCCCCCAACCTGACGGCCTCGTTCGCGAATCGCCTCGCCTCGCGGACCGTCGACCCGCGTTGCAACGCGGCCTCGTACGCCTCCGACCATCGCTTCCTCTGGTCGTCGCTCAGGCCCTTGGGCGGCTCGGGCGGCGGCACGAGCTTCACACCGAGGGCCGCCGCCAACGCGGCCGGCGGCAACGGGGCCGGCTGGGGGCCGCTCGGACCGGCGGCGACCGACACCCGCGACGCGAGCCGTTCGGCCACCAGCCGTCGGGCCGTCTCCCGCTGGACCCCCAGGTCCCGCAACCGCCCGATCGCCTCGCGACGGACGTCGAACGCCTGTTCGTGGGCCAGCGTGTGGACCGACTCCCACGCCTTCTCGGCGACGCCCTTCGACACCCCAGCGTCCACCATCCGCTCGACCGACAGCCGCTTCGCCGACACGACCTCGCGAAGGTCCAAGATCCGGCCTTGGGTGACGACGTCCTCCCACCGCACGACGCCCGCGTCGATCAGTTTCAGGTTCGCTCGGCCCACGAGGTTCGCCCGCTGGGCCTCGTCCAAGTCCGCGATCTTCTCGCGAAAGTCGACGAACGCGAGCGACTCGCTGTTCGGATAGATGGCGACTTGGCGGCATCGGCAATTCGAGCTTACCTGCCCGCCACCAAATGTGTATAATGTCGATGCTGTTTCCACGTCATAGACAGGACCACTGTGATGCACCATCTCGACGTCGACGACCTCGCTCGTCGCTACCAGGCCGGGGAACCGATTTCTCAGATCGCCGAGTCGCTTGGAGTGGCCGACGCCGTCGTCAAACGACGGCTGGTCGCGAATGGCTGCCCCATCCGAACCAACTCCGAGGCGCAACGCCTTCGATACGGCGTGACGGAAGTCGACGATGACGCGATCGTGGCCGCGTACCGCGACGGTGCGAGTTGCAAGGCCGTGGCGACGCGATTCGGGATCAGCCGCCCCACTATCGCGAGCATCCTCGTGCGACGCGGCATTCCAGTGCGCGGTCGATCCGAGGCGAGCTTCCTGCGAATGGCACGGACGTCTCCGGAACGACGCCGTGAGATCACGCAGGCCGCTCATGCCGCCGTCCGTGGCGTCCCTCACAGCGAAGAGCACCGAGCCAAGCTCGCCAGGACGCGGCAGGCCCGCCGGTTCAAGATCAGTCCCGTCGAAACCGAGCTTTGCGAGATGCTGAAGGCCAAGGGGCTCGATCCAATCCAACAACTGGCGATGGGCCGATACAACGTCGACGTCGCCCTCGAGGAATCGTCCATCGCCGTGGAAGTCTTCGGAGGCCACTGGCACGCGAGCGGAGCACACGCCGCCCGCTACCGCGAGCGAACCGACTACATCCTCGATCGGGGTTGGCTCCCCGTGATGCTGTGGGTCACGAAGGCATTCCCCCTGACCGTCGCGGCAGCGGATTACCTTGTCACCCTTCATGAGTCGCGACGCCTTCATGAACCCGTCGACCGTCAAGAGAAGGTGATTCGCTGTGACCCGCACAACGGAACCGTCGTCGAATGCGAGCCGACAAGCCGGCCCGTCGTACCATCCTCGGTAACCACGTAACACGCCGGGAGCGACGACCCGCGTCCCGGGAAGCAGGCAATTGTAGTGGAATGGGATCGGCCACGAATTCCCGATCGCATGGTCGTACTGGGCGCAAAGCCCGCACGAGTTTTGCCAGTTCACGATCAGTTGATACTGGACCTTGCCGGTGTCGTTGGTCCAGGTCTCGCCGGGCGATCCGTTGAAGCGGACGTAGGCCACGCATCATTCCGCCGGCGTCGCGGGTTCAGCCGAGTCAGGCATCGGCATGAACGGTGCGATGACGTGCATGAGGGCGTCGACCCCGTATTCGTGGAGGTCTTCCCAGTGCTGCTCGGTCCGTCCGCCGATCTCCTTGCGAATCATGTTGTCGGCCGCCGCGAGGTGGCAGTGGATGAGTTCGTGGACGCAGCACGACCGCTGGTTGTCCTCCGTCTCGCGGAGCATGTCGTTCGAGATGCGGATCGTCGCACCGAACCGCGATTCCCAGCATCGGATCGACATCCAGGCCGACGGGTCCGTCGGCTCGTCGTCCTCGAAGCGGAACGTCCAGTGCCCCAGCCGCATCAGCGGGGCGAGCTTGGCGATGTAGGCGGCGAACTGTTCGCGGGTGGTCATGTTCATTCCGCCGGTGAATCGTCGATCAGTTCCGGGTTCAGCAACTCTCGCCCCGCGATCACGTCCGCCTGTTCGGCCGAGTCGACGAGCAACGTCCGGACGGCCGTCCTCAGATTGCGATCGACCTCGTCGGCCCACGCGGTGAGCGTCGGCGCCGGGTGTTGGGCGACGGCGGGGGAACGCGAGAGCGCGGTCAGTTTCGTCTCGGCGGATCGGAACGCATCCGAGAGGTAGGCGTGCGGGTCGTAGCCGTGGGCGATCAACGCCCGGAACGACAGCCGTTGCGACTCGGTCGGTTCGACCGTGTCGCGTCCGCGATACTCGGCCGGGATCGTGGGGAAATGCAGGGCCGCGGCCTTGCGATAGAGGGCCTCGCGGGCGTCGCGGACGGCACCCCGCAGCGACTCGGCCGACTCGCCCGCGAGCCACTCGTGCAGTTCGCGGAGTCGGGCGACGGCCTTCGTCACGTCGGGGTGGGCGCCGGTGCCGCGAGTGGACGCGACGGCGACGAAGGCGTGGGCTCGGGCGTCGGACACCCGTTCGCGGAGGACGGGGACGATGCGGGCCTCCCAGGATTGGCGGACGGCCTCGAGAGCGGCCGCTCGCCTCTGGGTCTGTTCGACCAGCCCATCGGCCCGACGTGTTTCAGTTCGACCGACCACGTCGCCCCGATCTTGGCGCCCCGTCGGTTCAACCATCGCGACATCTCCCAGTCTTCCGAGCGACATTGGGCGATCCGCCTTCCTTCTCGGTCCGTGGTCAGTCGGGTGTGGATTTGAAAGCCGGGGAAGTCCCGCCATGCCGGATGCCGCAGGTCGGCCAGCCACATCCCCGTGTTGACCAGCAACTCCTCGCCCTCGAGTCCCACGTCCTCGATCGTGAACGTGCTCGGGGTCCGCCGGATGTCGGAAACCTTGATCCGCTTGGTGACGACCCACTCATCGTCCGGGTCGCCGATCGCCGTCGACGTCGGCGGGTCGTCGAAGGCGCCCTGCTCCTTGATCGGGACGACGGCCGAGATCAGGTCGAGTCCACACCGTCGCATCTCGCCCCAGAGGACGTCGAGCCACGGCAGGCCGGCGCGCGGGCAGACGTCGCTGTGGAGCATCGCGACGTGGGTCGCGAGCCCTTGGTCGTAGGCGTTCAGGACATCGACCATGAGTGTGTTGAAGCAGTTGGGCGTCAGCGAGGTCGACGCGAACGCCGGCCCGAACACGCGGAGGTCCCGCTGTTTCGTCGGGCAGAAGAACCCCATCGCGGCGCCCATCTCGACCGGCCCGTAGTGGGGCAGGACGAGGAAGACGGTGGGGATGAAGTCGGGCGAATCACTCATCGGCGACGTCCGCCTCGAGGTCCGATTCCGACAGGTCCGTCGACGCCCGCCCCACCGCCACGCCCACGGCGTTCTGGACGCGGGGGACGCAGACGAAGTCGAGCGGCCGGTCGTCGATGAGTTGGATCATCTTCTGGGCCGCGCAGAGGGCGACGGCGAGGCCGTTGGCGAGCTTGCGGCACTCGTCGATCGTGCCCTGTTCGATCAGCGGCCGGTCGTGGACCTGTGAGATGAGGTTGCCGATCGCCGAGACGGCGTTGACCCGCTTGGCGGCGTCGCCCTCGCGGAAGCCGAACCCGAACCACTCGACCGCTTCGTTCACATAGACAGGGTATCCAGGGAAGCTCATGGGGACTCCTGAAGACCCCGCCGGCCCCGAAGGGCCGACGGGGCGGGGCTGGAGAGGTCACGCCGAGAACGCGGTGATGCCCTGGACCCAGGCGTGGTGCGCCGGGTTGTCGACCTCGATGGCGAAGTCGCCGATCATGTCGCCTTCCCAGGCATCGCCGCGAATCCCCCGAGGGTTCCAGAACTCGTTCCGGATGAACCGCATCCGGACCTCGGCCGACGTCAAGGCGACGCAGGTGTAGGCCGGCATCAATGGGCACTCGATCACCGTGACGCTTCGAAGGAACGGGGCCTCGAAGACGTCGATGGGCGTGCCGTACACCGTCTGGCCGGCGTCGAACCGCTGGAGCGAGTGACCCCAGGTGGCGAAGCCGGTCATGAACTGCGAGGACACCAGGAGCACGTCGGGGGAGCCGCCGCTGGAGCGAGGCGCCTGGAAGGCGTCGCGGACGAGGTCGACCGCCTTGTACGCGGAGGCGTTCACCGGGCTGGTGACGACGTTCGCACTGGCGATCAGCGTCTTGAGCCCCTTCTGCTTCTTGCGACCAGTGGTCGTGCCGTCGTCGCCCTTGCCCAGGTAGGACGTCACCTCGATGTCGTCCATGAGGTTCTGGATGGCGTCCATCCGATTGCGATCCAGCGGCGTCCGGGCGCCCTCGGAACCGATCCAGTTCGTCGACGCTTGGAGTTTGCCGCCGACCTGGACCGGATGCTGGAAAGTCTGGACGTACTGCGTCACCGCCGTGGGCGTGCGAGCGCTGGCGGTCTGGTCGACCTCTTTGCCTGTCCGGCTGTTGCCGATCAGCGTGGCGGTCGTGGCGTTGCTCTGGGCGGCGGCCGTCGTTCCTTCGATCCCTCGCGTCACGCTGACGACGTTGTTCGCGGGCGGGTCGGACGAAACCTCGACACGTTCACCGGAGGCGAGCTCGAGGACGTCGCCCACCAGCAACGGCGTCGCGTCGACGAAGGTGACGGTGCCGACGGTGTTGTTCGCGACCGCGGCGTTGAGCGTGTAACTGCGAGGCCGATAGTCGCGAGCGGTGATGGTGAACGTGTCCAGACCGACCACCAGTCGAGGCAGGCGGGTGATCAACGGGTTCCGATTGGCAAACCAGTTGATCGCAACGACTGAGATGTCGTTGAGGACCTCGACGGACACGTCGGACTGTCCGGTGATCCCCATGTGGTTGAGAGGCATGTGGATATTCCTTTCGAGGGACTCCGGTCAGGTCGAGATCAAGCGGTCTTGACGACCCGGAGTCCGATGGGGCCGCCGGTGGTCTTGGGATGTGCTTGGAGCCACTGCTGCGTGGCGAGTTCGCCGAGATTCTTCGCGGCGGCCGCCTCGGTCGTCGCGGCCGGTCGACCGCCTCCGCTGGCGCCGGCGCCGCCGGTGGTCGTGGGCGGGAGCATCGCCTGGCCGGTCGGCGAAGCGAGCCAGCCCTTGATCCACTCGTCGGCGGGCTGACGGGTGAATCGATGCACGACGACGATTTGGCCGGCCGCGTCGCGGACCGACTCGAGTTCGGCCGCCACGAGCGTGTAGGCGGCCCCGGCGAGTTCGGGCCGCAGCGTCACGACGCCGAGGGCCTTGGCGATCGCCGAGTCCTTCGCGTTCGTGAGCATCTGCGTCTCGAGCCGGGCCACCTTGTCTCGCTCGGTCGCGAGTTCGCGTTCCTTCGCTTCGCGGAACTCCCTCAACGCCTGCTCGACTTGGCCCTTCTCGGCCAAGGCCTTGAGCCGGCCCTGCTCCGTCTCCTCGGCCGCCCGCTGGGCCGCGGTCCGCATCGCCTCGAGGGCGGCGCGGTCGGCGACGAGGGCCTGGTAGTCGGCCGGGGCCAAGTGGACGTACGGGGCCGCCGGCTGTGCGGCGCAGGCGGGGG
>ERZ761584.504-NODE-504-length-11822-cov-42.568879_pt1 | contig 11822 bp, 16 predicted proteins | sample MGYA00512168_ERZ761584 | MGnify/ENA primary metagenome ERZ761584 (study PRJEB28899, sample SAMN03785564) | bioreactor sludge metagenome | biome: EBPR Sludge; feature: EBPR Bioreactor; material: 0.22µm filtered reactor supernatant | place: Saint Lucia: Queensland...
TAGGCATCTGATTCGCTGGCGTAAACGTCCCCGCCGATCGTGGCGTGAATAATTCCGGTTGCGCTCCCGTCCCGATCAAGTACGATTGCCCTGCCACCCCATCCCCGCCACTGTCCCGTGATGGGAGTTTTGTATCACCCTGCACAGTATTTGAGACATTGCTGTAAAAAAGCCGCGCCGCTATGTCTCCCGCAATACCTCCGCCAAATTGACCACTAATGGCATCAAATGAACGGCGATCAAGCTCTTGGCGGCTCATCGTACCTCCGCCAGCGGTGTATTGTTGAAATGCCTTGTTTGCCGAAGTTCCAGCAGCAGACACGGTATTATTGAATTCAATCATCTGTCTTAGCGCGGCAACCGCAGCGACCGCCGCCGCCGTAACTGCTGCAATGGGAGCTAACAATGCCAGCATCGGCGCAACTGCCCCTACCGCAAACGTTCCAATTGCCCCGATCCCTGTACTGAATAAGCCAATTGCCCCCGTTGCCACCCCCACGATAGCACTGACGGAGCTAATCACTACTCCCAGCGCTGTAATAATGGGAACACCTACTGTCACGGCAGCCACCATAGCGACAATCGTTTTAGTCGCTTCAGGATTTTCTTTGACCCAATTAATCACTTCAGCGATTACGGGTTTGATAGCTTCCATTAAATCTAGCAAAGTAGGGATAAGTGCCTCTCCTAATTCAATCCCCAATCCCTGCACGCTTGACATCATTAGGTCAAATTGTGCTTTTGGATCGTCTAGCTGGATCGCTTGCGCGGCGGCTGTTGCTCCTTCGATACCACCTGTAAACGTGTCAAAAAAAGCTTGCACATCCCCTGTCGTAAATGCCGTAACCCCGCGCAGTGCCTCAACACTGCCCGTCATTTTTGCCATGCCATCCGTCGAGGCAGTGGTCGTTCCTGCTAGGGCTTGATATGCCCCCACTAGCCCTAGATTTTCAATTGCCGCTTGACCAGTCTCATATCCCAATTCTTTGAGAGCCGTTTTCATCGTCTCATTAGGATTAAGTAGCGCGGTCATCATGGCGCTTAATTGTGTCACAGATTGGCTGGCACTGTTGCCTTGCGTCGTCAAATACGCCGTCATTGCGCCTAAATCGCCAAATGAAATACCAAGACTGCTTGCCAGCCCTGTAACCTGTGGCAGCGCCGCCGCAAATTCATCCATTGTGCCAACACCCATACCAACCGTACGTGTAAGCACATCACTGGCATAGCTTGCTTCATCTGCGCTAAACTTGTAAGAATTCATCACAGCGATCAAGGCGCTGGTAGTTGCACTTAAATCAGCCTGTCCGGCTTCGCTGGTAGCAATCGCCGCGTTCAGAATATCAATATGCGTAGTAGCATCTGCCACACCCCCTACAATATCGTAAAAGGCTTCGGCTGTAGCTTGCGGTCCCGCTCGGCTGTTGCTTCCTATTTCTAAAATTTGGGCGCTTAGTGCCTTCATTTCATCATCGGTTTTACCCAACACTGCTTGTACGTTGGTCATGGATGACCCAAAATCAAGCGACCAATTAAGCGCCGTATTTAGTCCTTGTCGGATAGGATCAGTAATCGCCGACATTTGCGCCCCAAAGCCTGAAATCGAAGCGCCCACGCGATCCATACGCCCGCTGAGGCTATCCATTTTTCCTTCGGCAGCTTTCATGTTCCGCGTGAAATCGCGGTCATCCAATGACAGCATCCCGAATAACGAGGCGACTTGAGTTGCCATAAGGGCTTTTCTACCTACCTATTTTTGGGACGATTGAACCATGCTTCGATCTCTTCATTCGCGGCATGGACATCCAATACATCATAAAAATCTTGAACGGATAAATCATCAATTTCAGATGGAAACTTATGTAGCAGGAGCGCTAATTGTGCGCGTTGGATGCGGTAAATCTCATACTCATCAAAGCTAACGGCACTGGGGGCTTTAGCGTGCAGCACCAGTGCCGTTTTTAGTTTCCCCGCTGTGCTTCAGTAAACGCAATATTTAGCGGATACCATTTGTCAGCCCGCAACCATTCTAATGATTCAGGGTTTGACCAATCAATTTTTTCAGCATCAGGCGCACCGACTACCAACCATTCGCTCGGCACACTGACCAAACATGAACATACATGCGCCTGTTGTGCATCAAGGTTGCGCCCGATTTCCTCAAGTACTTCTGGCACTTGGGCTAAATCTCCCTCTAGCCGCTTGCGATCTAACAAATCCGCTTTTAATTTGAGCATCGCTTGGCGCTGGCTGGCTTTTATGCTGAGACGCGAAAAATCGAATAGCGGCGTAGCCGCTTTCCCGTTTCCGTTTTCTTTTGCCATTAGCTAAACACTCCCGTTGATAAGTCGCCCGTAATCATCGTTACAGGCTTATCTGCTTGCTCGAATGACAATTCATAGCCAACCTTCTGCTTATCAACACTCATTGCAGTGCTAACATTGGTCAAAATATACTTACCCTCCAGTTTCGGTTTGCCTGTCGCATTACCTTCAGGTCCCCAAACCAAAACTGCTTTTTTACCCACCTGCAACACCGCCTTGTACGTGTTTAATAGTTCTTTGTCGTGGATTACCGCAAACGAAATCGAACTATCAATCAGTTTCGTTTCGCGCATCACATGCGTTGCGCCCGCCCCGTGTGTTGTGTCTTCTGTCTCTGCGGTGGCTTCATGGCTGATTTCGTCCATAAAAAACATTTGCAGCTCTACGCCATCAAAGCTAAAAAATGCATCATTCCCGTTGTATTGAACCATCAGATTTCCTCCATGATGAAACGATATTCCTTGCCGTGTTGATAAATGGGCTTCACGCCCTCATAAATTTCAGTTGTAAAAATACTATTTTGTGGCGTGATGGTCGTGATCTTCCACCCGTGATTCACTGCGCTGATTCCGCCCTGTTCCTGCTCGCCTTGGTTCTTCAGCATCTTGTTAATCATGTCTACCCCTTGCAGCGCGATTAAGACATCTTCTGCGAAGCACGTCACCTGTAAGACAATATCTGCCGTATCTTTCCCCGCTCGCTGGTTCTCGCCACCGCCAGAAACAGGGACAAAAACACAGTACGGGTATGCCGTTCCCTGGGGAGCTTGGTCATAGAATACGCGCTCTTCAAACAGCGGTATCTGTGGCAGGTGGTCTTTCATCGTCCGCAGCAGCGCTTCAATGGCGATCACTTTAAACCCTCACGTATCCTTGCAATAAAACGATCCTTCGCCCGTTCAAACGCCGGGCGCAAAAATGGACGCGGCTTTATGCGGCTCGTCCCCACTTCCAGATAGTAGCCATACTCCATACCATCTTCAACGCGATACCCGTTGCTCACCTTGCGAAACCGCAGGCTTGCCCGCAGCGCTCCCGTATCCACATTCGGCGGATAGCCCGCTTTGCTGGCGACATGTACGATCTTCCCGCGTTTGTAGCTCGCCCCGGGGGGACTGCTGCCCATGCTTTTCTGGGCATCTTCCACAATCCCGATCGCCGTTTCCCCAAGCACCCGATCCACCAGCAACGGTTGCTCTCGGATCATCGCTTGCAGCTTCTTTTTGTCCAACTGACTAAACTTCGCCATAATTCACTTCTATGGACGCGGCTTTATGCGGCTCGTCCCCACTTCCAGATAGTAGCCATACTCCATACCATCTTCAACGCGATACCCGTTGCTCACCTTGCGAAACCGCAGGCTTGCCCGCAGCGCTCCCGTATCCACATTCGGCGGATAGCCCGCTTTGCTGGCGACATGTACGATCTTCCCGCGTTTGTAGCTCGCCCCGGGGGGACTGCTGCCCATGCTTTTCTGGGCATCTTCCACAATCCCGATCGCCGTTTCCCCAAGCACCCGATCCACCAGCAACGGTTGCTCTCGGATCATCGCTTGCAGCTTCTTTTTGTCCAACTGACTAAACTTCGCCATAATTCACTTCTTCCGCTGCTCTTCTCCCCTCCCTGCCAGCGGGGAGGGTCAGGGGTGGGGTGGGTGAGGTTGGGTTAACGCATCCGCCTTGCCCGCACTTGCACCTCGTTACCATCCGTGTGCTTATCGAGTATCCCGATAATTTCATGCGTGAATCCGTTGGCGATCAGGCGATAGTCATCTCTAATTTCCGTCCCGGCGGGCAGCGCAAAGCGGTAACTGTCCGTCAGCGTTTCCCGCCCGGCGATCTGTTCCGCGCTCCCGTGTGCGCCTTGTCTTTCGGTGATGATCCGGCATTTCACCGTCGCGGTATCTTCAAACTCTTCCACCGCCGCGCCCACCGCGTTCACCTTCGGCATTCTCTTCTGAATTGTGCAGGTCTCCGTCATATATTGTTCGGTGATCCGCTTCAAATACGCTAACGTTTGCTTATCCATCGTCTTTCCTTACGGGTTCCCCCTCTCTGAAATCGGAGAGGAGGCTAGGGGGTGAGGTTATGTTTCTTCCTCATCCAATCGGCTAACCGGAATGTGTGTCGCCGTTGCCATCCCTATTCCAAACTCCTTGAGCTTGTTTCTTAGGATGACTTTATAGCCTTCGCGGGCAGTCTTGTTATCCACCTGTAACCAGTCTGCCTTAACATTCGGCTTGCTTAGCTTCGTGATGATATACCGCAGCCCGCTAATCACCGCCTGCTGTTTGCTCCCCGTTTCGCTGATGAGCGATGTAATAAGCTCATCGCTCAAATACGCTTCAGCTTCGCTTGTGTCGCCCGTATGAAAGCGCACATAATCCCGCTCTACCGATAGATCGAAGGTAAACGTAAACGTCATTCTATGATCCTTCGCACATACGGACCGCAAAAGTTTTGCGAGCCGTCCGGGTTACTGGCGATTGAATACCAGTACCATATCCACCATTCCCGCCGCGACGGGCTATAGTAGATGTTGTACTGTTGGCGTTCCGCAGCGGGCTGGCTATCGTCCATGCTCACGGGCAGCTCTCCCAACGGAATTAAGTCGGCAGGCTGATCCTTGTAGCCCTCGCCCATGACGAAGATCGCCTCATCTCCCCATAATTGCCGGAGATACGTACACGCGCTGCTCGTCGTTTCAATGCGCGGCTGCTGCTGGAGATCATCACAACCCACCAGCAGCATCACCAAAACCAGCCACAAAATCCCGATTTTCTTCCCGCGCATGATTCCTACTCCTCGACCAATAACGTGACTACCAGCGAACCCGCGTCAGCTTGCGCCACGCTCACATTGACATAATCATCAATCGGCATTTCGTCATAGATTGCCGTGAGATCAGCCCCCGCCGTATCATCCAGCAGCGCCCGCGGATAAAACCACGCATCCGTGTTCGCGTTGGCTTTTGTCAGCAGCGTTTGCACCGGTGCGCCTGCCGTCGTAATCGTTACGTCTGACGTATTCGGTAAATCGGTGTAATCCAGATGAATTGCTTTTAGGCAGCCATTGACCGGGCGGGAGGTCTGCCCCGTTCCCGTTGCAGCCCCCGCGCTCCCTGTCGTTGTCACCGTGATTTTGTACGTGCGGATACCCATACCGCCCCCTTAGCTGTCTACTGCGGGCAGGATAATCCCCGACGCGCCTAGCGCATTCGAGCAGTAATTTTCGGCGTATGCCATGCCCGTGCCACTGAGACCAACCACCGTATCTTTGAGATTCGCGATCCGGTTATCCGCCACGAACCCGGTACTGCTGTTGTGGCACGCTACGCCTAAACCCGCGCCCGTTTCGATGTTGATAAATGTATTGCCGCGAATCAGCAGATCAGTGCTGGCAGCCGCCGACAAGTCCACCATCTGGCTGCTGAACTGTCCGCGAATGTAGGAGTTCGTCAGGCGCAAGCGATCCGCCGCCCCTGCCGCCTCAATACATCCTGTCGCCCCGCCTGCCAGCCCGTGAAAACGGAAATCATCAATCACGACGTCCGTACATGCCGCCGCAATCGCTACCCCGATCAAGAATTCTTTGTTCGCCGCGCCGTCTTTCATTTCGATGCTTTGCAGCGTTGCACCGTCCGCCGTTGCCGCCAAACTGATCCCTGTCACGATGTTGTCAATATCGCCCACTAGCACCAGATTTTGCAGCAGCACATTCGCCGCGGTCACGCTCACAATCGAAGCGGTTGCGCTGAAAGTCAGCGTCGGACGCAGCGACCCGCGCCCTAACCCGATAATTGCAACCCCCGCCACATTCACCACACAGGAGCTTGCCCCGCTGATCGTTTCCGCGTGACCGGGCATGACGATAATCACATCGCCCTTGCTGGCGGTACACAGCGCGATTGCCTGTGCAATTGTCGCTTTGGGCGTGCTGGGGGTTTTGCCATCATAGCTGGTATTACCCGAACCAGAATGCACGAAAAACACGCTGCCCGTCGTTGGCGGGAAACCCGGTAAAACGGGCATCCCGAAGCTAGTTAGCCCGTTGGGGAAATTGGTAAAGCTCATGATAACCCTCTTTCTGCCAACTATGGCTTAAGTAACATTGTGTCCACGAATCCAGCGCCAATCATCACAGCCATAGCTGTAATGCAGTTTGAGTTCATAGACCACTTCGGTGGTGGTTTCGCGCACCAGCATAATCATCAACTGTTCGCGGGTGTACCACTTTAACGACATATCCCGCAGCACTGAATCCATGATCCACCAATTGTTGATATCTGTCAGCCGCAACCATGGCAGTACCGACCATTTCCCCGCTTCAGGATTGATCGCGTTATTGCCTGTCCCCGGCTCTTGTGCGCTCTGGGTGATCTTCCGCGCCGTGTTTTCCAATTCCAGCGGCACTAAAATTTCATTTGCCATCGCCCCGATGACATTGCCCTTGTCATCTTCAACCTTACTCATCGTGATCCGCGAGTTGGTCAGGTTGTCTTCAGTGAGTGGGGTAGTGGCAAGGTTGCTGGATGTCGTTCCCGTGGCGTGTGGGCTAACCGGATGATCGCTGGCACACAACGCCTTGCCATCAGCGCGTAACGTGGAAAACGAATTAATGAAGAAGTTCGCCGCGTCATTTTCCATTTTCACTTCCGCGCTGCGTCCCGCCTGCATCAACATTTCAGTGACGGTGTTCCCCACTTTGTTGTTGATGATGAGTTTGTGCGGAATAATCAATTCCACCGGATATTCACGATGGGTATACGTTTCGGTATACAGTTGGTCTAGCCCAAGCTGCCCCTTCTTGCCCGACGCACCCCACACATCCCATGCGCCTTGCGCCATGCCGCCCATTCCGACGCCTTCTTCGAAGGCTTGGTCGCTGGTCAATTGGCGAAATAAACGGGTTCGCATCGTGGGAACTTTTGACATCCCCAGATCAAAATAATGTTGGATAATCGGCTGTAACAGCGCATCCAGATTGCTTGCTCGCATCGTCATTTGCTAATCCTCAATTCTCGGCTTAAACCGTTATGTATAGGCGTGTTTCGCCGGGTTAATACGGACAAGCGTGCGTTCCGACGCACTGGAATTCGCTACGACGATGAATTCCGCATTGCTGGAGGTTGCCACTGTTTGCGCTCCGGTTGTGCCAGCAATATCTAGCGTCGCGCCAATGCTCCGCGCATTCGGATCATAGACCGAATACACCGCATCCAGATCAACGATAACCTCAATCTGGGTAGTGCTATCCGTCCCTGCTTTCGTTTCGATTGCGATTCCCAACAAATTGGTATCGCCCGTTGCCGCCAAATCCACTTCACCCGATTCAGCGTTTAACAGATCGCCCTTCGTGAGCGTCTCCGTGTCCTTAAAATAGAGTTTTTGCACCGTCGGCACATCACCACTTAAGCGATATTCGTACCGAAAGCCATACAGTGTGTCTGCCATATTCCCTCGCTATTTCTGAATTTTCTCTAACGCCTTAGCGTATTGCTCATGGGTCATCCCCGCTGCTTTCGCCATGGCTTGTTGTTCAGGTGTCAAAGACGATGAAGAAACGCCTCTGCCCGTTGCCCCCGCGTCCGTCTGGGGTGGGGTAGGCTTCCCAATGATCCCTTTGGCTTTCGCCGCTTTAACCTTGGATAGCCGTTCCGCCACATCCCCATCCGCGAACAAAAATCGCATGTCTTCCGGCACGCTTTCCAATTCCGCTGTCAGATACTCCGTCAGCGTTTTTTCCAGCGTTTCAGCCCGGCTTGCCTTCGGCTTCAGTTCGTTGATGACCGCTTCATGTTCCCCGCGCTTTAGCCGTTCTTCTTCATCTCGTTTGGCTTGCGCCTGCTCGAGTTTTTGCAAGCGCTCATTCAGTTCATTGCGCTCTTTGATGACTTGGCTAAAACGATCGTATGGAACAGTTTGCGGTGTGCTGGCGCTACCATCAGTGTTTTGCGTCCCTGCGGACGAACTTGCGCCGCTGTTGTTGGTTGGATTTTCGTCAGCCATTGCCCAATGCCGACCCAATACCAGCCCGTGCCGATTACGTTTGATGAACATGCTTACCCCCGCGTTTAACGTCCGCGTGACGAGCAAAACGCGCCCAACCTCAGCGCGTCGAAGAATACGAATTTTGTTTTATCCCCCGCCGCCCTTCACCCCTCTCCGTAGACGGAGAGGGGCAGGGGGTGAGGTTGGGTGAGGTCGGTTCGTCCGTGAACCACCCGTGAGCATTCACGGTACTCAAGTCGTCGGTTTTATCCCTACCCAACTCCGCAAGGAGACCGAAGGTAAATATTGCCCTTATATCCAGTCCGTACTAGCCAACTTTCATGTTACGGGCGTGGCATCGCATTCTCGAACACGGATTTCCGTTCCCCCCATACTTCAGGGTACTTGAGGATATGAGTAATGTCCCCCCGCCGCCCTTCACCCCTCTCCGTAGACGGAGAGGGGCAGGGGGTGAGGTTGGGTGTGTGCCATAAAGCACTTTCTACCAATCACCTACTGCGGATACTTCACGGCGATCAGCATATCCCACGCCGCCGCCTCTGTCGCCCCGCGCACGCTGAGAACCTGCCCGCCCTTCATCGCGGCATAGTCTCCCGCGTCTTGCAAGACGACGCTAAAGCCCCGCTTCTGCAATTCCCGAATCCGCCCGGCACGCACATCCACCGGCACGTAATCAGGCTCAATGTCTTTTTTATCTTTACTGGGTGGCATAATCCGCTTCCGTTTCTACCAGAGCATCTGATAGCGCTTCAATCAATTTTCGCGTTTCATCCATACTGAGCTGTATCTGGAGCGCTTCCCCGCCATTGCTCACCGTCATGTTGACCGTTGGCTTGTGGAGATCAGGCACGACTAGCACCGCCCCCGTATCTTCAGCATACGAGTTCACCACCACTACCGCCCGCGCAATTCGGTTTTCACGATAGATTGTTTTTATTTGTGGCATAATAATCCTTCGCTTGCCCACCTAAAATTCCTTTCAGGCTGGCTTCCTGTATCGCATCCCCAAACAGCGGATCATCGTAAAACTTCACGAAATCCGCCAGCTTCACCGCACCAGCGGCATAGGCGTTGTAGTTCCCTTGCCCCATGAACGTTTTTTGCCAGTTGGTTTTGTGCGCCCGCAGCCATTCCTCTCCAGAGGAAATCGCCACGTCGCGCCCATCAACAACATACGTCTGGCGAAACGGCTCATTCGCCCGCGATTTCGGCACTGCGATACCTACGCACCGCCCGTTACGGTGATCGTTCACGCGCTCACCCACTGCCAATTTTTTGCCATGCAGCGCCACGCACGCTAAGCACGTCCGGTCATCCAGCGCCGCCACCCGCACGATATACGCGATCAAATCCGCATTCGCCACCTGATGCACCACCGCGGCATCCCGCAGGCTCGTTAACTGCGTCGAGCGCATAATCTGTTCGGCGGTGGATCGTGGCAGGTTCTTCACGCTCTCTGCCAGCCGCGCCGCCGTCGTGCGTGGATTTTGTCCCGCTGCGAAGCCTGCAATGATGATGTTTTTGGCTACATCCAGATTTTTAGTTTGGTATGTGCCTAGTTCCTGTTCCCATGCCGCGCTGTCCACATACTGAACGAGCGCCGCTACTGCTTCGGGATCAGGCTGCCGATACGCCGCGCTGATCGTGGCATCCTGCGCGAACATCGTCTGTTTGGTCAGTTCGCCCGCTGCCGTTGCCGCGTTGCTGGCGAGCGATGGGCTAACGCTGTCCATCAATGCCCGATTCGCCCGCAACGTCTTTTCAAATTCATCCAGCAGGGCAGCCGCTACCGCGCTATTCGGGGATACCGGTCCCAACGCCGCCGCGTCCGCAAATTCCTTCAGCCGCAGCGCCAGCCGCCCATCCTGCGCGGGCTGGGCAATCGCCGTAACAACTGCCGCCGTTGCCCGCGTATATTCGCTATCTATCAATGACGATAGCAGGCGGCTAATCTCGTCGGGAGCAGGAAACGCCACGTTACGCCACCGCGATTCCGCTGTTGAAAATGTTCAGCTTGATGCGGGCAGCCGTTGAGGCAACACCCAGAATCGAGACGTAATCCCCACTGGTCAAATCCGCCAGCGGCGCAATCCCGCCTGCCGTTGCGCTCACCACGTACACCGTCCCCACCGCCACCGTCGCGCCGATAGTAATTTCGCCGCCGTATTGGTATTTGATGGGCTGATTCAGTGCGCCGCCGTTCAACGCGATCCCCTTGCACACCGATTCCGCAGCGGTATCCGCGTCTGCTTTCATCAGCTTGCCAGTGGTCGAGTTCAAATATACAACTTGCCCCGCCGTGATGGTTTCCCCTGCGACCCCTACCGCCGTTTGTTCATTGGCGTAAGGTACAACACTGGTTGCCGTTACCGAAATGTCTGCCATTGTCTTCTAGCCTCCCATAAGGACTATTCTGTAAACTGGTTTGTCCCCACTCCTGTAAACGGGGTGAGGTTGTTCCCCCTCTCTGAAATCGGAGAGGGGGCTAGGGGGTGAGGTTAAACGTCGGCACGCCCAACCGCGCCATCCGTGTCCGTTCTTCACTCTCGCTCATATCCGCGATCTCTTGAATTTTCTGATCCGTCCACCCGAAGACAGGGGCAATCAGCCGCAGATACTCAATGCGCGGGATAAACTCTCGCACCGCGTTGGCGTTGGCGATCACTTCCGTGTCATTTCTGACTTCCGCCCCCACCCATTTAGCAGTGAATTGGCTATAGGCGGGCGGACGGCTGCCATACGTATCCTGAATATCCCACGCCAGCTTCATCACGTCCTCCCATGCATTCCCCAATGAGACGTGAGCGCTGCGGATTTTCGCCAGCATCCCCGCTTCACGCTGCTTTTTGGCTTCTCCCGATTCCCCTGATTGTTCAAATCCGGGTAGGGGGGTTTTGCTCACGGTGGCAATCTGCGTAATGATCCAGTTTGCCTGTGCTACGAAAGGCTCAATACTGCCCGCTGGCACGCGATCCACTTTGTTTTGTCCCGTGTCGCCTTCGTTCTGCGGCACTTGAATCCATCCGCCCGGCGATACCGTCTTCGGTGGTTCAAACCCATAAGCAATGAGCATCTGGAACGCCGTGTATTCGCTGGTCATAACCATGCTGACCAGCGTCCGATTGAGCGTATTCTGTAGCGGGATCACCGAAGCAATCTCGCTTTTGCCCGCCTTCTTCCGCTTCGACGGTTTATTTTTAAAGTGAACAACTGGCACACGCCCTAGCGGATTTTCCTGCACGCCCGGCGCAACATCGTTAGGGCTGCTGATCGGCACACCATTTTCATAGCGTTCAATCCGATCCGCATAATAGACCGTCGTCCGCGTCACATCCATCAGCGCGGTTTGCGTCTGCCCGTTGACTACCGTTTCCGTTAATATCGAGACCAACCATACCTTGATTGCCAGCGTCGGGATCGTGGCGTTGGTTCTCTCATAGAGGATCAGCATTCCCTCCGCACCATCGTAGGCGGTTTCATGCGACATGC
>ERZ761584.505-NODE-505-length-11803-cov-4.121467_pt1 | contig 11803 bp, 14 predicted proteins | sample MGYA00512168_ERZ761584 | MGnify/ENA primary metagenome ERZ761584 (study PRJEB28899, sample SAMN03785564) | bioreactor sludge metagenome | biome: EBPR Sludge; feature: EBPR Bioreactor; material: 0.22µm filtered reactor supernatant | place: Saint Lucia: Queensland...
CCGCGGCGCGCGCCTGGTCGGCGACGCGGAAGTTCGCCCGGAGGAGGCCGAAGTTCAGACTCGCCGGGGCGATCGCGTCCGAGCCGAAGTTCGCCACGTCGGCGCCGTCGGTGAAGTTCTCCGCGACCATGCCGTCGGCCTCGACGTCGAAGGCGACGTTCTTGCCGGTCTCGTTGGGGCGGATGGGGAGGATGCGCAGGAGCACCGAGCGGCGGTTGATCTGGCGCCGGATCTCGTTGCGGTACCTCTGCGCGAGCGCGGCCGTGATGGCCGCAAACGTTTGCGGGGTGTCAGCCATGGGTCATTCCCTCGTGATGGGTGCGCGCCGCGCGGAAACCCCGCGCGGACAGGTGGCGACCCCCGCGAAACGTTCGGGGGGTCGAAGGTCAGTCGCCGAAGACGTCCGACTCGGTGACGTTGAGCCCGCCGAGCGCGGGGCCCTGCGCGGACGCCGGGCGCGTCACGCTCCAGCCCTGCTCGGTGCGCGGGGCGGGCGTCTCCTGCGTGCGGGGCGCGGGGCGCGCGGCGGGAAGGCCGGGGCGCGTCTTCGGGGCGGGGCCGGGCGGCGGCAGGAACTCGGCGGCGTCGGGGGTCTTGGCCCAGTCGTCGAGGCCCGCGACGAGGTCGTCGTAGACGAGCTCCTCGGCCTTGGCGCCCTTGGCCCGCGCGCGCTTCACCGAGAGCGTGTACTGCCCCGACTCCTCGTCGAAGCGCAGGGAGCCCGACTGTTCGAGGTCGGCGATCACCGCGCGGGCCCGTGCGCCCTGAACGCCCTTCGCCGCGAGCGACTCTTTGAGCTGCGCGTGGACGGTGTCGCGTGCGGCCTTCTGCTCGGCGGCCTTGGCGCGCGCCTCGCTCTCCGCGTGCGAGCGCGTGAGCTTGTCGACCTGCTCGCGGAGCTTCACCACCTCGGGGTCGGCCTTCGTCCCGCCCGCGGGCTTGTCCGCAGGCTTGTCCTCGGGCTTGTCCTCGGGCTTCGGGGGCGCGAGCTTCGCGACCTGCTCGGCCAGCGTCTTCTCGATCTTCTCGCCGAAGCGCTTGAGGTGGGCCGTGATCGCCGGGTTCAGCTTCGCGTCGAGCACGCGCGTGATGCGCGCTTCGAGGTCGTCGTCGTCCCCGTCCCCGTCGCCGTCGCCCGCGGGGTTGCTCTTGCCGCCCCCACCGCCCGCGGGGTTGCTCTTGCCGCTTCCACCGCCCGCGGGGGCGTTGTGGAGAGGGCGGTGCGCGAGGGGCCCGCGCGTCGTGACGAGGTGCAGGAACGGGAGGAATCGAGAAGGGGGCATTGGACGTCTCCGTGTCGCCGGGAGGGGCGTGCAGCGCGGTGGGATCTCGGCCCTCGCGCGCGGCGCCGTCGAGCGCGCGGGGTCGTGCGCGCCCCGGGCAGTGGGGCGCGTGGGGAGGTCTTACGGGCGGATCAGCGCGCGAGGGCGGACGCCGGGGCAGGCGGCGGAGCGGGCGGCGCCGCGGCGGGCCTCGGCGGCATCGCCGGCGGCGGGAGGGTGCCGCGGCGAGGCATCGGGCGTCCCGGCGGCGGGCGCGTCCCCGGACGGGCAAGCGGGGGCGGCGCGGGCCGTGGCGGGGGCAAGGTCCCGGGCCGCGACACCGCCCCCGGCAAGGCGTGACTCCAGCTCGCGCGCCACGCGCCCACCCGGCACCGGCAGTTGGGGTGCAGGGGGGCCGTGTCGAGGTCCGGCGCGAAGGGCTCATCGAGCCGCCGGACGGCGCCGTGCAGCTCGGCGCAGCGCGGGCAGATGCGCAGGTCCGACGAGGCGTCCCAGCGCTTGAGGAGGCCGGGCACCTCGGGGGCGGCGAGCTGGAGGCCCGCGTCCACCTGGACGTTGTAGGCGTGCTGGAGCTCGGTGCGCGCGAGGCGCTCGCCCCAGTACCGATAGCGTTTGAAGAGGCCCTCGCCGATGTGCTCGACGACGGCCCCGGGCTCCCCGGCGACGCCGCGCACCGCGACGAGACCCCGCGGGCCCCCGATCGACGCAAGGCGCGCGGTGAGCTGGTCGATCGACTCGCGGCGCAGGACGCCGACGGCGAGCTCGCGCCGGAGGTCGCGCTGCACCTGATCGGCGTAGCGCGCGGCCGACGTGCGGTAGCGCGGGACGAGCGCCCGGGACCCCATCGCGAGGAGCGTGGCGAGCCGCAGGGGCACGCGCAGCTCGCGGCCGTCGAAGCGCGACGAGTAGCGCGCGATCTCCTGCACGAGGTGGGCGCCGGCGAGCCGTCCGGCCGCGGTGCCCGACTGCTGGAAGGCCAGGAGAAGCGTCGGGTTCGCGGCGCCGAGCGTCGTGAACGCTCGCTCCAGATGCGCAAGGAGCGTGCGGTGCTGTTGCGCCGTGTAGCGCTCCGCGCCCTTGGCGTCACGGAGCCACGTGCGGAGGCCCTGCGTGGTCTCCTGTTGCGCTTGCGCGAGCACGGGCGCGAGCGTGCGCAGCACGGACTCGGGGAGGCGCGCCACCTCGGCCGAGGTCTGCGCGAGCTCGGTCTCGACGCGCTGGAGGGCGAGCGCGGCCGACACGGGGGTCTACGCCTCGGTCTCGTCGGCCGCGTCGTCCTCGGCCGCCTGCGACGCCTCGGCCTCCCGGCGCAGGCGGGCCTTGTGCTCCCGGCGCAGATGCTCGCGCAGCGCGAGGCACGCCTCGCCGACGACGATCGGGGCGCACGCCTTCACGACCTCGCGCAGGAGTGACGTCGCCCGGCGGCTCATTGCATCTCTCGGGGCACGCGCGGGGGCGGCGGGATGGAGGGGTCGTTCCCGTCGCCCCCGTCGGGGGGCACGGAGGAGTCGGGGCCGTTCTTGCCGCCCGGCGGCGGGACGGTGGACTCGCGCAGCACGTCCTCGGCGTTCACCCCGGCCTCGATCTCGCGGTCGATCGCGGCGCGCACGTCCTCGCGCACGTGGGGGAGCATCGCGCGCGAGACGGCCTTGAAGAGCTCCCGGCGGTGCGTGACCGACGGGATACCCAAGGGATCGCTCGCGAGGGCCGTGTCGACGATCGTCGAGGCGTCCACGCCCTCGTAGCGATCCATCCCCTCAACCGACCAGGTGAGACTTTCGCCGCGCGCGAGCGCCACGACGTCGAGCACCGTCTCGGCGAACTCGCGCACGTGCACGCCGAAAGCTGGGAGCACGATCTGCGTCGCGCGCGAGTCGGCGTCTTTCGAGTCGCCCGAGCGCCCGACGGCCGCGGCGGCGTTGTTGTCCACCGCGAGCGCCATCTGTTCGACGACGCGGTGAATCTCTTGAACGAGCTCGCGGGTGATCGACTGGATCACCTCGAACGGGGCGCTCGGTGGCGCGGGCCACTCGACCTTTTCGTTCTCGCCGAGGATCAGGTAGTAGCCCGTCCCCATCACCGGGGGCTTTTTGCGGTCCTTGAGAAAGAACGCGGGCATCGCGTAGCAGGTGCGATCCACGGCCCACGAGAGGGCGTTTCGCTTGCGAAAGAGCTCGACCTGCGCGTCGGCGATGTGCCGCATCAAGTGCAGCTCACAGGGAAGCTGGAGCTCGATGAGCGGGATCACGCCGAAGGTCGTCGGGGCCTCGACCTCGGGGATGTCCGTGGTCGCGGTGGGCTTCCGGTCGGCCTTGTACGCGAGCTCCCACCGCTGCGCCGTGCCGTCCTCGCGCCAGAGCGTCCACGTCTCGGTGATCGTCGGCGTGGCGTCGGCGAGCTCGACGAGCTCCTCGCGGCGCTGGTGTTCGAGCACCCACGCGAACGACCCGTCGGGGTTGCGGCGCCAGTGCCGGACGTGCTCGGTCGGCACGGGGCAGACCCGCACGTCGCGCAGGCCCGCGCGGTCGGCGTCGGCGAGCGAGAGGGGCGCGACCTCGCCGGGCTCCGGGCGCTCGACCCGGACGTACGCGCGGCCCGCGACGAGCGCGCGCGTGAAGGCGTCGCGCAAGACGACGTCGAGGTCCGTCCCGGCGCCGTCGGCATCCTCCTTGAGCCGCGCCGTGTACCACTCCGGGGCCTCGGGCTCGCTCCGGTACACCGGGGGGCAGCCGAAGAGGGCCGCGGCGAACCACCGGACGATGCGCGCCGAGTAGTTGAGGTAGTGCGCCCTCGCGCAGCGGCGCAGGTACACGGGCGCGGGCTCCTGCTCGTTCTTCGGCAGGTAGTCCGCGATCCGCGCGCGCAGGGCCTCGCCCCCTTCGAAGAGGTCGCGGTAGCGCCGCACGGCGGCGGGCTCCGTGTCCGGGTGCGTGCGGTTGAGGAGGGCGTATTTCATCGGGAGGTCACGCGACGGCGAACAGGGGCTCGTCGCCCATGCCGCGGGGGATCTCGGGGCCGTCCATGGCGCGGAGGAGGAGCGCGAAGCTCCAGAAGCGGTCGCCGTGCCCGTTCGCGGTGCGCGGCGACTCGTAGATCACGTTGTTGTGGGCGGTGACCTTGCGGCGCACCGCGCAGGCTTCCTCGGCCAGGAGGCGCCCGTTCTCGCCCTTCTCGAACCGCACGCGCCCGTCGCGCAGCCACACGAAGACGCGCGTCGCGAGGTCGGCCTTCACGTCGTTCGTGAAGTGGACGGGATCGACCACGTCCTCGCCCATGGCCTCGACAAGCTCCTCGGCGAGCTGCGTGCCGAGGCCCGTCTTGTCCACGGCGAGGCGCGTGAACCCGAGGCGTTCGTGCGCCCCGAAGATCATCCGCTTCTGCGCCTTGAAGGCCGTGCGCTTGGCCGTGAGCGTGGCGACCGTCCAGGCCATGCGCTCGATCCGGTCCTTGCCGTCGCGGCGCACCGCGCGCTCGACCAGGGCGCCCGGCGTGAGCACCGTGAGGTCCACCGTGCGCCCCACGTCGAGGCCGCCGTAGATCGGCGCGCTCGCGAAGTCGGGCGTCGGGCCGATCCAGTCCCGGGCCGGGAGCACAAGCTCGCTCGGGAGGTACTGGAGGTCGGCGTCGAGGAACTGGCAGAGATACGCCTCGCCGAAGACGCGCGGGTCGCCATGCACCAGCGCGAGGAGCGCGGCGCGATCGACCTTGAGCCCGTCCCGCTCGGCGTCGTCGAGCGAGACCTTGTGGAACGCCCACCCCTTCGGCGGGGACTGACACCAGTCGTAAAAGGTCCCCTGCGCCCCGTTGGGCGTCGAGAAGACGCGCACGCGCCAGTCGCCGCGCGTGACCATCGGGGCCGCGGCCTTCCAGAGCGCCTCGGCGTCCTGGTGATACGCGAACTCGTCGAGCCAGAGGTCGCCGTGGAAGCTGCGGGCCGTGCGGGGGTTCGCGGCGAGCGCGCGCACGCTCCCGCCCGAGCGCCACCGGATCTCCTCCGTGTTGTCCACGGCGAAGTCGGCCGCGCCCCGGTAGCCGATCGCGGCGAGGAAGAGGCAGTGCGTGCGGACGGCCTCGATGAGCTCGTTCGCGTTCTTCTGCGCCGCCGAGAGCACGATCTGCGGGCGCTTGTCGCGCAGGCCCCCGAGGATGCACCCGGCGGCGGTGCCGTCGGTGAAGCCGAGCTGGCGCCCCTTGAGCGCGAGCGCGAAGCGGGCCGGTTCGAGGGCCCACTTGAGCTGATACGCCAGGAAGCTACTTCGGAGCCACAGGAGAAGCGTCTCGGTGGGGTCGCGCATCGTGCATCCCCTGGCGCTCCTGCCCGAAGAGTTCGCGCTGGATCTCGGCCCACCGCGGATCGTCGGGGCTCACGATCTTTCCGCCGGTCTCGCCGCGCGCGTCCAGGGCCTCGCGTTCGAGCTTCGCGATCTCGAGCCGCGCCCGCTTGCGGGCGAGCTGGGCGAGGCGCCGGGCGTCCTCGCGGTCGCCGAGGCGGGCCTCGGCCTTCGCGTCGGACACCTTCACGCGGTTGAGGACGCCGAGGAGGTAGCCCTGCGACCGGGCGAGGTTGCCGAGGTCGCGTGGCTCGATCCCGATCGGGGCGTTCTGGTTGAGGTTCGTGTCGACGTCGGCGACGAGCACGCGCTCGATCCGGTCGAGCGTGCGCATCACGTCGGCGCGCGCTTCCCGCTCGCCCCGCTCGGTCGCGACGCGATGGAGAAATCGTCTTCTATCGTTCCGCGCGCCGAGAAGATGCTCCCACGCCGCGGCGTAGGAGCACCCGGCCGCGCGCGCCGCGTGGGCGACGTTGCCGGACTTCGTGTAGCTCTTGACGAGCGTGCGCTTCTGCTCCGGGGAGAGCGGCGTGCCCTTCGGCATGGCTACACCCCCGCGGGGACGAAGCGCGCGAGGTAGCAGTCCGAGGTCACGCGCCAGTCGTCGAGGTCTTCCGGGCCGACGGAGAGGGCCCCGCCGCCCGGCGAGCGCCAGCGCGTGGCGAGGATCGACCACGGGACCGCGACCCGCACCTCGTAGGTCTGCCGCGCCCTCGACCGCACGAACGTCACCACGACGAGCGAGAGCGCGTCGGTGGCGGCGACCTTCGTGAGGTCGTCGGCCTGGTGCGTCTCGATCGCGGCGCGGTTCTCCGTGCCGTCATCGTTCGCGGCGTCGCGCGCGAGACGCCCGCTGCGGCGCTTCGCTTCGACGACGAGCGCGCGACCGTCGTCGAGCACGCCGAGGTAGTCCGGCGGCGCCACGTCGACGACGGCGCCGAGGACGCGCCCGCGGCGGTCCCGCGCGAGACGACCGCCGACCACGTGGGGCACCCACGGCGCGCCGACCTTCCAGATGGCGGCGGCGAGGCCGAGGTCTTCCACGGCGCGGACGTGGTGATCTTCCACCCACGCCTCGCCGAGCTTGCCCGAGCGGTCGGCCGCGCGGGACGTGGCGCGCGCGCGACGGACCTTCACGAGGTGATGCGCCACGTCGGCCTGATGCTCCGGGGCCTGGAGCTTCACCAGCGCGCGCGTGCCGGGGTCGACGTCGCCGAGGATCGCGTCGAGCGGGTCGACGGCGTCCTGCGCGAGGGGCGGCAGGCCCGGCAACGCGGGCGGCTCGGGCGTGCGCGGGCGTCGGGCCATGGGGAAAGGTCTCCGGGGCAGCGGAGGAAGAGAGAGGGTGTCAGTCGTTCGCGGTCGCGTCGTCGTTCGCGGCGATCGGGGTGATCGGCCAGAGCACGTGCAGGGCCTCGCGCAGCGCGCCGCGCCCGATCTTCACCGGACGCGTGACGACGCGCAGCACCTCGGGGTCGTGCTGGCGCGCGCGCATCGCCTCGATGCGCCGGTAGGCGGTCGGGAGCGAGACGCCGAGCCTGCGCGCGAGCTCACGGGCGCGGAGCGCCTTGGTGGTTGCTCTGGATGCTCTGGACATACCCCTGCCAGTCCAAACAACGAAACCTGAGAATATGATGGAGCGTCAAGCGGCGCCGCGCACTTTGCGCGAAGTGGCGGGAAAAAAGCCCGTCTGTGCGCGCGGCGCGGCCTCGTCGGTCGCCTCGTCGAGCGACCCCTCGCACTCCGGCTCCCCCCACCACGCGCGGGCGGCGGCGTCGAAGCGCAGCTCGCCCCACCATCGCAGGGCCGCGGCGAGACGACGGCGCGCAGGGGTGAGCTGGCCGAGGGCGCTCGTCAGGCGGTCGCGTTCCTTCGCCCGCGACGCGGTGATCGCGCCCTTCTTCCGCCGCTCGGCCGTGAGGAGAAGTTCGAAGCGCTCGATCCGCGCGCCGAGCTCGGCCTCGCGGTGACGCACCTCGGCCGCGCCGTGCGACCGGCCGTACTCGAGCGCCCACGCGCCGGGATCGACCGTGGCGCCCGCGCGGTCGGCGAGCCAGCGAACCGTCTCCTGATGCGCGGGGTGCAGGGTTTGGAGGCGACGGTGCGCGTCGCGCGCGGCGGCGAGCACGCCCCGGTCGGCGAGCTCGGCGAGCTGGTCCGGGCCGGGGCCCTCGACCTGCGCGGTGCCTCGGATCGCCGGGTGCAATCGAGGGTCTTTGAAGCGTGAGCGGAGGCCCCCGGCGGCGTCGAGCACGGCCAGGGGGCCGAGGGAATGGACGAGACGGGCGAGTCGGTGATAGTCCACGGTTCGCGTCGGAGCTCCAGCGTCGAGAGTGAACGGGAGGGCAGTACCCGACACTTTTGCACGCTGGAGCTTCCGGCGTCTACCCACTGCCCGTGGCCTTCGGGGGTGCGTCCGCGGCGGCGACGCGTTGCACGGCCGGGCGCGTGGGGGGACCGAGGGCGTTGGTGTTGTCCGCGATGCTCAACCCGAGCTGCGGACGCTGCACACGCGGGGGCGCGCGCTCGCCGCGCTGGATCTGCCCGCGGAGCGTCGCGGGAAGGGCCGTCCACCACGCACGCGCGAGCGGGCGCTCGGCGTCGAGGTGTTTGCGGAGCTCGGTCGTGCGCACGACGTAGAGCTTGTAGCCCTCGCGCGTCGGCCCGGAAAACCGTTGCAGCGTGCCCTCGGGGTCGTGCCCCCAGTACCAGGCGATGACGCGCACATCCTCGGCCCGGTAGCCCGCCGATTGAAGGAACTGCCCGAGCTCGACGCGCCCGGCGCGGGTCGTGTCGGCTGAGAAGGCACGGCTCGCGGCGAGCACCTCGCCCGCCCACCCTCCGGCCTTGTCGGGCGGGACCTTCGCGAGGTCGGGATCGACTGCAACGGTTTTCGTCCCTCCGGGCTTCACTGCAACGGTTTTCTCAACGCCGTCCTCGCCCCCGCCGGGTTCCACCCCCCTAAAGGGGGTGGAAACCCGGGGGGTCGCGGGTGCGAGCGCGCGCGTGTCGGGCCCCGGCTCGGCAGGCAGAGAATCCGTTGCAACGGTTTTCTCTCCGTCGTCTGCAACGGTTTTCGCCGGGGGGTCTGCAACGGTTTTCCGAGGGCGACCGGGCGCGCCCCGCGGCACGTCCACGTACGCCTCGGGGTTGCGCGACCGGCGCGAGCGCTCGGAGCTCGACGCGCCGCCCCGCACGCCAGTCCCGGCCGTCGGCGCGGGCCGCGGGGGGGCGTTTCGCGCCGACGGCCGCGCGGCGCGGGCGAGGGCACGGGCGTCCCGCTCGGCTGCCACGGTGGGCGGGTAGAGCGGAACCGTGAGGGCCCCGGAGCCGTCCTCGGCGCGCTCGACCTGCGCGAGCCCGTGGCGGGGCAGGGCGACGAGCAGCTCGCGCACCATCGCGAGCGTCACGTCGAGGTCGGCCTCGACGCAGGCCCGATAGAGCGCGTCCTCGGGCGTGGCGGGCGACTGCCAGGTGAAGGTGTTCCCGCGCAGCGCGCGGTAGACGATCTTCGTCACGAAGTCCGCGGGGCCGTACTCGCCGGAGCGCCGGATCGCGACGGTGGTGCGCCTCATGCGAACGCTCCCGCGAGGCTCGTCACCGGAGCGTCCTCGGGTGCGCCCTCCGTGGCCTCGGTGAAGGTCGTCCCCGACCAGTGAAGATCCACGCGCCCCGTGGGGCCGTGGCGGTGTTTGGCGATCACGAGTGTGCGCCTGTCCTTGTCGTCCTTGTGTTTGGCGAGCACGAGGACGCCGTCGGCCGCGTACTCGATCTCGCCCGACTCCTTGCCGAGCCCGACGAGGTCCGCGGGGTCGCGGTCGGGGTCGTTCACGAGGTCGGCGTAGTTGGCGCGCGCCGTCGAGGAGAGCACCAGCACGACGGCCCCGAGGTCCCGCGCGATCCCGCGCGCGATGTACGAGACGCGGCCGACGGTCGTGCGTGCGTCCTCGCCCTGGCGCCCGGCGCAGAGCTGCAAGAAGTCCAAGACGATGAGCTGCGGCCGGAGCGTCCAGGCGCGCGCCTGGAGGAGCTCGGGCCCGTACCCGAAGGGCACGCCGCACTCGGTGTAGAGCGCGAGCGCCTCGGCGGCGCGCATGGCCCGCGCCACGGGATCGAGCTCCTCGTCTTTCAGGCGGCCGCGCAGGACACGCGACCAGGGCACGCCGGCGAGGTCGCCGACGACGCGCGCGGCGATGTCCTCGCGCGAAAGCTCCAGCGCGAGGTAGAGCGCGGTCGCCGAGGACGATTGCGCGGCCTCGACGGCGAGCTGCACGGCCCACTGCGTCTTCCCGGCCCCGGTGCCCCCGACGAGCACGTACATCCCCGGCCAGAGGCCCCCGCCGAGCTCCCGCGAGAGCGTGGCCCACGGCGTCGCCAGGGGCTTCTCGCGGCCCTCGGCGCGCGCGGTCATCTTCTCGGTGAGCGCGGGCATGTCGCCGCCGACGCGCCGCGCGCCGCCCATCCCGGCGCCGCCCCGGAGGGTCTTCTGCACGTCGGCGCCGATCGCGTCGACGCTCTCGCCCGACCGGAGGCGCGTCGCCGCGGCCTGCACCGATTCGAGCGCGCGCCGTCGCACGGCGTAGCCCTGCACGATCCCCGCGTGCGCCTCGCAGTGGGCCAGCGTCGGAATCTCGTCCGTGAGCTCGCCGACATACGCCGCGCCACCGATCGTGTGCAGGCGCTCGCGCACCCGGAGCTCGGCCACGACCGTGAGCACGTCGAGCGGCTCGCCGCGCGCGTGCACCGCGAGGAACACCTCCCAGAGCGTCGCGTGACGGGGGTCGTAGAAGTCCTCGGCGGAGACGATGGACGCGAGGCGCGGGACGATCCGGTGCGTGCCCCCGGCGTCGAGGAGCGCCGCCGCGAGCACCGCCCGCTCGGCCTGGGGGTCGTAAAGCTCGGTCGAGCGCGAGCGCAGAAAGTCATCCGGCATCGGGCACCTCCTCCCCTTCGGGGGGCGTCACCCGCGCGGCCTTCGGCCGTCGTGCGCGGCGCGGTCTCGGAAGCGGCGCCGTCTCGGGCGGCTCGACCTCGACCGTCTGCACGGCCACGGTGGCGCCGTCGGCGATCGGGGCGGGCCCGTCGAGCGCCACGCGGACCCGGACGCCGACCACGTCCACGACGAGCGCGGTGTCCGAGAGGGCCTCGCGCACGGGCGCGTACACGTCGAGGCCCGCGCCCTGAAGCCGTACCGCCTTCGGGTTCACCATGGGAGACTCCCCTGCGCGTCGTGCGCGGCCGAGAACGACGCGTCGCGACCTGGACTCGGCGACGCGGGGTCGTCGTCGGAAGCTCCGGGCGACACCGAGGGCCCTCCGAACGCCATCGAGAGGTCGGGGATTTCGATCGTCGAGCGCGGAGGCGGCGTCCAGCTCGGCGCGGGCTCACCCCCGTTGAGCTCCCGTTCGAGCTCCGCGTCGGTGGCCTTCGGGTCGATCGACGGGCAGTCGACGCCCAAGCGAGACATCCGCCGCGCGACGGCGGACAGGTAGAGCGCGTGGCTGCGTCCGGGCTTGCTCATGCGCCCTCCCGAGGTGGGGCCAGCACGCGTGCGCGGAGAAGGTGTGCGACGAGGCGCGCCGACACGGTGTCCGCGTCGTCGTCGGTCATCACCGTCGGCCAGCCGTACCGGACGGCGAGCTGCCAATAGCGGTGGCGCACGGCGTAGCGCGCGTCGAAAAGCACCTCGCCCCGCGCGACGAGTCGCGCGTCGAGCGCGTCGTGCGTCGCGTCGAGAAGAAGCGTGGTCACGGCCGGAAGCGCGTCGCGCTCCCGCGCGACGAGCGCGATCACGTCGGCGCGCTCGGCACCGCAGAGCTCGTCGGGCAGAGCCGCGAGTGAAGACCAGACCCAGCGGTCGAGCACCCAGGTCGTGACCTCGGGGTGCGCGATCACGGTCTCGGCGAGAAAGCGCCGTCGCGCGTCGGCGAAGTGTCGGGCGCGCTGGGCGTACGACGTGTCGGTTCGCGGAGGCGGGTGGTGCCATGCGCGCGCCACGCGCGCGCCCATCGAGAGCGCCGTCGCGAGGCGTTCCGCGTGCGTGGTCTTGCCGCTCCCGTCAGAGCCCTCCAGCACGATCAGCGCGGGGGACATGACACCTCCGCGTCGGCCGGTTCGAGCGTGTATCGCGTCGCCCCGCACCCGTCGAGGCGCGTCGTGCCGAGGCGCATCGCCGAGACCGCGTGGGCC
>ERZ761584.506-NODE-506-length-11774-cov-4.458742_pt1 | contig 11774 bp, 9 predicted proteins | sample MGYA00512168_ERZ761584 | MGnify/ENA primary metagenome ERZ761584 (study PRJEB28899, sample SAMN03785564) | bioreactor sludge metagenome | biome: EBPR Sludge; feature: EBPR Bioreactor; material: 0.22µm filtered reactor supernatant | place: Saint Lucia: Queensland...
CTCGGCGGACCGGGAGAAAGTCGGGAAGAACCTGTCGGCGGTCGTGCGGCGGACGGCGGGGTTTCACCAACTCCGGCAGTATTTGGGTCAGGCGGTCTGGTTCGGCCGGTACGGGGCTCAATTCCGCTGGGATTCCGTGACGATCGGCGGTGAGCGTCGGCAGGTCGTCGGGTATCACGATCCCATTGGCGGGGATAAGGTCCACTACACCTACGACGGCTACCCCGGGGTCATGATCTCGCCCCAAGCGGACCGTGGCCCGGATTGGGACGTCCGCACGTTCGACAACTTCGGCCCGGTGCTGATCCTCAACCGTCCGGAACTCCGCAGCAAGTTTCTCATCCATCGGCACGTTGTCGAGGATGCGGATTACATGGATGGTCAGGCGGCGGGCCGTCGGCACGGCGTCGGCATCCGCGATATGGTCTATTGGGCCTGGTGGCTGCGGGATCAGATGTTGGCGTGGCTCATGGGCTTTATGGAAAAGGTGGGTTCGCTCGGCATTCTGTGCTTCTTTTACAACGAATCGAACAATGACAGCAAGACGGCGGCGGAAAAGGCGGCCGCCAAGGTCGGGAGCGGGAACGCACTGGCGATCCCGGTCAAGGCCACGGACCCGCGCGTCAACAGCGTGGAACAGATCCCCGCGAATACGACGGGGGCACAGTTCCTCAAGGAAGTCGTCGGGGACTATTTCGAGCGGCACATTGAGCGGCTGATTGTGGGCCAGTCGCTTTCGGCCGGGACGGAAGGGAGCGGGCTGGGCGGTACGGGCGTGGCGGATTTCCATGCGGAAACAAAGTTCTACCTGCTGCAGTTCGACGCGAACAACCTCGCGGAAACCTTCACGTCGGACTTAGTGGCGCCTGCCCTGGAATTGAACTTCCGCGGATGTCCGTGGCGGTATCAGTTCAAGTTCCTGCTGCCGGACCCGAAGGCGAAAGACAAGCTGGACGCGGCGCAGAAGCTCACGTCGATGGGCGTTACGATCGTGGCGGACGAAGCCCGGGAAGCCGGTGCATTCTCGAAGCCCGGTCCGGCGGACGAAACCGTGGGCGGTCAGCAAATGGGCGTCGGGCTCGGTGGCGATCCGATGGCCGGCGGTGGCATGGGGCCGGGTGGCGGTCCCGATCCGATGGGCATGGGTGCGCCGGTCGATCCGAACGCTCCGCAGGACGACGGTCAGCCGGTCCCGGGCATGGCCGAACTGGTCAACGCCATGGTCCGGGCGGGCGCGTCCGGCAACGTGCAGGCGGTCAAGGCCCTCGCGAAACTCGGGGAGAAGAAAGACAAGCTGGCCGAACTGGTCGATAACGCGGCCGGGGAATCCGCTACGGGCGACACGGACGACGCGGCGCAGCCTTTGGCGTACCGGTGGCAGCAGGCATCGTCTCAGTCGGGGAAGATCAAGGCGGTCTGGTCGGGCCCTGGCGAACGTGCCCCGCTGTACGGTGCCGAAGCCGAAGCGGCCCTTCGCGGTCAGGACCGGCAGCCGGGGCCGGATGAGGCACGGAACCCGAACAAGGCGGGTCAGGCGTCCGGCGGCGCCCGGATGATGCAGCAGTTTCGGCAGCAGGCCGTTCCGCATCGGGAGCGGGCCCGGCAGGTCTACGAAAAGGCGGTCCAGAACCCGGGCGTGGTCCGGCCGCACGAACTGAACGATCTGGCGGACCATATCAACACGATGACGGCGGCCGATCTTCGGCAGGTCTCGAAGCAAATGCAGTTACGCTCGGGCGGGCTCAAGGAAGATTTGGTCCGTCGGCTCCTCGAACACGTCGGCGGCGGGATCGGCGAATCGGCCATGGCGGCCCGCGGCGCCGGGTTCAACTTCGACGTGAAATCCGGGGAAGCAGCGGACTTCATTCATCGGCAGCCCGGGGCATCCGACTGGCGACCGGCAGCTTCTGCAAGCCCGCCGAAGGCGGCCGAAGCCCGTCCGGCCCCGTCTCAGGATTGGCGTCCTGCGGCCGGTGCGCAGAAGCCCGCCGAACCGGCTCAGAACCTCGAAAAACCGCAGGAAACACCGGCAAAGCCGGCTGGTGAGCAACCGAAGCCGGACGGGAACAAGATCGGCGTGGAACTGCCGGACGCCCCGCCGGTGTCGAAAGCGATCCCGGTTGCGAAGCCTGCTGCAGAACCTGCTGCCCCCGCTGCTGGCGGCGGGTCGTCCGTCGATGCCTGGGTGAAGCGGGCAGCGGCCGGCACGCCCCGGACGGACGCGATCAAGGCGGCGGCGGAGGGGAAGAAGCGGTATCGCGGGGCCACGGAAGCGGCGAAAAAGAAGTGGGCGGAGAACGCCAAGGCTGTCGAAAAGCATATGGACAAGCTCAAGGCCCGCATCGAGCATCTGGACAAGAAAGAGACGTTCGCCAACTATGTGAAGAACAATCACGGGAAAATCCTGTGGGACTCGGAGATGGAAACCGTCTTCGGGTCGATCAAGGACGCGATCGAAAGCGGCTTCCCTCGGGGTCTGATTACGGCGAAAGACCCGGAAACGGCGAAAGCGGCGGGCGCCACGGCCTGGCATGTGAACGACATCAAGCGGGACAAGAAGAGCAAGTATGCCAGTTCGATCGATCAGATTGCCGAAGCCATGCAGAACGCGGGGACGCTGAACGTCCCGTCCGGCCGTCACGCGACGGAATTCCTCATCGAAAAGATCATGGACGGCGCCCGGGCCGATCTCGATGAGTCCGGCGAACGTCACGCCCTGGCCGAAGAACTGTACCATCTGGAGGCAAACCGCGATGGAACCCCATACGCCGACGCCAAACTCGCAGAGGTTATCCGACGCAGTCGCCGCGATGAGCGCCGCAAAGCACGCGCAGCACGAAGCGAAGGGGCTGATGCAGGCAATGCAAAAGTGGCTGGAACACCGGAGAAACCGTCAGGCGACGGAGCCGACACCGACCCCGGATACTTCGACGAACACACCGACACCGTAGGCGACTTCGAATACGGCCACGATGACGCCGAACGCGAATTGGACGACTATTTCGGGCACCTGGACGCGGAAGAACCGGCCGAACGTCAGCCCGGCGACGATGAGGAATTGGATCAGGAACGCGCCGACTGGCGACCCTCAACCGGCCAGCCGGGCGACAACGCGGGCACGGGCCAAAAGCCGGTCGCCTCGGGCGGCCTGCCGGACTGGTACCCGAAGTACCGGGATCTCCGGAACCGCGCCGACATGGGCGGGAAGATGTCCGATCAGGAAAAGCGGCAACTGGAATCCCTCGAAGCGCAACTTCGGTCCTATTCCCTGTCCTCGTCCGTGAAGCCGCCGGAATGGGTCAAGCTCGGGCAGTATCGCCCCCCGCAGGGCGGACAATCCGCCCCCGACTGGTGGGATTCCCTCACCTACGCGGAGCATTCCGTCATCCTCGGCAGCGCGAATCATCGCAATGCGGCACGGGAATTGCGTGGCAATTCGGCGGCCAAACTGTACGGGGCGGACGCGAAATTGGATCATTTCATTCAGCGGGCATGGCTTTATCACGTCAACCGGCAAAACGTGACTTGAACGGGTGTTCAGTTCGGGGTAGGGTTCGGGTATGACGTCGGACCCGACGAATGCGCTGATGAAGGCGATGGACGACCCGAACAAGTGGAAAGTCACCACGGGCGTCCCGCTGTTCAAGGCGCATCGGCGGGAGTTCCCGAACGGCGAACCGGTCGTTGTCAGTGACGCGGATTTGCCGGGGATTGCGAAGAAGATCAACGAAACGATCCGGGAAACCGGCCGGTTGCCGACATTCACGCTCGGGCACCGGAAATTCGGTCCGGTCGATGAGTCCACCCAGCCGGAACTGCTGGGATTCCACCGCAATTTCCGGGCGGAACCGGTGACGCGGTACGGCAAGACGTTCCTGGCCCTCGTGGCCGATGAGTACGTCCCGAAGGACAAGGCCGCGGCGCACGAACTGTACCGGAAATACCCGTTCCGGTCGGCGGAATACCATCCGAAGATGGGTTACGCCGGAGCGGCGGCCCTCCAGCAACCGCCGTGGCTCGACCTGGGCACGGTTTACGAGTACGGGGCGGACAATCCGCACCTGACGTATCAGACTGAGGCGATCCCGATGGACCCGAATGCACAAGCTCCCGCAGCGAACGGTCAGAACGGTCCCGACAGCGATGACGTGGACCCGGGCATGTTCGAAGCGTGGATGAAGTGCTACCGGAAGTACGCGGCCTCAATGGGCGGCACGAATGCGGCCATGCCGGCCGCGGCAGGAGAAAAACCCGTGAGTTACCAGCAAACCGCCGTCGATCAGACGGTTGCCGAATTGCAGGCCAAGGTCAAACAGTACGAAACGGCCCTGGCGACGGAAGCCAGCAAGCGGCTTCTGGACCCGATCAAGAGCGCCTACCGGTTCGATTACGGCCGGGAACTGAACGCGATGATCGCCTATCAGAGCGAAGCCGATCGCGTGGCGCACGTCAAGTACATCACCGAAAACTACGCCCCGCTGCCGACGGGCGGGATGATCCGGGTCTATCAGGGCGACGTGAAGCCCGCCGGGGCGACAAACCCGGACACGAACGGCGGCCCGATGGAAATTGATCCGCACAAGCCGACTGCGGATCATCAGAAAATCCTGACCTACATGCGGGCGCATCCCGGCATGGATTGGGACACGGCGGCGGCCAAGGTCGTCGCGTAACCGCCGGGCTCGTCCCGGTAACGATTCAGCAAACCCCGCGGGGATTCCCTCATGTTCGGTTCGTTCTCGAAACTGCCTGGCGGCAACATCGCCCCGTCCCGGTTCGTGAAACTCGACACGTCGAACCCGGGCTACTGCCTGCAATGCGGCGCCGGGGAAGACATCTGGGGGATTTCCAGCCCCACGACCCGCCGCATGGCCCTTTCGGGCTGGGATGACGGGTATGCGGGCGTCCTCGGCGACGGTGCCATGAACGTCATCGGACCGGGCGACGACGAAGCCCTCTTGGAAATCGCGGCGACGATCTCGGCCGGAACTCGGCTCAAGAGCGATGCCGACGGCAAGGGCGTGGCCGCAACCTCGGACAAGGATAAGACGGGCGCCGTGGCCCTCGAAGACGGGGTGTCCGGCAGCCTGATCCGAGTCAAGCCGATGCGGTACGACGTGGCGGTCTAAGCGAAAATCATGCGGTTGGGGGCGGAATGTCCGCCCCCTGAAGCGGGCTCGATCACACGACGGGGATCTACGACATGACCATGCGAGCAATGGGCGCGTTCAATGGCACGCTGCCCGAACCGACCGGAATGCTGATCGGGTTCATCCGCGATCCGAAGAAGTATGCGTATCTGCGTTACACGCAACTGATCGGGGCTCCGGAAATCCAGTTCCTCTGGTGCAAACTGGACCCGGACCAGGCGATTCAACTCGTTGACATCGAAAACTACGGCTGGGGGTACGACGATTACCGCCCCACCGGGAAGTCTTTTCAGATTCGCGCCGAATGGCTTCAGGACCGCACGCAGCGATGGGATTTCCCGTACACCCTCGGCGAGGCGACGGTCCGCGTCTGGAACAAGCAGGGGATCGACCCGAAGCAGATTTACGACGTGACCCGGGCCAGTCAGGCGGCGGTTCACCGGGCCTCCCGTGTCGTTTCGGCCCTCAGTGCCGGCTTGACCGGGGCGCAGACTTCGACGCTGAATACGCTCCTCGGCACGTCAGGCCTGGCGTTCAACGAATCGTCCGGCACGCAATACGACCCGGCCTCGGGTGCCCCGAACGCGAATTTTCAGGTCATCAAACGGGCGTTCAACACGGTCAAGCGGCGGATTCACCTGGCCACGAACGGCGTGGTGGACCGCAAGAGCCTGTACGCGGTGATCCCGCCCGCCGTGGCGCAGGCCATGAGCGAGTCGGGCGAAATGTTCGAAGCGCTGAAGCAGAGTCAGTACGCGAAGAATCTGACGGACCTGCCGGACGATGGCGGCGTGATCGAGGACTGGAACCTCCCGGCCCGTTACGCCGGGTTCAATCTGGTCGTCGAGGATACGCCGCGGGTGTTCATGACGACAAAAGCCGACGGCACGGCGGCGGATGTCACCGTTCCGAGTGAAAAGGATTACATCCTCAACACGGATACGATCTATTTCACGTCCCGGCCGGGCGGGCTCGACGGCGGGTACGGGCACCAGAACTTTTCGACGATCCAACTGTTCCACTTCGGCGGCGAAGGCCGGGTCGAAGCCTTCTCGGAACCGAAGCACGAACTGATCGAAGGCCACGTCGTCATGGAAGACAAGGTCGTCTGTGCGGCCCCGGCCTCCGGGTTCAAACTGACCGACGTTCTTTCGTAATCGACGGGGCGGAATGTCCGCCCCCTGACATACTCGCTCGTGAGGGTTTGCGATGCCTCTGACTGTCAACGCCTTCGGCGGCGGCCTGCTCGGGAAAACCAACGCCACGGCGGATACCGTCTATTACGGCGTGATCCCGGGGAATACGCAGGGCTACGCCCGGATCGGCGGGTTCCAGTACACCTGCGGCAACACCGCGAACAGTTTCACGCTCATGCGGCCGATCGGCTGGGCGAACATCGCAGCGGCGGCCGGGACAAACGTCGCGGTGGTGACGCTGGACGCGGACCCGTCTCCGTCGGGGAACACGATCGCGGCGGGGGATCAGGTCGTTCTCGGGCCCTGCACGGACGGCACCTATCGCCGGGCGCAGGTCAATACCTCCGGCTGGAACGGCACGACTCTGGCCCTGACGTTCACGGCAAACCTGACGGCGGCGGTCAACACGTCCACGGACCTGTTCAACTTCGGCGTGGCGGCCGACACGGACCCGAACACGGGTTCCGCGCATCCGATCTTCACGCCGACGGTGAACACGACGGCGGACGTTCAACTGTTCGGCGGCGGCTTCAAGAGCTACCGCAAGGGCGATCCGCTGCTGGTTTACAACCCGAACGCGACGGCCGCGACCAACCTGAATCACCTGGCCTACGCGTACTCGGCAACCTAAGGACGGGAGCGGCATGTCTTCCATCAACGTCGGCCTCGCGATGCCCTTTCGCGGGGTCGGCAGCATTGATCTTCATGCGATGTGCGTGGGGACTCGCGCGAAGGCTTCCCAGCGGCCGGACGTTCAGGTTTTCCCGTTTCAGGCGTGGACATCACTCCTTCCGTACACGTTCAACCTGTGTTGGGCGGGCCTGCTGAACCAGCGTTCTGCCGACGGGCTGACGCATTTCGCGATGCTTCACGATGACATCGTTCCGCAGCCGGGCTGGCTCGACATCCTGCTCGCCGAAATGGACGCCCACGATGCGGACCTCATTTCCGCCGTGGTGCCGATCAAGGACCATTTGGGGCTGACCAGCACGGGAATCGACGTCACGGGCGACCTCTGGAACCCGCGGCGGCTGACGCTGGCCGAAGTGCATTCCCTGCCGGAGACGTTCGGGGACGCGGAAGCGGGCGGGCCGCTGGTTCTCAATACCGGCTGCTGGGTGTGCCGGATCGATCGGCCGTGGGCGGAACAGGTCTGTTTCCGGCAGCAGGACAAGATCGTGAAGGGCGCGGACGGCAAGTTCGAACCGCACACGATGCCGGAGGATTGGGACTTCTCGCGCCAGCTGCGGTCGCACGGGGCCAAACTTCTGGCGACCCGGAAAGTGCAACTTTATCACGGGCTCCCGGCGTACACGAATGCCCGGGTCTGGGGGTCGTGGAAGACGGATGAAGCCTGTAACCGGGAATTCGGCACGGCTGGCGTCAAGCCTGCGGCGACGGATGCCGCGGTTGAACCGGTTCCGGCCGGTCAGGCGGCGTAATGGCGACGGTTGTCACCAGCAGCACGGCGTATTGCACGGCGACCCGGCTCCTCGATGCGTTCGATGCCCGGGCGGTGGCGGACCTCGTGCGTGACGACAACGGCCCGGCTCCGACGCGGATGGCGTTGCTCGATGAGGACGACACGGCGGGTGCCCGGGTGGCATCGGCCCTGCTGACGGCCTCGGGCCTCGTGGAATCGGCCTGCACGCACGGCAAGCGGTATCTGCCGTCGGAACTGACGGCGCTGACGGGGGCCACGAAAGCGCATTTGGAGCGGCTGGTTGCCGCCCTGGCGTTTGGCCTGCTGATGGAACGTCGGCAGCCGTCGGCGGCCCGGCGGGATCAGGTGCCGGCCATCGCGGAAGCGGACAAGGAACTCGAACGACTGCGGCTCGGGGAACATGTGTTCGGCCTGAACGAGAATCAGGAACCGGCGCAGCGGATGGACGGGCTCCGGCCGGTTGATGCCCCGTCGACGGTGCGGACAAACTCGGTCATCGTCCGGGGAAGCCGGTACTTCGGCGAGAGGGACTATTAAATGGCACTCGACAATACCTTCGTCTACCGCCCGTTCGGTGCCGCCCTCGTTTATGTCGGCACGGGGGCGAACAATGCCCTCGAGCAGGTCGGGTACACCGTGGACGGGGCGACGGTCCGGCAGCAGTACGGCCATCACAAAATCATGACGGACGTGAACGGACCGGTCTTTCCCGGTGAAGTGCAGGAATTCGGGGAAGGCGCGGCCATCAGCATCCCGTTCATCGTCTGGCATCCGACGATCTGGAACAAGGTTTTAATCAGGGCGTCGAACAACACGACGGCGGGCACGCTGGGACCGGCCGGAACTCTGATGTTCACGAACGGCCGCACGTTCCGGCTGGCGTTGCAATCGGCGGACTCGCTCGAAGATCCGCTTTATTTCCCGGCGTGCTATCTGCCGGAGGGGATGGACCGGAAGATGGGATCGGTGGCGCATCCCATGTCGGTGACGGTGATGGCGAACCCGTTCCACCTGGCGACGACGAATTCGACGTCGGGCACGGTCGCATGGTCGAGGACACTGCCGTAATGATCCAATATCTGCTCGATGCCTGGTCCCGCTGGCAGGCGAACCGGCGGAAAATCTTCTTCTACCGGGTGGGACGGACCCGGCGCCGGGTGGACCCTCTGGCCGTGAATCTGCGGCTGGAAACGGCGGACCGCGGCTGGGAAAAGAAACTCGAAGTCATCGGCCACCGGGTTCCCGATCTGGCCGGTGAAGAGTTGAAGCGGCTGGCGGAGGAATCCCGCAAGGAAGCGATTGCGGACGTGGTGAAGGCGGCCCGGGCGGCGTTCGATCTTCCGGAACTCGACAACGACGGCCACGGGGCGACGGACGCGGAAGTCATCGGGGTTCTGGCCGCCTATGTGCGGTTCATGATGGGGCTGGCAGCGTCCGCCCAGGTTTTTACCTCGCCCGGCGTGCCGGCCACGATCCCGGCCGCTGGGTGACTTACGGGGAATTCTGCGGGCTGTGCTGGCTGTCCCGGCGTGAGGGCGATAAGTAACGCGGCGGCTCCGGTTCACGCCGGGGCCGTTTCCATTGGCGGGGGTCGCGTGCGATGAGCAAGGTCGTCTACAACGGCATCGAATTGGGGTTTATTCACACGTCGTCGTACCGAAACGAACCCGTTGCGGACAAAGACCATCCCGACATGATCTACCGGGAAACGACGCTGCAATTCAATTCGGTTCTCGCGGCAGGCGTTGTTCCTGCCGTCGGGGCAGAAACGGTTCAGGATGTCCTGATTCGCGTTCGGCACGAACTGGAACTGCCGCGGCGGTCGTTCCTGTACCAGATCAACGGACAGACGGTCATCAGTTTGACAAACGGCGACGATGCGAACGGACCGTTCCCGTTCGGCGTGTCGGTCACGCTGGTTGCCGATGCGTCGTTCCTGATCGCCTGGGGCATCAAAATCCGGACGGCGGATTGCAACGGCGCGACGAAATCGATCCTTTCACACCGGTGGTCGGAATCGGTCAGCATCGACGAAAAGCACCTGACGACGTACCGGCGGTCGGGGCGGCTGGTGGTGTCCAGCCGGTCCGGTGTCAGCCCGGATTCCTTCCGGTCGCTGGTGACGCCACCGATCGGCCCGCGGTTCATCCGGCAGTCGGCGGAATACACGCTGCACGAAAACGGCCTCGAACTCGCCTTCGCGTTCGTGGACCGTGAACAGATTGAAATGCCGCCCTACCCGGCCGTGAAAATGACCGGGTTCCAAATGGAAAGCACAACGACGAACACCGGAGCGGTCCGGCACGGTCGTCTGCAGATCGCTTTGACCGGCCCTCCGGGCGTTCCGAAACAGGTTCTCCTGCGCCGGTGCATTGAACTGGCCATGCCGCGGGCGATTGCGGCCGGCTTGCGGGCGGGTCCGTCGGGACGGTACATGATGGGCGGCGGGATTCGTGAGTCCTTCGAAGACAACACGGTGGAACTGACGCTGACCTGGCTGATGCGAGCTGACGGAACCCAGCTTTCGAGCGGCAACGGTATTCTTGCGGACATCGTGAATACGACTTCGCTGGTCGGCATCACGGCAAACCTTGTCGGGGCAACGAACCAAACGGTCCAGCCTGCCCCTGCGGTCCGGAACGAAAAGGGCCAATCGATCTCGTCGATGGCCATGCGCGGCGGGTGGGTCGGTCAGCCTCTGGCGGGAACGAACAAGGGGATGGGCATTGCCCCGGCGACGATGGGCGATGTCGAGTGGCTGAAACTGATCGCGGCCGGGTTCCAAGACCCGTGCCTGACGCGGACGGCATTCCCGACGCAACTTTCGAATCGCGGCGTCCCGACGGCCTCAGTGTCGGCGAACGTTCGCAGGGCGGAAACCTTGCCCCCGGAAACGGGCAGCACGAATTACGCGGATCGCGACAACGCGATTTACACCTATTACGACGTCGTCAGCAGTTACATCCACGATGAGGGCGTTGACGTGGCGGCGTCGATGAAGGCGGGAACGGCGGGCAAAAAGTTCCGGCTTGCGGGTGAATCCCTGCGGCTGGAAGTGACGTTCTCGGCAGAGCGGATCGGCAAGCCGCCGGTGATTCCCAGCCCGAAGTCACCGGACAGCGATCCGAATTGGGTTTACATCGGCGGCACGCTGTCCCCGGAATCACCGTCCCTAGCCGCCGACGGCGTCAGTTTCAAACATGCCATCAGCGGGGTCGTTCGGTACAAGGCGCTCGATCCGTGCAAGGCGAACATCATTTCCCCGGTGCCGCCATATCTGGCCTTGTCGGTGGAAAACGAAGCGCGGCTTGCGGCGGCCCTGACGAGTGAAAAGATCGTGTTTCTGACGGGTCCGCAAAAGGGCGGAACGCTGAACCCGTATTGCAGCTACACGACGGAACTGCGGGGCGGTCCGGCGGGTGATCTCGGATTTGCGCCGGGCGGGTTCGGAGTCGGCCAAGGGGCCGGGTACGGGAGCATCCTCACGGCTGGCTAACCGATGGCGAAAGACTTCCTGAACGATCTGAGCAAAGCGACCGCCGAATACATGGCGATGAAAGCGGCGCACAATGCCACCGGCGGTGGCATTAGCGGGTTTTTGTTGTCTCGCGTGATGATGGAAAGCGTATCCAGATTGTTCAAAAAGCCAGACAAGAAAGACAACGAAAAGCAGCAGTCCCAAGACGATGACCCGGAGCGGGTGGGCCAACGGATCGGGGAATCGGCGGCGGAAGCGATCAAGAAGATTCTTGACGACTACCTGAAAGGCCGTTCGCAGCCGAACACGGCCACGAATGCCCCGCCGGCTTCGCAGGGATCATCGTCCTCGGGGCCGCGGCTGCCGAAGCCGAAGGACAACCAATCGGCGGAAGATTACATCAATTCGCTGTCCAAAGAGGAACTGGAAACGCTGCGGAACGGCGGGAAAGAGATCCCGACGATCCCGCCGAAGAAGCCGCCGAAGAAGCCGCCGACGGCCACGGC
>ERZ761584.507-NODE-507-length-11729-cov-3.775827_pt1 | contig 11729 bp, 15 predicted proteins | sample MGYA00512168_ERZ761584 | MGnify/ENA primary metagenome ERZ761584 (study PRJEB28899, sample SAMN03785564) | bioreactor sludge metagenome | biome: EBPR Sludge; feature: EBPR Bioreactor; material: 0.22µm filtered reactor supernatant | place: Saint Lucia: Queensland...
TCCTAGTGGATCACGAAGGTATCGCTCGAGGCCGGGGCCTCAGTGAGCGGGGTGACGGTGAACGTTTGGGTGGACCCGGTGTAGTCAGTGATCTGGCACTGCTGCCCGGCGAGGTTGCCGGTGAGGAACGTGATCAGCCGCCCGTTGAAATGATCGTTTGTTGCCTCGGTGAACCCGGTGCAGTTGGCCACGCTGGTGACGGTGCTGGAGGAGCCAACCACGCCCGGCACGATGCCATCCATCAGCGCCTCCAGGCGGTCGGCGGCGGTGGTATCGCCGGAGATGGCGGTCACGTTGGCCGGAGGGCGGCCGCTGTCGATGTCGTCACCCGCCAGCGCCCCATCATCGGTGATGGGCACGTACCAGAGGTCGACGATGATCGTCCCTGCGGTCACGTCCGCACCACTGCCGGCATCCTTAACGTACAGGCCGATGTCTTCGGCAACGGCCCTGTGCAGTTCGGCCCAGGCCGCAGCGGCGGGGACCTCCTCATCGAAGAACCCCGTCAGCCCGGTAAAGTCGTTCCCCTGGCTGGCGAGCCAGGCAAGGTAGGCCCCAGTTCCCGGCGTCCCCACCCACAGGTACAGGTACGTGACGGTCGGCGCGGCGCACGATAGTGCCGAGCTCACATACGCCGTAGAGCGCGTCACCCTCACTCGCCCGGTGAGGGTGAACAGCGGCACAACATCCCCGAGGTTGCCGTTGTTGGCGCTACCATCCAGCGTCACACTCGCCCGCACATGCCGCTCGGCCGCATCTGGTATCGTTGCCATCTCAGTACCTCCTAGGCCACTACCAGGTTCGGGACCTGCAGCCCCGTGCTGTTCGGTACGGCATAGCCGCTGTCGATGTCGATCCCGCTATCGTTCGCCCACACGTCTCCGCTGAACGATGTACCCAGGTCCCCGCTCGCGTCATCCCGGTCGAACGTGTCGAACACGATCGCGTCGAGGTTCCGGTACACGTAGGAGGGGATCAGCGTGACGATGGTGCGGAACGTCTCCCCCGCCCAGTCCGGCGGGATCTCATCCTGAATCGCCTCGATGTACCACCAGTCATCTACCGCCGCGCTCTGCCCCACCGGGTACGTGAGGTCGCTGTACCGGACCAATTGCCCAATGTCCGCCGCCAGCATCGCGGCTATCGCCGTCGCCCTTATCGGCATGAACGTGAGACGCAGCACCGGCCACGGATAGCGCCCAACCATCAGCTCCTGGTAGGCGTAGTCCCTCAGCGTCTGCCCCGTATCCCCGGCGAATGGCACATCGAACTGCAACCCGCGGCCCGCTGGCAACCCCGGCACGCTCAGGGAGAACTCGGCTTCGGCACGGTCGGCGTAGAACTCCACGGGCTGTCCGCGCAGCCCGAACCTCGTCACGTAGATCGTACCGCTGTGGGTGTTCACCAGCCGGAGCGTGAACCGTCCGCCGCCGAGGTCGGTAACGGTCGCCGTCAGGAGCGACGTGCGGTCCGTGCCGGTGCCATCCTGCGAATCGTTGGCGAGGTAGTCGTAGACCGCATCCAGCGCCGTCAGAGCCACATACGCGCTGTTCGCCTGGAACGTCCGCTCCCACACCTGCCCGGCGGTCAGCGCCATGGAGGTTGCCGCCGGCTTCGTGAACATGTTCTGGCTGAACGCGAAAATCTCCGTATCCGCCTGGCCCGTGCGGAACACGGTTGAGCGAGCCGTGACGCTGGTGACGTGCTCCATCGGGTTCAGGTCGTACTCCGCTGCGACCGGCTTCATGTCCGTACCATCGCCCCATGTCGCGTCCGGCGAACTCACTCCCAGCCGCGCATTACGCGCCTCAAACCGCACCTGCCCCAGCGCGTTCGGGTAGAGCTGCCCGCCCATCTCGCTCGCCGCCACCGCCATCATCGCGTCCAGCGGGTTCTCGCCCACCGCGAAGTGCATGGGCAGGTCCTGGAGCCCATCGTCCAGGTCGCGGTCGCCGCTATCGAACCCGGCGGCGTCCATGATGGCGGCGATTGCCCCGTCCGTGTCGCGGCTATCGCTGGCGGTGACGTTCACCACGGCCGCGTCTTTCAGCACCGTGAACAGGTCGGCGCACGAGACGGCGCACATCGATACCTGCCCCGAGCGCCACGAACTCACCCAGCGCATGGCGTAGCCAGTCCAACGCGTGTAGCTCACCGCGTTGTGGGTCGCCGTCACCCGCACCGGGACGCCCGGCGTGAGCAGCCCATAGAACGGGCTGGACGTGTTACCCACGGTGAACGCCCCGTCGTTGTTCGCCAGCTGCACGGAGAGGGTGGACGCCAGCGCCTTCCCATCGCGCCCAACGCCCCGTGAGATCCGGATACCGCTACCCGGTTTGGCCACGTACCCGGTCAGATCCGTGCTCCATGACCCGTCCCGGTCGAAATCCGCCTCGAACGCCCACGTGATCTCCATCAGTAGGCCCTCGCCTCATGCTGGGCCACGGCCTCGGCGATGGTCGCCCCATCGATCTGGATCGTGACGTGCGTCGTCTGCGCTTCACGCCCGCCGGTGTAGGTGGGATACGGCCCGTTGCCCGCCTCCCACGCCCGGATGGCCGTGTCATGTACCAGGTCCGTGCCGTAGAACGGAGTACGCGGCCCCGTGCCGAACTGCCCTACCTCCCACGGATACACCCATGCGTTGGCCGCCGAGTCCCACGTCAACCCCTGGCCGTAGGCTCCGGTGGGGCCCACCGCTACTCCCCCACCGCCGCCGCCTGCCATCTGTGGCACAACACTGGAGGCAAAACCCCCAATGGCCCCACCGATCGCCCCGGCCCCGGGAATCTTACCGAGAGCGTCGCCAACTGCGCCGCCCATTGACTGAATGCCGTCAATGAATCCCTGGATGAGGTCCTTTCCGGCCTGTAGCAGCACGGTGCCGAGATCCCCGAGCAATCCCAGAATGTTCCCCGGCAGGTTCCTAAAGAACGGCCAGATCCAGCGGTCGACGATTTCCAGCAGGCCATCACGGAGCCCGCCCATCAGGTCCTTCCCGGCCTGCAGCGCCAGCGGAATGAAGTTCTCCACCGCTTCCCACAAACCGCGGAGTTGGTCGAGAATGCCGTCCTTCGCCGCACGAACAATATCTTTCGCATCCTCCCACGCGCCCTTGAAGTCGCCGCCGAGGATGTTGACGACAAAGCTCACCACTTCCGTCAGTACCGTGGCGACCATGCGGATATAGGCCCCCACCGCTTCAAGGATCGGTTTCACCACCGGGGCGACGCTCGCCCACGCATCCTTCATGTTCTCAATCGCGGGCTTGATGTCGCTCTCCCAGTACTTCTTCACGTCCTGGGCGAATGCCCGCACAGCGGGCACAACCTGCGTGTTGATGGTGGTCACAATCGCCGTCAGCGCCGGGATGAGCGCCTGGCCGATGTCCGCCTGCAGGTTTTGCCACTGGGCCGACAGGATGCGTTGCTGCTTGCTCAGGCTCCCCGACGTGCGGTCGAAATCGCCCATCGCCGCGCCCGCGCCCTCCATCATCAGCGCGTAGGCCGCGATCGCCTTCTCCTGAGCCGTCAGTTCCGCCGTGCTCTCCTTGCCCGTCTGTTCGAGCGCTTTCATCTCCACGGCGGCGGCGTTGATCGTGGGTACGAACCGCTGCACGGCGTCGTACTCACCCCGGAACGCCGCCTGTTGCGCCTCCAAGACCTGCGTGATGTCGGCGTTGTGGAACGATGCAAAATCGGAAGCCAACTCGACCATTTTCTGCGACATGTCGGCGGTGACACCCGCGCCCATCCCGAGCTGGCTGAACATGTTGCCGAACGTGGCGGCAGCGTCGAGCGCCTGCGCTTTCGACTGCCCGAATCCTACTGCGGCGTTGCCCGCCCAGTCGTTGATGGAGCGGCTGGACTCCCCGAAAATCGTGTTGGCTTTGGACTGGATCTCGTTGAGGTCGCGGGCCAGGCCGATCGAGTTCTTGAGAGTGTCGACGCCCTTGTCCGCAATCGACCCGCCCAATTGCGCCATGAAAATGCCACCGGCGATTTTCCCCATCTCGCCGAAGACGCCCGCGATTTTCTCCTTGAACGTCTGGGCATCCTGCTCGGCCTGCTTGGTATCGAGTTCGACATCGACCCGGACATCATTCGCCACTGGATGCCCCCTGCGCCCGCGCTCGCATCTCCGCCTCGAACAGGTCGATCAGCGCCGTCTCATGCAGCGTGCGGCGCGCCGGGAGCTGATCCAGCTCGGCCGGCGAGCAGTTCCACATCTGGCAGAGCCTGCGCCGCATGAGTGCCTCCGTGAGTTCTGGTGGGGGCTCTACGGGCCGTCCTGTTCGTCGGTCGATGGCTCCAGCAAATCGGACGTATCGCTGGACCCGTCCCCTAAAGGGGCGCTCGGCCCCCTCATCAGTTCCATCCAACCCGCGATGATTGCGAGTTGCATCTGCAGCGGCAGCCGCGCCAGCGAAGCGCCCGACGGCTCGAGTTCCTCACCCCGGCTCGTAACGTTCCACGACTCGATGAACCGGTCCCCGAAATCGCGGATCGCGGCGTCCATCTGTTTACCCTGGCCGCTCTCGCCCATGGCGTTGATGGCCTCGAATTCGGCCATCGTCGTGGCGACCTTGACCACGACCTCCAGCCCCGGATAGGCGCCAAACGTGAGCGTCTCGGTATCGCGAATCTCGTATCCCATCGCGCCCTCCTACGACCAGGCGCCCGCGACGCCGTTGTCCATCGAGATGGTGAAACTCGCCACCAGCCCGAGACTGTTGTCGATCGCCACGTCGTAGTTCCCCGCGAGGCCGTTGAACGTAAACGTTTTCCCGCCGAACACGATCACGCACGAGGCCGAGATGCTGGTTGAGGTTGCCGGGGACAGCGTGGCGTGCGCACCGGCCGCCGCATCGGAGACGCGCGCCGTGCACTGCAGCACCGCGTCGCGCCGACCAACCAGCCGCTGGAAACCCACCAGGTCCAGCGCCGACACGTCGATCAGGCTATTGGGGGACTGGATGCCGATGGTCAGGATGTCCTCGGAAATGTCATTGCTGTTGTAGGTGAGCGAGGTGAGCAGGCCCGTTTTGACTGCCATTTGGTGGTCCCTCCTAGTCGAGCTTCAGGTAGATGGCGGCGGCGAAAACGCCTGGGTTGAACGTGCCGGTGGTTTTCACGCGGACGTGGTTGCGGACGATCCCGGCCGCGCTGGCGATGCGCTCAGCGCCGACCGAACCCGCGTTGACAGCGGCGAACCCGCCGCCGGTGAGATTGGCGAACGAGCCCGAAACGGCTTCGTGCGCGTCCTGGACGGTCACGGTCATGGATGTACCGGTGACCGAGAACACCTGGCATTGCGCCGCCCAGCCGCGATACGAGGTGCGCTGGACGGTGCCGCCACTGGCCGCGCCCGCAACGGAGAGGTCGCACGGCACCGTGAACGTGTCGTCTCCCGTGACGGTGACTGTCCATTCGTCGTTAAGGGTCGCCTGGTCGGTCCCGGCGATCAGCACGGAATCACCCGTCTGCAGGCCATGGGCGGTCGCAGTGACCTCGGTCGGGCTGGCGGCTGTTGCGCTCGTGATGGCCACCGCCGCGACCCCAGGCGGGAGCGGGAGGGTGATGCCCGTGCCGCTCGATGTGGCGCCCGTGTCCGTGCGCTTCCCTGCCGTGATCATCCGCCCCCACTCGACCGGGTAGCCCTCCGATGCCTGGGCCGACAGCGCGAACATCACGCCGAGGTCGGCCCCGATGGACGGCGCATAGTCCACGTATTTGGCCACCAGCATCGCGGCGTAATCCCCGGCGGCAGAGCCCGGGATCGGCACCATGAGCGGGACGGCCGTCGTGGGCAGGGCCGACAGCGGCACATGGGCCACGTCGGGGTCGAACAGCACTGAGAGGTCCATGCCCCCGTCGAACCGCGCGGCGAGCCGTTTCATGCCCACCACATCCAGGCTCGATGCATCCCAGAGCGACGGGCCGCCCTTGATCCCGCCGATGGAGTTGATGTCACCGGTCAGGTCGTACCCGCCCGCGAACAGTTTTGAGAGGCCAGTCAAAACGGTCATGATGCCTCCATGAGCCGGGCGTGAATCTCGAACGACAGCACCCGCAGGTCTACGGGGCTGTCTGGCAGCGGGTTGGTGCGCTCGACGAGCTGGGTGTTTTCGCAGGTGAGCAGGGCAACCGCTTTGCCGCCGATGGTGTATTCAGTGGCGGTGAGCGTCGGGCTGATCAGTTTGTTCGGGAGGTCCACGATCACGGTGGCGATGTCATCCTCGTCAGAGCGCTGTTTCCCCGCCGTCGCCGACAGCGGCCAGTAGGCGAACACGCCGAACACGATGGCGAGCTGGCGTTGCCCGACCAACGTGCGGATGCCCTCCGGCGCGGCCTCCGTGCGCAGCACCTTCCAGTGCGCCAGTGGATGCCCCGGCGTGGGCATGAGCGCGTTCGGCTCGCCCTTGAACGTTTTGGCGAAATACGTACCGGAACCGCCCGGGATCACATACGCTTCGAGCGTGGACTGCAGCGTCAGGGTGAACTCAGTTGCCATTGAGTCCCCTCGCAATGTCCGCCGCGAGCATGGCCTGTTTGTTGATCTCCCGGGCCTTCGCCTTGCCCTTGCGCCACATGTAGTAGGCCCGCGCGAGCTTCCCGTAGGGGCGCCGCGTACCGCGCTCAGACCACGTTTTCCGCTTGACCTTGAGCGAGGACTTGACCGACACGCCACGCTGGCTCCGCCAGACCAGCATCCCGACGCTACGGCTCAACTCGCCCGTGGGGCCGGTGGGCGTGTGCAGCTTCACCGTCGCTTCGATCTGTGTCCCTATGCGCCTCAGTCCGGGGTATGCGGCCGCGCGCATCGTGCTCCCCGGTTTCTCGAACAGCGGGCCCCGGAACCTCACAGCTCTGGCCATCACGCCACCGCCCAGGCTTTGTAGTTCCGGAGGGAATCGCGGATGGCCGGCCACGGCTCGCGCATGATGCTGGTCTGGTCCATCATCCCCCGGCTCGCCCACCACATGTACCGCGCCGCGTCCGCCGAAACAACCCGCTCCACGTCGCGCGGGTAGCGCCGGATGTAGACCGTTTTGGCCGTGTCGTGCGTGGCCGCGGTCGTGCCGTTGATGCCGCGCACGACGGTCAGTGTCACCGTCGAGACCGTCGAGACCGCCATCTGTTCGGACTCCACGACGATCGTGTCGCCTGGGTAGATGAGGCTGGCCGCGGACGCCGACACGGTGACGTCGGTCTCGGTGGCATCGAGTTCCTCGTTGGTCGTGAGCGTGCTCGATTCGAGCTCGTAGCTGTAGCCGCGCAGGCCGATGAGCTTCACGGAGCGCCGCGCAGTCGGCCAGCGCGACAGTTGCGTGCCGTTGGGGTTCAGCCGCAACCGCACGATCGGCGTGTTGGTATCGAGGTCATCCTCCCGCTCGATCCAGAAGTCGGTGTTCTCGGCCAGCGTGAGTTCGTAGGTATCGTCTCCGTCGTCGTCCACAGTGACCGACGTGAGCGTGGCCATGTCCTCGGGGAGGAGCAGCTCATCGGGGCACGCGCGCGGATGGCGATGGGCGTAGACGGTCCCGGATGTGGCGACGAACTGGCGGCCCGTGAACGATTCGGCGAATCGCGATGCCCGCTCAACGGCGCGCACGATCATGCTGTCATCCGCCGTGGAGCCCTCGGCGTTGAGTTCATCTCTGACGTGTGGGAGACGCGCCAGGTTGTTCATCAGAGTTCCCGCACGTAGAGGTCGATGAGCCCGCCCTTGGCGTTGCCGCAGTTCGCGCCGACGGGCGTGTAGCTGCCAGCCGGGAGGAGCCTACGAAAATACGTGCTCTGGACGGGGGTGACCTTCGAGGCCGTGGTGTTGGAGAGGTTGGCCCCAGTGCCACCGAGCGCATCCGCCCCATCAGGGTCGGTCATGGTGAAGTCGTACAGGTCGGTCGGCTGAGTGCCGCCGCCGTCGGGCGTGTAGGCCACCTGGAGCAACTCGCAGAACGGCAGATCGAACGTGCTCACGGACACCGCGCCAGCGGCATCCGAGAGCCAATCGACGCGGGCGCGGGTGATGCCCTCGCCCACCTTGGTGTACGTGACCGCGATTGAGCCGGCCATTGGTCATTCGCCCCAGACGATGTACGTGGAGGCGGCGGTTTTAAGGAACACGATGGTCGCGCCCTGGAGCGTGGCGATCGTCATGGCCGAAACCCGGGTGACCCCGGTAGCGCCGGTGAGCGTCACAGTCTGGGTGCCATCATTCACGTAGTGGCAGCGCATCGTCTCGCCGATCTGCCACTCAGGGAATGCCGCATCGAGGTTCGCTGCGGTATCCACCGTGAGTGTGCCCGCGCCGGTAACGGACGTGTGAACCAGCAGGCCAGAGGCCAGCGTGGCGGCTGGCAGCGTGGCGTTTTGGGCGTCAACATCGACGCGGGTCAACCCCTCACCGATGCCGTTGGGGCCGATGCTGAACAGGATCGTCCGGTCCGACTTTTTGCGGAACAGGAGCTTTCCCGACAGCCATTCACTGAACACGTTGGCAACCATCTCGGCCTCCTTATTTCACGACGTTGGTTCGTCGGGCCGTTGTGTGGAGGAGCCCGCCGGGAGAGAGGATTCCCGGCGGGCTCAGGACGGGCTAGACAGCGGCGGCAGGCAGGTTCTGCGGGGCACGCTGCGTGTAGAGGTCGTGGACGATGGCCACGCAGATCCCCGCGCCGTCGATAGTGCACTCGACGGAATCGAAGCCCTCGGAAAGCGCCTCGGCGGGGACGTAGATCACGGCCATATCAAATGCCGTGGTGTCCTTTTTGACCATCGAGGATGAGGCAGACAGCGCACCGTTCGCGTCGGTGGTTTCCCGGGTCAGCACGCTGCCCACACCGTCACCGGCGTAGATGTAGTCGATGCACCCGAGAGCCTGTTCCCCAGCGCCTGCCAGCGACTCCTTGATGGCAATCGCCTGGGCGCCACCATCCTCGTAGCAGACGAACGTCACCCCTGCCGCGTTGCGCAGCGAGATGTGCTTGCCAGTTGCGACGGGAACCACGTTCCCACCACGGCCGAGCCACTCCATCATGTCGGGACCCTCCTCCGGCGGGGTGTTAATGCCGCCGGGTACTTGGCTCGGGGAGGGGGTGTTAATGCCCTCCCCGGCTGGTCGTTAGGCCTGTTAGGCCCTGGTTGCGAGCGTCACGTATGGCGACAGGCTCGTGGAACCCTTGAAAGCGGAGACGGCCGAGAGCCAGGCCGGGCGGCCGTTGGCGTAGTACGTCCAGCGGAACGTCATCTCGCCGTAGATGAAGCGCACGTGCATCGACTCCTGGCCGTCGATGTCGCCCTTCGTGGCGAGGATGTACTCGGCCGGGTCGAAGAAGATGATGTCGCCCACTGTGCCGAGCGTCGGGCACTGTTCCACCGGGACGAACGGGCGGCCCTTGATGCGGAGGGTGCCCTGCGCGTCGTAGGTGACGAAGCGCGGTTCGAGGGCGCCGGTGCCCGCCGGGATCGAGAGCACATCCAACTGCGGCTCGATGTCGCCGTTGCCGATCCAGATGCCGCGGGCCTTGGACCGCGCCGGGACGTGCGCCCACATGTTGGAGAGATTCGCGACATTGATGGTCGCAGCGGCTTGCCCGGCCTCCTTCGCCTGCGAGACGGTCGCGGGAGCGGGCAGGATGCCGAGGCACGACGCGCCACCTGTGCCGTTGATGATTTCATCCGTGAGCTTGAACGCGTACTCGGAGGCGAACGCATCATCGAAGATCGCCGCCATCGCCGGAGCATTGCGGAGGATGCGGTCGGTGGCGTAGGCCAGCCCCATGATCTCGGTCGGCTCGATCTTGAGTTCGCCGAACTTCGGCTTGGTCGCCGTCACGGTATCGGCCTCTGCCTTGCGGTAGACCTGGACGCCGCCCCAGCGCGAACCATTGGCGCGGCTGGTTTCATCGATCACCGGGAGGTCGATGGAGTCCGAACCGTCGGCGACGGGGATGCGCCGGACAAGATTCAGGATGGGCGATTCCTCCCGCGCCCGGTCGAGCAGCGCATTGCTGAACTCCGAGCCAACGAGGAAGCCGCCATCGGCGGGCACGCCCTGCGACGCGCCGGAGGCAGCGGCCTTGAACAGCCGCGGATCAACGCCAGCGTTCGGGGTTCCGGCCTGGGCGACAGCCTGCAGAAACTCACCGAAGTTTACCCACGGCTTGTCCTCGCGGTTGTCGTGGACGCGCTCGACGCGCGCGACCGGCGTTGCCGACCCGGAACCAGCAGGCACTTCGCCGATGGCAGCCATGGAGCGCTCGGCTTCGCGCTGTTCCTCAAGGACGGCGAGCTGGGCGTCGATGCCTGCGCGTCGATCCTTAAGAGTGGCCAGTTCGGCCATCTCCTCGGCGGTCAGTTCGCGGTTCTCCGACTGTGCTAGGGCGACGATTTCCTCGCCCCGGGTCACGCCGGCTGCGCGTTCGTTTAAAAGCTTTTTCCGGAGCATTTGGCCTCCCGTGGTGGGGCGGGAGGCGGAAACCAAGAGAGCGACGCTTCCTCGCCCCAGACTCTGTTGAATCTGGTTTGAGCATTCGCGTCGCTCTCGACTGAGGCTGGCGTTTGCTGTTGGCCCACAACCGCAGCTCTCGACAGAGGCGTTGGTCGTTGCCCTGAGACAGTCACATAGTAGTCAGGCGCCTACGCAGTTTGTCAATACCCCTACGCGACATCCTCGACGAATCGGGCCCGGGCGAGATCGCGCTGTGCCTCGGCGCGGGCTGGGGTGCCGGGCGACTGAGGGGCCGCCCCGAAGCGCGCAAGCGTCTCGCTGAGTGTCGCCACGCGGTCCACGAGCCCGGCCGCGCGCGCCCTCTCGGCGTTCAGCACGTCCCCCTCGCCGTACCCGGAGCGAACATCTGTGATCTTGACCCCGCGGTTGCGCGCAACCGCTTTGATGAACACTTCATAGGCGTCGTTGATGCTGTCCTGGAATCGCTCACGGACCTCAGCGGTGATGGGTTCGTAGGGGTTGCCCAAAGCCTTCCATTTACCGGCCTTAACCATGTCGATCTTGATGCCCATGCTTGCCCAGAACTCCGTTTCGTCGAACAGCAGCGTCCACACCCCGATGGACCCGGTATAGCTCGACGGGGCGGCAATCACCTCATCCAGCGCGCTGGTGATGAAATAGGCAGCGCTCGCGTTGAGGGTGTTGGAGATGCCAACCATCGGTTTCTGTCCCCGCATCTGGAACAGCGCGTCCGACGCTTCCGGCGTGCCTGAAACGGTCCCTCCTGGCGAATCGACATCCACGATGATGGCCTTGATGTTTGGGTCGGCCACCGCCATCTGCATGTTGGCGATGAATCGCTCGGTGGAGGTGGCCAGGCCCAGGCGCGTCCATATGTCCTCTCGCTGCTGGATGATGCCGATCAGTGGCACTACGGCCACCGCGCCGGCGGCGCGGGGATTGGCCCGGACGGCGGCGGCCTCGATCATGTGTTCGAGCGTGCTGTCCCCGTACTCCTGACCGAACGACTGGAGAGCCGGCTTGTGGAGCGCCAGGGGTTGATGCGCGAGGGTCATGATGTAGTCTCGGAGCTTCACTCGGCACCTCCCAGCGCCAGGTCGGCCAGGCCGTTGATGTCACGCTGTTCCCAGCGCCCGATGGAGGTCACACCCTCCGCCAGCACCTCCGCCGCCTTTTCGTCGCAGTAGGCGCGAGCCAGGAACGTGCTGATGTTGAGGTTATCAGCCACGTAGTCGCTGTGCTCGGCGTAGAAC
>ERZ761584.508-NODE-508-length-11725-cov-6.450985_pt1 | contig 11725 bp, 5 predicted proteins | sample MGYA00512168_ERZ761584 | MGnify/ENA primary metagenome ERZ761584 (study PRJEB28899, sample SAMN03785564) | bioreactor sludge metagenome | biome: EBPR Sludge; feature: EBPR Bioreactor; material: 0.22µm filtered reactor supernatant | place: Saint Lucia: Queensland...
CGAACCTGCCCTACACGATGAGCAGCGACGCCGGGCACGAACTGGCGAAGGGGCGACCGTTCGCGGCCTGCTACTGGGACACGCCGGAAGGCCGGGTATTCAGCCTGCGGTCGAGCGACGACGGCGCGGACGTGGCCGAAGTGGCGAAGCAGTACGGGGGCGGCGGGCACCGCAACGCGGCAGGTTTCCGCGTGAGCTTCGCCCAGGCACAAGCGTTTGAAGTCCAAAAATAACATGCGAAACAGCACCACGGCGGTGTCGTTTCGCTGGGTCGTGGGGGTTGGTCTGGGTTTGCTGGGAAATCGGCTTAAATCGTTGTTTTCGTGGTCTAATCGTCTTTCGTGGTTCGACGAGCTTGGAGGAGATTGGAACAGGTGAGTTATTTTTGCGGCGGGAAATTAAAACAGCTTCGAAAGCCTCACCTATCTTCCAACACGCTCGTCCTGCTGCGCAACACGCTCGTCCTGCTGTGTTGCACACCCGACCTCTGTGCCATGCGCCCGATTTTATGTCGCATAAATGTGTTGCGGCGTGCTGGATGTGTGCGAGTTAAGACGTGCTAAAACGTGTTGGATGCGTGCTGCGCGTTTCCGAATGAACCTCAAAGGACCTACTAAAAAATCGCGAGATTTAATAAAATAATAGGTGCTAGCTATAGGGGTTTATATTATTTAATTACGGGAGTTTATAGGTAGGTCATTTGAGGTTCATTCGGAAGTTCGCAGCACGCATCCAGCTGCCATCCAACACAGCCAAGCTCGCACAGCTCGCCGCAGCACGCCGCAGCACGAAAGAAGATTCAAGCGCGCGACGTGCGAAAAACGGTCGCAAAACGACGGAATTTTGTGCGGAGCGGAAATTGCTTTTCGGCAGCGGCAATTTGGCGCATACTCACCACAATCGAACATCGTTGTGCGGACGACGACACATGGGTGCTGAAACACGCGCGGAGCAAATGGTCAAGGCGGTCGACAGCGAATCGCGCGTGGTGTATCTGCAGAAGGTCGTGCCGCCGCAGCATCGCGCGTTCATGCTCGCGCAGGAAATCGCAGCCAAGTACCGCATCACACCGCTGGACTGCCTGCTCTCCATCATCAACGACAAACACGCTTCCTTCGACGACAGGCTCGAAGCCGCCAAGGCCGCAGCGCCATACGTCCACCGCAAGATGCCCGCGATGGTGGACGTGAAGATGGAAACCAAATCCGTTGTAGTTTCCGTTGTGAAGGAAGATCTGCGCCGACTCGACGAGCGCGAACTCGACACCGTCATCACAGCGTTTGAAAAGATGAAGACGGTGTCCATGGATGTGCAGGACATCGATCCTACCAATTTTCTGGAGCACGTCGCGCGATGACCTCCACCATCGACAGCATTGCGATGCTGCGCGTTCTGCGGGCAGAAAAAGCTCGCCGTGCGGCAGAGCGCTCGCTGTTCGAATTCACGCGCCAAGCGTGGCCGATCGTGGAGGCGGACAATGCGTTCGTGGACGGATGGCACCTGCACGTCATCTGTGAGCATCTGGAGGCGGTTTCTGCGGGTGAGATTGAAAACCTGCTTATCAACGTGCCGCCGGGGTGCATGAAGTCGCTGCTGGTGAGTGTGATGTGGCCCGCGTGGGAATGGATCGGCGACAGCTCTCTGCGCTACCTCGGCGCCAGCTACAGCGAAGAACTCGCCATTCGCGACGCCATGAAGACCCGCGACATCATCACCAGTCCGTGGTACCGCGAGAACTGGGAACATGTCGCGCTGCGGCAGGACGCCAATCAGAAAACAAAGTACGAGCTGCAAGGCGGTGGCTGGCGACTGTCGACTTCCGTCGGTGGACGCGGCACTGGCGAGCACCCCGACCGCAAGCTCGTGGACGACCCGCACAATGTGAAGCAGGCCGACTCCGACACAGAGCGTAAGAATGCGCTGGACTGGTTTGACCGCACACTGGGCTCGCGGGGAGTCTCGCGCGGAGCGCGTACTGTGGTCATCATGCAGCGGCTGCACGAGCGCGATGTCTCCGGCCACATCATGAAGGGCGAGAACTACAAGCACTGGGACCACATCTGTCTGCCGATGGAGTACGACAGAAAGTCCATCGCTGTGAAGAGTTCCATCGGTTGGCACGACCCGCGCAGCACGGAATGGTCGCTGCTATGGCCGGAGCTGTTCGACGCCGATAAAGTGCGCAAGCTCAAGGCGCAGCTCGGCGAATACGGCTCGGCAGGACAGCTGCAGCAGCGTCCAACACCCGCAGGTGGCGGCATCCTCAAGGTGGAACACTTCAAGGTCTGGCCTCACGACAAGCCGCTCCCGCAGATGGAAACAGTGGTGCAGAGCTACGACACCGCCTTCACCGACTCAACCCTCAACGATCCCACAGCGCACACCGTGTGGGGCACATTCCGGCTCGGCAAGCGCCGCTGCGCGCTGCTGCTGGACGCGTGGGACGAGCACATGCAGTACCCGCAGCTGCGCAAGAAGGTGATCGATGGCTGGCACGAGCGCTATGGCGTCGAGAACAAGCTGCAGGGCGTCCGTCCGCGCAAGCCGGACGTCGTCCTCATTGAGGAGAAGGGCAGCGGAATCTCCCTGCTCCAGGATCTGCGCCAGAGCGGCATACCGTGCCGTGGGTACAACCCTGGGCGCGCCTCCAAGGTTGCGCGCGCGAGCATCGCAGCGCCGATCCTGGAGCTGGACTGCATCTACATCATGGAAAGCCGCAAGGAGCCGGGCAAGTTCGTCACATGGGCACGCGCGTTTGTCGATCAATGCGAGCGCTTCCCCAATGATGAGAACGATGACTACGTCGACACGTTCAGCCAATCAATGATCTGGTTGAAGGACGCCGGATGGTTCGACATCGATGTTGTGGAGGAGGACATCGAGGAAGAGCGCGACTATGAACGTGACCGCAAAGTGCGCAGGAATCCCTACGATGCCTAACCCGCTGCTGCTGTTGGAAAATCTCGGCGGTCGTGGCGCATTGCAGCGCGTGCTGAAGGCGCAGCGCGACACGGGTCGCGAACATCTGGCATGGCACAATGCGGGCAACTCTGGTTTCATTCGCGGCGGACGCAGTAATGTTGAGCTGCCCACGGAGGACTTACTACAGTTGGTGCCGCGTGGCGAGCGCGTCATCGTACACTCTCACCCTGAGCGCAGCATCGGATTGCCTTCCGTCGGCGACATCAACGGTGCATGGATCGAGCGCGCAGCTATTGGCTCCCCACCGAACAATTTTGTTGGTCGTGAGACACCATTCGGCGACGCCGAGCTGAGTCATTACTTTGTCGAGCGCGGGGTGCGCCCGCAGATGACCGCAAGCCGCATGCTGCAGCGGCTGACGTCGGACGCCGCGCGCCGTGCCAACTACGATCAAGTGCTGCAAGCGGCGGGTCTGTTCGACGACAAGCGCTTTGCGTCTGACCCTGCGGCGTACATTTTCACACGTAGCTTGTTTGAGCCGGACGCTGCTGGTGGGCAGCTGAGTGCGCTGATGCCTGTGAATGGCGTGGACATGGTGCCGCTGTACGACGAATACTACAAGTGGGCCAAGCGCAACCATCAGCTGGACCGCTGCCGTGGCGGTCGAGTGAAAAAGATGGCCAAGGGCGGATTCCTGAACAGTCGTTTGGACAAGGTGTTGTCGAGCTATTCAGTACAGCCTCCGCTGCAGCAATGGGCCAACTCAACGTTGCGCAAGTACATCACACGCGACATGCTGCATCCGCAAGATCCGTTGATCGAAGCAGCAGGACGCGGCGTGTTGCTTGAAGCGACACCGGAGTTTTTTGCTCGATGGGAGCATGATGTAGGTCCATGGCACAAAATCAAGACAAGACCTGGCTTGGACTTGGGCAGTTTAAATGTCGACCAGAGATCGTTGACAGATCGTCTTGGTCGAGACCTTGTGTCAGCGAGCAAGCAGCAAATTGTTGACGACATTTTTAACGAAAGTGTTTTGCAGACACCGAAATATATTAGCAAGTTTAACACTCCTCAAGAAAGGCTCGGCGCTTTAACGAATTTGTATTTGCGCAAGTGGAGCGCTTTGGGAGACGGAGGCAACGGGTACAAAAATTTCGACATCGGCTCTGATTCGCCAGAAGCTTTGCGTAAATTCTATGCTGCAGTTGCAGCTGCAAATCCAGAAGGGCTCAATTCCAGACCGACAGACGATGAGGTGCTAGCGCTGTACAAGCAGTTCAATGATTTTGTCAAGTCAGACGAAGGCGCTGGGGCGCTTGAAGCATTGAGGACGAACGATTTCACAGACGCGAGGAACAGACACCACAGCACGCTGCGTGCGCAAACAAAAGCGCTGCAGCAAATGTACGCGCACGATCCTGCAGCTCCATACACAGGCAGAACATTTCCAGGAGGGATGCAAGCAGCATACACTCCGTTCGGCATCAGCAAAGAAGAAGCCGTACAGCGCGCACTTGCAACAGACCCTTATCTGTCCAAGTTTGGCGACACAGACACATTTGAATATTTCAAATACAACAGGCTTCCAACCCCACTTTTGCATATGCAGGACGCACTCAACACCGAGTTGCGCGCAGGCAACATCAGCACAGGCGCGTTGCAAAACGGACTCAGCATGCGCGCAGCAGCCGACATTGTGGCAGACTTCAATCGCAGAACCGAGGAAGCAGCAAGCATTTCCAAGGCAGAGCAATTGCGCGCGTTGGCCAACGACAAAAGCGGCATCGAAACTCTGCACGAGTTTCCCGAAGGATGGCGTTGGGACAGGGTGCTCGCTCCAGCACGTGCATCGGAGGAAGCCTGCGCCACAGGCAGCAGCTGGTGTTTTCGGGAGCCTGCGATCGCGGAAAAATATATGAAGGATCATCTTTACTTGTTGCGCGATCCTTCTGGCGCGGCACGCGTTGCCGTGCAGCACGATCCTTTGACGAATTCGATAATGCAGATCCGGAATCGCAAACAGACTGGCGTCGTCAGCAAGGACGTCGTGCCGTTCGCGCAGCAGATTGTGCCGTTACTGAAGCCGAGAGCCGTGCGTGAAGCAGAAAATCTTGGTGTCGTGGATTGGCGCGAATTGTTGAAGGGGGCTGATTGATGAGCGGTCTCCGTCAAACCGAAAATCCGCTGACCCTGCTCGCTCAGCGCGCGTTGGAGCGCGACAACGAACTTGCTCAATTGCGCGCTGAGCGGTGGCGCGCGGAAGGTCCAACTCCGCGCCTCAGCACGTGGCAGCTGCCCGACGCCGCGCCGGAAGCCGCCACAGCAGACGCCATGCGTGCGTACGAGGTCGCAGCCCGCAGCCGCTTGGGCGAGCGCTCGCTGGGCGCAGAGCTGCCGGAGGAGCGTGACGCGCGCCTTGCGGAAGCTGCGCGACGCATCGGGCAGGCTTCGGCGCGCGGGTTGCGCAGCTGGGTGCCCGACCTGCTGGCATTCCCTGCGGACATTCTGGACGCCGGAGCTTACGCAGCACACAAAGTTGCAGCGGGGCAGAGCGAGCGCTCAGTGCCTTCCCTCGGAGCGGGAGAAGCCGTACGGCGCGCGATGACACGCACGCAACGTCCCGCAGCAGCTCAGGCTGAATGGTCCGACCCGGAGGCAGAAGCCCGTGGTGCAGAGGGCGTGGAAGGCGCGCTTCAGGCGCTCAACCCGCTGTTCTTCACCAATCCGGCCAAGCTCGCGCAGCTCGCTCGCACGCCGATGGGCATGGCAGCACTCTCCGTGCTGGCAGGCGCGCATGGCACACCGATGGGCGGCGCACTCGGCGTCATCAAGCCGCGCGGCGGCCAATGGTTGAGCGGCAGCACGGATGCCGCGTTGAAGGGATTTAAAGTCAGCACGCCGGAGCTAGATTTTCAACGTCCGGTGTCACAAGAACTCGGCAACTACATCCGTCGGTCGTTCCCGGAGGCTGAGCAAGCGTACAACGACGCATTCCGCGCCAGCGGGGCGCATTCCATGGACTACGCTAAGAATCACTTGCCATGGCTGCAGGCCAACCGCCCTGACGTCATTGAAGCGCTCCAGAAGGGCAACACGCCCGACGCAGCACTCAACCGTTGGATCGACACCACGCTGAAAAAGTATATCGAGCGCGACATGGCCACGCCGGAGGATCCGGTGCGCGCGTTGGCAGAGCGCGGAGTGTTGCACACTGAAGACGTTTACGCTCCTGTGTATGCAGCGAAGCAGCGCAGGGAAATGTCCGCTGCTGGCAAGAAAATGTCTCGTGATATTTTGGCTTCTGTTTGGGAAGATGCGACAGATTTAGCCATCAAGGAAAGTCCAGCGTCAAGTTTCATTTCAAAATCAAGCCCTGACTGGTTGCGCAAGCTGGCACCAGACACCCCTATTTACAAAATGGCGACACCTAATGTCGGCTTCGATGTCGGCTTCGGTCACCTCCTCGACGAACTCCACAACGCGCTGCGTGCGGACTCCGACCTGCCGCGCGAGTTGCAGCTGCGGCCAGAATCCTTGCAGCGCATGAGCATGGCGCAGGCCGTTGAGCGCGTCGCCAAGATCAACGCATGGCGCGAAGAACAGATCGCCAAGGCCAGCGCTGAGCGCGCCAACAATGCAGCTGTGCATTTGTTCAAGGAATACCCCGACACGCCCGAGCTGCCCAACCCCAAAGGGCTGCGTTGGGTGGAGCTGAAAGCTCCGAAGGATGAACAATTCTCCGACGACGTGCTGCGCAAGGCGATGCAAGATCGCGACATGCTGCCGGAGGAAATTGAATCTGCGCTCGCCGATCCGCAGGTGCGCGCAGAGATCGCGCAGCAAGCACGCGCAGACGTTGGCGCCCTCAAAGACGCCCTCAAATACGAAGGCGACGCCATGGGTCATTGTGTTGGCGGATACTGTGAGGATGTCGCAGCGGGTCAATCGCGCATCTTCTCCCTGCGCGACGCCCAAGGCGAGCCGCACGTGACTGTAGAGGTCTCCCCTCCAGACGTGCGGCACGACATGAACAGTCCACACACATTCTTCGACAATCATGCGAGCGAGGAATTCAAAGCTGCGCACCCTTGGACATCAGAGCTTGGCGGTGCGGGCACGATCAATTGGAACCGCTCCATCGTTCAGTCGCCAGAATACCAAGCTTGGTTGAAGGAGCAACCCGCCAGCATCGTCCAAATCAAAGGCAAGTCCAACAAAAAGCCCAACGACGAATATCTCTCCTTTGTGCAGGATTTTGTCCGCTCGCAGAAGTGGAGCGGCGTCGGCGATTTGGAGAACGCAGGACTGCGTCGTGCGCGCGACGTGTTCAACGATCTTGAAGCCAAGACGTTGCGTGAGCACGGTCATGAATTTGGGGATTATCTCAGCGAAGCCGACATAAAGCGTCTGCACGAGGTCTGGGACAGCTGGCCGAAGGCAAAAGCCGCAGGCGGCAGTGTCCAGCAAGACGGCTGGAAAGCCGCATTCAGCGCCGAGCCTGAGTGGAAGAGCGCATTCCGCGCTGGATTGGAAGCGGCATGAGCGCGCAGATAAAATACCTGCCTGGCATGTTGGTAGAAGCCACGCATGAAGTCATAGAGGAAACAAGGAGAGCTTGATGCCACCGATCCAACTCCCCGACGAACGCGACCGCAGCATTGCAGGTCTCGAACAGCAACTCCCGGAAGAGTTCGCGCTGGACACTCTGGATGAAAATCCCGAGATGGTGGAAAACGCGGACGGTTCTGTCACGCTGCTGGCGCCGCAGGCAGCGGAACAGCAAGACGAGTTCAGCAGCAACCTCGCCGAAACGATCGATCCGCACGAGCTGCGTGCGCTGGGCACCGCGCTGCTGGAGCTGATCGATCGCGACAAGGACGCCCGCAAGGAGCGCGACAAGCAGTACGAGGAAGGCATTCGCCGCACCGGGCTGGGCGACGACGCACCGGGCGGGGCGGATTTCCCGGGAGCATCACGCGCGGTGCATCCGGTGCTGGCGGAGTCCTGCATTGACTTCGCCGCGCGTGCAATGAAGGAACTGTGCCCGCCGGACGGCCCCGTGCGTACAAAGCTCAAGCCGCCTGCGGATGAAGCCAAGCTGCTCCGCGCCCAGCGCAAGCGCGACTTCCTCAACAAGCTCTTCACGCGCGACATTGAGGAATACTATCCCGAGAAGGAGCAACTGCTGACGCAGGCGCCACTCGGCGGCTCGCAGTACGAGAAATACTGGTACGACCCGGCACAGGCGCGTATCGTGATGGAGTTTGTGCCTGTGGACGACGTGTTCCTGCCATACGCAGCCACCAGCTTCTACACTTCTCCGCGCATCACTCACCGCCAGAAAATCACCCGCCAGCAGTTCGAGGAGCGTGTGGAGAGTGGCTTCTATCGCGATCTGGGGCGCGTGCCTGCGGAAGGCATGGAACCTGAGCCGACAGCGGCTGGCGCCGCCAGCGACAAGGTCGAAGGGCGCGAAGCCACCGGCTACAACGAGGACGGCCTGCGCGTCATATTCGAAGTGCAAGTCGCGCGCAAGCTCGATGACGATCGTTTTTCGGAAGGCGCGCTAGCACCTTACATCGTCCACATAGACGACGACTCGCAGGAAGTGCTCGCTGTCTACCGCAACTGGGATGAGCGGGACGCATTGCGGCGCAAGTTGGCCTGGTGGGTGGAAGACAAGTTCATCCCATGGCGCGGGGCGTACGGCATTGGACTGCTACACCTGATTGGCTCGTTGGCCGGATCCGCCACAGGCGCGCTGCGGGCATTGCTGGATTCCGCTCATGTGAACAATAACCCCGCCGCACTCAAGCTCAAGGGCGGACGCGGCGCGGGACAGAATCTGAGCCTGCTGCAGGCGGGACTCACCGAGATTGACTCCGGCGGCACCGATGACATCCGCAAGGCCGTCATGGCGATGCCGTTCAATCCACCTTCGATGGTGCTGTTCCAGCTGCTGGAGTGGATCACCAACCAGGCCAAGGGTGTGGTTGCCACGGCGGAGGAAAAGATCGCCGACGCTAGCAACCAGATGCCCGTCGGCACTGCGCTGGCGCTGATCGAGCAAGGCTCGCAGGTGTTCAGCTCGATTCATTCCCGCCTGCACGACGCCCAGCGTCGAGCGCTGCGCATTGTTTGCAGGTTGGTGCGGGACAACTACCCGGATGAAGCGCTCGCCAAGGAAGGCTTGACGCGGCAGGATTTTGCTGACGAGAGCGACATCGAGCCTGTCAGCGACCCGCACATCTTCAGCGAGGCGCAGCGCTTTGCCCAGCTGCAGGAAGAGCTCAAGCTCGCAGGCATGACCCCTGAGCTCAACTGGAACCGTCGTGCGCTGGCTCGACGCGGCCTGGAGCTGATGCGCGTCGACAACGTCGATGATGTGCTGCCGAAGGAGCCTGATCCCATCACAAGTGACCCCGTGCAGGAGAACCAGGCCGTGCTGCTCGGCGCGCAGTTGCGGGCGGCTCCGCAGCAGGACCATCCTGCGCACATCGGCGCGCACTTCAAGCTGCTCGCCAATCCGCTGGTGATGACGATGTTCGATCCACAGATCTTGGCTGTGTTGCTCCAGCACATCAAGCAGCACTTCGCAATGCACTACGGCACGCTCGCGCAGCAAGCCGCGCAGCAAGCGCTGCAGATGGTGGTTGAAGCGGGCAAGCCGATTTCGCCGGACGGCATGGCCGCAGCAGCCTCCAACAAGGCGCTGGATGCAGCCTCGCAGGAAATGGCGCAGTTCGCGCAGATGTTGAAGGCTGTGCAAGACCAGATCAAAGAGAAACTCCCTCCCGAGCCGATGGACCCAGGCACCGCTGCGTTCAAGGCTGCCATGGCGGAGGTCGAACGCAAGAGCGCACTGGACAAGGCCACAGCAGCTGCCAAGAGCCAGGAGCTGGAACTCAAACCGCTGCTCACGCGCATGACCGAGGAAACAAAGACCGCAATTGCCCAGCTGCGCGAGCAGAGCGCAGGCGAGCAGGAGCGACTGCGGCAGCAAGTTGAACTCATCAAGAATCAACAGGACAACGAACAGCATCACGCCACGGAGTTGGCCAAGAATCTCTCCGACAACATGACGCAGATCCGCATCGCGATGGAAACCAACATGCAGGACGCGCTCAACGGCATCCGCGAGCAGTACGCAGCAGACAAGGCGCAGGCACCGCAGTCCATCACCATTGCGTCGCCCTCCGACGGCAAGCTCGACGCGCTGCTGCAGGCGATGCAAGGCATGATGCAGGCAATGAGTGCGGAAACTGAGTTCGTGCTCGACGAGGAAGGCAACCCAATTGGCGCTCGCAGAAAGTTGAACTGAGATGCCCGGCACCGTTTTCCACACGCTGACCGCCACAACCCCAGAAGACACCAACTATGAGGTGCGTTCACAGCATTGGAACGCCGGACACGCTCTGACGCTCAACGCGGCTGGTTCTGAGATTAGCGGCGCATTCAGCAACGCCATCAATGGAATCACATTCGGACTTGAGACCAACGGCTACGTCACCGCGAGCGCTCCGGCTGCGGGCGGCGGTCTCACCAACATCAATGTCAGCGCCGGCACCACAAGCAACAACCTTTCGGCCATCACGTTCAGCAACAGCAACAACGTCAGTTTTGGGTTGAACGGCTCGAACGTCACGGCGTCCGCCAGCTACCCCGCGCAGACAGCGTTCGTTTTCAGCAACAGCAACGGTGTAAGCTTCGGCACCAATGGAAGCACCGTCACTGCCGCCGTTCAGACCAACTACCTCACAACAGCAGCGCAAAGCAATCAGGTTGTGAACAGTCTGAACGGCAGCACCGGGCAAATCAGCCTGAACGTTGGCAGCAGCTTGAGCTCCTCGCAGAACGGCAGCAGCCTCACGTTCGGGCTGGCCAGCAACATCACCACAGCACTGCAGTCCGCCGGAGCGTACTTGACCACGGCGCGCGCCAGCAACGACGCCATCGGCCTCAACACCGCCATCACGCAGAACGGCGTGAGCATGACGGCGAACAGCAGCGGACTTTCGCTGAACTTCCCGGCGTTCCTGACCACGGCAGCATTGTCCGACCACTCCCACGGCAATCCTACGCTCAACCTGACGAACATCAACGGCACCACGGCCTCTGCGTCTAACGGCTTGACGTTGAGCCTTTCCGCCGTGGTGCCCGCGCAGACACAAGACCCGATCAACCTGTACGCTTTGGGCAATACCACGCAGAGCAGCCAAGGCACGGGCAACGTCTCCGCGCTCTCTTTCCGTGGCGAGGGCGTGGCATCAGTTGGCGTCACGGGCAATAGTGTGCTGATCTCTGTCCCGTTAGGAGGAGGAGGCGGAGACGGCTATAACATCGTTCAGGCAGGCACGACAGGCACGACCGGGACTGCGTGGAGCAGCATCAGTGCAACCGTGCAGTTGAATGGTTCGCAAAACATCACCGTATCGCAGAACAACAGCAATCAGATTGTACTGGTCGGCCCGGACTTGTCTCCGTACTTGACCACAGCGGCGCAAAGCAACCATTCGCATGGTTTCTCTGCGGCAGGCGGAAGCAGCGCGTTTCAGACGCTTTCGTTCAGCAACCAGAACAACGTCACATTCAGCAACAGCAACGGGCAGGTTGTCGCCTCGGCCTCATTCGCGCAGAGCGTTCAGCCCGTGGCGTATTCCGCAGCGAACGGTTCCGCGAATTTCAGCACGCTGAAGTTCATCGACACAAACGGCGTAAGCTGGAGCACTTCGACCGATGGCCTCCGCGCCACGGTAAAAACGGATTACCTGACCAGCCAGAGCAATCAGGCGCTGTCCGG
>ERZ761584.509-NODE-509-length-11725-cov-5.186632_pt1 | contig 11725 bp, 21 predicted proteins | sample MGYA00512168_ERZ761584 | MGnify/ENA primary metagenome ERZ761584 (study PRJEB28899, sample SAMN03785564) | bioreactor sludge metagenome | biome: EBPR Sludge; feature: EBPR Bioreactor; material: 0.22µm filtered reactor supernatant | place: Saint Lucia: Queensland...
ATCCACATATCTTTTGGCACTGGCTCATCCACATGAATCCAATCCCACTGGGAATACTCTTGACTCAAAGGATTGTGCTTAAAACTCGCCACCGTGTCGATATAAATCAAACTCGTCCCGCCCCAGATACTCTTCACTGGCACGCAATCAATCTCGCCGCTCTGATTCTTTTTCGGTGGTAACAGCCTGTCCACAGGAATCCACTGCATCAACTTCCCTTTTTGACCCTCTTCCATCCCAGTAAACACTTCTCTCGCTTTATCCCAGTCAGCGACAAGAATTAACCCCTTCGTAGGGCGCTGTGGAATCCCTTTCCTTCTATCCGGATCATTCTCATCCATCCAAGGGCGTTCGCCAAGGGCAAAAGCGGCATCTTCTGCACTGCCGCATGTCGACTTCCCAAAGCGGTTTCCAGTCCTCAAGTAGCGTCTCTTTTTATCACCATTCCTGTGAAAAATCTCCTGCTTCTCATGCGGTTTATACATAAACAACGCGTAATCGCGCTGAAGTTTTTCCAGTTTACGCAGGTGTTCCAACTCTGCTATTTGCCGTGGGTCAAACATCTTTACGGAGTCTAAGATTAAATCTGGATTGCTCGATTGAGCTGTGGCGGAATTACTTTATGCCGGCGGTAGTGGTAACCTCCGTCGCGTTCGGTGACGATAAGTTTACGGTAGTGAGGAATCCAGGTGATGTGGTTAGTTGGGGGGAAGAAAGAGCCTTCTTGCCAGATTACTTCCTGCGCGTTACGAGTGCCGAAGTCGGGAACTTTAATGGCGGAGATATAGGGTTCTGGTATTGTAACGCCCGCATGGATGCAGTCGAAAGAATTACGAAGGCCGAAAAGATTGTAGAAAACCGGCATGGGCCGTGGTTCCGTGGCAAAAAGAGAAGTAATTGGAGTAGGAGAGAAAAACTCTTCTACAAGGTGAATCGTGTTGTAGTCTCCGCCTTTGATAAGAATATAACGGTCTAGAAACCTCTGGGAGGTAATTTTGTTCGACGTTGTGTTTGTTGCGATAGTACCTGTTTCTTTCTGAGTTTCTATTACCGCTTCGAGCGCATAAAGGGATAATAGCCAGTCTGGCCAGAAAGTGACTTCGTTAATTGAGAACTCTGGTTTTACAACTTGTATCTGTTGGTCTTCAGTTTTGGGAGCAAGGAAAACGAAGCGGAGTCGATTACCCTGCTTTTCAAGCTGCTCGCGGTAGATGTATGAACCGAAACCAGCAGTAATTGCGTCGCCTTTAGGCACGTCTTCAGTGGACATGAAGTCGCTAAGAGTCGTTCCAGCAACGAGGGCTGTGGTAGAGAGAAAGTATTTTTCTTCAACGTGAAGAATTACTCCTCGCTCGTTAACAGTGCCAACGATAGGGAAGACGGAGTAGTGGACTTTTTCGGAAGAGGCCATATTAAGAAGGGCTGTAAAGAATCTCGCGGCCTGGGAGGGCTTGAACCACGCTCTTATGCCCATTAGAGCTAACGAGGACGTAGGCCCCATGCAGCTCTCCGTTGTGGCGCTTTAACGGCGTAGCGGCTAGGCTGTCAGAGACACGAACATCGGCCGCGGTCGTGGTATATGTGCCAGTGCTCCAAATGCCTGCGGTCGGCACCTGAGCCACGCCCGCGCCGAGGGCCTCATGCGTAGTGAGTTCGACGTTGTTTATAGCGATATAGCCACCGCTCGTATTGGAAGAGTGCAGGTTGCGCCACGTGCCCATAGCGTAGGCTAGAGAAACGATAGTAAACGGACAAAAACCCGAAACAAGCACTGTGATATTTGTAGCGCTGGCTGTGGCGTTTGTGGCAGCAGTTGACCAAACACCTGTGGTAAGGTTAAAGGAGCTTGACCAGAGAGTAAGTTGAGTTGGATTGCCGGCTTCCCTACGCACTGAGTGAACAAAACAACCTAGCGGTATACCGAAACCGCTTATTGGTTGTCCAGGGTAAACGACCGAGGTTTCGTCCACGGTAATAATGCTGGAGCCAGAATTGACTTCTACGGAGGTAAGCTCTAACGGGTCCAAAACGTTAGAAATCGTGCGCAACAGGCCAAGACTGTCGTAGTATTTGTAGTTTGCAGGCATAGAGTTATTAAGAGTTGAAATGAGCCCAGCCACCAAGACGAACACCTAACCAACGAAAGTAAGCTCGAACTGGGGAGACGCCTTTGGCTAGGAGAAATTCGTGGTAGACAGCATCGGCCTGGGAACGAGTAACAGGAAAGCTACCACCTGGGTTGGAGTAAGAGCCAAAGCGGTAAAGCCAATCGTGAATGCAAGCAGCCCTTTTGCTTTCACCGCGCGGGCGGGAAAGAGAAAAGAGGAAAAACGGAATGCTTTCTTCAAACTCAAACCCGGAGGGGATGTGAATGAAGGCGTTGAGAACTGCGGAGAAAACTCGAAGCTCATCGAGCAGGCGGAGTTTTTGAGTCTCGCCACCTTCGGAAATGTCTTCAAAGCGGGGATTGGTTAGAAATGCGGGTTCGAGAGGAGCTTTCATGGCAGTGTAAACCTAATACGCGAGCGCACTTGAGAAATATTCCGCTTGCCTTCGCACACTTGACCACCTGTGCGGGAGCCTTTGGAATTGGAGTTACCCTCAATGGTGGAGAAACTACCTTCCTTATCAGGCGCGGATTGTGCAATTCCAATATGGGAGAACTTAAACACAATCAAGTCTCCCGGTAAAATGTCTTTACCCGCGGGCTTGCGGGTTTGAGTAGTAGAATCTTGAGCTAGAGACCAGCGTTCGAAGTCCCAAGCGCCGGCTGTGCGAGGGCGCTTGAAGTTTAACGTTTCTTTAGTGCCGGTTTCGGTGAGAGCCTCGCGGACAACCCAGCAGATAAACGCGGCACACCAAGCGCCCCAGTCTTTTTTATCCAGCCAAGTGGCTTGTTGATATTGGTCAACACGCGGACCGCGGTTAGAGGAGCCAACTTCAGTGACTCCAATTTCTTTCCGCGCGATAGAGAGGAGAGTTTTTACGAAGGTTGTCATAGGGTTATTTCACTTTAGCGATCATATACCAGACTAAACAAATACACCCAGCCACAATCCAGCCGAGTGGTTCTTTGATCGTTAGTTCACTTAATAGGAGAGAGTTCATTGGGAGAATCTAGCTCACCGAAGATGCCACTAGGTTTAGTTTGTTTGCTCGCAGTGAGGCGGCCTTTGATGAGAGCGAGTTCTTCTCGAATGGTTTTTACCTCGGATTTGAGCTCTTTAACGGAATCAAGAAGCACCGCTTGAATCTCAACTCGGGTTGATAAGGCTTGAACGGTGTTGTTGAGCTGCTCGAGCTTACCCGGAAGCGGCTGCACTGTTGCCCACCAAGAGGCTATACATGCGACACCGAGGATGAATTGCCACGGAGTGACGCCGAGAGAGTGAAGGGTTTTTTGTAGCGTAGTGCTCATGTTATCTAAAGGCTAGAGCGTCATAGCTTGACTTGCTGCTGTGCCATCACGCTTTCCAGCGTGGGCTTGTCAGGGATGAGGCGGGGAAGGCGGACCGCCTCAATGTCCACCAAGACCGCATTCAGCACGCGAGGATTGCCGGTGAGCCTGGCGTCCGAAACGTCCTGGCACATCTCCAGAACCGCTTGGCGTTGTTGGGCGGGCGTCAAAATCATGACCCACCCTCCAGTTGTGCAATGATTTCGAGACGCTCCTCAAAAGGTTTAGGGCGGAAAAGCTCAACGATGCGACGCGCAGCACCGTCAAACAGACGAGCGGCCTCTTCATTGATTAGACCGATCATCACAGCAGCGATATACTCGTCATCAGTGAGATCGAGGTTGGTCTGCTGCTTGTGAGCCGCTTTGAGCGAGTCGAGAGCCGCCCGTTGTTCCGTGTTTAGGGAGAGGTTCATGCTAGGATGCCTTTCTGTTGCAGAGCAATGACGATTTGCCCGATGGAGTAGCTGTTGAAATTTGAGTCTTCGGTAACTGGTGCGCCTATGCCTGGGGTATGGGTGGCGGCACTACCGCCTGGACCTTGCTGCGGACACGAATAACCATGAAAGCCAGCAGGCATGTCAGTTGCATCACTGACAGTGACTGCACCCTTACTGACAGATCCCGTGCCGCCGCAAAGCGTCAGGTTGGCTCCGCTCCCAGTGGTGACATTGTGCGCTTTGATCGTTTGGTTGGTGGCAGTCGTGGCGTGGTCTGTGCCGAGTTGCAACCCAGCAGCTGCAAAACGCCCCAAAACAAGGTCATCGGCGGCCCCCATGCGCAAAGCAGGTCCGTTGAGGCGCAGATAGGTGTTAGTCGCGAGAATATTCCCCCCGGTGACGGTGAGACCGCTGCCATTGGTATTGATCGTGCCATTCAGGTCAATATAAACCCGCCGCACCCCACCAATGGCAAAGTCGATGGTATTTGCGCCCGTGCTGTAAATCCCCGTATTTGTCCCTGCTCCGGTAAACGTGATAGCAGGGGCTGAGACACTACCAGCGGCAGCCGTTAAAACCCCCGTCATGGTCCCGCCCGCTTTGTCGAGCTTGGCCGCCAGTGCCGCCGCCAAGTCAGTCTGATTACTCAAAGTACCAGTAATTGAACCCCAGGAGCCACCGCCACCACCACCACCACTCGAAGGTCTAGAAATCGTAAGCATAAGTTAATACCTCCCTGTGTTAAGGTTAACCGCGCCACCAGAATTCTGTTTCGCCAGCCACTTAGCCGAAACCAACGCCGGCGTGTCAGCTAAGAACGTCGTAGGCTCCGTCGCACTCACGGCGGGAGCAAGATAAAGCTCTTCACCAATCGTGATTGCATCTGTAGAGTCATTGTGTCCCACCACGGCTTTTAGGGAGAACCCTACGGTGGTGCTGAAGTTCTGAATCCACACCGCTTTGGCGGGAGTTCTCGACGTGTCTTCTGCGAGAAGAACTGTTACGGCGTTATTTGGAATTGATACTGTCATAATTAACTGAGTTTAAGTGCTTTCTTAAGTCTTTCCGCTTCCGCTTTTGGGTCTTCAACAACCTTCCCGGAAGAGAGTTGGATATGCTGAGGAGCTTTCCCGCGATGTTGGTCGAGGACATACATAGCAACCTTCGCCTTCACCGCGTCGTTTGTGCTGGTTTTCAGCAAATCCCGCAGTGCAACCAACGCCTCCGTGGCGGTGCTTTCCAACGCTTTGTCCAGACTTGTAATCTCCCTCGACGCCTGAAGCGCATTCACCTGAATGACAAACTCTTCACTCCGCATGAGTTCATCCAACACCACATCGCTCAACCCCATCACCTCTGAAATCTCATTCGGCATCACCCCTCTTGTCCACAACACCGCGATTTTCTTCACATCAATCTTACTATCCAGCACCTTCGGAGTATCCTCTCTTACCACCGGTCTAGACCCGCCCAGGAGCTCACTCACACTAACATCCACAACATCCTTTTCAAAACGGGTAAAACCCTTTGACCCATTTCGCCCCTGGGGTTGTGTGAGTGGAAGGACGGTGAAGGACATAGCGGTGGGCTAGGAATTTTTTGCGGGCACGCTGACTGTTGGTGCGGTGGGATTAGGGAGTTTCTGCGGAACCGTGTTGCGGACGTGTTTTATTGAGACTGGCCCGGAGGCGGGCTGAGGGTTGGTTCTCATGGCGGTAACTGTATCACGGTGGCGGTAACTCCGAAAGCGGAATTTTGGGTTTTTTGTTGCGACGGGTTTTTGGGTTTGAGGGAGGGAATGGTTTGAGGAGAGGATTGATTTCGTTCACCCGCGGGGGTGGGATATAAATAGCGCAGCAGACCCCGGCTGGGCAAAGTGCTTGGGGTTTTGGTATAGGGTGACAGGCGAGGCGCGTTTGCCCGTTTGGAAGAGAACAGAACCAGAACCAATAGAAAGCATAGCAGTATGAGCACGAACGAAAACAGCAGCAATAGTAACCTCGGCACAATCCTTTCCATCCGCGTGACGAGCGGAGGGGAAAGAGGGAAGGAAGGCAGTGGAAAGCAGTATAACTACAATCTCCCCAAAGCCGTCTTCATGGCGCTGGCGGGAGAAGTGTTTGACAAGGAAGTGGAAAATTCCAAGCCGGAGAACGCGAAGAGCGGCGGGGCGATTTCTCAGTTCCTGCATTCCTATGGCGTGGCGGCGGATAAGATGGAAAAGGCAGGTCGTGATCCGTTTCCAGAAGTCGGCGGAGAGTTTGGTGGGGACAACATGGACGCATGGCTGGAGATTCTGGAATTCCGCGCGCCTCGCAACGGTGGTAATCGGAAATCCGCGAAGGAGGTTAAGATGGAAACCATTCTGACCACGCTCTCCATTCCGGGCATCACGTGGGAAATGCTCAAAGGTGCCTATCCAGACATTACCGAGGCTGACCTGGAGGCCTACAAAGCGAAGGTGAACGCGAGCGCGGGGGAATAATAGACACCTACTGTGGGCAGGTTCTTAATTGAGCCTGCCCACCCTTGTGCCTATACCCTTTTTCAAACCTCAAGTTTTTGCTCCTTTTACCCTACCACATTTAGGACCTCTTGTCGTCGGAATGGGGGGAGCGGGGGGGGGTGCTGAATTGCTTCTAAAATATATTACCTTCCCCCCCCCCGCAAGCCCATCTTTCCGCCACAAGTTAAAAATAACCCCTTGCCTCCGCCCCTTTTGTATAGTATCCTACCGCCCGCCGAGCACTCTCCGTAAAACCTCTTTCCCCATTCCCATGAACCCGCCTCCGCCCCTTTATGTTCCACCCGTAGAACCCAAAGTCATAACCTCCCCTTTCATCTCCAGCGTGGAGCTAAACCAAAAATATGCCGCCTTAAAACGTGAGCGGCTCATCACCCAGGAAGCCGAAGCCCTCCATATAACCGCCAGATCTCCTTTCCCCTTCACCTCTTTCAACCAGCCAGAGCGCTTCTTCTCCCGCATTCTCCCAAAGGATGCCGAGACTGGTTGTGAAATCTGGGCCGGCATGACCGAAGGCAACGCGGGGATTCTTACCTTAGGGCATAGATCTAAACGTGCCCATAGAGTCGCCTATGAATTTCACCACGGCCCTATCCCGCCTGAACACCAAATCTTGCAAACTTGCAAAAATCCGCTTTGCTGTGCAAAAGAGCATCTCTACGCCTCCCCGAATCCAACGAAGAAACCCAAGCCTCCACCTAAGCCCATCGGCAAGCCCGGAAAATATTCCGACGACCAAATCCGCACAATCCGCAAGTTCCGTTCTGAAGGCATGACGTATCACCAGCTTGCGCAGATGTTCAACACAAGCGATATGATGATCTACAACATTTGCAAGCTCAAAGCATACAAACACGTCAAACCGGAAGAATCCCTCCAACCGCAGCAAATGCCATGAATCCAGAACTCGCCATCACTGAAACTCTTGCTAGATTTCCTTCCGTGAGAACTACGCCAGTCCGTAACGTCGCCTACTGGCCCAGCAATCCCATACACAACGCACTCGATCTTGAGCAAGACCGTAGAGCATACGGCTGGAAAGGCGATCTACTCAAGGCGATTAGACACGTTCTCAAGATTCAAGGCAAACTCTAATTTCCAGCACACGCTGGCCTCCACAAACAACACTAAGCACAAACCATAGCAATATGAACAAAGACGTCGTCCATCGTTCCCACGCACAAAACCGCTTCCTCCGCCGCGAGGACAACCGAGCCGGGAATCATCCCGCTAAGGGCACCCCCATCCCTGGCCCTCTCACGCCCACCGAGATCGCCCACAAAGCCCGCCGGAGAGCGCGTCGCCTTTTCAAAGCCCAGGAGTCCATCAAATTTCTCCCTTCCAAAAGCTCCAGCTTCAAATCCGAACTCCTCCGCCTTGAAGCCCTCCCCACGCCGGAAGATTCCAAAGGCGCTCTTGAGCACACTTCCAAAATCTCCTTCGTCCGCTCCAGCATCACCCAACTCGAAGCGGAGCTTACTCGCCAAACCCGCATCCTCTCCGCCCTGTCTTAAACCCTTCACCCGGACGCTGGCTCTCCGATAAACCAGCCCTTTTCTTATGACCACCCAAACATCCATCCTCGTCCACCGCGCCTTTCAGCCCCGCTTCGCCATCACCGACCGCCGGCTTGAATGGCGCTCTAAGTATCAAGCCCACCTCAAATCCCTCAACCCTCTTGGCCGCAAACCTTCCAATCTTTCCCTCGGTTAAATCCTTTTACCCACAACCTTATGGAAGTGATTAAAATCTTGATTTGCATTGCCGTTGCGGTGGTAGTGTTTTGCATGATCGCGAGCTTTCTTCTGAACGATTAACCTTTTCTCTTTATGGACCCTCTTGTTTCCCACGCTACTTTGAAGCGCATTAAAGCAGAGATTGCTGAAATGCACGAGTATATCAAAACCCTGGAGGTTGATTCCCTCCCATACCGCGTCGCAGTCCGCACGTTGCAGGCACTCAGCCGGGAGCATAACAACATCTCTTCTAATCTCCCCGTTTCGCAACCGACGATGGTTGAGAGTATCTTCCCCGCGCCGATTAAATGCGGCTTGCGAGGCATTTCCAATCTTCCGAAAGGTGAAAAGGTGGAGAAGTGGGATTGGAATAATCTTAACGAAAAACAAGCGCGAGTGATGCAGAAGTTGCAGGATGAGATTCAGAACCTGTTCTTCGTGAAAGCGGAGAAACATATTTTGAAATTGATCCTCATAAACGGTGGCTTGAAAAAGGCACTCGAAAAGACCTCTCTCTCCGCCCTGGCGGTTCTGCCAGAATTCGTGAGGAAAGAGCAAGGGAAAACGCTCTGGAAAGCGTTCGAAGAGAAACTTTTGAAATAACCATTATGTCCTTAACTTCTGAAATCCAACAATTTCAAGACGAAATCCGAGAGGGTTGGTTATCGGAGAAACCTCCCTTCATCCCACCGCCAGAGCTCCATGGCCCGCCAGCGCAATACATGATCCCTTGCACTTGCGCACGCTGCCAAACCGCAAAGCACACCAACCCGAAAGAAGTTCAATACCTCTTAGTCGATCTAACCAAAACAAAGTCATGACCACCAAACAAACCGCGCAACAACTTGAACTCGCCGCACAGATTCTCCGCACTGGGCATCCGTGGGAATTCAAAGGAATTGAGGAATGGCACTCTTTTGGTAAATATCCTAGAGCGCGGCCAGAGGCTTGTATTTTTCACGGACAAGAAATCCGCCTCATCCTCGCCACACCGCCAGACAACCGCCCTCTTCACAATCCCGACAATCTCACCGCTGAGCAGGTCGGGGCTGGATGGAGGCTTACTTTGAAGGGAGAGCCGACAAATTTGCAAATAGAGCAGCAAGAGTTTCGGTCTGGCATGGAGTGGCGGAAGTCGGGAACGGTTTACACGCCCACTTTCGACGCGGCTCAAAATAGCCAACGCACCTACCGCCTCCCCCTCTCCGTCCCGTGGCCGGAAGCCGAGAAGAAAACCGTCCCACTTGGGCCGGATGATGTGCAGCCATTCACAGTCATTCGCCGTAAGGGAGAAGCTGAAACATGGCACTGGCGCACAGTAAGTTACGTCGATGCAGTAAAAGTAACCTGCGGCAATCGTGGCTACGGCTGGGAGGAGCTAGCATCAGACTACGAACGTAACATATCCCTGCCCCTCACCGGCAAATGGAACCCCGACGCCTGGGAACCCTGCCACAAACCATCCCCCAACCTCGGTAAAAACCCTTAACCCACACAATCGAAACGCCCTCCCTGGGCGTCGAGCTAGCCTGAGCAACTACTCCTGATGAGAAGCTCCATTTGAGATAACAAACAACATATCCACGACAATGAACGAAGATACAACAAAGCAAGAAGCACTCGACAAAATGCAGGCCATTATGGACGGCGTGAGAAACTCCTACCAGCAGGAATATGAGCGTTATAAAGCCTGGTTCCTCGCAAGGCGGCAGAAAGTTCTCGATGAAGTCGCCGCCCGCCGTAAACCCGGCATCCTCGATCGCATTTCCTCCTGCGAATCTTCCGAAGCGGCGCATCTGATGTTCCATGAGTTCATGGACAGTGCAAATTGTGTCTCCCAAAAAACTATCAACCGCGCTAAGAAACTTCTCGCAACCATTGACTTCCCACTGCCATGAACCTCCTCTCCTCCCTCCTCTCCATCCCTGCCTCCGCCGAGCCCGACTCCTTTGACTGGGGCGTGGCGGAGTTCTCATCCATCCTCTACCACGGGGTCACTTACGATAAAGTCGAAGTCGATTTCATCGAGGGCGAAGTGAGATTCTTTCACCACTTCGATCCGAAGCGCTTGCTTCAATCTCAGGCCCCTACGATCCGTCGCAAGCTCACCGCTACCATCCAACACAGTTCACCTATCCGCCACGCTAACGCTGACGATTCACCCGAACCTGACACTTCCCCTGATTCTTACACCCCAAGTGAGCTTCACGGGATGGATAAACCAACAATTAACGAGGAGGAATGAATTATGAACTCTTATCTCATTTGCTATTGCCATTCTTCTGGTGCTGGGCACTCCGTCTTCAGGATGCCCTTTCTAACTCCAAAAACAATCCAACAAGTCACAAAAGAAATTGAAAATACCTGTGGCTTCCAAATTGCCCTCACCAACATCATTAAACTCGATCCCTCTGACGCATGATCCAAACCTCCGATCTCTCTGTAAAACACACTTACACAGCCGACCACTTGACTATTCCTTTTGAAATTGTCCACTGGGGCAAAGAACGCGGAAACACGAACCACTAAACAACGGTCACGGTTGCTGGAACTATTACATCTACCTCCTAGAAAGTCGCCTCGCTAACTTTCAAACCTTCTGGCTTGAGCCAGAGGTAAAAGAGTTCTCCCCAGGTGGAACTAAATATCTCTACTACGATTACTACTCCAGCCCACTCCATCAAGTCGCCTGGCATGGTGGTATCACTTTCTGGGAAGGCGACAATTTCCTTCTTCCCGGGCAACGCATTATTAAAGTCGGTTGTGACTACTCTCACTACTTCGACTCACTACGAGGTTTTGACTACTCTCTCAATGAAGTCCTTGCCGACTGCCTTCACACCATCGAGCAAATTCACCCTCTTCTTTCCTTCAAATGAACATCTCCCTCGACCTCCCCTCACCCACTCCTCCACCTCTCTCCCCCCACTGCACCGACGAGCAACGCCGCTGTATTGACTTCATCTCCCAATCCACCGGCCATCTTGTCATCGACTCCGTCGCGGGATCAGGCAAATCCTTCACTCTCGTTGAACAATGTGTAGCCATTAACCATTTCTTCCCATCTGCCACCATCGCTCTCGTAATGTTCAACTCCAAGAACGTCCCCGAGATGCAGGCTAAAATCACCAAACGTGGTGTGCTTAAAGCTACCGTTGGAACCGTTCACAAATTCGGTTTCGATGCCTACAAAGCTAAACACGGCCCGTGTCAGGTCAACCGCGACAAAGCTCACGACGCCGCAACCATCCTCAACAAACGCTACAAATTCACCTTCGATGATGTTAACTCCATCATCAAAATGGTCGCGCTTGCAAAGGATACGGGAATCTACAAAGGCCCAGACGACACTATCACTCTCGATTCTTGGCGGCACATCATCGAAAACTACGAGATCTCCTTCAAAGATGAAGAAATCTCCATGTCCTCTGTCTTCTCCTTCGCCCAGGCCCTCTTCCACGAAACCATCACCGACACCTCCTCTGTCGATTTCTCAGACATGATCGCGCTCCCGCTCTACCACTCCTATCCGTTCCGACAATACGACTTTGTCCTTGTCGACGAGGCCC
>ERZ761584.510-NODE-510-length-11718-cov-6.828175_pt1 | contig 11718 bp, 8 predicted proteins | sample MGYA00512168_ERZ761584 | MGnify/ENA primary metagenome ERZ761584 (study PRJEB28899, sample SAMN03785564) | bioreactor sludge metagenome | biome: EBPR Sludge; feature: EBPR Bioreactor; material: 0.22µm filtered reactor supernatant | place: Saint Lucia: Queensland...
TAAACACAAATTTATCTTCTGTTCTTTTCTCTACCCAATAATCTCTATCTCTATCATTACTTCCAAAAACAACTGGAAAAAATAAATTAATTCTTTTCTTAAAAAAACAAATTTTTTGAGCCAATAAGTTCTCAAAGTCCAAAACCTTATCGTAATGATCCCATCTCCACTTAGTTAACGAATTCAAAGATTCATCGAGATTAAAATTAAAATAATCCTCGAATTTCAATTTAGAATAATTAGTTATTTGTTGATCAATTATGTCCGGGTTAATATATTTGAAAGGATTGACGTAACCACAATAAAATTGACAGCCGTTTAGATAACCTTCATTCAAAGGGAAAAAAAAGAAAGAAGAAGCAATATCACCAGAAGGTATTCTTTTTCTACGAGCCATGTAAACAATAAAATTATTTTTCCAAGATCGTGGATTATCAAAAAAATTCGTCTGTTCGTAAATATAATCATTTTTTCTTCCTCTTTTCTTTCCAACTCCTTGTGTAATTCCAATCGAAGCAAGAGCGCGTCTAATGAATTCTGCTATGAGCCCTAAGTCTGATCCGTTATTTGCGACAGCGTTCGCCGCTTTAATTACAGGACAAGTAGCAATTGAAGATTTCATTCTTTTGGCGATATTGATTAATCTTCCAGTCGACCAATCGTAACTTGAAGGAACAATCCCTTTCTTAAAATCACAATTCGCTGCATCCAGTATTTCCCTGATATCGGAAACAGTTGCAGAAAATAATTGAGTGCAATTTTCATCTACTAAAAGTTCCAAATATTCTTTCGTAAGTACTTCTTCTTGAGAACCGTTTAAATAAATCTTCAATCTGTAGAAAGCATGGATATTAATCCAACTGTTCACTATTTCGGACATATAACAAAGGTCTTTTGTGTAGCGCAAGAACCAATCGTATTTAAACACTCCGTGGTAATCATACAAATCAGTCCCTATTAATCGAAACGCATGCAAGATTCTTAAAGCCCCAAAAATCGCTTGATCAGCAGGTCTGGTAGATAAAACCTCTTTCATAGAATCAAATTCTTCTAAAACAGGTGCCTCGAATAAAGACAGAGAATCAGAATTTGTTAATTCATTCATTGATCTCGATAATAATTCGTCAATACTTTCACGAACGTTTATTTTTGAGTAAGGCTCAGCAAAAAACAACGCTTTCAGATTACCAATTCCACGAAAATGCGGAGTAGAATATCTTTCATCAGACACAAGAATTTCTTTTATCGTAGAAAGCGGGGCGTTCCTAAATAAGAATTTTTCGAGCAAAGACCGTAAGATAGTTTGAGAAAACAAATCATCGTTTCTAATTCTGATTATATGAGAAAGAATCCCATCTTGAAACTGGTTAATAACTACGATTCCCAGTAAATTTTTTAAGTGCTGCAACTTCTTTATTTTAGATTGAACTAATTCTTGTTTAACTCCTTCAATCGTGTCCGGAAAAATGTTATCGTTTTGAGATACTTTTAAAAAAATGTATAATCTTGTTTGCGCTCTTATCCTTCCGGCTGCTTGCATTAAATCTGAAGGAGTCGGGAAAATATTAAAGTTACAGATTACAAATACTGCTCTTCGCGAACGAGTATAAGAAACACCAGAAATTAAACATGGCGTACACCCAATTACTCTGTAGGACGACCAGTGATCGTTAGGATTGGTACCAGATTTCTTTTTCATTATTGGAGGAGATTCTGCCGTAACTATTAGAACTTCATCTTTTTTTACTGCGCCGTCTTTGAGTAACAAACCAATCATTTGATTTAATGTTTTCTTTGATCCAGACCAAATATAAATATTTTCCCCGTTTTGCAAACACTCTTTCATTCTCAAATAAAAATCTTCAGAAGAATAAGAAAGATACGAAGGAATTGGATTATCGACAGGATTTACTCCTGCCGGCCATTCGTAATTTGCAAGCGTTTTATCTTTAAACATTCTTTCTAAAAAATAATTAGTTGAATCGTTGTAATAAGCATCGAGAGTCACAACTGAATCAGCCTCGGTAGCAAGAACTTCAAAAGTTTCTTTGAAAGAATGAAAATTACCCACCATAGTAGAAGAACTAAAATGAGAAACAATAGAATTTATCTCGTCAAAAATCAAAAGAAGTTGACTGTTATTAATCGTGTAGTGCCACTTATGAAGACTCTCACAAGATATTATTATTCTTTTTTCATTCACTCCATCCATATAAAATTTAAATCCTAATTCGGATAATCCTTCTGCTAACTTCATCCCCAAAATAATTCTATAAGAAAACAGACAAACTCTCCCATCTTCATACTTTTTTAAAAAATCTTTAATAAATTCAATCACCCATTCTGTTTTTCCGCAGCCAGTAGGTGCTTTCACTTTGTAAAATAAACCGTTTTGATAAATCGGTAATAAAAAATCAATTAAATTTTTTCGTGACATATGTTAAAAAAAATTTTTTTTCGTGATATATGTTAAATTTTTTTTTTAATTTTTTTTAATTTTTATTTTATTTTATTTTTTTTTTCGGATGATTCGGAAAATTTTCGGGTGATCCGGAAGAAAAATTTTCCCGCCAAAAATTTCCCGCCAAAAAAAAGGGAACGGGAACGGAATGATTTAATAATAATATTTATTTATTCCCGTTCCCGTTCCCGTTTTTTAATTAATAACCAATAATTTTTTGTTTTTTTCTAATTGGCTCAGAATCCGATTCTGATTCAATTTCTGATGCTGAACTATCATCCATTAAATCACTAATATCAGGCTGGTCGTAATCTGGTTCATCATCTTCAGAATCTAGTTCAGGCGGAGATTCGTAAATTTTTTCTTTGGGCATGTCAGGTTTTCTTTTACGAAGGATATTAGGTGGTTGTTGGACAACTGCAGTTTGTAAATAATTACTTTTTATTCTTCTTAGTTGGGTACCAATACCTCCAACTATTGGGGTTTGTGGTGTAGAACAAGTTATGAATTTAGTTCCAGCAACAATTAAACAACTTTGTCCGGGACCGAATAGAACTTGTTCAGAAAAAACATCTTCAACCCATTGATTAAAATATAAGTTGAAGTCTTTATCATTAAACAACTCTTTTTGATAATCTTTCAGAGCAAATGTTTTTTCTGCCATTCCAGCAAGAGAAAATGCTCCAATTTTTGCAACGTCTCGGGCAGAAATACCGTTTTGTCTTGCTTGATTAAAATATTCTTTTGCGTAATCCTTTTTAGGAAGTTCTTGTTCAAGATTAATTTCTTCAATTATTTTTTCTGCTTCATTTTCTACATCAACATCAGATTCTTCATTTTTATTTTCTGAATGATTAGCGTGCAGTCTTTGTAATAGTTCTTTTCTTGCTCGAGTACCTTCACTACTTTGATCCCAATTTACAAAAATAGGATGATTGAATTTATCAATTTCTTCTTCAGCAATTAAATCTTCATCATTTACTTCAAAATTAGAAGGATTTACGTTTTTTAGAGTTTTTTGGGCTTTTCCATTCATAATTTTTTTATGCTTAGCGCAATAAACACCGGAACTATTTACTTTCGCACCGCATTTTTCACCCTTTTCCTTATCTTTTGTTGCTCTAGAATACTTGTAAATGCAAGCACCGCTAGACATTTCTCAGGATTCTATTGATACTAAAAAGAAAAAGTTTAAATTATTTGCACTTGTTTGGATTGTAGTTTTATTACTGGTCGCTGTAGGTTTTGTTACTTTGTTTTCTGTTGGAAGTTACAAAATAATTACAAACAATCAGTGTTCTGGTGAGTGGCTAACAATTTTATTAAATTTAGTATTTTTATTTGTAGGAATTATTATTCCTTCTCCTGTACCATACAAGAAGCAAAAATGAACTTTATTGTTCGAACGGCGGTTGAGTCTTTTATTAGACCAATTAAAAACGATTTGCATGAAATATTTGTAATTGACTCAGATTGTACAAAAGAAGAAATTGAAAAATATCAGAGTGATGTACACAAATATATTGCAAGAATTGTATTAAAACACCCAAAAATGTTTCCAAAAAAAAAATTTCTTTCTGGTATAAATATCGTCAAACATTTTAATAATTCTTTTGATGAAAAAATAGTCATTCCAAACATCAATCAATTAGAAGACAAATTAAAATCTGATAATTATTCTTTAGAACAATTAATTAAAGATCATTTCGTTGAAAATAATGAACGCCAATCAAAATCAAAACAAAAATCAAAAGGTATTTCGTCAAGGAATCCCCGCCCAATCCGATAAAACCATTTATACTGTTTGTCCAAAAGGAAAACCAGTTTGTGACTGCAAAAACAGAATTGAAGCACCTTTTAAAATTACATCTAATGCACCTAATTTTATGAACGACTTAAAATAAATATTATTTTTTTTTTTTTTTAAATTCTTAATACACAAAATAACTTTATTATTTTAAATGGCTTGCAAATTTATTGCTCTTGTAAAAAAGGGTAAAAAAAAGGCTAAATTAAGTTACAAGGTTAACGGAAAGCGCCGAACCAAATTGCTCACTTTTGGCAAACAGAAGGATGGAAAAAAGAGAAAATATACCAAAAAAGGTCGCAGAAAACGAATGAAAAAAATAAGAAAGTATCGCAAATCTAAAAAACATTAAATTTTTAACAACCACGTCACACAATAGACTATTTTTTAATTTATTTTATTGTTTTTAATTTATTACAATGTGTGATAAACTTGAAAAAGCAACCGACATAGCACTTTATGAAGTGCTTCGCGGTATTGTTGACAAGAAAACCGCGCGTGAAGCAATTCACGCACGAAAAAATAAAAAATATGATTTGGAAGAGATTGAAAAGATTATGGAGCGTAAATTTGAATGTATATTGAAAGATTTATGTCTTCCTATTCGTCCAAAAAAAAAACAGTGTGTTCAACAAAATCATGGTTTGATTATATTATCATCGTCTTCGAAAAAATATCCGCAAACGCACGAAGTTAAACAAAAGACTTTGTTAAACGGTGAAACTTTTACGTACGCGTCCCCAAAATTAAAAGAAGATAAATGCGAAAATCAACTTTACGTAGAATTAGAAGATAATGTTTTTTATAACGAAGAAACCTTAAAAGCCCAATTTAAGCAGGTTTTTGAACGTACCGCAGATTACGTAAGAGAAACTGTTTTAGAAGGCTCAGATTTAGATAAAATGGAAAAAATAAGAGTGGCTTTTCGAGTATTGGAATTGTTACCTTGTAAATTTTACCGCATGAGTTTTGTTGATACCGAACTTTACGGAGATGAATTGTTTTTGAAATGGAAAATGATAAAAGCAGGAGGTAATTTTAGAAAAGAAGTTCCGACCAAAAAAAATATTTATTCAAAGGATTATAGTTATCTAAAAAATCGAGAAAACCTTATTACGCTATCAAACAAGAGAACTCGTAATGAGATGAAGAAATACGATGTTTCGGCTTATTCTGGAAAAGGTGGCGTGGCAAGTTCATTGGTAAGTAATGATAATTTATCTTTTATTTCTAAAAACCCTGATTTACAAACAACTAAATTTTTATCTGTGAAGCGTCGTAATGGGATAGAAGACGCAGATCATAAATCCAAAAAATCGAAAGAAGATACAACAGTAAGAAAGTACTTTGAAGTTTTTAAAGGAAAAACAAATGATATCAACAAAAAAAAAATTGAAATTTTGGAAGACACCGAGCAAGTAAAGTCGTTAAAAGAACAAATTAACAAATTACATGGGAAACTTATTAATAAAACTACAAAAATTGAAGCAGCAACAAAAAAATGGGAGGAACGAGAAAACTTATTAAAGGCTGCTGAAAAATACTCAAATGAAAAAGAAGCGGAAGTTGCAGCATTAAATAAAAAGATGGATACGATGCAGACGGAGTTAAACTCGTTATTGAAAGATTTAGATCAAAAACAAAAAGAATTATCAGACATGAAAATCGAAAATAACAAAATATTATACCTGACTACTGAATTAGAAAGCCTGAATTTTATTAAAGAAAACACAGAAAACGAATTAAAAGCAACAAAAAGTGAATTAGACCAACTAAAAGAACGTCATCCTCATGAAGACAGTTATATAGAACAAATTTTCGATTTAGATAAGAAAGTACGAAAATTAGAGAACGACTTAACAACGACCGAAAAGAATTTTCGAATTGTCAACGAAGAATGCAATCTATTAAGAAAAGATATGGATACAAGTGCACGACATTTTCATGAACAAAAAGCAAAACTTGAGCAAGAAATCACGTTCCACGTGAACAAATTCGAAAATTTGAAAAACGAGTTTGATAGAAAATCTAAATCTCATGATGATCTGCAAAAAGAATACAATAAGGCTAAATCTAATATTTTTAATTTGCAAAAAAAAGTTGTTCAATACGATAAACGATACGATAAACTTAAAGTTCTTTATGAGAAACTTTTGAAAAGAAATAAATCAAAAGCGCAAAGATTGAACGCACAGAATCAAGAAATCCAAGATTTGAAAGATAAATTAAAGAAGTGTATAGAAGAATGCAAAGCAAACAATGAAGAACAGAGCATTGTATTGTTAAATTACACCCATACAGTCAATTTGTTACAATCAAATAACGAATTTTTAAAAAAAGCAATTACAAGTATGAATACTCAATACAAAGATCAACGCCAGTTAGCAGAATATCAAAGAGAATATGAACGCACTCTGGCGACGATAAGAGCCAACGCTTTGTTGGAAGAGAAAGACAGAGAAAACGAAGAAAAAATTAAAGAACTTCTAAGAAAGTGTCACGATGCGTTAACATTCATGCAAGATCAATTAATTTCTTATTACACAATTGAAGCAACCCAACCACAAATTGAATATCCTCCAAGTCCTTTAATGATTGAAGACGTTACAATGAATTCTCCGCCTACGTCCAACCAAAGTAATGTTCCAGATATTGAAATTGTAAGTGAAGTTTCTCCGCGTCTTCCACTTACAATTGGAAACCCGTTTCTACTTACACAAGGAAATTCATTTGAAAATACTACCGCTATCCCTATATCTCAGGCATTCCCTCGTCGAAGTGAAAGATTAAAGGAAAAAAATTTTAAGATAACTCCAGAAGTTGCTAAAACTTTTAGTTCTGTCCCTTTCAGTAATGAAAACGATGATTCAAGAAGAATATCTCCTTTTACAAATAAAAGATTTGGAACGGGAATTAGTATATTTGACTTCGAAGAGCCATCACGAAAAATCCAAAAATTTACTGTTGAAAGATCAAACCCGAATGAAATTGCTCAAAACTATCCTAGTCAAGAAATTGTTTCAATCAGAGCAACAACCGGCAATAGTTTATCTGATACCGCTCGTCAAATGGAAATTGTTGATATTGAAAATTAAATTAATGTAAATTTATGTTTATTTATTTATTTATTTTTGAATTGTATAATTTAATAGTTTAGTGATAATGTTTAAGGATTTGCATTTATTGTACCCCTCCAAATAGATGGGTTTCCTAATGGATTAAACACAAAAAAATTAAAAGGGGTTTTACAGTGATCTACTGCTTTACTAAATAATTCTTTTTCATCTTCTTTTATCATTTTTCTTAAATTTTCTATTAAACCATCAAACGCAGTTAAAACTACGTGAGTGGCGTTTTCTCTTGTTGTTATATTGACTAAACATGCTTGTTGTTGAAGAATTACAATAAAAACATTCATTTTTCGACAATAAGTAGAATAGGTTGCTAGCATACTTTCTTTTGAATTTATTCCCATTATATTAGCACAATCATCAAGAATTATCATCAAATAAGGACATTGAGAACCCATTTTCCGATCATCGTACGTTTTCATTAATTCAGATTGATATTTCATTGCTTCTTCAAAACGTTCTTTGATATTATCCGAAAATTTCATCATGGCAGGAAAGTTAGCGTAATCACTATCTTGAAATTTAATAGAAGGAGACAATAAAACAACTGAATAAAGTGGTTTTTTCATTTGATTGATTGCTCTTTTCAACAAAGTGGTTTTGCCACTTCCAGCCCTACCGGACAGGATAATAACGCCCGGTAGATCAAAAATATTAGGGCGAGTAGAATTAGAAGAAGAAGATGTCGGATTCGTATCCGCTGGATTCTTCTTCTGTAACGGTTTTAGGGAGAGGCTCATATTCAAAGTCTTCTGTTGTGGGTGAGGGTTGGAAATATTTTTTATTGTTTAATTTTTCTAATTTCTTTTGAGCAGATAATTTGTGATTATAGGTTTGCGACTTTTGTTCAGAACTACGTTTTTGAGGAGCCACCCACTGGAAGTTGATGTAAAAGTTTTTATCGTAACCAGTCCATTCTTTAAGATAATCATTAATTACCTTACCGTTAAAGTGGTAAGAACCTTTACCCGGACCTATCCATTTTAAAACAACATCCATGTGCCAATGTCTTTTTTCTTTTATGTCTCCCATATCTTCCGCAAAATTCAAAAGTTCTGCTTTCACTTCTGGGATACTTACACCAGTTTCAAATTTTATAGGTTTAACAATTTCTTTTATTTTTTCTTTGCTTAATAAATTTTTAATCATTTTTTTAGTTACTAATATTTCATTATTGTTTGGATTTATTGTAATCTTGTACGTTTCAAATCGATCCATCGATTGCGTTGGTAACTTCTTCTTCGGTCGGGTCTGGTTGAGTGATTTCTCCATCTTCCTTTTCGAGTTGGGTTTCTGCTTTACGCTTTCTGGTTTTCCCATTTTTGTTATCCGGGTCAATGACGGAGTACGTTTTTTGAATAATATCTCTGAAATCCAAATTAAAATAATTAACACAATAACTTAAGATGTTTAATGTATTCCTGTTGAAATTAAAAATAGTATCAAAATTAGTAATGGAATTAAATGCATTTCTTAAATTATTGTAAACTTCTGAACACAAAATACTTTTTGTGATTTTATTATTTTGAATTTGAAGAAACCTAAATGAAAGTACTGTTAGCAAACTGGCGTTGTCGTGAATTTGCATAAACGCTTGTGTTACCCATTTTTCAAATTCCGCCTGAATTAATTGAGGGTCTTTGTTTTCTTTAGTTCCAAAAGGGTTAGGATTTGCATTTAACCAAATTTCCCATCTTTCTTTGGATGTTTCCAATAAGCGCTTGTAAGATAATTGAAATAATGTTATACTGAAAAATCCTTTTTTTCCAGTTCTACAATTAACAACTTCGTTCGGATTATAAGTTCGGTAACCGTCCATTCGTGGCAAGTAGTTTAAAATAAAATGAATTTAATAAATTTTCGAAGAAATTTTTATATTGCTTTATAAATAATTTATTTTTTTAAAAAAAAAATCAACCATGGATCCAAATCCAAAGCCTCAACCTCCAGATTTTACTAAAATCTGGAAAGCGTTTAGTAAACTACCAATTCCAAAAAATGATAAAAGTCCTAAATCACTTCCAGTGCATCGCCATCAAAAATTTTGGAAAAGATTTTTAAACCCCAATAAAAACAAAGATTTTTACCCTGCAACTGCAAGCGTGGTTTGTCAGCGAGAACCTTGTCAAGCAGGAGGATTTAGTTTTGATCCTATGATTTTGGTAAAATCAGAATTACAAAAACTTGGAGTTTACGACGAAAAGTTTGTTGGGAGATTTTTTTCTTTATTTAAATTGATGAAAGACAAGGAAGAACTTGATTACTTAAAACAATTATTCATTGATAAAGGTTATGAAGTACCAGAAATAATGATGCATGTCGGTGAAACCGTACAAGAAATGGGAAACCCTGCAGATTTACGAATCTCTCAAGCAGATACACAAGAAAGTTCTCCGTTATCAGAATGTTTTAAACCAGAAGATTCAACTCATTTATTTCATGAAAATGTTAGTTTTGATGTCGAACAATATGAACAAGAAAAACAAAATTTTTTTGAAAAAGCTAGTTATTTTGATTTACCTTCAACACAAGAAGAATATTTTGAAGAAATAAAAGAAAAAATTTCAAATTAATTTTATGACTCTTTATTTACCTTTAAAAAGAAGAATTTATAATAACGATGAAAACCTTTCTGGTACTATTACAAATGCTGGTGGAACAACAATTATTAAAGATGGCAGTTCTCCAGCAAAATACCTTAAGGGGCTTACAGCTGGAACAGGAATTACGCTTACTGCGGGAACAGACGATGTCACAATTACTAATAGTTCAACAGGTGCTGCTGTTACTTTGTCTAATGGTGGCGCTGGCACTAGTCTTGTTCAAGACGGGGTTGGCCCTGCTTTAGCAACAAAGAGTATAACTGCTGGTTCAGGAATTACTTTTACAGATAGCGCAACAAATACGACAATTAATACTGCAGCCCCTACCACTCTTAATACTAACGTCGCTCCACAAAATAACTCTGCTACCATATCCAGTAATCAACTAAGACTTGCTATTGCTGGGCCATCTAAGCGAGGTGTGGTGTATGGAACCGAATACGTTTCATCCGTAGGATTTGGAGTTTTTTGTTTTGAAAATCTGGCCGGTGACGAGGATACGGGTTGTGGTTACGAGGCAGGCAGTTTGATGACAACTGGAGGATATAATACAGTTATGGGTTATCAGGCTGGAAATACTATAACCACTGGAAACAATAACACCTGTATTGGACACACAGCCGACGTGACATCTTCGAGTGCTTCCGATCGAATTGCTATTGGTAAAGGCGCGTCTTCTGCCACAAACGCTTACGCGGCACTTCCTACGGCTGTGATTGGATTGTCGGCTACTGGGTTGAATACTATTAATCTCGGAACTAGTTTACCGACCACTGCTTCTGCAGCAAATCTTTACTACGACACGGGTACAGGGTTGATTTCGCGTTCAACTTCATCTGTAGTTACCAAAACCAATATTCGACCAGTAGAGATCGATACTTCAAAAATCATGCAAATAGATGTGAAAGAATACAAGCAAGTATTTGCTGGAGATTGTTACCAAAATACAGGCAGTGTCGAAGGATGTGATTATTGTAGATTGATAAATCTTAATTCAAAAGGCAAATTAGAAACAAAAACTGTAAAGAGTTATACTCTTGTTGTAGATAAGACTATAACAAAAATAAGTTTGGATGAGTACAAAACTTTACCAGAAGACTTAAAACGTAACGTAAAGTCTAAGGAATGCCTTATGATTGATGATATCTGTATCGATAACATGATGAGTGGCTATATAGGGGAATCGTGCCCCTATCACTGCGGAGAGAAATCCAAGAATACAGTTGGTTTTATTGCAGAAGACTTTGAATTAATTGGTCTTCCAGAATTAGTACAAAAAAATGATAAAGGAGAAGTAATGGGAATAGAATATAATTGTTTAATTGCTTGTTTATTTAATGAAGTAAAAAAATTAAGAAATGAATTATATCTTGCAGTAGAAGAAATTAATAAAATTAAACAGACGTAATACATTTAAATCTTCTAGATGCATAATTATATAATTTATAGATTTTTTTATCTTTAGCACTATAAATTATTTCTTGAAATCCTTTTGGTAAAGTACCAATTTCATCCAAATAATGTTCATAATAATAATTTATATCAATTTTAATATCGATTTCTTGAACCCATTTATTAGTTCCGGGATTTTCTTCGTAATAAAAATAACGAATTTCACAATTATCATCTGAATCTTTCAATATCGCGCTTTCTTTTTTTCTAACAGACTCCAAAAAATCTTTAAATTGTTTATCTCCATGATAACCCCATATTTCG
>ERZ761584.511-NODE-511-length-11713-cov-5.896638_pt1 | contig 11713 bp, 3 predicted proteins | sample MGYA00512168_ERZ761584 | MGnify/ENA primary metagenome ERZ761584 (study PRJEB28899, sample SAMN03785564) | bioreactor sludge metagenome | biome: EBPR Sludge; feature: EBPR Bioreactor; material: 0.22µm filtered reactor supernatant | place: Saint Lucia: Queensland...
GTCCGGCGCCACCACCCGATACTTCCACTGCCACGCCGCCTGCAACGCCCCGCCCGTCGCCAGCGCCGCCGTCGTGCTGCCCATGTTGCTCAAGGCAAAGGTGGTCGTGAAATCCCCACCCATCGTCAGGTTGCCCTGGGCGTCCGCGACCATCGCGTAAATCGCCCCCAGTGGCCGCCCCGTCCCGTAGCTTGTCCAGGCCGAGCCGGGGAAACTGTAATACGCGCAGTAGCTCGTATTCGCCACCCCCGCCCAACTCGTAAAATCCCCGCCGATGTGCAAGTACTGGTACACCGGGTCGTACACCGCGCATCTGGGTATCCCCCCCGCCGCCACCGTCCCGTAGGCCGAGACCGTCCCCGTGCTCAGCGCAATCGTGAAAAATCCCGTCGAGCTGCTCCCGTTGACCGTCGTGAAGTCGCCGAACACGCACAGCGTATTGCCAAACGTTCCGTTGTTGATGTAGACCAGGTCCGTAATCAGCGGCCCGCCCGTGATGGACCCCGTCACGCTCGCCAGGTCGGTCCAGGCGCTCCCCGTCCACTTCTGGATTTTGGCCGTCGCGGCGCTGGCTGCCGTGCCCACGTAGATCGTCCCATCCGGCCCGCGAATGGCCCGCCGTGGCACGGCATACAGGCCGCTGCTCATCGCCGCCCAGCCGTCCTTATCCGTCCGCTGCCGCGCATTCGTGGACGAGGGCGACGAGGAGAACGTGATCGTCGTCCGCTCTGGCCCAATGATGCTAAAGCGCGGGTCGAGGGCTGTAAATTGAAGCGTAGCCCTTTGGCCGAAGGGGAGGTCGTTGAGTTCCATGTCAAACGACCCGGCGACCGCCGCCTTGATTTGGAGCGTTGAGTTAGCCCCGTTGTAGCGCAGCCACACTTCACGCCCATAGGGGAGTTTGGCGAGTAACGTGGCGCGTTGGCTGTGCGTATTGGCAAGGCTGGTCCCGTTGACAACCAGCGCTAGTTGGATGTCACGCGGCGACAAGCTCTGGCCGATGAATAGATTTTGGACTTCCCCGGCCACTGCCAGTTTTTCGACTTCGAGTGGCAACAGCCCCGCGCCCACCATGCCCGTACAAATGACACTCGACCCGTCATCTAGCGTCGTGATACTACCGCCCCATACTGTCCGCCCGTTCTCATCCAGGATATAGCGCGTACTGGCAGAGGCGTGTTCTGTGCCCGCCCACACGTACCCCGGCCCCATGTCGCCCGCGATTTGCGTGGTGTAGGTCGAAGACTGCTCGCACTGCGCGCCGCCGATGTAGGCCGTAATGGTCCCGCTCCAAAACGCGCCCGCCTTCGTCACGCCGCTCATGTCCGCCGCGCTAAACGAGGCGACGTAGCGCGTATAGCTGTTGGGGCCTGTCTCTAATTGCGTCGGTGTGCTAGAGTACACCCACACGCCGTCATACACCCCTAGCTTTTCCGGCGCGCTGCCCTTGACCCAAAACTCGACTTGCCCCGCGACCGCCGTCGCGGTCGTGTCCAGGTCACCGTAGATGCCGGAGTTGGCCGCGAGCGTCGTGCCGCTGTAGGCTCCCGCCGTCGTGCCATAGAGCAGGTTGGCCGCCGTCGTGTTGGTCGTTAGTGTCCCGTTCGTGTTCGCCCAGTTGGTGGTCCCATTGCCAAACACCGGGTTTTTGAGCAGGTTGACACTGAGTTCTGAGAGGAGGATAGACCACGTCGCCATGCTAACCCCTTGCCATATTGGTAAGCAACGTCAGGGTATCAGGTAGCCCCGCCGCCGTGCTCAGCCCGACATTGACGGTCATCGTCTGGGGCGCGTTGTAAATGTTGGTCGTGCCCGTCAAGGTTCCTGGGGGCAACGCGCGCCCGCCTGTTTGCCCCGTCGTCCCCGCGCCAATCGTCGCCGCCGCGCCGCCCGCCGTTGCCGTGACGCTGCTGGTGGCCGCCGCAATCCCCGCCGCGAACTGGCTTGCCCACGATTGCCCGGCGCTAAAACCACTTTCGGCCACAAGCGCCTGGATACCACCGAGGAGGCTAGTAATGGCCGCCGTCACCGCATTGACGCCTTCGGAGCGTGAGGCGAATTGGTCAAAGGTATCGAACAGGTAGGTCATCAGCGCCGCGATGTTGTTAAACCCTGCGGTTCCCAGGTTCAGGTCAGCGGCGTCCTTGACGGCGGCGATGACCTGGCTCATGGCGTCAAACACGGATTTCACGGCGTTACTCAGCCCTTCGGCACTCTTGGCCGTCTCCGGCCCGACGCTGGCGGCCTTGTCCGCGAACTTGCGCGTCACCGCTTCCACGAGGTTGAGGACCGCCGTCAGTTTGGCGTCAATCTGGCCGATACTGGGGATTTGCGTTTCAGGGTCCAGGAGTTGCGCCGCCATGTCGAGAGCGCCCTTGATAGCGCCCGCCGCGTCACCAAACACCTTCGCCAGGGCGTCGGCGGCGTCTTGCATGTCCTTCGAGATATTGGCAGCGCGGGCTTTTTCGACAAAGCGCCGCGCCACTTCTTTCACCGCCGTAAACATCATGTCCAGCTTGGGGCCATAGACGGCCATGTCCAGCGGGCGGAAGGACGCGATAGCCGCGCGTAGCTCGTTGAACTCCAAGACGTCCTTAATAATCCCCAGGCTGCTAGATAGAACATCCGCCAGCGCCTTGAAGCCGGGCGCGACTTCGACCGTCCAACTTCCCATAACGCGGTTCGCTTCTGTCGCCAGCCCTTGCCCCGTCTCTAGGAGCGCCCCTAGACGGTCCTTTATCACCGACAGCGAGCCGCGCACGTCGGGGAACTCATCCCCGCCTAGCGTCGCTACAAGGTCTAGCGTATTCTTGGCAATCCCCAGTGCGTCACCAATGACCTTACCGAGCGCCGCCCATCCGCCCGCCACGTCAATACTCCATGTGCCTAGCGTGTCATTGGCCTTTTTCGCTAGTTCTTTCGCAATGGACAGCAGCCCCGTCAGGCGTGTCTCTACCGTCGCCTGAGTCGCGTTCAGGTCGGGGAACGTCTCCCCCGTCAAGGCCAGTACCAAGTCAAGCGTATTCTTAACGGTCCCTAGCGCCGCGTCAATGACCTTACGAAGGGCTTCCCATCCGCCCGCAACCTCGACCGACCATGTCCCAACGGTGTCGTTCGCCTTTTTCGCCAGCGCCTTTGCCAAGACCAGGAGCGCCGCCAAGCGTGTCTCCATGATGGCTTGTCCGACGGCGAGGTCGGGGAAGTCCTCCCCTGTCAGGCTCTTGGCAAGGTCTAGGGTATTCTTGACCACGCCTAGCGCGTGGCTCATCACCTTGCCCAACGCTTCCCACCCGCCCGCAACCTCGATAGCCCATGTCCCGACCGTGTCATTGGCGAGTTTGGCTAAGACTTTAGCGACCTTAATGAGCGCGGTTAGGCGCGTCTCCATGATAGCTTGCCCGCCGCTGACGTCAGGGAACTCGTCACCGAGTAGGGAGGCGGCCATGTCCAGGGTATTCTTGACGACGCCTAACGCATCCCCCATGACCTTACCGAGGGCTTCCCATCCGGCGGCTACGTCAATATTCCATGCCTCTACCGTATCGTTCGCCAGTTTCGCCAGAACCTTAGCGACCTTAATGAGCGCCGCGAGTCGCGTTTCCATCAAGGTTTGATTGGCGCTCACGTCGGGGAAGTTCTCCCCCAACAGCGCCGCCACCATATCCAGGGTATTCTTGACGACACCGAGCGCCGCCGCAATCGTCTTGCCCAGTGCGTCCCAACCCGGCACTACCTCGATATTCCATTCCCCTACCGTGTCATTGGCGAGTTTGGCAAGCGTCTTAGCCAGGGTGACAAGCGCACCGAGCCGCGTTTCCATCAGGGCTTGATTGCTCGTCAGGTCGGGGAACCCCTCGCCTGTCAATGCCTTCACAAGGTCAATCGTGCCCTTGACGGCATTGGCGACGGTCCCCACCGCATCCCCTAGCGCCTTGACCGCATCAGTCGTGACGCCTGCCATGCCCGCCGCCGCCGTTTCCGCCGCCTGCGCGAGGGCAACGGCCACCCGGAACAGCGGCGTAAAGACGAGTTGGGCCGCCTGTTCGGGGTCCAGGTCCGGCCAGCCCTGCTGCCAGGTGGTGAGAATTTGCCGCAGTAGCTTGGGGATGCCTTCGAGCGCCCCCTGAATGCCGCCTATCGCGTCGTTCAGCTTAGACAGCCCGCCCGTTTCCAGCGTGGACAGGCTGGCCGTCGCCGTCGCCGCCATGCGCGCCAGGGCCATACCGAGGGCGAGCAAGGGCGTGATGACCAGCGCCGCCGCTTGCTCTGGATTGATGTCCGGCCAGCCTTGCTGCCAATCGGTGAGGATTTGCTTAATTAGCTTGGGGATGCTTTCAAGCGCGGTTTGCAGCCCGCCTATCGCGTCATTGAGCTTGCTTAGCCCGCCTGTCTCTAAGTTGGCAAGGCTGGCCGTCGCTTCGGCAGCCACTTCCGCCAGCGCCACACCGAGCGCCAGGATAGGCGCAAGCATCTGACGGAGGAGTTCCTTGATGTTCGTCGGCCCTTGCCTCATGCTCGCCAGCCGCGCGTTGAGTTCAGCGAGGATCGCCTGAATGCGCGTCGCCGCGTCAAACAGTCCGCCGTTGGTAAACAGGTCAAGAATGAAGTCGGACAGGTCGACAATCTTCTTAATCGTCTCCTGCGCGTTGCCCATGACGCTCGCTAGCTTGTCGTAGCCGCTCGTGTCCAGGCCGCTCAGGGCTTGCGTGCCTTCCGCGATAATTCGGGTGAGGGTGATACCCAGCGCCAGGATAGGGTCAAGGATGGCGTGGAACACTTGGTCGGGCGTCACCGTTAGGGTAACACCCACGCTCGCCAGGGTGTTTTGTACTTGATTGACCGCCGCCTGGACACGGGCGAGGGCCGCCGGGATTGCGCCGCCTAGCACGAAGTCAATCAGGTCGGTGATGCCCTTGAACATATCGAGCAACCCGCCGATGACGTTCTTCAGCTTGTCCAGCCCTTCGGTGTTCAGGCCCGTCAGGCTTTGCGCGGCGGTATTAGCCGCCACTGCCAGCTTGACGCCTAGCGTCACGAGCGGCCCCACAAACCGTTGCGCTAAATCGTCGGCGTTGACTTCGGGCATCCCGTTACGGAGCAGGCTAACGAGCGTGTTGACGATGGTGATGGTAGCCGTCAGGCCCGCCGACAGGTTGGTCACGGCGTCCGCAAACCGCTTGGTCGCATCCACGACGGGCTGGCCCACGTCTAGGGCGGCCTGGGTAAACCCGGCGACGATGGCCGCGCCGAGCTTGATAATATCAGTGGCGAGCGCGGCGAAGTAGGCCCGCGCGCCCTGGCTTTGCGCTATCGTGCGATAGACAGCGTTAGACGCAAAGTCGAGCAGCTTGACGATGAGGTCCATCGTCTGCGTCACGGCGGACACCGCCGCCGACACGCCTTCACTCAACCGTTTGGCCGCTTCGACGTGGTATTCACTGACGAGGACCGAGGCGTCAACCCACTGGTTGTAAATCTCCCGCGCCATTGCCGCCAGGTCGCCCGTGACGGCCAACAGCGCGTTACGCGCCTGCGGCCACCACAGGGCAGCGGCATAGGCGCGGTTCGCCATGATGTCTATGAGCTTGATGGCAAGGTCGAGCGTGGCCGTGATAGCCGACACTGCGGCGCTTACCCCTTCACTCAACCGTTTGGCCGCGTCTACGTGATACTGGCTCACCAGGACCGAGACATTGACCCATTGGTCATAGATAGCCCGCGCCATTTGCGCTAGACTGTTGGTGACGGCGAGCAGGGCATCCCGCGCCCGGCCCGGCGCAACGGCGGCGACGTTGGCCGCCTGGTGCATGAAGCTTGTGACCTGGGTGACGAGGGTAAGGACGCTCAGAATGGCATCCGCCGCCGCCTTGAGTCCTTCACTCAGCCGTTTAGCCGCGTCTACGTGGTACTGCGAGACGAGGGTGGAGGCCGTGACGAATTGGTCATACACCGCACGGCCCAGCGTGACGATAAAGCCCACCGCCGCGATAAGGTTGGTACGGGCAAGGGTGGTCGTGGTGTGGATGACGTTCATGCCGTCGTGCATGAACGAGGTCAATTTAGTAATGGCATCGATAATCGAGGCGATACCCTGCCCCGCCGCCTGTAGTCCTTCGGCCAGGCGCTTCGCCGCCGCCACTGTCAGCCCGGATACGTGCGCCCCCGCCTGGGCGAACTGGTCTAACATCATCTGACCGAGGGAGGCCAGATAGCCGACCATTGTCACAATCGCCCCGCGTGACTGGCTAGACACGACGTGGATCGCGTTCATGCCGTCGTGCATGAAGCTGGTTATCTTGGTGACGCTATCAATAATCGAGGCAATCCCCTGCCCCATCGCCTGCAAGCCCTCGCCTAATCGTTTGGCGCTGAGGCTTGCCTTTGTGCTGATGTTGCCCGCCGCGCTGACAAACATGTCGAACATAATCATGCCGAGGCTAATCAGCGCCGACGCCGCGCGGATGACCGAGGCGCGGCCTTGCGCGGTCAGAATAGCCGCCGCATAGCCCGCGTCTGAAATAAAGTCAACAATCTTTTTGACCGTATCGATAATGGCGGATATGGACTGCGTGGCCGCCTGGATACCCTGGCTGGCGGCTTGTGCGGCTTTGGCCGTCTCCTCGCTGATCCCACCCGCCGCGCCCATGAACGCCTCGAAGATGCGGCGGCCTAGCCGGGCAATCTGCCCCGCCGCCCGCACCACCGCGCCCTGAGCCGCCTTGATTTCATCCCACGCCGGGTCATTGATAAATTCCCACAGCTTCGGGAGCAGTTGCACCATTGCGGACAGGCCACTCCCCGCCGCTTGCAAACCCTGCCCGAACGCTTGGGCTGTCTTGGCGCTTTCCTCGCTGACCCCCGCCGCCGCCGCGCTAAAGGCGTCGTAAATCTGGCGGCCTATCTGTGAGAGTTGCGCCGCCGCCGCAATCACGTCCCCCATGTGGCCTTGCATGTCGGCCCAGGCGTCAGACTGTAGGAACTCCCACAACTTAGAGAGCAAGCCGACCGTCGCCCCCAGGCCGCTGGCTGCGCTTGAAATCCCCTGTGATAGCGCCTGGCTCGCTTTGTCGGCGTCCTCACTCATGCCCTGCGCAGCCCTGCTAAATTCCTCGTACATGCGGCGGCCTAGTTGGGCAATGGCCCCCGCCGCTGACACAATCGTATCCGCGCCCTCCCCACTCATCAGCCCGGCCAGGCCATTGGACAGCGCTTCTTTGAGCTTCATGGCCGTGTCGGTGACTTTGCTAATCGTCTCGGCGGCGGCCTGGATTTTGTCCTCGACCGTTTTGAGACCGCCCCCGCCTCCCCCGCCCCCACCGCCGGACGCCGCGCCACTGTTGATGGCCGCTGCAATTTGCGCGGCGATTTTGCCCACTTCCGCCGCCTTGCCGACGTTGACGGCGGCGACCTGTTTGACCTTATCAATGGTCTTGCCCATTGCCTCCATGCGGGTCAAGGCGCGTTCGGTGCTGGGGTCGGTCGGGGCCGCGCTGTTTTGGGCGGCCACCATTGACGCCTGCTGGCTCATGCCCATGATGGAGGCCATGAGCGAGCGCATAGAAAAGGCCGCCTGCTGGGTGTTGCCCACCATTTGATTCAGGCCGCCCGCCCACGCTTGATTAGCCCCACCAATGGCCGCGCCGACGATGCCGGGGATCGCGCCAAAGTCACCGGCCATGACCGCCTTGACGATTTGCCCCGTGACGCTGGCGCTCTGCCCCATCTCGCCAAAGCTGGTCGTGGCGCTCGCCGCCGCCGTCGCCGTGCCGCTGGCGATCTGGCCGAGGTTAGCCTGAAAATCGGCGTTGACCTGTCCGATGCGCTCCTGAAGCGTGCTGAATCCCTGCCCCATTTGGCTGATAGGGGTTTGGAGGAATTGGCCGATGGCCCCGACGTAGCCGACAAGTTGCTGCCAATTGGCGATAATCTGCTGGATATAGACTGAAGTCTTGCCCTGGATGTCGCCCATGTTGGTTTGCCAGGCGACCGCCAGCGCAGCCACCGCGCCCACCAGGATGAGGATAGGCGAGAGGGGCAGGGCGAACGCGCCGGCCACGACGCCCATGACCGTGCTGAGTGCGCCCATCACGCCGCCCGCGCTAGCGATAATGACGCCTAACCCGCCAATGGCGCTGGTAATCGTGGTAATCGCCCCGATGATACCGCCGCCTACCAGGACCGCCGCGACCGCGCCCGCCGCCGCCGCGAACACCTGCCAATTCTGAGCGACAAATCCCGCGACGGCCCCGACCACGTTAAAGGCCGTGACAAGGACGCCGCCGACAATGCCCGCCAGTGTTGACAGGACAGGTAGGACCGCCGCGACGATGCCCTGGATATTGCCGAAGTTGGACACCCAGGCCGCCGCCAACACGCCGACGCCGGCCGCGATGAGGCCAATGGGCGAGAGGAGCAAGGCAATCGCCCCACCAATGGCTGTCACGATGGGAACTACCACCCCCAGCACGCCGAACGCCGCCGCAGCGGTCCCAACGGCGACGGCGATAGCCTGCCAGTTGGAAACGATGAAGCCCGCGATGCCGCCGACAATGCCGCCGATAGTGGTCAAGGCGCTGGATACCGTACTCTGAATGGCGCTAAAGGTCGAGGTGACTTGGCTCACCGTCGCCGGGTCCACACCGATAGCCGCCAGGAGTCCCGTCACGCCGCCCGACTGGAAGCCCGCGATGGCCGCCTTAACCGTATTGACGCCGCCTTGAATAGAGGAGACCAGCAGGGCAAAGATGGCTTGTGCCGCGCCGACGATGGCCGGGTCGAGGCCGAGGGATTGCAGCAGGGCGCTGGCTCCGCCCGCCACACCGCCCGTTTGGAAGGCAGACATGACCGCGCGAATAGTGGCAATGCCGTTCTGAATGGCGGCGGAGATATTGGCGACGGCCACGCCGATTTGTGCGGCGGCCCCTTCGTCCAGGCCCAGCGCCGTCAAGAAGTTGATCGCGGCCACGCCCGGCCCGGCGGCTAGTCCCTGTTGGGCGCTCTGAATGGCCGTCTGAAGCGTGGTGATACCGCCCTGGACGGCGGAGACGATTGTCTGAATGGTGGTCGCTATCGTATTGGCGAGGTCGGGCGACAGGCCGAGGGCCGTCAAGAGGTTGAACGTCCCCCCGCCGACACCCGCTGCCTGGAAGCCTTGAATAACCGACTGAATAGAGGTGATCGCGCCTTGAATGGCGCTGGCGATACTGGACAGCGCCGGGCCAATGTTGGCCGTCGCCGCCTGGATCGCCGGGCCGAGGGCGCTGAAGGCGGTCCCGATGGATGTCCCGATGGACTGAAGCGCGGCCTGGACTTGTCCAGAGCCTAGCGCCTGAAGCAGCCCGGACAGTTGGCCTTTCAAGGCGTCGAAAATCGGCGCACCCATGACCCGCATCGCCTGCCCAACCCAGTCCTGAAGATTGGACATCATGCCCTCAAACGTGGAGGACTGGGCCTGCATCATGCCGCCGAATTTCGTTTGCATGACTTGGAGTAGGGCGCTCATGCCGACTTCGACAGGGCTGGTCATCTCGCCCGACTTACTAAAGGCCACGCCCATGCCCGCCAGTTCCGCGCGGGTGGTGATGCCTAGCTCTTGCATCCGGGCAATCGCCTCGCCCGTCGCGCCTGAACTAAACTTGCCGAGGTAGGTGCTGATTTCCTCGAATTTCGCGCCCGTGCCCGCCGCTACGTCCCCCGCAATCGTGCGGATTTGCGTCCCACTCATGCCGAACTTTTTAGCGGTTTCGGCGGAATGGAGGCCGAACGCTTGCAGGATTTTGTCGGCCCGTACCACTTCGGGTAGCTCGAAAGGCGTCTCGGCCCCGAACTTGGCAAGCTCGGCTAGACGGTCCTTCGCGGCGCTGGCGCTGCCCAGTAGCACGCCGAACTGAGTTTGATAGCGCTCAAATTCGGCGTTGCCGCCAATCATGCCTTGTTGTAGAGAGGAGAAGGCGCTGCCCAACGCGCCAATGGCCCCCGTCGCCACGTTTGCCAGCACACCACCGAGCGCAACGGCGCGCGCCGTGATACCGCCGAACGCGCCCTCGGTAGACGCGGCATGAGACTGAGCAGATGAGGCAAACTTGCTCAGCGAGCTAGACGCGGAATTCAGGCCGCTTTGAAAGCCGCTACTCTCTAAATTAAGCGAGGCGGTTAAGCTTGCGACGGAGATTGCCATTTAGCGCCCCATCCTGGACTTGCGTTCGGCCTTGCGGCGGTGGTAGTCCTCCGCTTTGGCGCGCGCGTTATGTAGGGCTAACACACGGTAGTACCACTCAATATCGGACACCGATGGGTCATAGTAAGCGGGTGGGACGTGCGAGTCCTCGGCCACTACGCACGTCGTCACCCAAGCGGGCGGGCTGCCCGCGTTGTACATCAAGAAGTGAAGGAGCCTGTCGGCGTCGCTTTTGGGACTTGCACGTCAGCGGTGACGGCGGTGGCAATGGCCGTCAGGAAGTCCACCGGCAACGTAGACAGCACGGCGGGGTCAATGGTCAAGGTCTCGCCCTCGTCCTCCACTTCCCACTTGCTCAGCACTTCGCACAGAAATTCCACCGTCGCTTCCAGCTTGTCGCCGTCGGCGTCCTGTAGCGCAGCCAGCGTAGACGGCGTAATGGCCGACAAGCGAAACTCCACGTTCATGCTTTCCTCGCCAAACTCCACCGTGACGGTCTTGGTGTCAGCGGTGCGAGCGCGACGGGCTTTCAGCAAACTAATAGGCATTGTGACTCCTGATGAGGCGCACGAGGCGCGTGATAGGAAAGGCCGGACGGGGGAACGGCCCCGTCCGACGCGGTTAAAGACCTGTCTGCAAATTCAAAACCTGGATCGTTTGGCTCTTGCCCCAGGTCGAGTCATGCACGACGCCGAACGTAAATTCCTGTGTTCGTGCCCCGTCCTGGTCGCCAAACTTCGGCGCTTCCAACACCTCTAAGGCCAGGTCGTGCTTGAAGGTGTAGGCCGTACCACCCTGGATGACGTCGCCCGTGCATTCCACCCGCCCGAACAGGCGCGTCCCGGCGCGCATGTAGCTAAACAGCGTCCCGCCGTTGGCGGCGTCATGCTCCACCACCGCTTTGAGCGTCGCCTTCGGCTTGACCTCCACGTCCGCCACAAAGGACGTGTTGGCGCTGTTCAACACCCACAGCGGGTTGGCCTTGTCGGACAGTTCATAGTCCACCGACAAGACGCGCGTGTACTTCGAGCCGCCTAACCCGCCCGTCGTGGTGTCCAGGTACAGGTTGACGTTCTGCGGCAGCATCGGCACGAGGGCGACGGTCTTAGCCGAACCCGTCAACGTGGTTCCCTCGGTGATGCGCTGCGCAAACCCGCCGCCGCCGATCTCAAACTTCTCGCGGTCGATGTGGTAGCTAAAGCCCGTCAGACGCCCGTAGTTGGCGCGGATGGCGCGCGTCGAACTACCGTTCTCGATGCTGAACGTCTTGTCGGTGTCCGCCGACGTAGACGAGGGAGTGAATGTCCAACTGGTAATGCTGCCTGAGGCGATAGTAGCCGTGCCCATCACGCCCGACAGCGGGTAGACGATACAGTTGAAACACCCGTAACCCTCTACATCGAAGGTCGCCCACTCCTTGCCGATGGCAACCTCGGTGGCATACTTGTAGCCCATCGGCGCGAACTCTTGGAACGTCGCGTCCACGTCCAGCTTGAACGAGAGCGCGGGCAGGATCGTCCCTGCTGTCGCCCCCGT
>ERZ761584.512-NODE-512-length-11708-cov-61.369604_pt1 | contig 11708 bp, 11 predicted proteins | sample MGYA00512168_ERZ761584 | MGnify/ENA primary metagenome ERZ761584 (study PRJEB28899, sample SAMN03785564) | bioreactor sludge metagenome | biome: EBPR Sludge; feature: EBPR Bioreactor; material: 0.22µm filtered reactor supernatant | place: Saint Lucia: Queensland...
CTTCGCCGTTCGACGGTAGTGCGCCGCTCAGGTACGTCACGCCGATCTTGCGGTAGCCCGTGGCCGTCGTAACGCTGTCCACCTGGAACACCAGATAGGTCGTGTCCGCCGGGTCGTTGCTGTTGATCAGCAGGTGCCCCTTCACCGTGTTGCTGCTGTCGTCCCACGTGTCGAGGTACGCCGTCATGTCCACCCCGCCCGCGTCCAGCAGGTCTATGTATATCTGCGTCACGGAGCCTACCGTGGCGTTGTTGAACCGGAACACGCCCGTGCCCGGGTCGCTGTCCGTCGTCGTCGTGCTGAAATCGTAACGAAGTCCGGCGCTGTCGCCCTTGGAGCCTTGTGCACCGGTATCGCCGGCATCGCCCTGATGCCCCTGCGCGCCTTGTGCGCCGGTGGAACCCGTTGCGCCTTGCGTGCCCTGTGGGCCGGTGGCACCGGAATCGCCCTGCGGGCCGGTGGCACCGGTGGAACCCTGAACGCCTTGCGTGCCCTGATGCCCCTGCGCGCCTTGCGCACCGGCTGTGCCGGCATCGCCCTGGAATCCCTGCGTGCCCTGTGGCCCCTGCGCACCGACGTTGCCGGCCCGAGCGAATGTGAGCACACAGGCCTCCGAGTTGGAAGGCAGCGCGCCGCTCAGGTACGTCACCCCGATCTTGCGGTAGCCCGTGGCCGTCGTCACGCTGTCCACCTGGAACACCAGATAGGTCGTGTCCGCCGGGTCGTTGCTGTTGATCAGCAGGTGCCCCTTCACCGTGTTGCTGCTGTCGTCCCACGTGTCGAGGTACGCCGTCATGTCCACCCCGCCCGCGTCCAGCAGGTCTATGTATATCTGCGTCACGGAGCCTACCGTGGCGTTGTTGAACCGGAACACGCCCGTGCCCGGGTCGCTGTCCGTCGTCGTCGTGCTGAAATCGTAACGAAGTCCGGCGCTGTCGCCTTTCGCGCCTTGTGCACCGGTATCGCCCTGATGGCCTTGCGCACCTTGAGCACCGGTAGAACCTTGAGCGCCTTGAGTGCCCTGAGCGCCTTGAGGCCCTTGTATCGGGCCTACGTTGTTCCATGAATCACCGTCCCATGCGTATCCGTCGCCATCGGCTTCTACGATGTACAAGTCGCCGACAGATGCTCCGCCAGGCAAGTCGCCGACAGTTGGTACAGTTCCTTTCAGGGTGATGCCGGTGCCGGCAGTACCCTGATTGCCTTGTGTACCTTGGGCACCAGTATCGCCTTGTACACCTTGTGTGCCTTGATTGCCTTGTGCACCTTGAACGCCTTGATTGCCTTGTGCGCCTTGAACGCCTTGCGTACCCTGTGGACCCTGCGAACCGACGTTGCCGGCACGCACGAACGCGAGCACGCACGCCTCCGAGTTGCTCGGCAGCGCGCCGCTCAGGTACGTCACCCCGATCTTGCGGTAGCCCGTGGCCGTCGTCACGCTGTCCACCTGGAACACCAGATACGTCGTGTCCGCCGGGTCGTTGCTGTTGATCAGCAGGTGCCCTTTCACCGTGTTGCTGCTGTCGTCCCACGTGTCTATGTACGTCGTGAAATCAACGCCGCCGGCGTCCAGCAGGTCAATGAATATTTGCGTCACGGAACCGACCGTGGCGTTGTTGAACCGGAACACGCCCGTACCCGGGTCGCTGTCCGTCGTAGTCGTGCTGAAATTGTATCGTAGCCCGGCGCTGTCGCCCTGTGCGCCTTGGGTGCCTTGTGCGCCGGTATCGCCTTGCGTGCCTTGGGCGCCTTGCGCACCAGTAGAACCGGTAGCGCCTTGTGTGCCTTGAGCGCCAGTAGCGCCAGTGTCACCCTGCACGCCTTGTGTACCCTGTGCGCCGGTATCACCCTGCACGCCTTGTGTACCCTGTGCGCCAGTTGCGCCTTGTACCCCTTGTGTGCCTTGTGTACCAGTAGCACCTTGAACGCCTTGCGTACCCTGTGCGCCCTGCGCACCTACATTGCCGGCGCGCACGAACGCGAGCACACACGCCTCCGAGTTGGCCGGGAGCGCGCCGATCAGGTACGTCACCCCGATCTTGCGGTAGCCCGTGGCCGTGGTCACGCTGTCCACCTGGAACACCAGATAGGTCGTGTCCGCCGGGTCGTTGCTGTTGATCAGCAGGTGCCCCTTCACCGTGTTGCTGCTGTCGGCCCACGTGTCGAGGTACGCCGTCATGTCCACGCCGCCCGCGTCCAGAAGGTCTATGTATATCTGCGTCACGGAGCCGACCGTGGCGTTGTTGAACCGGAACGCGCCCGTGCCCGGGTCGCTGTCCGTCGTCGTCGTGCTGAAATTGTACCGTAGCCCGGCGCTGTCGCCTTGTGCGCCTTGTGTGCCCTGTGCACCCGTATCGCCCTGAACGCCTTGGGTGCCCTGTGCGCCTTGCGCACCAGTAGAACCGGTAGCGCCTTGGGTGCCTTGCGCGCCGGTGGAACCTGTAGAGCCTTGCGGACCCTGTGTGCCGGTAGCGCCCTGTGCACCAGTTGCGCCCTGTACGCCGGTAGCACCTTGAACGCCTTGAGGGCCTTGGGCACCGGTATCGCCTTGGGCACCCGTAGCACCGGTATCGCCTTGTGCACCGGTAGCACCGGTATCGCCCTGCGGGCCAGCGGTGCCTGTATCACCTTGAACGCCTTGCGATCCTTGCGCACCAGTTGTACCTTGAGCACCTTGTACACCTTGCGGACCTTGATGGCCTTGTACACCTTGCGCGCCTTGTGCACCGGTAGCACCTTGCGAACCTTGAGCACCTTGCGCGCCCTGTGCACCTTGAGGGCCTTGAATCGGGCCGGTATTATTCCAGGAATCACCGTCCCATGCGTAGCCGTCGCCATCGGCGGTTACGATGTACAGGTCGCCTACTTCAGCGCTTACTGGCAAGTCTCCTACTGTAGCCACGGTACCTTTCAGGGTGATGCCCGTGCCGGGCACCCCTTGAGGGCCTTGCGTACCGGATGGGGCAATGACTGCCCGAACAACCGGTGCTGTGACTGATATGGAGACTTCTTGCGGCATCAGTAGGTGAATTGCTTGAGTGTTTTCAGGGTGCCCCACGACACGGTACGAACCGTGCCGCCAAGGCTGATTTCCACGTCGTAGTGGTAGGTATAGTTCTGGTCGAGCGGCTCGGTGTCGGACGACTCGAGCGAAACGCTGATCACGTTGTCGTTCACGGTGATGCCGTCGCCGATTCCGAGCGAAAGCACCAGCGAGTCGTCGGCGCGCCGCAGGTGCATGTTCACGTCGTACCCAGTGAGGTCGTACGGTGTGCCGTCCTCGTATTCAAGGGTGATGTTGAATTGCGCCGAGTCGCCGCGCGGGAGGTCTTGAAAGTGGGCGATTGCGGGTGAAAAAGAAATCACTTGAGGGTCTGTCGTCATTTGCTGCTGCGTTTTTCGGCTTGTGCGGCCGGTGGTGGTTGTTTTTCTGCACGTTGTGCCGTTGTTGTGGCAACGGGCACGGCATGACCTCCTTGAATGAGGTCGCGTGCTATTGATTCTGGTGCATCAACTTCCTGACCCGCAGCGAAAGTGTATTCCGTGCCCGCGACAGACGTAATTAGTCGAATTTTTACATATCCCATGCGCTAAAATTTTCCGGCAGGCCTGCACGACAGGCCTGCCGGTATTTTTGAAAAATCAAGCGGTAATCAGGTACTTGATCGCCGCGGTATTCAGGCACTCGCCATCCCAGCGCATGTGGCCGACGAAGCCCACCAGGCCGTTGTCGGCGTAGCGTTCGTTGAGCCGTACCACAAGCATGTTCTGTACCATGCGGATGACGTAGTAATTGAAGTCGCCAAAAAGCATCACCTTCTTTCCGGTGGTCAGAGCGCTGTCCATGCCCTGATTGATCCAGTAGGGCTTGCCCAAAATGGTATCAGGTTCGCCTTCACGGACGCTCGGTAGCCACAGCGGGGTGGCATCGCCGGAGCCGAGTTGAAGTTTTTTGATCGCCGCCAAAATGCTGTCGTGCAGCATGAAACCGCACGTTGAACTTTGGCGGTATGCCGGGTCAACGGAGTGAAGCAGATCCATGATTTCGGCGAACGTGATTGCCGTGGCGGATGCAGCCGTTTTACCGAGCGATGCGGCTGTAACAACACCGTTGGGCTGCGACGAACCGGAGCCAGTGGTGCAGGATGTGTTCAAGGCGCGGCCAAAGCGCGGGGCAAAGACGTTGCGGACTTCTGCCTCAAGGTCGAAGGCGCTGTCCTGCATGAGTTCAAGCGAAACCTTCGTCTGTGTGCTGTACTTGTAGGCATCCAGTTGCTTCTGGCCGAAGGTGATGTCCTGCACGGTGATTGCAGAAGCCTCTGTGATGAGATTGGCTTCTGTGGTCGTGTCGTCTTCGGTCGGAATGTACAGGACGTTGCCGGATTCGGTGTCGAGCATGCGGGCCACCTGGGCAATGCCAGAGTATGCTTTCATTGCGCGAATGAGTTCGGGCAGGAAGCCAGTCGGCACGGTGTAGCCGCCCAAAGTGGTGGTGCCCACGACCTGATTGCTGGTGCCACGGATTTCGTTGAGCACCGCGCGCTCTTCCGGCGAAAGGGCATTTTCTCCGCGCACGAACCACGTTTTGAACGCCGCCCGGTAGTCGTCGGCTTTGGAAGATGTGACGTGCTCGCGCCGGTCGGCGGTGTCGAGAAATTTGGCGGCTTCATCGCGCTGAATTTTGTCGAGGCGCTCTTCCTGCTCAATTTGTTTGCTGAGCGCGCGCTCGTCGGCTTCGGCCCGGTCGAATTCGGCATCGTATTCGTCGGTGCTTTTGCCTTCTTTCATGGCGGCAATAGCCTTTTTTCGGGCCTCACGCATTTGTTCGATGATGCCCTTGCGTTTCTGCCTGAGTTCCGTGATTGTCATGGTGTGTGTGTTATTTGTGTGAGTCATCCCCGTTCCAAGGCTTCCAGAATGCGGTCGCGATGTGTCGGGCTTGGTGTGTCTGTGTGATCAGGTGTGAATGTGGTATCGCTGTTCGGCATGCTCCTGATAGCGACTGTGGTATCGGGGTAGGCCGGGTATGTGACCGGCGAGACATCGAAAAGCCGCTCTACTTTTTTGATGCGGCGGGTGTATGTCGGATTGCCTTTTTCGTCTTTTTTGGTCTCCCACGCCTGCTCCTTTACGGTGAAGGCAAAGGACGACTGTGACACGTCGCCGCGTTCGAGCATGACGGCCAGATCGCGCCCGTAGGTGGTGTCGGGCAATGAAAACTCGTAGCGGAGGCCCTTTTCGTCTTCTTCTACGCGCAGGGTGCCGCTGGCGGTGCGTGCGAGAATCTGGTTTGGGTCGTGGTTGAACAGGGCGCGCACGTCGCTTGTGCCGATGGCTTCGCGAAATGCCCCTGCTTCGATGATTTCGATGAAGCCCATGTCCTCGCTGGGCGAATTGAACAGGGCAGCGTACCCGGTTACCGTGGTACGCTTGTCGCCTTCTTCGCCTTCAGGTGCTGCACGCATTTCGATGGTGAACACGCGGCGCTCCAAGCCTTCGGGCTGCGGCTGCTTATTGTGCTGCTCCGGTTGTATCTCCTTGCTCATCTTGTTTCGGTTGTTGTGGCTGATCGCTGTCCTGTGCGGGTTCGCCGGTGATGGTTTCGTCGGTAAGCGGGGCCATGTTGAGCGGCGTCAGGAATACTTGCCCGAGGCCGTCAGGAATTCGGTTTCTGTTTTCGAGTTCACGGGCTTCGTCGCGGTTCATTATGCCCCACTGGATTGCCTTGGTGTAGGCTTCCATGCGGGCCTTGATGTCGCCGCGCAGCATGCCTTCTACGTTGAAGCGGAAAAAGTGCGAGTCCTGCAGATCGCTCGGCAAGAGTTTGCGGTTCAGTTCTTGCTCCCAGTTTTTGAGCCATGGCAGGAGGGTATGTTTCACGAATTCGAGCGCCTGGTGTTCGATGTTCGAAAATGTGGCGCGTTCGAGATCGCCGATCATGTGCGGCGGGACCCGATAGGCTCGTGCGATGTCGAGCGTGGTGAGTCGTGCGGTGTTGATGAACTCGGCATCCTGCGGAGTCAGGGATACGGTGTTGAACGTCAGTCCGTTTTCGAGCACCGGAAACTCGCCTTTCTGTACAGGCTCCTTGAAGTTGCGCCGAACGTTGTCTACCTGCTCTGGCGACAACTTGTTCGGGTGGGCAAGGAAGCCGCGCAGGCGCCCGCCGTTTTTCTGGATGTTGGCCACGTAGTCGCGGTTGCCAAGTCCGATGCCGATGGTGTCGCGCAGGAGGTTGATGGGGCTACGGCCCACAATGCCGTCGAGCGAGAGCGCGGCAATGTGCAGCATTTCGTAGGGCTTGAGCACTTCGCGCTTTCCGGTTTCGCCGTAGGCGGCGTTTGGCCGCACTTCGTAGAACAGGTTGCCCTGGAAGAAAAAAGGGGTGCAGTAGTCCGGGTGCACGATGCGCAGTTCGCGGGCGCCGCCTCGACCGTCGCGAATGATGCGGGCATAAGCATTGCCGCGCATGCCGAGGTGGAACTGGAGGGTGCTGCGAAAGTTGTAGGAGGTGTACAGTTCCGAGGGTGATACGGACACAAGCCGGTGTTCGGGCCTACGGTTGGCGGGGCTTACGTCGCCGCCGTCGCGCTGCTGATACAGGCCGATGGGGAGTTGGGCAATGGATTCGGCAAGTACGCGGTTGCAAGCGTACACGGCGGCAAGTGTGAGTGCGGTTTCGTCGTTGACAGGTACGCCGGATTTGGACTGATTGCCGCCGAAAAGATCAAACAACCAACTTGACGGGTTTTCCAAGCCGCTCTGGCTGCTGCGCTGGCCGTACATTTGTAGCCTGTAGCGCTCGTTGATCGTCATTTGCCCATGCGTGAACATCGGGGCAAATAAATACACATTTTGTGCCTTTTAAAGGCGCAAGTGTTTACAAAATGTTTTTAAAAATGGGGGATGGCACAAAAAAAGCCCGCGCCGGTTATGGCGGGGGCACGTCCGCCCCGCTGTTCGCCCCCATTTTCTTGCCGCTTCGGTGCGCACCGGCTGCGGGTTCAGTTAGGCAGGTATATGGGCGGTTACAATCCGTATTTTTCGATGACCTTGTGCCACCGATTGCTTGCTGCCCCACCGTCAATGTCGGATTTCGATCCGAAATCGTCGCCGCATTGAGCGACCGCATTGGCGTGTGCCACATTGATTTCTTCGGCTATATTAGCTGCTTCTCTCCAGGGCAATGCCTCTGCAATTTTCTTTTTGTGACGGTGGTGTGTTTGTCCGGTGCGGACAACAGCAGCGCCGTAATGGCTGCCAAATACATCGTATAGTTCCATTTTTTAAAATTTTACCGGCGTTAAAAATCCGCACACACAGAACTGCCGCAAACCCTGTATGTGCCTTGCGCTGATTCGGCAGCGCAGACCGTTACTTTTCAAAGTAGACCGAAAAATCAAAGTAGTCGTAAACCTGCCGCCACTCTGGTTGCAGGTATTCAAACGTGCCGTCCACATCAATAATTTCCGGCTCCCGCCCTGGTATGTCTTTGCTTGCGAATATCGCCGGGCCATCCGGGTCGCAGGTGATGCGCCAACCGTCAATCTCGATGCACCCGAATGCGGCGCACAGGGCGCGGACAATTGCCGGGAAGTGTTTGCGGTGGCACTCCTGCCCGGCTGGCTTGCCGTCGGCCCAGCGGTAGTGTTTGCCGAGGGTGTTGCGCGGCAGTCCGGCGGCGGCTTCCAGCCCTCTGGCGTTGACCAGCGGGCGGATTTTGGTAAGGAAGTCGTGGAAGGTCATGCCTGAGACGGGTATTGCAAAAGTTGCTCAAATTCAGCGTCAAGGAATTTACCAGGCACAAATTCCGTCCCGGCAATTTTTGATACTGACACATCAAGCCGTTCAGATTCTGACCTGATTTGTTCCGTGTAGAAAAATGTTCCGTTGTGCTTTCCGCTTTCGAGCGAAAGACGGAAACCTTTTTTGTACATATCCTTGCAAATTTCAAGATTTGACATTGTTTTTCTTTTTTCGTCATTGCTTCATTGCTTTGACCGTACAAAGGTAAGTAATAATTTTTACTTGTCAATGCATTTTAGTAATTTTTTTTACTATTTTTTTCACGGGCACAAAAAAGCCCGCCGACCGCACATCATGCGGCAAGCGGGCAAGAATCGCCTAAGCGAACTACCGGGGGGACTACCCCGGTGTAGTCATTCGTCCGAAAGCATCGGTTCAATAAATTCAACCTCCGACACCGGCGCTGCAAATATAAGTTCAAGGCCTGTATCCCTGTCAAACACCGATACCCGGATGTATTCCGTGAACTCAACCCCCTGCACGGGGCTGTCGTGGTCAATCTTTATTTCCACGGCTCCTGCTCCGAATCGAAAGCCGTTGAGGTGCCGCCGCTCTTCGCAGGTGGCGGCAAGGTGTTCGCGAATGCGGGCGTTTTTTCTTCTCATTTAAAATACAGGATTGCCGATATTGATACCCAAACTAAGAAATTAACAACAGACCAAATCTTTGATTCCAACTCTGTCTCGTAGTGCTCCCATCCAAGCATTTTATATCTTGCTGCATAGTTCTTTACCTTGAATGATTGTTGTTTTCCAAACGTATTTATCGTCGGCAATTTGGCGTGGATCGGCTTTGAGTATTTCCAAAAATTGGAGATGATCACTCCACAATTTTCGGACCAGACAGCCGGCAGAATGCCCACCTACCGGGCCTCCGGTGTAGTGGGGGTTGGTAGAGTGCTGGTTGATGCCGTAGCCTTGTGCAATGATGTCGCCTTGCCGCTTGTGGTCCCGGTTTTTGTCGCGATGCACCAGCACCGGATCGCATTGCACCAGCGCAGGGTGCTGGTTTGGGTATTTGGCGTGGCGGTGGTATCCCATGCGCCAGGCTTGCTGCTGCCCCAACTTGATGCGCGCCACGCCGCCAAGCCGCCATGCTGCGGGGCTAAAGGTACTGGAAATTCCAGGGTCGGTAGTGGCCGGCGCGACAAATACCAGGTGCGGCACGCCTTCGGCATCGTGCTGGAGAATCAGGCTGAGATCGTTCCAGCCGTCCGGGTCGTTTTCGTTGAGCGTGAAATCGGTATTCATGCCCTCGATGTAGATGATGTTCCGGTGATCCGGGTGGATGTCGAGCACGAGAAATTGTGCGGCCATGTACTCGGCGATGCGTGTTGCAAGTTCGTCTTGTGTCATTTGTTTTGCGTGCGTTTTTGCAATCGCCGGAGCCGGCGATGCCGGCACAAGACGTTGCGGAATGAGACGTATGTTTTGTGCCGTTTGGCTCCGAATTGGCGAAATACTTCTGATTCGGCGCGCAGATATGCCACGTAGCATGTGGGCCGGTCGCCGGCCATCAGGTATTCCAGGTAAATTCTTTCGAATTGTTCGAAAGAGATAATCTCAGCGTGATTAGACATGTGATGTAGTAAGTTGCTGTAGTTACTACATGAGCCTTGAAGATTACAGGATTATGATGTCGGAATTGGGGCTGTAGGCTTCGGTGTACTGGTGTTTGTAGGTCATCCATTGCCCTACTGCCATTGCCAGGGCTACCATTCCGTCTACTTTTTCGCTCGATTTTGCTTTGTCTATCTTGATGTTTCCGTTGGTGTCTGAGTAGATCACGATGTTTCGATTCATCCACTCAAGCACGGGGTTTTGGCCGTGGTTGAGTTGGCGCCGCAGGATCATTTTTTCGATCTGCGAAAGTGGTGCGCTGAAATGGCCGGCGGTTTGGGTGAAACCTTCCATCCATTGTTCGGTCTGGGTGTGCGATACAGGGCCAATTTGCTCCAGCACATCTTTCACCAATTCCACGGCGCGCCACCGGTCGTATGCGCAGGAATGGAAGTTGTAGAGTTTAGTGCATTGAAGTAATTCGGTCAGGATGTAGTCGGTGTCAATGATGTCGCCGTCGGTCAGTGTCATCCAGCCATCGCGCGCCCACTGCATGTAGGGTATGCCGTCCAGTCTGGTGCGTTCGCGGGCATTGTCTTCAGGGCACCAGAATTTCATCAGGACATAGTGTTTGTCGCTTTCGGTTTCGCCCGGGAAAAACAGGGCCAGTGCAGTGATGTCCCGGTTTTTTGACAAGTCAAGACCGCCAAAACACAGGCGCCCTTGAAGTATTGACGGGGCGAATTTTTTGCCGGATGCGCGGAATTTTTCCGGGCTGATCCACGCTTGCCGCGACTGAACCCAGATGTTCAGGTTTTTGGTTTTGAAGTTGTTCTCTTTTTGCACGCCCTCGGTGATGGCTTTCTGGTATTCGCCGCGCAAGGCTTCCATGTTGATGCTGATGCCAAGTGATGGGTTTGCCTTAGGCCAGCATGATTCGTCTTGCCAGTTGTCGCCTTCGTCAAGGTCGTAGATGACGGCAAGCAGTTGTTCGTTCAACATGTCGCCGCTCAACATCTGCTTTGCGCGTTTCTCAAATTCGGCGCAAGGGCAGTTCGGGTTGTTTCCGGCCGTGGTGATGATCCAGGTCATCGGAGACTCGCGTTTCACCATACCAGATTCGATGACGTGAATCATGTCGTCGTTTGGGTGGGCATGGTATTCGTCAATCAGGCCGTAGAGTGGAGAAAATCCGTCCTCCGTGCGGCTGTCCTTGCCCAGGTATGTGACGTATCCGACGCCTTTTGTTTCGTAGATTCGAGAGACGGATGTGTCACACATTTCGGCCACTTCTACAAAATCCCGGCGTAAACGCTGGGCCATGGTTTTCTGGCGCGAAAAGCCGATTTTGGCCTGGTCTTTTTTAGTGGCAACCCAGTAAATCTGCGGGTCTTTTTCGGACTCGAAGAAAAAACCGATGTTGCCGACTCCTGCCAAAAACTCGGTTTTGGCGTTACCACGCGCCACCTTGATGTACACCTTTACAAACCGGCGCTTGTGGTCTTTTTTTCGGCGCCATCCGTATGCCATGTACAAAATTGCTGCCTGCCAAGGCATCAGCACGAATGGCTGATCGGTTTTGTCGCCGAAAGCAAGGCGCTGCAACTCGAATGCTTCAATCGCCTGCTCTGCGTGGGTTCTGGAAAAAAAATAGCCGAAATCCTTTCTTTTAGCCCTCTTCAAATCGGCTACATGCCTTTTGCAGGCAAGTTTTACCCATTTACCAGCAATCACCTTGCCTTCAAGTACCTGTTGGATGTATGTTTCGGCGCGTTTTGGCATTTATCACACCGCTTTTTTCAAAAGCCCTGCGGCGCGTGAAACTATTTTTCCAGATGTCGGCATGCTGATCCTGGAACGTGCAGCCGGCGAAAATCCGAATTCGTTGCACAATTGAATGTACGATTTCAAATGCTGCTGTGCTTGAGTGTGCGCCGGGTGAATGCCCCAGTATTTCACCTGTCCATTTTCATCCTCTACAGAATAGTACCGGCCTATTTTTGCCGCATCTGCTTCGGCTTTCACGTAATTCTCGAATTCGTGGCAAAGCATTGCCAGCACACCGAGGTCTGTTTTGTGCAGCATGCTCATGCGGTCAAGCATGTCTGTTTTTTCTGCCCACTCTTTTTTCCCATGTTGCCCAAGCCACTCTGGGGCATCAGGCAATGATTCAATTTTTGGAACAACTAGCGCAATTTGCTTTTCTCTTGATTTTTCGAGAGTGCCTTTTTTCTCTTTTTCTGCCCGTGATAATTTTGGGCGTCCACCTTTATTTCCTGTTGACATACCCCCCCCCTTGAGTTTTGCGCCTGCACACGCGCGGAGGCAGCGGCGATGTAGTCG
>ERZ761584.513-NODE-513-length-11690-cov-4.292394_pt1 | contig 11690 bp, 11 predicted proteins | sample MGYA00512168_ERZ761584 | MGnify/ENA primary metagenome ERZ761584 (study PRJEB28899, sample SAMN03785564) | bioreactor sludge metagenome | biome: EBPR Sludge; feature: EBPR Bioreactor; material: 0.22µm filtered reactor supernatant | place: Saint Lucia: Queensland...
ATGTATATCATTTTGATAATTCTATATTTAGATCCTTAACACCCCATCCTGTAGATGGATGATACACCCTGTCTTCTTTTTTAAATATACTCATTTCCCATCTATTGATTTTAACCAATTACTTTGTTTCCAACATCCTATATTTGACCCATCATTAAAACGGATAAAATACTGATTACCAAATTCTTCTTCCACTATCGCCTGCTTACCTATATGACCCGGCTTTGTCTCTACAATAGCACCATCAACTATCATCTGATGCCCTATAACAACCTCTACTGTATCTCCCTTTTTAAACATAGCGATTTTGTTGTTCAATAAGGCCAATGTTGTCCTCTGTTGTCATAAAATTCTTTTAACATATTGTAATTAATCCTTACAAATTCCTCCTTCGTATCCGTTATCTGATACCCTAGTCCACTATGCCAAAACCTGTCTTCCGGATAGCTGTCAATCCTAAAGCACGACTGAGGATGCAATCCTGTGCCTACTGTCATAGGAAACCCTACCGCCCCCAATAAGTTAAAAACTATCGCCAAGATATACTCAGAATGCAGATTCCATATAATCCCACTGGACAATACTGAATATTCGCCCCTATATATATCTAATATTACGTTGTTTAAAAGTTCATAAAACCTATGTATTTGAGACTTATCCCCAAAACGGATACACCTAAAATTGCCGTCCGTAAGAATAAAGTTCTTGCTTACATTGTCAGTTACTTTATATTTTGCGTTTATCTGTACAGCATACTCATATAGGAATGCCTGGCTATCCACATCATAGCTTTGCTCTATACCAGGTATTACACATATTTTGTCTTTTATATTACCCCCATATTCGGGATGATTAGTTGCGTTGCAGAAAAAGTTCTCCAAAACCCTATATGTATCTTCAGTAGCTACCGGTATCACATCAGCATCCATAAATACATATCCACAATATTGCTCTATGTATGGCAAGTTAAATACAAACCTACGCATCAATGTAGGTATCTTAGCTGCCGTATATATAAATTCTCTCGCATAAGCTGTCTCATCCCTTTTTTCGATAGGTAATGTTTCGTATTGTGCGCTCCAAGACTGCCACTGCCTCAGTTCGTTCACATCGACAAATGCAACATTAGGCATATTTATATAGTCAAAATACGATACATCATCTGTTAATATGATAACATCAAAATACTTATACGAATCCACATAAGTACGTAGATTGTGCTTAACCCTATCCTTGTAGGTTGGGCCAACTATAAATTGAGTTATAAGTATTTTATTGTTCATTATTCCTTAATCCTATCATCCAATAAATCAATATAGTTTAACTTACTGTCTATTTCTTCATTTGTTTTACGACTTACAAACTCAAAAGAATTTACACCATAACGGAATCCATCTCCATTATATACCACATATGGCGACCTTTCCGCGCCCCTGCCATTAATACACACCACACCAGGAGGGCATTCAAGATCCTGAACCTGAATTGGCACATCAATCTTCTTTTCTTTCTTTATAGCCGGCACAAGCGGCACGGCAGCCAAGCCCAACAATCTGCTAAAAAATCCTCTTCTTTTCATATTACATTGGGAAGTCTTTAAACCATTTTCTAATTATCCAATATATCACCAAAAGTACAACAAGTACACATCCTGTTATTAAAAATAATATTTTCATATCTATTTGTTTGAAAGTAAAGAAATATCGTTATGCACCATGTCACATACCCACTTATTTACATCGGTATTCGGTTCCCACCCCAGGTTTTCATTTGCCTTACCATAATCTCCCCTTAAGTAATCCACTTCTGCTGGCCTCTTAAATTTATCATCTATCTTCACGTACTTACCCCACTCTGTAATACCTATACACTTAAATGCCAAAACTATAAAATCTTTTACACTATGTACAGTATTTGTTGCCAAAACATAATCATCAGGCTTGTCGTGCTGCATCATCATATACATGCCTAAAACAAAGTCGGGCGCATATCCCCAATCTCTCTTTGCATCTATATTACCCAACGCAATATGATCTGACAACCCTAACCGGATTTTTGCCACGCCATCCGTTATCTTACGGGTTACAAAGTCATAGCCCCTTCGAGAACTTTCGTGGTTAAACAAAATCCCACTACAACAAAACATACCATAAGACTCTCTGTAATTCTTTGTTATCCAGTGAGCATATAGTTTGGATACGCCATACGGAGAACGAGGATAAAATGGTGTGTTTTCATCGGCTACATCTACTATCTGCTTCCCAAACATTTCTGAACTACTGGCCTGATAAAATTTTATGTTATTGTCAACTGTACGTATGGCCTCCAACATACGTAAAGCACCAAGTCCTGTTACATTTGATGTGTGCTCCGGAGTATTCCAACTTTCACCCACAAAACTCTGTGCCGCCAAGTTATATATTTCGTCTGGCCGGATAGAATCTACAACCCTGGTAACACTACCTTGATCTGTAAGGTCTCCCTTTACAAAGGTTATCTTACCTACCAAGTGCCTACTATTAGCCCTGTTACTGTCTGATGTCCTTCTCTCCATGCCATATATATCATACCCTTTTGTCAAAAGAAGATCTGCAAGATAGGAGCCATCCTGCCCATGAATGCCGGTAATAAGTACTTTTTTCATTAATGTAAATTAAATTCCTTTTTTAATGAAGCTAATAAAAAATTTACCAATTTCTTCTACGCCTCTAAGTTTATTTTCATCCATAATACGATCAATATTTTGAAAGTAATATCCAATACGATTTATTACTTCAAGACGCGCTCCATTTTTCAACATAGACTCAAAATCTTTCCATTCTTTATATTCTTGCACTGTCATTTAAATTGTATATTTTGATCGTGAACAATATTTGCCCCTGGCACTTCTATCCCCGCCCTTATAGCCTCTCCTATCTTTGTTTTAGATATGGTAACTACCTCTTTCTTTACTTTATATTCCTCTGGTATCGCCTCCTCATCAAATATATTTACAGACGATGATTTCCGGAAACTGATTTTGATACTAGGTAAACTGATTTTTTCTATTCCATACATCTGCATGGCTTCTGACGCTATCCTCTTAAGCCTATCTATAATATTCTGCTTCGTTTTTTTTAAGCCTTTAAGCCTGTCAATTTCCGCATCGATAGCTACCAGGTCGTCCTCTATATCCTTAACGACAAAAGCATATTGAGCAGATTTTACCTCTATCTCTTCTTTGTTAATCATTAAGGCAAGTTCTTGCTCAGGGCTTGTCTCCCCCCCATTTTCTAATATAGAGTCCACTAACTCTACATATTCTTTCTGTATGTTATAGATAGACTTACTCATGTTTATTTTTATATACTGGATATTCTAGTATCATTATATGTGTTTTAAAAACAAAAGTGAACAATCTGGCTGATCTGCCCTATTAGGGAAATCAAGCCCCGGAGATGGATATATCTCACTACATACCATTTCTGATAAACTGGCTATATGCTTATTTACAAAAGATAGTTCCAATACATTCGGAACAGAAAATCCTTCTAATCCAAACTCACCTCCCCAATTGTTACCATGAATATGAGTAAGATAGAAGTACTTCTGCAGATCTTTTAATATACGCTTAAATATAAGCTGGCGCATAGGCTCATTTAGATGATGTACCTCAAGAATGATACCGGTGCAACATTCCGAAAGGAATACAATATCTTCATTCATAAAATACTCATACTCCGCACCTTCCGTATCTATCTTAAGAAGTACCTTATTACTTACAGAGAGGTGATTACTAAATAAGTCATTACCATTACCCCCCAGCCCTTTCTTGTGAAAAACCATACCTTCAGGAGGATTAGGCATATCTATCGTAGGATCATAAAGCATAACCGAATTACCAGTCATATTTCTATACGCCACCTCATAACCCACATCACCCCCTACTCCATAAGTGTAAAGGATATTGCTTCTCTCGATTGCTACCTTGTTGATAACATACCCACCATCTTGATTTTGCCCAAGCCGTATCTTCTCGCTATCGATACATGTTGGCTTTAATAATTTTAGTAAACTCATTTTATTTTATTTAAAAATTCAACATATAAATCTTGATTCAAGAGATACAGCCCATCCTCAACTACATCATTCAATTTCTTTCTAACCTCATCAATATTGTCAATATATGGAGAACCAACCCCTTTGTGTACCTCTATAAAAAAATCAATAGCACCTCCTTTTCCAGAAAAAACAACCGGGAAAGCACCACGAATCGCTAATACTTTTAAATCACTAATAACACTAGAAAATAAGTCATCCATACTCATTTTATTTTAAATAGCCATATTTTATGCACTTTTCTATATTACTACAGTTTATTAGATTCCATGCACCTTTCGTGTCTGTATACTAAAATATGGCATTTCTTGCTTTTCTCCTTTCTTCTTCTATTTCGTAAACCATCCTATCTACATCTTCTTTTGTAAATATCTTACCCACCACCCACGTTTCAACTTCTTTTTTATTCCGATATATATAAAATCTTAAGCAACTATCTATATAATCATTACGAAACTCCATAGGGATTAAAGATAGATAATATTCCTTTTTCTCTTTAATTCCCTCAGGACTTCTTTCGCCTCTAGTCGCATGAGTAACATAGAACCAATCCCTTCTTAATTCTTTACCACAAACTGCACAAATAATAATCATCTCTGAAGCTCCTTTAAGTGTCTGCCTATTTCCACATTTAAAAGCAGTCCCCTTATCATGATTACAATTCGATTCTTCCACTGTATCCATATTTATTATTTTATTTCATGCTCATACCTTTCTAACCACTGCCCATCTTTTATACCCCAATACACTACCTTCGCAATTGGCTTATCGCTTACAAAATAGTCTGCATAGTGATGCCTCTCATACTGATCCCATACCGGTGTAATATAATCCGATCTCACCCCTATTCCATCCGGCCCATCATATGCCACTAATACCTTATCTACACCCGATGGCCACGACCCCTTATGTAACGTAACTTCCCAATAATACGACCTCAGCTTTAACGCTTCCTCAAAGTCTCCCATTATCACTGGATTAGGTGGATACTGGTTGTCGGCCGTATATTGCGTCACTGTCTTGTTTTTAAAGCAAAGGCCGGCAAACTTCTCATAATCCCTTACCGTCCGTTCCGTCCCAAGCCCATATTCTGGCTTTATTTGTATGTCTGGATTCTCTTCTATCCCAAACAATGTACGGATCATCCTTCTATTCTCATCCTGGGTTTTCCACCACTGTATCCCCTTCTTATTGTCGTCATCCCACTTACAAATACCTTCTCTTTCCTCTCTCATAGTAGCGTGCCACACAACAATTCTGTGTGGATGATAAAAGTCATACCCTTTTGTAAAACTACGTACTGTAAGGTTTATCTCCTCTCCGGCAAATAAGATACTTGGATCGTGTCGCACATCCCTGGCCCACTGTGCCCTGGCAAAATCAAAGTGCCCACATAAAAACCTGGCACGTGCCGGCTTTTTCATGTCCTGCCACCCATGCAGGCCCTGAGGCCCTATAAATATAGTATGGGCCGGATAAAAACACCGGAACCCACTCATCCATGGCTCCATAGTCCTTTGCCCTGTAATTGGGCTATACTGGGGGCTATAACCTGTTAATATAGGCTTGTCTACGCCATCTTTTTCTAATCCATTAAGAAGAGATATTAAGATAGCGTCCCAATTCATGCAAAACCGGTGATGAGAGTCTAGCTGCAATACATAATCTTCATCGGTAAGTAGGTTGTCATTAACCTGAGCACGTGCCCACGGTAACCCTTTAGCCTGCTCATATGGCACATCTATAATCTTAAACCTTGGATCATTACGATATTCATCTACATTATCAAAACCATCAGCCGGATTATATTGCCTACATATGCCAAAATGAACCCTGTGTGGATTCATAGCATTAGCCAACGCATCTTTTATTGTATTTACAAGTTCTGGCTCCCGATACGCAGGAATATGCACCAATATGGTCTCGTTCATAGTATCAATTACCATATCTGGATCTACATCGTGAATACTCATCACCGGATCACCTTCTTTTGGTGTACGCCATCCTTCTCCTTCTGCTGGAGATATGCTTATCTCAGGAGGCTGTGCTACTACCATACTTTCTTGGATGGCAGATACTTCACGCCCTACATCATGTACTAAACTACCTTCTATCCGGTCAGCAAATGTGCCATCCTTTTTATGAGGCCATACGCGCCACTTCACCGGCCTTATAAGATTACCTTCAGCATCTTTAGGCATAATAAAGTCTCTCCATATCTTACAATAGCCGTCTTTATCATTAAAGAAGCCATCTATCTCATTCCTGTCGGCATCCCTTCTGCTTCCAGGCACATCATTACCATCGGCAGCAATAAAGGCCACAACCCAAAAGTCGTATTGATCTCTGTCGGGCACTTGATCGTATCTGATGTCGATACAATGACGATAAAAAGGGAGTAGAGATTCTTCCCAATCACTTTCTAACGCATAATGCGGATTTGGTGGATAGTGACAGTCTAAAGTATATTTCTGTACCGTCAAATCCCTAAAACGCATCCCTGCATACCTCTCGTACTGCTCTAAGCTGCGAACCCTCCCTAGGCCGTACTTCCCAAAATCTTCTACTCCCTGACCCCAAACCCCAAACAATTCTCTGAACCTTTTATAGCTATTATTCACCAAAGTTGTAATATCAGCATCATCCCAATGCCTCCTATATCCATCAGATACAGGCCTTCCGTAGTAGTGCCATACTGCCAGACGATGTGGATGAAATAAATCATACCCATGGGTAAATGCCCTTATCCCTATGCTTGGCTCCTCTCCATGAAAATATATTTTAGGATCGTGAGGCACTTCAAGAACAAAATCCCCTATCGTAAAGGCAAAATGAGCACTATATATACGTGCCGGCACTGGCCTGTCTCTTCTATTCCAATCGTCTATACTATGGGGTTTTAGGTGCATTATCCCCTCCGGGGTAAACCTATCGAAAACAAGATGAAGTGGAGTCATATTTCTACCTTCTGGCTCTCTTGAAGGATGATACTCAGGAGCATATGAGGTAATCAAAGGCTTCTTATGACCTCTGTTTTGCAGGTTTTTTAACATGGTAACCAATATCTCATCCCAATCTTGGGCAAAACGAGCATGGCTATCTATCTGTAAGGTATATTCTTCTCCGGCATAATTTTGTTGGAGTAAATTCCTCGCATAACAAGGGCCTTTGGCCTCTGTATAATCTATATCTACTATCTTGAACCTTGGATCATCCTTCCATTCATCAAGATTATCCCATTGGTCAGCTAATTCGAGCACCGATGCTCCTTGTGGGTCTAAAAGATCTTTGCCGTCTGGCCCCTTTACTGGTATCATATGACCATGCTTGTTGTGCTGCCAACAAATGGAAAAGACCAAGTTTGACGGAAACCTGGCCTTCTCTAAACAGTCCCTAATGGTATGCTTTAATTCAGGATCACGATACGCTGCAATCTGAATAAATATCTTTCCAAATCCCTCCATATATACAACAAATATATATGTTTACTATACAAGTTGTATATATTTTGAGAAATATTTTTTTACGCACTTATTACACTATGCCTTGTAGTACAACAAGCACCACCTGTTGTACACACAACAAGGTCTGCGAATATTTCATGCCCAGACGGCACAAAAATATCTCCTGTCCATAATCCGCTATTTGTAGCCATTGGAAGATTAATAGTCCCAACACCAGCTTCACTACCAAAATTATCTCTTTTTACAAGTTGTATTGTTACTTCAGATACAGAGCTATTACAAGAAGCATAAATATATGAGTAATTAAATTGCCTCAAAAATAAAGAAAGCCCACTTTCCAAAAAGCCTACATTATATACAGTATAGCTATTAGTTCTATCTATCAAAGAACCTGATTGGCAACACCTACAATTTGTTTCTGTACAACTTGCGCCTCCGCCTGTACATGCTATTGGGTTATATGTTCCTGGAGTATAACAGCCACAACCCACGCCTGGCTGACATTTACACTCGCCCGGGCACACATTACCACCAGATTGGCATCCAAGGCATAAGCCATTATCTTCACATGTTCTTGGGAACGCCCCCCCATATCCAGTACTTGATCCGGCATCAACAATACACTCTTCACAATATGGATCAAAACACTGCGCTAAATACTGATCTGATACGCAGCAAGAAGATTCTACACTACTTGCGAAACATGCTACTTTAAAACCTCCTCCTGTTGGCATAATTATACAAATTTAATAAATTTAACTCAATATTACATTACTATATGAACAACATGTATCACCCGGATTTATCACTGTACCGTTGCAGCAGCTTTGTCCGGCAGTAAGTAATGTACCGTTGCAACAACTATATAATCCACCACATATCTGACCTGTAAATCCACCAGGACATGTGCCGTTACAAGCACTTACACTTGAAGTTCTGCTTATGCTTATACTTGGTGACATTGTTATTGATGGTGTCAATGAGGCACTAGCTCCCTGACTTGGGCTTGCACTTATACTTGGCGTTAAGCTTGGGCTAGGATCAGGTGCGCCTATACTTCTACTTGCACTTGGGCTTACTGTTATACTCTTAGTCACAGAAGGAGTAGGATCGGCACTTGCACCAACGCTTCTACTTACTGATATACTTGGAGTTATGCTTCTAGTCCTTGTCGGAGTATGTGTGATACTTACACTTTCTATAAAGATGCCTCCAATATTCATACTTTCACTGATAGATGGAGTTACTGATCTCGTCCTGCTCACACTAAACACCGGCACAGACCTACTTATAGACCTCGTTGGCGTAGCAGTAAGGCTTATACTTGGAAGTATTGTGCAATCTCTGGTAACACTATAAATCTTAGACCGGCAATCATTAATTGTTGCCTGGAACTCTATTGTGGTGTTATTTGGGATGTTTATAATACTATTCCCACTGATAGCCCCAACACCACTAACAATATGTATAGCTGTTGGGCTTCCTGAGAACACAATATCGTAAGATACAGGTGAGTTTGTACAATCTATTGTATAGCTAGGATTATACTCACTTCTAACAACATTAGATAACAATCCTTTGCATCCACCATCAAACTGAGGATAGATATTAAAATCATTTTCAAGACCGGCCATTGCTTCAGTAAGATCAATTACCTTATCTACTATCTCTCCGTTTGCATTAGTAGTATCGCTGTCTATAAACGTACCATCGGCCTTATAGATAGATACTGTCTTATTAGCGTAGCAGGTCTTTATGCTGTACTGCATAGTAAGTGCAGAGCTACCATCGGTATAATAAGAACCAACCTTACATTGAGTAAATGCACCCAATACTTTTGGCTTTAAACAGAAATCTATAAATTTCTCCTGCTCACAAGCACACTTGGCCTCTACTATATATGATTTACCATATTCGATACCATCAGGATTTGACGGTAAAGTGCCATCTAAATAACCATAGTCGTTTCCGCCTTCTACATATTCGGTCTTTATGATGTTACCGTTCTCTTTATAGATAAGCTGAACTTTACGTACTGCACCAGAAATTGGAACTAAATTATTTACAAGAGTACCCTCTGGCAATTCACCTGCACATACTTGTATAACATTTCTACTTGATACACCTGCTGCCCCATTATCGTATTTGCAACCATCATTAAGCTCACAACTTTCAACCCAAATAGTCACATCTTGGCAGTCATCGCAGAATGTTTCATCATCACCATAAGTACTACCTATCTCATTGCCAGTAGGATTTAATACCCCATAAGCAGGTGTTTTAGTAGTTCCTCCATTGCTTAATGAAAGTTCTATCTCTAAATTAGCACCCCCTGTAAGATTTACTCCCGGGAACTGCCAACATAAGCCGCCCAAGAAAGCTCCTGTTATAAGCTGAGAATTAGTGTTGTTTTTTATCTTAGCATTGATGACACTTATATCTGAACTAGGCCAGTTTACGCACACCTTTAAGGTAGATGAAGCATCTGTGCCAACAACTCTTACTATGCTTATACTATATCCGATAGGGTCATTTACTGACTTCTTACACGGCAACTCTACTGATCCCACAACCCTATCTACATTAGATATTGTTTGCGTAGCCAAAAAATCACCGGAAGAAACTTTTAACACCCCTGTTTTAACCAAAGGCGCAGCATTCGATCCTATCTCTTTTTCAAAGAGGTAGAAATCTCCTTCAAAGTCCACTTTTATCTTATCACCTACCTGAGTTACTGCTGTAACATATGGGCTAAATGCACCATTTTTACAAGGACAATTTACATCAGGCACCTGAACTCTATACTTGCAATTTGTATCTAAGTCCTGAACAACTACTATTTCATCTTCGTCAATATCACAAGGAGCTTGCGATCCCGTGTATGATCGAATTTCTAAGGTGGTAGCTGTCTGACAATTTTTCTTCTGTAAGATAACCGGCACATTACCATAGGTAGCAGGAATGTTTGTTCCAGGTACAAATGGGATCTTAGGCCCACCCGCAACAGATATTGTATAGGTCTCTCCTTCCTCAGTAGCGGGATAGATGTTTGATGGCTGCACTGTCAATACTGCCGTCTGACCTACCTGCTCTGCATTGAAAGCAAACTTGCAACAATCAGTGCCACCAGGTATTGGAAGTATTTCTGCCACACAACCAGGCCCCGCCCATGTCAACTGAGTAGGGTTTGTGACTTTCACTGGCGAACCACCAGTAGTGGTAAAGCTTACTTCCCCGGTAAGGCTACTTAAATTCCTTAAATTAGCAGGAGTTATCTCAAAAAAGTCGATATAATACTTAACAGTATCCTGTACGTTGGTCACTATAACCTTACTCGTCTCGCAATCTATCGAGAACCCAGGCTTTAACGACTTACAACAATTTTTTTTTATACTGCTCTTATACGAGCCGCAAGGGAACTGTACCTCATATTCATATTCTATGACAGTACCATCCGTATTAAGCGATTTTACAATAAATACAACATACGTTATTCCTGCTACCACTTCGATAGCCGAGGTCATTACAACGCCTGTTGCTTTATTCTTCATAGTTACGCCCGTAAAGTCAGGAGTATGTACACCCTTAGCAAAAGAGTATTTTATCATACCAGTTTCCTGGTTTGCACAATCACTGGCAGGAACAATGACGGGAGCTACCGGAGGCTCAAATGTCTTTGTCTTTATACACTCATAACCACCATTGCACTTCATTCTAAGCTCAACGGTCTTGATTCCATTATTATCAGTGTATTCTTTGTTGTTGATAGGGCTACTTGGATACAATTTGAATGTCTCCTTAACCGCACCATTCACCACCAAATCATAATCTTTGTTCTTATTAGCATGGCAGGTAGCAGGGATAGAAACTATCACGCTCTTACCGCAAGAATTGGCTTTATATTCGGCAGTAAAGTCAGAAGGCTTGCAGAATACAATCTTCTTAGACTTTATAGGCTCACAAGAGCAATCACTTTCCAACCCATATACAAAGCAGCTTTCCTCATACTTGATGCTATTAACTTCAGCATCAGGAAGCCTATCTATATACTTTCCGGAAGAATCTAAATCTACATATACAGTACGTATCCATGAGCCTGCATTAAACTGGCCGCCTGCTGACTTATAC